>Ga0070708_100003546_pt1 | contig 12229 bp, 13 predicted proteins | sample KBSK5503metaG_FD_65469 | JGI IMG/M metagenome (GOLD analysis project Ga0070708, IMG submission 65469) | Corn, switchgrass and miscanthus rhizosphere microbial communities from Kellogg Biological Station, Michigan, USA - KBS K5-50-3 metaG | ecosystem: Host-associated > Plants > Roots >...
CAGCCTGTAAATAGGGGCCAAATTAGCGGTTCCAAATTTTTTCCCGTCGAATGGAATATTTTGTTCAAAAACAAATTTTTGGAACCGCAGACGTATCTCGTATTCATCTTCGAACTGCAACCACGCCGCAGCGGTGTTTCGCACGAACTGAAAACAAGCGTTTAGTACCTCTTCCATATTGAGTTCTTCAATCTGCTTATCCTGAATCAAGCAACGTTGCGCGGTTATCTTGCGGTTAATAATCGTCTTTTGTTCGGTGAATTCTTCGTTTGAATATGTACCTGCGCGATGCAGATCAAATACTCGTTGTCTCTCTTGTTCCAGGCGTACTATTTCTCGTCTGATCTTCTCATTATCAGTATCAAGATTTTTGTAATTATTCTTCCAAATGTCTAAAACGACACTCTTGAACGCCCTTTCATAATCAAGGTCGGGTGTAATGCTTACTAGGTATTCGACGAAGTTCTGTTCAAAGGTTTCTTTCGGAATGAATCCAGCCTTCGGACATTCCTGTTTGTGATGGTGGTAGTAAGCATATTTACCTCCCATGCGGCCGGTAGAGAAACTTCCTGTAATAGATCTATTGCAAAAAGCGCAAACAGCTAATCTGCGCAACGGAAAACTCGGGTTCATTTGAGACCGATAAGAGAAACGTGCTTTTCCCTTGTATCCTTCCTGGCACATATCAAACAATTCCTGACTTACAATGGCCTCAAAGTTTCCTTGATAGCGGTCACCCCAAATATCAATGATCCCGCAATAGATGGGATTCTTTATGGTCTTCTCAATCAGTTGAGCGCACGGAGTCTTCCCTTGTCGAGTTCTGAACCCTTTCTTCGCGAGCAGTTCTGCGAGCTTTTGATAGCTGTACGTTCGCTTCGCGTATTCATCGAAAGCTAATCGTATGAGAGGGGCAACTTCCGGGTCCGGGACAATATTGGACCCTTTCGAAGGTCGATAAAAGCCTAAGGGTGCACCCCATACCCAGATTCCTTTTTTTATTCGCTCGACCATACCGCTCCTTGTTCTTTCTGTTCGAACATTATTATCGAATTCGGCGAACACAGATATCATGCCTTCCATGGCTCTCCCAACTGGCGTGTCATTGATAGGCTCTGTGACGGAACGCAACTCCGTTCCAGATTGTCTGAGCTTCGCTCTCACCATCACATGGTCGTCTTGATTGCGTGCGAAACGATCAAGTTTGAACACAACGAAGTAATCGACCTTATTCTTTTTGCTAGTGCAGAAGCCGATAGCTTTGATGAACTCCGTTCTGTCGGCTGTCTTTGCCGATTCGCCCTTATCAACGTATACGGCCAAAACCTGCATGTCGTGGCGCTGCGCATATTCGCGGCAAGAGCGCTCCTGTGATTCGAGGCTTGTGTTTTCTATCTGCTCTTTTGACGATACCCTGCAATAAAGAATTGCAGTCTTTTGACCTATTGTCTCCATAGTTAAATCTTTGATCGTTTGTGCTTAGCCCACAATACCTGCGAATCCCCAGCGGGACATTTGGAACCCCTCTTCTTAATAGTCCAATAGTCAAAGATGATCTCACCTAATGTATATAAGGCTTTTCGAACCCTAATGAGTTCCTCGTCTGACACGTCATTGAGCTTTGGGTCGATCTGGCGAAGTTGTTCAAGTGTAAGCATCGTTTCAGCCTAGCGCCTGAAGTCGGATTGAACAGTCTGGTCAGCTTGCCGCTTCCGGCAAATCCTTTCGTCTTTTAGTCTCGTGCGAAGTCGATAGTCTGGTACGCATGAATAACCAAAATAATCTCCTCGACCTCGCGCTCAGTTTTCACAAAGGTCTGCCGCAGCGAGTTCGACAGTACCTCAACAACAGGGGTATCCCGGATTCGATTGTCGATTCTCACGTTCTCGGCTGGAACGGCTGGCGTATCACCATCCCTATCTACGACCGCGATGGAGAAGTCGTCTATTTCAAATACGCGAAGAGTCCTGATGACAAGTCTGACGCGCCGAAGATGATTCTTTCCGCCGGCGCGAAGGCTGAACTGTATGGTTGGGAGTCGATCTTGAAGGAATCGTCGTCCATCGTCATTTGCGAAGGCGAATTTGACAGACTCGTGTTGGAGGCTCTGGGCTTTCCTGCCGTAACCTCGACAGGTGGCGCTGGTACGTTCCGGCCTGAATGGGCCGCAGAGTTTGAAAGCATCAAGGATGTCTATATCTGCTTCGACAATGACGAAGCAGGACTACGCGGCGCCCTCCGCGTAGGATCTATGATTCCGCACGCCAAGATAGTTACTTTGCCACAACAGGTCGGCGATGGAGGTGACGTAACAGATTTCTTCGCTCGTTTGAATCGCACTCGCGAAGACTTCTTGAAACTGCTTGAGAATGCCAAATCTGTCCCGCCACTACTTCCACCGGCTCATCCTCGCAAACGCAAACTTCGCAGCATCGCCACAATCGAACGCGTAGAGCAGATCAAAACGGACATACCAGTCGCCCAGGTAATCGCTCACTATGTTCCCCTGAAAATGTCCGGTCGCAATCTTGTTGGTCGTTGTCCCTTCCATGACGACCACACTCCTTCAATGGTCGTGTATCCCCACAGCGGCACATTTCACTGTTTCGGCTGCCAGAAGCAAGGCGACGTTATTAGCTTCCTGCGGGATAAAGAGAACCTGAGCTTCTATGAGACGCTGGATGCTTTGGACCAAATCAGAACCAACTATGGATTTGCATCTCAATAAGGCCATCGAATCTGCCAAGCAGCGCAGCGCCGTTCCCATTGTCTCGCGTGTCCTTCGAGACGGAACAATCATAGAAACGGTCTATCAACCAGCAAATGCAGAGACTCGGTTTGTGGTATGGAAGGGTGACAATTGGAGTTTTGAGAAATCATTCTCCGTCAATGACCGTCGCCGTTTCATTCCATATTCGCCGGACAACAATCTCATCAAGAATGACGTGGTTCTCTTTCCGTCTGAACCCGAAGAGTATAACTCCCAGGCAGAACTCATCGGTGAAATCGAAAGTTTCATCGAGCGCTTTGTCGATGTCGGTCCGCTGTTTCAAAAGATAGCCAGCTACTACGTGCTCTTGAGTTGGATTTATGACGCGTTCAATGAGCTTCCGTATCTGCGGCTGCGAGGAGATCCCGGTTGCGGCAAGACTCGCTTTCTTCTGACCGTTGGCTCGCTCTGCTACAAGCCAATATTTGCAAGCGGTGCCTCAACCGTCTCTCCGCTCTTTCGCATCATCGATACCTTTCGAGGCACGCTCATCATCGATGAAGGTGACTTCCGCATGAGCGATGAGCGAGCGGAGATAGTGAAGATTCTCAACAACGGAAACGCCAAAGGTTTCCCGGTGCTGCGCAGTGAAGTCACTCCCAAAAAAGAATTCAACCCGACAGCCTACACCGTATTCGGGCCCAAGCTTGTTGCCACTCGCGGCCCCTTTGAGGATAGAGCTTTGGAAAGCCGTTGCCTGACGGAAGAAATGGGACAACAACATCTGCGAGACGATATCCCTATCAATTTGCCTTCTGAGTACAAGGAACAAGCCCGGCGATTGCGAAACAAGTTACTGTTGTTTCGCTTTCGCAATCTTCATTTGGTGAAGACTTCGGAAGCCCTTGTTGATCGCTCAATCGCGCCACGGCTCAATCAGGTATTCGTGCCGCTCCTGAGCATCATTGACGATGAGGACGCACAAGCGCAGATGCGCGAGCTGGCCCGCCGATACAACCAAGAGATGATTATCGACCGTGCAATGGATCATGAGGCCCGAGTGCTTGAGATAATTCGAGATCTGGGCGAGTCCGGTGAAGCCAAGCTTTCTATGAAAGAGATTACTGAACGGTTTTCCCAACTCTATCAGGATGAATATGAGCGCAAGATTACGCCTAAATGGATAGGACACCTCATTCGCCGCAAACTTAACTTGCAAACCCACAAGAGCAATGGCGTATTTGTCATCCCACGGGAAGAGCATCCGAAACTGACATACCTTTACGAGAAATATGGCGTTAGCACGCAAACGCAGACGGGAAGTTTGCCAGAGCCAACCGGGGACATGCGGGACATTGGGGACATTCCTTGAGTTGTGCGACTTACAAGCGCTAAGGAATAACTGAATTTCCGATTGCACGTCTTTCTTGACTCGTCGGTTGATGCAATGCACCTGTGAAGTCCCCAACGTCCCGAACATCCCCAAAAAGATTTTCTGACCTTCATAATGTTCTTATAAAAACTTTATCTATCCTTCCGGAAATCATTATCGTTTGCTGAACCGGTCTTTATCGACGATATGGTAGAATCGCGCGCACTTTCATACTCCGGTTTTCGTTCTTCTCACTTGCCGCTTGCGGCAAGTTTTCATGTCTTTTGGAGACCGGAGTTTCTGATAAGGTGCGCCAGTGACGTGCCGGTCCCTCGGCCCCGGTCACCCTCACTCTCATGTCTTCAAAGCTGCAAAACTACGTGCGCACTCACCGCAGACGTGCGGGCCTATCTCAAAAGGAAATGGCATTTCTTTTGGGTTGTGCGAGCGAAGCGAAAGTCTCCCGGTATGAACGCTTCGTGCGCCAGCCAACGCTTGAAACGGTTCTCGCATACGAGGCTATCTTCGGAACAAGCGCTCGGGAACTGTTTGCCGGAGTCTATGAGCGGGCGCGGGCAGAGATTCAAAGTAGAGCGCGGACACTCTCAGAGAATCTCGAGAGTGAAAGCGATCCGATTGCAGTTCGGAAACGAGAGTTTCTTCAAACAGTCGCTTCTTCAAAACTAACCATTTCAAAATAATTCATGCTTGAACAATCTCAATTCACACAGCGGGTCCTGGCAGTGTATCCCGTCAGCGGAGCGTTCGGATTCGTCGTTTTCGAAGGCCCACACAACCTCATCGACTGGGGTATGAAAAGCACACGCCATACGACGGACGTGCGTTGTATTGATCTTGTCAAACACCTCACCTCACGCTACGCCCCGGATGCAGTTGTCATTGAAAAGGTTCTTGATTCCGACTCGCGCCGCAGTCGGCGGATGAAGCACCTGGTCAAACGAATCGCGAAAGTCGGTGAGCGAGAACACATCAAGGTTGAAAGCGTCTCTCGATCGCAGGCGCGAGAACTGTTCGGGCAAGATGAGGCAACAACAAAACAGCAGATGGCTATAGCGATCGCAAAACAGTTTCCCGAACTTTATTATTCGCTTCCCAAACCTCGAAAGCCGTGGATGAGTGAAGATTCCCGGATGAGTATCTTTGAAGCGGCAGCGTTGGCTTTGACGTTCTACTCAAGTAACGCTGGCGAACCTATTTGATTCTGAGTTTGCCCGCATTGCTCGTCAGGCTATGAAAGGTGACCGTCACTGAAAGGGTGCCGCTGGGTAGTCCATCAGGCAGTCGTATCATCAATTGACTCCATGGGAAATTCGGCACAGGCCGGATGTCTTCGACCGGCAAATTGGTTCCATTCGCTAACACTTGAATCGCACTCAGACTTTCTCCGTTTGCCAGTTGAACATTTTGAACGAACAAAAGAATTCTCGTATGCGCGTCGCCACCGAACCACGGAGTAGTCATAATTGAGAAGGGATCGCGAACATGTGTTTGCGCATCCACAGCAGCTGCCAGATCAGTCCCTTGTTCCAGCAAAAGCGCCGGCGAGTTATTATTCGGCAACGGACCCGTTGCGCGCCCCAGAAACACCGGCATATCCGATCGCACTCCGTCATCAACTCTGAATGCAGTTGCCGTAAGCAGTTGATCGGAACTGATATCGACGTTCGCATCTGTCAGCTTGCTTCCTCCACCATCATTGGCCGATAGACTCGTGAAAAACGTGTCCAAGGTCCCCGTGATGTTTTGACCCGCCGGTATTGTTTTGCTAACCGACGCGTAGGGAAGTGCGTGAGAGAAGAGGTCGTACAGGGCCAGTGTTACCGTGGCAGATTGACCAGTGTTGTTGGTAAGCGTAAGACCAGTTTGCACATGAGTACCCAACTGCGCATACGCGAAAAAGCTGGTATCGGCAGAAGCGGTATCGTTACTGGGCACACTTGCTGAAGAGGAGATAACGTTCCCCTGTGCATTCAGCGTTTGCGCAACCACCTGGACAGCAACATCGGGGATGTAGCGGTTGTACCGCGAAGAAAACGTCTCGGTCGACTGAAACGTGATCGTTCCGGTAACCAAAGCACTTTTTCGCGACAGCGTTTTCGTATCGCTTCTGAAGTCAGGTTCTGAATCAGTGCCTCCTGCTGTATCAAGCTCAAACCCATCGCTTCCTTTCATGTGAACAACGAGCGAGTTCGTTTGAGGATCCTGCACGAGCCAACTGATCTGACTACTCTTTCTGGGAATGTTGCTAATAACAACAACGCGCTGATTGGACGCACCAACAGCACCTTCCCAGCCAAGCGTGATCGGCACACTATAGGGGGTTTGACTTCTTGTCTGGCCATGGCTTACACCATGGAAAGCAAACAAGAAAGTAGCGAGAGTCAGAAGGGTTCTTATGAGGATTCTTTGTGGCATTGCCACTCACCAGCGTGCTCACCTATTATGACAACGCTTTTGCCTTAAAAATCCGATGGCTGCCGGGCACATCGACGAATGAGCCCCACCGCTCGGATTCAAATCCGGGCGGTAAGAACTAACCGGCCAAGGATACTGCCAATTGGCAGGATGAGCAAGAGTCAATCTCGCGATGAGATCCCGTCAGGAGGGAAATCCTGATGGGACAGAAACGACGCCCACAACCAAAGCGCCTACCGTCGAAGCTTTTGGAGATTCGAAAACGACTTGGCCTGACGCAAGATCAAATGGCGCAGAAGCTGAAGCGTGTCAAAGCGCCGCCTAACAGCGGCGCAATCTCACGATTTGAGAAGGGCGAGAGGGAACCGTCGCTTTTGGTGCTGCTTGCGTATGCGAGGCTCGGCGGGACATCTACCGATGTGCTTATTGACGACGAACAGGAGATTCTGTGACAGGCGCAGTTCACGTTTCCAAACCGTTCCATAGTTAACGTTCGCGAACACCGGCGAACACATTCCTTTATTACAGAAAACCCAGATTCAAACGTGCGACATCAATTGTCATGCGTTCTCAAGATGAAGATGAGAACGCCGACAATGATGAAGAGGTCGCAAGTATGAGTCGATTTGATCTGACAAGAAGGCGGTTTAGCAACCAAGCTAGAGTGATGAAACGGGTGATGAAACGATTTCATCACCACTCAATCGCTAACGCGCCAATCTCTACCGAGATCAAACGAAGTTCGCCCCCACGCCTGCTACCGCAGGCTGAGGGTAATTTCCGCCAGCAGCATTATTGGCGACTGGTGGCGGCTCCGCTGACGCTTCGGTTCTCTCCTGTTAGCACTTGGAATCGAACAAATTACCCTCAGCCTGCACTAGCACTCCTTCAAGCACTGCCTACCGTCAGGCTTTCGGGCTCGCTACCGCTTCGGGCGTGGGGGCGAACTGGGGCGTTAAGACATGGACTCAAGTTACAAGAAACAACAAATCGTGAAACGAGGAGAAATAAAAAAGGATCGCCTTATCAAGGTGACCCTGAGAATTTAACGGTCGCGTTATTCCCAAAAATCTTCTTCCGACATGACCTTGGGATGTTTGTCCGCCGGTTCGACTTCACCGTCCCGATACCTGAACAAATGAGGTTCGATAACCTCGCGCAGGTCTTCAGGCAATTGATCGAACAGCCAATAGCACCAATCGACGTGAATCAATGCTACGCACGGATCTCCTTCTACATCCCCGATAAACTTCTCCACAGGAAAGTCCTCAGGAATGTATCTAGGAACATAGCAACTCATAAGCAGAATGCTCCTTGCGGTCTAACGTACTGTGATTTGGAAGTTAGAAACTTCGGAAGGACTAACGCGAATAGTACGGAAAATCTGCACCCCGTCAAGAGGCAGGTGGAGAAATCATGAATACACAGTTTTGGTCGAACGTGTTGAATGTCGCAGGCGAGGTCTTAGCCAAGCTCATGATGCTTGTTGTAATGATCGTCTCCTTCGTCGGATTTGTGCTTCTCATGATCCATACTCGCGAGCAAGGGAGAGAACGCCATAGACGCTACTTGGAAAACGAAAAAGAAAATCGGGATGAAGAAGACAAGGCGTTTCACAACAAACGTTGGACGAAGCACGAGGCAGACCTACACCTCAAAGGGTATCGCCGAGAACTTGAGCGGCGTGCTGGTGGTTCATACCGGTCGCTAGGTCATTTCCCCTCTCTCTCCAAGGAGGACATCCATCAGCGAATAGATTTCTTGGAAGCCGGAGTCTTTCGTGGACGAGAACAGCCGCGCAGGAAACGTTCCAGCCTTTCTGATGAAGAAACGAGAACTGAGTTCGAACGCGAATGTGACAGGCAGAGAAAGAAGCGAGTGGAGAAAGTTATGGGCAAGGACACGCTTGCCCACGCCGAACTGTCACACGCGCAATATCAACGGATTAAGCAAATAGAAAATCAATGGGAAGACAAAAAGTTCAAAGGCCCACCTAAAGATTGGCGACCAGGAGAGAACATTTCATGAAAAGCGACGACCTATTTCTCGGCTTTACGCACAAGGACACGAACCCTTTCTCTGAGCCAGAACGACTATGGCTGCCAGACGCAGACCGTCGAAGGACGCACATGCTGATTCTGGGAACGCCTGGTTCTGGCAAATCCAAGTTCTTGGAGTGGATGATGCGACAAGACATCGAAAACTGTCGTGGTCTTTGCCTGATAGACATCCACGGCGAACTATACGAGGAACTGAAAGCATGGCTCGGTTACAACTATTGGTTGACGCGAGACGTGATACTGCTTGACGTATCAGCGGGTGAATTCATCAAGGGGTTCAATCCGTTTCGCCGCAAGCCTGGAGTCAGTATCGATGTGCAAGTAGATTCGATGGTGCAGGCGCTCATGCGTGTTTGGGGCCAATCCAATACCAATGAAACCCCGACCCTTGAGCGCGTTTTGCACCTCGTGTTCAGCGCGATGCTTGTTAAGCAGATACCGCTTCACGAAGTATTTCACCTCATCAACTTCGACGAACGCGAGATCCGCGAGGACATAATCGCTTCGATCTCAGAACCGGTGGTCGTGTCGGCTTGGCAGGAATTGCAGAACCTGCAAAGCAGAGGCCAGTGGCGCGAAGAGGTGCTCTCGACCCATAACCGTCTCTTCAGGCTTGCTCGGTCAAAGACGACGCAGCGATTCATGGGCATAGTTGATGACAGCTTCAATCTGGACTTGTTTGAGGTAATGGAGCGGGGAAAGATTCTCTTAGTCAATCTCAAGCAATCGACCACACTGTCGCGCGAAAACGCATTCTCTATCGCAACGCTCCTGCTGAACGACTTCTTTCAGACCGCGATTATGTTTCGCGGGAAGTCACAACTCGGTTATGAACCGAGTCCGTTCAATCTCTATCTGGATGAGTGGCAAAACATCGTCACTCCCGATATCGAGACCATTCTTGCCCAAGCAAGAAAATTCGGGTTGCTTCTTACGCTGGCGAATCAGGACCTTTCACAGATTGCACGCTCCTTCGATGATTATTTCGTCAATACGCTGTTGAGTTGCTGTCAGGTAAAAGCGTGTTTCGGCGGATTGAATCGCCATGACTCCAACCGCATGGTTGATGAAATGCTCGCTGGACAACTCGATTTGGATGAAACGAAATATCTTCTGGAAGCTACGAAGTTCTGGCCCACCTATGCTCGCGATACCGTCTTCAGTAGCGGGATTTCAATAAGCGAATCTCACGCCCGCATAGAAAGTAACACGACCAGTAACGCTTCAGGCTTGGGCGCTGGCAGCAGTATGGCTCTAGGCCATCAATGGACTGCGGATGGTTGGCTTCCTACTACAGAATCGAGCGGTAGTCTTGCAACTACGCATTCCGCTCAGTCGCATGGCGCTTCCGAAGGTTGGGCTCATGGAGTGGCTGCATCTGAAAGCGAAGCGGTCGCGGATATTCCCATATTTGTGCCTGAACCATTTCAAGAAGTGATTAGCCGGACCACTTATACGCTTGAGGAGCAAAGATGGCGGTGGAGCGATCGCTTCATGACTCAGTATCAGCGCCATTGCTATATCAAGCTTCCTGGACAACACACTATCGGTATGGGAGTACCCCGAGTGAACGAATATTACGTTTCGAAGCAGACGCTTCTTGAATACGAGCGTGATATTGCAAAGCTGAACGGCGCTAAAACGCGCAAAGAAGTTGATGAGCTTCTTGCAAATCAGCCGTCCGCATTTCGTGACGCAAAAACAGTTGAGGACGCAAAGATCCCCAGCGATGAGGACCTATTCGAATAAACGTCATGACTGAGCAATCCGGTTTTCAACTTGCCACCGGCGACATAGAGATTCTTCGATTTCTCTACGACTATCGATTTCTCCACATTGGTCATCTGATTGCGCTCACCGGACGGCGACATCAGATGATACATCGGCGCTTGCTGAAGCTAGTTGATCGGCGGTTTATTGCTCGCATCACTCCTCCGGCGCACAAGCATATTTACACGCTTGGTAGAGCAGCCGGTTCGGTTCTTGTTGAGCATGGAATAGCACCGCTAGAATTGATTGACGCGCGATTGCGTCATCATGAACTCAAAGAATTATTCCTCAAACACACGCTCATGATTGTCGATTTGCATGTCGGACTCGCTCGTGCGACTTGCGATAGCCACGCTCGACTCGTTTTATGGAAGCAAGGCCAGGATTTATATGACCGCGTGACTTTCAAGGAAGCCGGCAGAAACGTGAGACTACCCGTCCGGCCCGATGCCTTCTTTACGCTTGAAGATGTCACGCGCGATCCCGGCAAAAATCGTCTTCACTTTATGCTTGAAGCCGACCGCTCAACGACGACGCATGAACGATTTCTCAAAAAGATAAAAGCGTACTGGCAGTATTTCATTCAAGAATTACATACCAAGAAATACTCGATAAAATCGTTTCGCGTCGTGACTGTGGCACTCACAAAGGAGCGAGCGTTGAATCTGCGCGAAGCGGCAGAACACATCCTTCCGCAGGCTGCGCGCAAATACTATTTGTTTGCTGCGATTCACGAATTCCTGAATTCACCGCTCGGGGATATTTGGAGCACTCCCCATGACGCGCAGCGATGCAGTTTTATGCCTAGTGCGGTAGCGCCCGCAGAGCGCTTCATCTTATAGACCCACGCCGCCACCGTCTCCAAGAAAAGACAAGCTCGCTTCTCGCTCTCTCATTCTAGCCGCCGTTCTCGCTTGTCAAGGTAGTTCCTGCGGACTCCACCTTGCACAAGCTGCGCATGCGGCGGCTCTCATTCGCTTCGCAGCGAAGCTCGCTGCCCTGCGGCCTCGTCGAACCGTTGGTAAACAAAATACATCCTTCGCGAACTTCCATGACATACATGCAAGAAGTGGACGCATGGCTCAACCAACTGTTGTCCATGCAAGAGGACGAAACGGACGAAGCTTGGTTTGCTCGGGTGAAGCCTGAGATTCGCAAACGGCTGTTGGAGTCCTATCGCAACGGCCAGAAAGCGTGTCCGAACTGCGCACCGGGCAAGAAGCCTGTCACGTCGGGCCCCAAACGCAGGCGTGTTTGACAGAGCGCGTGCGGGTTGTAGCCTTAAAGAAACATGTCCAAAGCGATAACAATTGAACAGCTGGCCCGCCTTTGCCAGCACGAGTTCAAAAGCATCCGTGCCGAGAACGACGAGATGCGCACTGATATCCTGTCCGGGTTTGGTAGCATGGAGAATAAATTCGATGCGTTGGCTCAGGTGCTGCGCGATACGCGTGATGACATCAAAGATTTGAAGCGCAACGCAGTTGACGTGCTTGATCTTGAACTGCGCGTCAAGCGAATCGAGAGAAAGATAGGGTTGAAGAAATAAGGCCAACAACGAGCCCCGTGAGCGTTCTCACGGGGCTTTTGTTTTGTTCGCGAAGGAGACGGCGGCGGCTCCCACCCACCCTGGGGGAAAAATCAATTGATTAACGGCTTGGTTCCAATCAAGGAGCTTTGATTTGTCGGGCTGTAATTGATTGCAAATCTTGACTTTCGAAATAAGCGGGCCTAACCTCTGAAGATAGGAGATGGGAACGTCGCCCATGATGTGGCGAATATCCTAGGAGGTCTCCTAAACAATTTAATCGGTGAATCCACTTAGCTAAAAAGTCAGAGCCAAAGCTACCGTATAGCCAGAGCCTAAGGGTCGACGGCAGA
>Ga0070708_100003547_pt1 | contig 12229 bp, 13 predicted proteins | sample KBSK5503metaG_FD_65469 | JGI IMG/M metagenome (GOLD analysis project Ga0070708, IMG submission 65469) | Corn, switchgrass and miscanthus rhizosphere microbial communities from Kellogg Biological Station, Michigan, USA - KBS K5-50-3 metaG | ecosystem: Host-associated > Plants > Roots >...
TCCACTTGGGATCCGGCTGCCGGTACGCGTCACGCGCGAGCAGGTCTTCTACTTCCGCGGCGAAACTCAGCTCGTCCCGTTCATCCACTACGGCGACCTCGCGCGGTACGCGGTCCCTGCTTTCGCCGGCGCCGCCGGAGTCAAGATCGCCGAGCACATGACCGGCGAGGAAACATCCGCCGAGGGCCGCAGCTTCGACATGGACCCCGAAGGAGCCGCGCGCGTCGCTGCGTACGTCCAGGAAACGGTTCCGGGTCTCGATCCCCAACCCGTGGGGTTCGAAACGTGTCTCTATACGACGACGCCGGACGAAGGATTCGTCCTCGACGCCGCGGGTCCGGTCGTCGTCGCTTCTCCGTGCAGCGGGCACGGCTTCAAGTTCGCTCCGATCGTTGGAGAGACGCTCGCGTGCATCGCAACGGGTCGCGAACCGCCACTCCCGGCCGGTCCGTTCGATCTGACCAGGTTCGCCTCCTAGGGGGCGCTCTCTTTGGGTTGCCCTTCGCCTCAGCGCCGGCGAGGTTCAGGGGGGAGGTGATCCGCCGTGCATCATCTCGACCGCGTGAGGAAGGATCGGCAAGATCGCCTCGAGGCCTTCCGCCACCGCTTTCGGCGAGCCGGGGAGGTTGACGATCAAGGTCTTGTTCCGCACGCCGCACACCTGACGCGACAAGGCCGCGTACGGCGTGTGCTTCATCCCGGCGGTCCGCATTAGCTCGGCGATGCCCGGCGCCTCGTACTCGACGACGTTCAGCGTCGCTTGCGGCGTGAGGTCGCGCGGGCCCAGGCCGGTCCCGCCGGTGGTGACGATGACGTCGACGTCTCCGGAGTTGGACCACCCGCGGAGCCGGGCCTCGATGTGGTCGCGCTCGTCGGCCACCACGTCGCTCGCGACGATCTCGCCGCCCGCCTCGCTGACCAGGCGCTCGATGAGCGGTCCTCCTTCATCCTCTCCCTCGCCGCGGGCCCGGCGGTCGGAAACGGTGAGCACGGCGACCCTCACTCGAAGGTCACGCTCCCCGATTTCCCGCCCGACTTCGCGACGACACGAAGCCCCTCGACTCGCATGCGCGGATCCTCCGCCTTCCCCATGTCGTAGAGGGTGAGCGCCCCCACCGCGGCCGCCGTCAGCGCCTCGATCTCGAACCCGGTCCGGTCCCGTCCGCGAACCATCGCGCGGACCTCGATCGCATCGTCTCCCGCGGGGGCGAAGGACAGCTCGACAGAGGTGATCCGCAGCGGGTGGCAGAGCGGGATCAGCTCCGGAACGCGTTTGGCCGCGAGGATTCCGGCGACGCGGGCGGCCGCGACCGCGTCGCCCTTGGCCACGGAACCGGACAACAGGCGGTCGCGCGTGCCGGGTTCGGCCATGAGCCGGCACGCCGCAGTCGCCTCGCGCTCGGTCTCCGGCTTGTCGCCGACGTCGACCATGCGGACGTCGCTCATTCAGCCCGCCAGCAACTCGACGCGAACCTCCGCCCCCGCCGGCAGACCGCCGGGGGGCACGATCGCGAACCCCTCGGTCGAGATGATGTTCGACAGCACGACCGAGGACTGTGCCGGAAGCGGCAACGCTTTGTTCCCGGCCAGCCGCACACGGCAGAACAGCGTCCTCGACGGGGAACCACGCACGTCCTCGGAGAGCAACGCCCGTACGGCACGCGGTGATGGGTCGCGGCCGGCGAGCGTGCGGATCGCGGCGGCCACGAACACGTGTACCCCGACGAAGGCCGATCCTGGATTCCCGGGGAGCGCGATCACGGGCCGGCCTTGGACGCGGCCGAACGCCACCGGCTTGCCCGGCTTGATCGCCACCCGCCATAGGGACAGTTCGCCGTAGCGAGAGAGGACGTCGCGCAGCCAATCGTGCTCGCCGACCGAGGCGCCGCCGGAGGTGACGAGCAGGTCGGCCATCCCGGCAGCGCCGTCGAGCCACTCAGCCACCTCGCGCGGATCGTCCCCGACGAGACCGGAGAGGGTGACCGTCGCACCGGCGGCCTCGCACATAGAGGCGATCAAGATCGCGTTCGCATCGAACACCTGTCCGGGCTGCAATGTCCCGCCGGGTGCGACGAGCTCGTCCCCCGTCGAAAGCACCGCGACTCGCGGCCGCAGGAACGCGCGCACGTGCGTTCGCCCGACGGAAGCGATCACACCGAGATGCACCGGCTGCAGCACCGTTGCGGTGGCGACGACCTCGCGACCGGCACGGACGTCCTCGCCGCGCGGCCGGACGTGCTTTCCGCGCGCGATCCGAGCGAGGACCGCGACCGCATCGTCGAGCGCTTCGGTGTCCTCCCACGGCACGACGGCGTCGGCGCCCGGCGGGATCGGCGCCCCGGTCATGATCTTCGCGGCCGTGCCCGGCGAAACGCTCTGCGTCGGTGCGGTCCCGGCGGGAAGGTCATCGATCAATCGCAGGACCGCCGGGTGATCGGACGACGCGTCCGCGGTGTCCGAAGCCACGATTGCGTAACCGTCCATAGCGCTGTTGTCGAAGCCCGGCACGTCGTGCTCCGAGACGATCGATTCGGCGATCGCGAGCCCTCGCGAATCGCGTAACGGCATCAGCGTCGACGGCAGCGGCTGGATCTGTTCGAGCACGCGCGCGACGGCTTCCTCGTAGGGAACCATCGGTTGCGCGAGCTCTTCGCGCGTGATCGTGCGCCTCGTCATGACGGCAAGACTACTCCTGCCAGGAGTAGCGCTCTTCTCGCCACGGATCGGCACGGTTGTGATAACCGCGAACCTCCCAGTACCCGCGCTCGTCGTCCTCCATGAACCGCACGCCGCGCACCCACTTCGCACTCTTCCACGCGTACAACTTGGGGACGACCAGGCGGAGCGGCCCGCCGTGCTGAGGCTCGAGTGGTTCCCCGTCATGTGACCACGCGAACAGGACGTCGTCGTCCATCACCGCGTCGATCGGGAGGTTCGCCGTGTAGCCGTACTCAGCGTGGATGAGCACGTGCCTGGCCGAGGGCTTCGGTTTCGCGCGGGAAGCGACGTCTCGGAACGAGATGCCCTCCCACGAGTTGTCGAGCTTCGACCATCCGGTAACGCAATGGAAGTCGCTTGCGACCGTCAGCGGAGGGAGCGCCCGGAACTCTTCCCAGGAAACTTCGTACTCGCTCTCCACCTCGCCCCAGACGCGGAACGTCCACACAGCAGGATTGAACTTCGGAATCGGAGACGCGTGTAGCACCGGCCAGCCGCGCGTGAGCCGTTGGTTGGGCGGCACCCGGCCGCCGACGTCGTCGCGCTCCCGCCGCAGCTTCATGCTCCGGCTCCTTGCTCCAATCGCGCGAGATCCTCCAAGCGCGTTCTCGCCTGCTGCTCGAGCGCGCCCGCGCCCGTCACGGCTTTCGCCGCGGCGATCGCACGCTCGAGCGTGGAGCGCGCTTGCGCGAAGGCGGTTTGCTGGTCGCGGTTGGACGCGTACTTGATCAGCTCGTCCGCGCGCTCTATGAGCGCCCAGACTTCCTTCGGGGTGGTCGGTTCTGCCGTCACGCTCGCTGTAGTCTCCGGTTCTTGCCCGGCGTTACGAATCGATCTCGATGCGCCGTGTCCCAGCGTAAACGTTGAGCGAGCCGTCCCGCACGAACCCGGCGAGCGTCATCCCGTACTGCTCGGCGACGTCGACGGCGAGTGACGACGGCGCCGATACCGCAGCCACGATCGGGATCCCGGCGGCGAGGGCTTTCTGCATGATCTCGAACGAGGCCCGGCCGCTGACGGCGAGGATCCGCTCCCCGGCGGGGAAGCCGCCCTCGAGCATCATCCAGCCGACCAGCTTGTCGACCGCGTTGTGCCTGCCCACATCCTCGCGCACCGCGATCCGAGTTCCGTCGGCTTCGAACAACCCCGCGGCGTGGAGGCCGCCGGTGCGCTCGAACACCTTCTGCGCCTCGCGCAATCGCCCCGGCAACCCGCTCAACACACTCGCCCGAACGACCGGGCCGGCCGGGATCGAAACAGCAGTATGGATCGCCAGCGCTTCGAGCGACGCCTTGCCACACACCCCGCACGAGCTCGTCGTGTAGAAGTTGCGCCGCAAGCGCTCCGCGTCGAACGCCACGCCGGTCCTGAGCGCGACGGTGACGATGTTGTACTGCTGCTCGGCCGGGCCTCCGACGCAATACCGCACCTGATCGACCTCGGAGCGCGCGGAGATCACTCCTTCGGTCGCGAGGAAACCCACGGCGAGCTCGAAGTCGTTGCCCGGCGTGCGCATCGTGACCGAGATCTGATGGTCGACGCCTCCAGCGTTCACGCGCATCTCGAGCGGCTCCTCCGTGACGAGGTGATCGAAGCGCGGCTTCGCGCCTCCGTCCCGTACGACGAGCGGCGTCGCCGGGACCGTCGCTGCAGGCCGCGCGCGCGTCATGTGCGTGCCGGCACGTCGGCCGGCGCGCGTCCGTCGACGGGGAGGATCTCGACGATCGCGTTGTAATCCGGGATGCCGCACTCGGGGTCGCGGACGCCGCGGCGGATGAGCTGCTGCGACTCGGGCCAATGCACCTGCACGTTTCCCGGCCGCATGGGAGCGAGTTTGGCACGGGCGTGGAGCTCCCCGACTTCTGAGCGAACAAGAACCTCATCGCCGTCGCCGACCCCGAGCGTCGAGGCGTCTTCGGCCGAGATCAGTACGTCCTCCCGACGGGCCCCGGTAAGCGGGTCTTTCGCGCGATGGATCATCGAATTGAACTGCTTCCCGCGACGCGTCGAAAGCAAGAACCGGTCGGATGGTAGCGAGCGCTCGGGAGGCTGCACCGCACTGAAACGCGCGCGGCCGTCGAGCGTCGGGAACACGCCGTTCGTGCAAAGGATGCGCCCGCCCCACTGCACATGATCACCCTTCGCCGACAGGTTCTCGATGCCCGCGTAGGCGGGGACCGTGCGCGCGATCTCGGCCCGGATAGCGGCCGCGTCGCGGAACCGGATCTCGGCCGCGCGCTCGGGGTAGGCGCGCTCCGCGGCGGCGGAGAAGATCTCCCACTCGGCGCGCGCTTCGGGCGGCCGCGGCCCCTCGATCTCGGGCGAGTAGATGATCTCGCGCTCGGTCGACGTTTCCGTTCCTCCGCCGGCCTGCTCGTACCGCGTACGAGCCGGGAGCACGAGCACCCACTCGCGCGGGGGGACGAGCATCTGCGTTGTCGCGACGATGTCTTGATGAACCCGGAACGGGATGCGCTCGAGCGCTTGTCGCACGAAGTCCGGCTCGGGCAACGTCTCCAAGAAGTTCCCACCGGCGGCCCACAACAGATCGAGCTTGTCCTCGTGGCCGGCCTCGATCTGCTCGGCGGCCGACAGCCCCCGTCCCGAAGGGACCCAGAATCCCCACAGCGCGTTCATCTGCGCCGCGTTATCGGCGTTGACCGAACGAGAGCCGGGGAACATGTTCGGGACGCACCCGACCTCCGCGCCTCCCTGCACACCCGAATGGCCGCGGATCGGCATGAGCCCGGCGTGCTCGCGTCCGATCGATCCGCGCGCGAGCGCGAGGTTGACGATCGCGCGCACGGTGTCGGTTCCGTGCACGTGCTGCGTCACACCCATCGACCACACGAAGATCACGTTGGGGTTCTCCGCCAAAAGCCGCGCGAAGCGCATCATGTCGTGACGGGAAGCCCCGGCCGAGCGTTCGAGCGTATCCCAGTCCTGGGACTTCAGGGCCGCGCGCAGCTCACGGAAGCCGGTCGTGTGGGCGGCAACAAAATCGTTGTCGATCCAGTCGTTGTCGATCAGATGTCGCAGAACGCCGTTCAGGAACGCGAGATCCCCTCCGGTATGAACGGTGAAGAACTCGTCGCAGATCTTCGTGCCGAACAGCGCGCTCTCCGTCACCGAAGGGACCCAGTAACGATCCATCCCCGGTTCCCGGAAAGGATTAACGACGGCGACTTTGGTGCCGAGACGCTTGGCGTAATAGAGGTACTTCATGGTCACCGGCTGGTTGTTGGCGACGTCGGACCCGATGAAGCAGATCAGATCCGCTCCGATCCAATCCTTGTAAGAAACGGTCGATGCGCCGACGCCGATGGTCTGCTTCATCGCCGCCGTCGACGGCGCGTGACAGATCCGCGCCGAGTTGTCGACGTTGTTCGTACCGAGAAAACGCGCGACCTTGCCGGCGACGTAGTAGGTCTCGTTCGTCATCCCCCGGCTGGTGAGGTAGAAGCCGATCCGTAGCGGATCGATGTTCCGTAACCGTTCGCCGCACAGCTTGAGCGCGGCGTCCCAGGAGACGCGCGAGAACCCCTGTTCGCCGCGGCGCCGGAGCATCGGATACCCGAGTCGCCCGAGATCACGTAGCTCGGAGCTCGAAAGCTTCTCGAGTGCCCGTACATCGGCGAAGCGCTCGACTCCGACCGAGCGCATCGTGTTCAGTCTCAGCAGATGGAGTCGCACCGTGCACAGGTGCACGCCGTCCATCGTGAAGTCGCGAAGCCCGGTCGTTCCCAGCGCGCAGCCGTCGCACACGCCGTTCCGGAGGATGCGCAGCGCGAAAAGCGGATGGTCCTTGTTACGCCATGCAACGCGCGCCATCTCGCCGTAGTGGTTCGGTTTGACCTTGCCGATCCCGTACGGGATGGGCCCGACCCAATCCTTCGTCCGGCGCCGCTTCCGAGCCACATCGCGAGTATATTCGGCGCATGGCGCGCCTCGACGCCCGCCGCACCAACCTCGGCGTGTTCGCGATCGTGATCGCATCGACGATCACCGGGTTCTCGACCTACCTCGCCGGATCGCACTCGACGTGGTGGCTGTTCTGGATGCACGGCTCGATCGGTTTCGCGCTCGTCGCGCTGCTGTGGTGGAAGGGCAAGGTGATCGTTCAAGGCTTGAAGGCGCGCTGGCCCGAGGCGAGCGCGTGGCTGTCCATCCTCACGCTCGCCGTGCTACTCGTCGTCATAGGTTCGGGGATCTACTCGGCGATGGCGCGCGGCGGGAAGCTCGGGCCGTGGGGGCTGCTCGAGGTGCACGCCGGAGGAGCGATGATCATCGTCCCACTGTTCGTCGCCCACCTCGTCAAACGGTGGGTTCCGCCTGCGAAGCGCGACCTGTCGCGGCGTGTGTTGCTTCGCGCCGGTGTGCTGGCGGGGGTCGGTCTCGCCCTGCGCGCCGCGACCGAAGGCGTCACGCGCGTTGCGGATCTCGCAGGCGCGCATCGCCGGTTCACCGGCTCGCACCTGATCGGCGCTCCGGGCGAGCGGTTCCCGTACGTCTCCTGGTTCCTCGACGATCCGTCGCCGGTCGACCCCTCGAAATGGAAGCTCGAGGTTGCCGGGAGTGTCGAGCGACCGTTCTCTCTTACCTATGGGGCGCTGTTGAACGAGCGGCACGAGCGATTGCGGGCGACGATCGACTGCACCGGCGGCTGGTACTCGGAGCAAGACTGGGAAGGCCTGCGACTCGGAACGTTGCTCGACCGGGCCGGGGTTCGCCGCGATACGCGCAGCATCGTCGTCACCAGCATCACCGGTTATTCGCGTGCCTACCCGGTGGCGGAGGCCCGGACGATGCTCGTCGCAACCCGGATCGCCGGGACGCCTCTCACCCACGGCCACGGTTTCCCCGCGCGCATCGTCGCGCCGGGACGCCGCGGGTTCTGGTGGGTGAAATGGGTGCGCTCGATCGAAGCGAGCTCATCTCCGTCGTGGCTGCAGCCCCCGGTGCCCTTGCAATGACGCTCGGCAGGTTCGCCTCCGGCGAACCGTCAGCCGCCGCGACGCGAAGGGATCGCTAATCGCCACCCGGGCTTGATGAGGTCCGGATCGACGAACCGCGTCCCGTCACCCATCCCCTTCCCTGCGTTCGCGCGCCAGATCTCCGGCCAGCTGTATGCATCGCCCAGCGCGCGCGAGGCGATCGCCCAAAGCGTGTCGCCCGCGCGCACGACATAGCTCGACGCCGCCGGCCCGGCATGTACCCGCGGGACCGACGCAGACGCGATCCCGGGCGCGAGCGGAACGACGGCGAGCGGAGCCCGCACGAAGGGCACGCCGTGTGGATGCGCCGCCAGAACCGTCAGGACCAAGACCGCGGCGACGGCTGCTGCGGCAGAGGTCCTCCACCCGTGCGACGCTCGTGACGGCGCTGGGGGAACGGCCGAGGGGCGCGTCGTCGCGCGGAGCGGGCGCCCGTACACGAGATGCGGCTCGAAGGCGATCCTTCGAATGGAAGCCGCCCGCTGCGCCACGCCGAGCGGCGGCGGTGCCAGGAGAAGCTGAACGACGCCGCGAGGTGCCGGCCTCGCCCCCGGGTCTGCGTGTTCGTCGAAGCGCGCCGGCCGGACAGAAGCTCCAGCGGACCTGAGGTTCCGGCGCACGTCCATCTTGCTCCGCGAGGCGCGCGCGACCGCGGTCAATGCCGCACGGGTCGATACCTCAGCGGCTCGAGGCGTCATTCCGAGGACATAGGCGACGTCGTCGGGCCCGGCGCTGAGCACGTAGCGAAGCGCCAGGGCAGCCCGCTGCCGGTGGCGGAGCGACAGCATCAGACGAAGAGCGGCGGCGGGCCTGGTCTCCACTCCTGGCGGCGCCGGCAGCGGACGTGCCGCAGCGGCTCGCTCGCGCCCGAGCCCGTAGAGTGCGCGCAACGACGCTCGCTCGAAGCTCGCGACCGGCACGCTCGCGTAGCCTCGGCGCCGGTCGTGATCGCGCACCACCTCCCGCGCCATCCGCGCGAGGTGCACGGCTTCTTCGGAGGGATCGAACGGTCGCTCGCCGAGCAGCATCGCGGCGAACGCCTCCAGCGCGTTCGTGCCCCCGAAAGACAATTGGAGCGCTTCCCGGCTCATCTCCCCCTCCAGGTGACGAGGACGAGATCCCGATCACGCTCCGCTTCGCTCCGCCGCCCGCCTGTCCAGACAGGGCGGCACAATCACACTAGGCAACACTCGTTGACAGGTCAAGCATCACGGAACATTCGCGACACGCCAGGCCTTGCCGCTATCGAACATATGTTCTAACGTCGAGGTCATGGACCGCGACCGGCTCTTCGAACTGCGTCGCCGAACCTTCGACAGCCCCGAGTTCCGCGGCATCGAATTCATCGAGGTCGAAGCGAAGACGATCATCAACCACGTCCCTGGCGATTTCCTCCCGTTCAACTGGACGATCAACCCGTATCGAGGATGCACGCATGCATGCTCCTTTTGCTTCGCGCGGGTGACCCACACCTACACGGACATGAACGCCGGCCGGGACTTCGAGACGAAGATCGTCGTGAAGGTCAACGCGCAGGAGGTGCTGCGCGGCCAGCTATCTGCCAAGCGCTGGAAGGGCGAACATATCGCTCTGGGTACGGCGACCGATCCGTATCAACGCGCCGAGGGCAGGTACCGTCTCATGCCGGGCATCATCGAGGCGCTGACTCGCTATCGGAATCCCTTCTCGATCCTGACCAAGGGCACGCTTGTGTTGCGCGACCTCCCGCTGCTCGTCGATGCGGCCGAGGTGACCGAGGTTTCGACCGCGTTCTCGATCCCGACGCTCGACGAAACCGCCTGGCGCCTGAGTGAGCCCGGCACGCCCCATCCCCGCTCGAGGATGGATGCGGTCGCGGCGCTGAACGATGCCGGCGTCCCGTGCGGCGTGATGCTCGCTCCGATCCTGCCCGGCATCACCGACGACAAACGGAATCTCCGCGACGTCGTGCGAGCGGCGATCGACGCCGGAGCGACGCACGTCTCGCCGATCCTCCTACACCTCAGGCCGCGCGTGCGCGAGGAGTTCATGTCATGGCTCGCCGACGCGTATCCGGATCTCGTCCCCCGCTACGAGCAGATGTATCGCGGGTCACCCTACGCGACGCAGGCGAACCGCAAAGAAACCGGGCGGGTGGTCGCGGGACTCGTGCGCGGAGCCGGCGGACTCAAGCCCCCGCCGGGCGTCGCGGCGCGGTTCCATCGCGGGCTGGAAGGGCGGCGTCCGGAGAGCCCGTCGCGCGGGGGGAACCAGCTCAGCCTTCTCTGATGGATGGGGCCGGCGATACACTTACCGTGTGGCCGTCCCGACTTGCCGCCTCTGCGGCCAATCGATGATCCAGCCGGGCCGCTACGCGGACTGGCGCTGCTCGTGTTGCGACGAGAGCGTCAACTGCCCCCACGTATCGTCCTGGAAGCGCATGATGCGGCGGCTCTCCGGCCGTCGCGTCTGAGCCGTCCTAGAACAACGCCCTCGCGAGCGCCGCACGGTACCTCTGGGTGAGCGGGTGCTCGGGACCGAGCACCTCGAACACATCGACCATCCGTTCGCGGGCGCGCTCACGGTCGCCTGTGCGAACCTCTTCGATCAATCGCTCGAGAACCGGCTCCCAGTCGCCGTCCGACGCCGCTTGCGCGAGCGGGTCGGACGGCGGGGCTTCCCCGGCGGCCTCGGCCAGGTCGATCTGAGCTCGCAGCCGGCGCACGTCGGCGTCTTCGGGGAGACGCGCGAGCAACGAACGGGCCTCGTCGAACACTCGCCGCTCGCCGAGCAATGAAGCGAGGCCGATCACCGCCCCTCGATGATCGCGATCAAGTTCGAGCGTTGAGCGATAGGCTTTCTCCGCCTCGTCCGCATCGACGGCCGCGTCACCCGCCGCCGCCAGCCGGTCGGCTTCGGTCGGCAAGATCGACTCGAAGAAGCGCCGCACCTCTTCCTCGGGAACCGCGCCGACGAACTCGTTCGCGACGGACCCGTTACGGAAAGCCTTCACAGCCGGGATGCCCTGGATCCCATAGGCGGCGGCGAGGGATTGGTTCGCGTCAACGTCGACCTTCACGAGCTCGACGTCGTCGGCATGCTGCGCCGCGAGGCGTTCCAACACCGGTCCGAGCTGACGGCACGGCGCGCACCACGCCGCCCAAAAATCCACGACCACGGGGCGCTGGTGAGAGCGCTCTATGACCTCGGAGACGAAGTCTGTTTCCGAAACGTCCTTGACCGCCACGCTCAAAATCCTAGCGCCGCGCGTCGCCTCAGGCGTGGGGCAGGAACGTCGGCAGTCCGGCCGGGATCGGATATCGGAAGGTACCCGAAAAGCTCCGCCGGGTGAACGCGCCGAAGAACTGCTTCATCGCATCGAGATCAATTCGCTTGAGCGCTTTCAGGATGGCGATGAATCCGTCCAGCCGGTGCGTGTCGGGCTCACATGCCACAACCCGTCCCGCCTCACGGCGGCGAACCCGACGTCGGGCGCGGATCGGAGGAGCCCGGGGAACCCGGGAAGCCGGCGGCGGACGGAACGAGGTCGCGAGAACGCGCTTGGGCGAGACCAGAGCGGTGGCCGTCACGCGACGGGTTTGAGGTACTGGTCCGCCGCCCAACCCCAGGATTTCTTGAGCTTGTCGTACACGCGCCGCCAAAGACGGCCCTCTGCCACCTGCGTGTGCCCGTCGCTCATGACGCGGAATCCGGCGGTCAAGCAATCAATCGGCTTCGACGTCGTCGACGGCTCGCCCCGGATGTTCAAGCACACCGTTCCGACGTTGTAGACCTCATACGACCCCGCCTTGAGGCTCGGCGACGCGGTCGGGGTCGGTCTCGTCGGGCTCGACGTCGGCGGACGGGTCGGAACGCCCTTGGCGCCGCCCCGCGTCACGAAGTACCAGGGAAGCCCCGCCGCCGCGATCGCCAGCAGCAACACCGAGACCCCGCGCGCAACCCTGATCGCTCGCTCGCCCTTCGGGGGCGGCGGACGGTCGGTTAGCTTGCTGAGCTCGGTGACGTCGATGCGTTCTTCAGCGCCCTGATGCGAAGGGGGCTCGCGATCGCTCACGCACGCATCCTCGCACATACTCCGCGCGCGCGGAACGCGCGAAGATTGGATTCGCGCGGGGATCGAGAGTTCGAAACTTAGTCGGCTGCGACCACGTAGACCTGGACGCGATCGACGCCCGTTACTCCGGAGGTGGATACGACGACGGTCGTCGCCCGCGGCGCTCGCGGGAGGTCGGCGTACGCGAAGTCCCCGCCCACGACTCGCCCCAACCGGTCTATGTGAACTACCACGATGCGTGCTTGGCGCGTGGCCGTCGCCGCCGAGAGCGCGGCCCGAACGACGAGCTCGCTGCCGTTCCTCGACATCCTGACGCCCCGCACGACGAAGGGCCGGAGCGGATCGCCACCTTCGAACGCTCCGACGGTGACACGGATCGAGAGCCTCGCCACGGGCCCTGCGACCGCCGTCTGGCCGGCGACGGCAACGACGCTGTGGGCCGGAACCGCCGCCATCTGCTCGA
>Ga0070708_100003550_pt1 | contig 12224 bp, 10 predicted proteins | sample KBSK5503metaG_FD_65469 | JGI IMG/M metagenome (GOLD analysis project Ga0070708, IMG submission 65469) | Corn, switchgrass and miscanthus rhizosphere microbial communities from Kellogg Biological Station, Michigan, USA - KBS K5-50-3 metaG | ecosystem: Host-associated > Plants > Roots >...
CCATGGGCAGACCGGGTTCAGCTGATCGACGCCACCTACGACGGTACGTGGGAGCTTCCGGCACTCGGGGCAGTCACCGCTCCCACCGCCGTGTTGATTCGACCCGACGGATATGTTGCCTGGGTGGGAGACCTAACCCGCCTGGGGCTCGCTGACGCACTCACCACCTGGTTCGGAGCGCCTACTGCCGCCTAGCGCGAAGGAGCACTCGCGGCTGACCCGAATGGTGCTGCGGCACGACGAATAGCGAAGCCGTTGACCTCGCCGCGGCCTTCATGCGACACGACCTGATCGACGAGTACCGACTCTACGTCCACCCGATACTCATCGGACAGGGCAAGGCCCTGTTGACGTTTGACGGCGGCTCCCCCATCCATGCTCAGGCGGCCAGCAGATCGAGCGTGTTGGTCCCGTCATCCACGAAGTAGACGCCTGCGTTGTTGGGGGCGACGGCGAGGCCGAAAAGCGTCCCCGCGCCGGCTGGGTCCAGGGTGACCACCTGGACCTGCTGGCCCTGAGGCGTGGTCTCCACCAGGTTCCCATCCCCGGCGTTCACCGTGAGGACGTCGCCGTTGGTGTAGACGGTGAGCCCCAGGGGCGCGTTCAGGCCGCCACCGGATGTGACCGTCGTCCCCGTCCCGTCGCTCATCATCCGGTGCAACGCGTTGGGTATGGCGGCGATCCGGTTTCCGACGTTGTCCGCGACGTACAGAGTGCCGTTCGAGCCGAGGCCGACGCCAGTCGGACCCACCACCAGAGCCGCCGGATCGGTGCGCTCGGGGAACTTCGACCCGATGATCACCTCGGAGGTCACCTCAGGCGACTGGCCCTCCGAGACGTCGAGGCCGATCCGGAGCACCGTTCCCCGGTTGACGACCTGCCCGTGCCCGTTCACGGTGCCGTTCAAGACGTTCGTGACGAACAGCGTGGCTTCCTCGCCCTGATCGAGCGCGGTCATGTCCCAGGGCCCATTGATGGGCTTGCCCGAGAAGGTCTCCACGACGCGGCCCTGGCTGTTCAGGACCAGGAGGCAGCCGGCCTTCGCCGTGTCGGCCATTCCGTCGGTGGTAGGCAGGCTCCCCACGATGACCCACCCGGTGCGAAGGACAACGAGGGCCGTGGTCAGGCCGACTCCGCCGGGACAGGGACCAGGTAGGTGTGCCGGGTCGATCTGAGCGAAGACACTGAGGGTCCCACTTGGGGTGAGTTGCACGACGGTGGTTCCAGTCCCTTGAAGATTCGAAGCGGCGTTGAAGTTGCTCACCAGGATGTTCCCGCCAACCAGGTTGCCCATCGTGCGAGGCACCACGGCGACCCCGTACGGGTTGACATCCCCGTTGGGTGGGACAGTCGAGCCGATCGTCGTGATCGATCCGAATCGCCCGTGGCCAGGCGAGGCGCCAGCCGCGCTGGTTCCAAGGACCAACGGTAGCGCGGTTACGAGCAGCCCATAACCGGCGCCGAGCAGGATCTTGTGGATGCGATTCATAGCCACCTCCCGACTGTGCGCAGTCGTCCCCGATGCGGGGACATCCCGCTTGACTTCGCTTGGGATACGGTCGGACGACGCTCAGGGGTTCCCCGGTGTGATTCTCGCAACGGATTCTCAATAAACAGCTCGGTTTTCTCGGGAGGCCCGTCTCCGCCTCATGTCTCCTCGAGGGCGCCCCGCTGCTGGAGGAAGTACAGCAAGATGAGCGATGGGACCACCAGCACCGCCGCCACGGCGAAGACCACCAGGACGCTCACCAGGGTCGCGCGCGGAGCGGCGGCAGCGCCGATGGTGAGGTGCGTCCCAAGCAAGTAGGGGTATTGCGCCACGCCCCAGCCGAGCACGACCGCCGCCACCGCCCCGAACGCCAACATGCGGAGGAGGTGGGGCGAGGCTCGTCGAAGCAGGAGCATGGCCGAACCTCCAGAGATCACCGAGGCGAGAACCAGCGGGAGCCCCGGCCCGAGGAGACGCTCGAACAAGCGGTGGGCGTCGGCGCGGAGGATGAACATGCCGCCGACCGACAGCCCGCCGGTCACCACGGCTGCCAGCAGCGCCCGCCGCCGAAACCAGCTCTCCAGGTCGGCGGCCCGGCGGGCTCGGGCCTCGGCGATCAGGAACACGGCGGCCAGGTATGCGCAGACGAAGACCGCCAGCCAGCCGCCGAGGATCGACGTGGGGTTCACCCAACTGGTCAGGGCGTCTCCGCCCCCGGCCGAGGGAACGCGCCCGGATGCGATCCCACCGGCCACGGTTCCGAAGAAGAAGGGCGTGACCACCGAGGAAGTGGCGAACGCGGCCCCGTTGACCCGCTGCTCGGGAGTTCGGACCGAGACCTTGCGGAACGCGAACCCCGAGCCGCGAATGACGATGCCGAGAGCAGCGAGCCCCAGCGGGATGTACAGCGTGGACATGATCGCGGCGAACGCCCCAGAGAACGCCGTCCACATCACGACCAGGCTATAGATGAGCCACACGTGATTGGCCTCCCACACGGGACCGATCGATCGATCGATGAGGCCCCGGGGCCGCCGACCCCTCTCCGCGCCCCCCGCCGTCAGATCCCAGAATCCGGCACCGAAGTCGGCCCCGCCGAACACCGCATACAGGAGGACACCAAAGAACAGGACGACCGCCACCAGGGTGCTCACGACGGTGGCATCGGAGGAACGCCCTTCCTCAGCGGCTGCTCGGGGCCGTACGGGACCTCGACGTCATCGCTGTCCGTAAGGGCCCGCCCCCGCCTGCGCATCGCCCGCAGCACGAGGACCGTGCCCACGCCGACCGCGGCATAGATCACGAGGGCACCGCCGAAGAACCACCACACGTTCCCCGATGTGGTGACGGCGTCCCTGGTGAGCAGGTAGCCCACCACCGTCCACGGTTGGCGGCCCACCTCCGTCACGACCCATCCGGTCTCCATCGAGACCACGGCCACGACGCCGCTCACAGCCGCGCACCGGAGGAACCAGCGGCTCCGGGGCAGGTCGCGCCGTCTCCACCAGGCGAAGGCGAACCACGCGGCCAGCCCCAGCAGCGCGAATGCGGAGAAGACCATCACGTCGAAGGACAGGTGAACGAGGGTGATCAGGTGGTCCGGCGGGCGCACGTCGGCAGGGATTGCGTCAAGCCCCCGGATTCGGGTGGACGCATTGAGTCCGGCCAGGAGCGACGCGGCGCTCGGGACGCGGACCCCGTACCGCGCCCGCCCGTGCTGGAACACCCCGCCGATGGTCTCGGGGACGTGCGCGCTCGTGTTCGGCAACATCTCGATGACGGCGAACTTGGCGGGCTCCTTCTGGAACACCTCGCGGGTGACCAGATCGCCGACGAAGATCTGGGGGAGGATCAGCAGGGTCGCCACCGTGAACGGGATGAGGAACCCCTGTCGGTGATAGCGATCTCGCCTGCCCTTCAGCAGGCCCGCCGCGTACACCCCGGCCACCAAGAACCCGGCCACGATGTAGGCGGCCAGGAACATGTGCAGCGACTCGTACCAGAAGGCCCTGTTGAAGAAGACGGCCAGTGGGTGGACGTCCACCACTCGTCCCCCCCGCATGGTGAAGCCCCCGGGGAGGTTCATCCAGCCGTTCGCCGCGATCACTGACGCGGTACCTCCGGCACCGGCGAGCACAACGGGGACGCCGGTCCAGAAATGGGGCCACGGCCGGAGCCGCTTCCAACCGTAGATGTAGATCGCGATGAAGATGGCCTCGAGGAAGAAGAAGATGCCCTCGACGGCGAAGGGGATGCCGTACGCGGGACCGAACGTTCCCATCAGACGCGGCCACAGCAAACCCAGTTCGAAGGACAGCACGGTCCCGGACACCGCACCCACCGCGAACAGCACGGCCGCCACCTTCGACCACCGCTGGGCGAGCAGGAGAGCGTCATGGTCGTCCCGGCGGATGGCGCGGTAGTTGGCGATCATCATGATGAAGACGAATGCCACCCCGAATGGCACCAGCACGATGTGGAACCCCAGCGTGAAGGCCATCTGCTGGCGCGCCGGCAGGAGCTGAGAGGGGTCCTTCAGGGCGATCGCCGCGTCGCCCAGCGACGCAATGGTCGCGACGCACATGTCCGTCACCTCGCGACTCCGAACAGACCGGCTCGAGACACCGGAGGCAAAGCTCGCATGGCACAATGGCCCGGTCAAGCCGACCGCTCGGGAGGTCCGGACGTGAGTACAACCGACGCGCAGCCGTTCGGGGCCAGCATCGCCCCATGGCTCGCGGTACGCGACGCCCAGAAGGCTGTAGCCTTCTACAAGGCCGCCTTTGGCGCGGTCGAGTTGTACCGACTCGACGGCGACGACGGGCGTCCCGCGGTCGCGCAACTCTCGGTCGGTAGAGCGGTGTTCTGGGTCCAGGAAGACATCGACGCGAGCCCGCAGGCCTCCGGAAAAGGATCCGTCCGGATGATCCTGTCCGTCGAAGATCCAGACGCGGTGTTCGACCAGGCGGTTGCGGCCGGAGCTGCCGTGGTGGCGCCCGTGCACGAAGCCTTTGGTTGGCGAACAGGACGGGTCACCGACCCGTCCGGCCACGATTGGGAGACGAGCAGACAACTCGCTTCCTCGTGAGCCCGAATCCGGGGCGCGAGCCGGGTCGGGTTCGTATCGTGTGAGGCCAGATGCCCGCGATGGAAGTCCGAACGCTCATCGACGGCGGCCAGACCGCCGAGGAGATCGCCGCGCAGCTGGCCTCGTTCCTGGGGGCGGCGCAGCGGACCCTCGACATCGCGATCTACGACTTCGCGCTCCAGCCCGCCACAGCCGCGCCGATCGTGGCAGCCTTCCAGGGCGCCGTCCAGCACGGGGTAGGAGTGCGTCTCGCCTACAACGCCGACTACGGTGGCAGGGTGCCCGTGCCGCCACCGCCGAGGACCGACCACTCGTTCATCGCCACGCTCGGCGTGACTGCCCGAGCCATCCCCGGCATCCCCGACCTCATGCACCAGAAGTTCGTCGTGCGCGACGGCGGGTCGGTGTGGACCGGGTCGATGAACTGGACGGACGATTCATGGACGCGCGAGGAGAACGTGATCGTCGTCGCCGACTCCCTCCCCTTGGCCTCCGCGTACGAGCGGGATTTCGAAGAGCTCTGGTCGAGGCAACAGGTCGTGGGGACCGGTGAGTTCGACTCGGACTGGATCACGGTGAACGGCGCCACCCTCAGGCCGTGGTTCTCCCCCGGCCGCGGCCGTTCGATCGCCCACCGCATCGCGACGGCTATCGGTCGGGCGCACCACCGGGTCCGGATCGCGTCGCCGGTGATCACCGCAGGTCCCATCCTCGGGACGCTGGCCGAGGTCGCGTCGGCCCGCGAGGCCGACCTGGCGGGGGTGTTCGACGCCACGCAGATGGAGCAGGTCCGCCGGCAGTGGGCCGAGGATCCGCACGCGGCTTGGAAGATCCCCGTGTTTCGAACGCTGATCGCCGACGCGCCCTTCTCGGGCAAGGTCACCACGCCTTACGGCCCGGGGACCGTCCACGACTACATGCACGCGAAGGTCACGGTCGCCGACGACATGGTGTTCGTGGGGAGCTACAACCTGTCACATTCCGGGACGAAGAACGCGGAGAACGTCCTGGAGATCAGGGACGCAGCCCTTGCGGATCGGATGGCCGCGTTCATCGACGGGTTGCGCGCCCGATATCCCGCGGCCTCCTGGCGGGCCTGAGGCGGAGCCTCGCCCGCCTCGATACGAGCAGGACGCACTGCGACCTTTCCGAGTTTCCGGTCACACGGCCAACGAGGGATGAGAACTCCGAGCACTCACGAAGAGGAGCGTCGTCCCGGCAACGACCGCGGCGATGGCCAGGGGCAAGAGGACGGCCCCAATACCGGACGGATAGCTCTCCTGGTAGAGCGCGAATCCGGCCACGATGGGACCGGCCGTGGAAGTCGCTGCCATAGCCGTGGTCACCGAAGCGGCGTTGGCTCTCTGGAAGCCGGCTTGCGTGAAAGCCTGCGCGATCACAGCCAGGGCAACGAGCGCCCACGGCGCCGGATTCGTGGCCAGCACCCTGATAGCCGACAACCCGTGGACCGCGAACCGGTCCCCGATCTCCTTCGAGTAGATTGCGGTGGCCGCGTACAGAACGCCAGCCGCAGCCCCGTAGCCGACACCGCTCCGGCGAGCCCCGACCACGAGGCCCAGGAACAGGGCGAGACCACCGACGCCGAGTTGGACGAGGGGAGCGAGGGCCGTCCGCGAGACCTCGCTCTGGCCACCGGTGACGGCGGCGGCCGCGGCCCCGATCGTAACCATGGCAACCGCAACCAGCTCTCTGCCCTCGAATCTCTCGCCCAGCCACCGGATGCCGACTGCGACCAGCACGGCGCTCCCAGCGCTCATGAGTGGGATCACGGTGGCGATCGGGGCCGTGGCCAGGGCGACGGCCTCGGCTACCCAAGCCAACAAGCTCACAAAGATCGCCGCCAGCCATACCCGGCGCCGAGCCAGCACGGCCAAGAGTCGTGCGACCGGGACATCCAAGCTAACGAGAACGGCCTCTCGCTTTTCCAGCGCCGCCGCGGCCGTGTAGCCTAAGCCTGCTGCCACTGCCAGTGACGATCCGATGACGAGCATGGTCCCGACGCAAACCCCTCGACGCGAACGGCCCCTATGGTAGCCACGGTGACTCCTCAGCGCGTCCTCGTGGTCTCGGCAGAAATGGGCGAGGGACACAACGCGGCAGCGCGGGCTCTGATCGAAGCCATGAGCCGCCTCTGGCCCGGGTGTCGATTCCAACAGACCGACGTCATCGAGTTGCGCGGCCGGCGGTTCGCCCACGCCTGCCGCTCCGCGTACAGGTACCAGCTCAAGCACGCCCCGTGGCTCTACCAGTTCCTATACGACGCGGTGAGCGAGCACCCATGGTTCGCCCGCGTGGGGAAGCGCGTGACAGGTAGCTTCCTCGGGCGGCGCCTTCGGCCGGTGATCAAGCACTTCGACCCGGACGTGATCGTCTCCACCTACCCACTGGGCTCCGCAGCGCTCCACTGGCTCCGTCGGGCCCGTCATCTGGAACAACCCACCGTTTCGTTCGTCACCGATTTCGACGCGAACCCGTTCTGGCTCTACTCCGCCGTGGACCTCCATTGCGTAGCGCACGACGCCCTCGTCGCCGAGGCGCGAGCCGCGGTGCGGGGGCCCGTGCAGGTGAGCGCCCCGGCCGTCGGACGCCGGTTCCACCCTGCCGACGGTCGAGAGGCCCGGCGCATTGTGGGGCTACGGGATGAGGCGTTCATCGTGCTGGTGACGGGCGGCGCTTGGGGGGTGGGCTCGCTGGAGGAGGCGGTGCAAACGCTGGTCCAGGAGGTCTCTGGGGTCCAGGTGGTTGCCGTGTGCGGCAGGAGCGAGGAGGTCCGCGCTCGGATGGACGCGCTGGCGTTGCCTCGGAGCCGGCTGGTCACGTTTGGGTTCGTGGAGAACATGCCGCAGCTCATGGCTGCCTCCGACGTGGTCCTCACCAACGGGGCCGGTGCCACAGTCATGGAGGCCCTCGCCAGCGGACGGCCGGTTGTGGCGTTCGATCCCCTGGCTGGGCATGGGAGGGCTGCCGCGGCCAGGATGCAGCAGCTGGGATTGACGGTCGTTTGCAGCAGGCCGGAGGACCTGGCGGTCACCATCGGCGACATGGCCTCCGGCGGCCGACTCCTGGAACGGCTGCAAGCGGCCGGCGCCGACTTCCTCGAAGGGAGGGATCTGCTACAGGACGTGGAGCGGCTGGGTGGCCTGCCGTCTCACCGCTCCGCCCGATGGCGTCGCGCGGCCCGGACCGGCCTTCGAGCCGCCGTCGCCGCGACCGTTGTCCTGTTCGTCCTTCTGCAGCTCTCGTTCCTGGCGGGAACCCGGTTCGCCCGAGCGGCCCGAGGAGGACCCGAAGGCTCGCGGCAGGTGGCGATCGTCCTGGCAGGCTCACTCTCCCCCTCGGTGCTTCGGTGGGTGGACGCCGAGCTCACCTCGGCCGGCCTCCCACTCACCGTCTTCCTTCAGGGAAGCGACGCCGCGGCGAACCGCGGCGTGGTCCCCAGCCTGGTTCGCCACGGCGTGGAAGTCGAGCCCGGCCTGTGGCGGGGCTGTCGCGACGACCAGCTGCGGCCGGCCGACACGCGGTCAGAATTCGCCAGGTCCGTGGACACTGTTGCCTCCCTGACTGGAAAGCCCCCTCAGTACGTCGCCGAGCCGTGCGGGAGGTTCAGCCTCGTGGCGGTCATGATCACGAACAACCTTCACATACGCCGCGTCATCTTCGCGGGCACCGTCATGGTCGACGACCAGGTCGCATCTCTCCCAGCGATTCGTCCGGGAGGAATCCTGGAGATCAGGGTCGGGACGGAGGCTCGCCCGGAGGATGTCGGGCAGACGCTGCTCGCGCTGTCATCCGCGGTGCGGGCACAAGGGCTCCAACTCGCCACCGTGGCAACCATCGACGGACGCGACACGAGCGCCGCTCAGCCGCTTGGGCCCTGATCGGCATGCTTCCCGACGGCGCCCGCTTCATCAAGGCTCGTCGCAGCACGAACCGGCGAGGCCTGGTGGTGGCCGGGGCGGGCCTCGCGGGCGCCGCCGCCGCGTACTGGGGCGTCGCGGCAGCGGTCACGCCGGCCGGGCGGCGCCTGCTCCGACCCTGGGTGCTCTCTGAGGTACCCACCGATCGGCCGCTGGTGGCCTTGACCTTCGACGACGGCCCCGATCCCCGTTATACCGAGGGCTTCGTGGACCGACTGGACGGGGCGCGGTCCACCTTCTTCGTGCTCGGAGCATCTGCCCGACGATGGCCAGAGTCGGTTCGGGGACTGGTCCGCGCCGGTCACGAGGTGGCGTGCCACGGGGACACCCACCGTAGCCTCGCCACGCTGGGCCCTCTGGCCACCTTGTCTGCGCTCCGAAACGCGCACGCCTCCATCGCTGAGGTCGCGGGCGCCCCACCCCGTTACTACCGACCGGCGTACGGCTGTTTCACCCTGCCCGGCTGGCTGGCCGCACAGCAGTTGGGGATGCGACGAACCCTGTGGACGGCATGGGCCCGGGACTGGGAGGAGCGTTCGACTCCGCTGCTCATCGCACGGAGCGTTCTGCGGGCCGCAAGGCCTGGGGCCATCCTCCTGCTGCACGACGCCAACGGGAGCGAAGGAGCCCCGCGGCGGACGCTTCAGGCGCTCCCTGCGATCCTCACGGGGCTCTCTGATGGGGGCCTGCTGCCCGTGACGCTGTCTGAGTTGGTGGCAGCCGGCTGGCCGGATGGATCGATCGCGCCATTCCCCGCCGCCTGATCGGGAGAGCCAGCCCGGAGACGCCCGTCTTCTCGGGCCCCCGCGCGCTGGATCGCCTCCGCCCGGGCCGCCTGAGCGAGCTCGTCCAAACACCGTCTGAGGTTCCTGGCCACCTCGTCGAGATCCAGAGGAGCGTCCCGGTCCCCGGTGAACCCGATCGCCATCTCGTTTCCCCACCGCATGGCCCCTACCGTCAGGCCGACGTCCTTGGCCAGCGGGAGCACTGGGTAGCCCTCCTCGAGCTTCGCCCCGGCCAGATACATCGGGCGCCGTGGCCCAGGCATGGTCGAGACGATGCAGTTGAACCACCGACCGCGGTACATGAGCCGAGCCAAGCGGGCGTGAAGCCCGGCGGGGAGCCAGGTCCCCACAAATGTCATGACGAATCGACTGGCGACCGGCTGGGGCGAGGCCTTGAGGCGGCGGGTCCTGGCGCGAATCCTGGCCAAGCGCTCGAGCGAACTCATGTCTCCCATTGGGAGCAGCACGGAGAGCGCGGCGGTGAAGTTCCCCGGTGCCTTCTGTTGACCCCGGGTGCGAATCGACACCGGGACCATCGCCCTGAGCTGGGAAGGCTGCTGCCTCGAGGCTCTGTGGCCCCGGAACTGAAGGGAGAGCGCCGAGGCCAGCGCCGTGAGCATGATGTCGTTGGTCGACCCTCCGAACGCTCGTCGCACCTGGTCCAGGATGGCGACGTCCACCGACACGGACGCGAACCGCCGGCGCGGGCCGACGGGGCCGTTCAACGGACTCCTTGGAGCGGGCCCGGCCAGCGCCAGCTCGGACAGCCCTCGCAGCAGGCGGACGCCTCTTCGAGTCGCGGCGGGCGGATCCACGATGAACCCACGAACGGTCCGGCTGAGCGAGGCCAGGGGGGAGGCAAGCTGTCGGCCAAGCGTGAGCAGGAACAGCCGCACGGGATCCGGGACGGGCTCCGGTTCCCACCGGTGGGCCGGAGCTGAGGGGAGCAATGGGCTCGGGTCGAACAATGCCGCGGCGAGGTCGAGGGCGCCAAGTCCATCTGCCAAGCAGTGGTGGAGCTTGAGGAGGATCACCGGCCGCCCGTCATCGGTGCCCTCGATCAGGTAGAGGGCCCACAGCGGCCGGCTCCTGTCCATCCGCTCGGACATGACGCCCTCGAGGAATCGGATGATCTCCCTCCGGCCGCCTGGCGGCGGGAGCGTGACGGGCCGAATGTGTTCCCTGATGTCGAACCCGGTCGCGTCGACCCATGCCGGGCGGCTGAGCCCCCACCGGGGCACGGCGAGGCGCTGACGCAATCGGGGAACGAGCCGTAGACGTCCCTCGATGGATCGAATCACATCGTTCAGCTCGATCGCCCCGGACGGGGTCGTCGACGGGTCGAGGAACGCCAGTCCGACCACGTGCTGGGGGACCGAGGGCGTCTCCACGTGGAGGAAGAAAGCGTCCTGCGGATCGACCAGCTCCATCCCCAATCCCCCTCCAGCGGCCGCCCTCGGCCGGCGGCCGGATACTAGCCCGCTCGCGCCACCCACCCCGGAATCGACATGGAGGTTCTGCGAAATGCCTGGCCCAGCCAGCATCCCCCTGGGGCCACCGTCGGCTGGCGGCGAACCCTCACCTCTCGAAGAACACTCCGTTGTCGCCCTCGAGCGTCTGCCCTAGATTGCGGCCGATGGACCAATCATCGCCTCCCATACCTCAACCCGAGAAGGCCCCCTCGGACCCATCCATGCCTCGGGTGGGGAGGGTCAGCGAGTTCGTGGGCAGCCGTCTCCTGCTCATCGGATTGCTGGCCGGGCTCTTGGGCTCGGGGCTCCTGATCTTCGCCGGGATCAAGCTGTGGCTCGTGGTCATCAGAGGCAGTCTCGGCTCCGATGTCGTCCCTCTGGTGGTGGGAGGTGGCCTCGCGTTTGCCCTGCTGTCGATCGGCGGTTCCGCCACGCGAACCGGTCTCAAGTATCTGCGGGGCCAGAAGACCTTGGCCCGGGACGTCGGCCGATTCATTGCCCGACGAATGGAGCGGCGGCGCCGGGCAAGAGGCCAATGACCGAAGCCGCCAGACCCGGGGTTTCACTCCGCTCAGCGGCGATGACGGGCCGGAGCCGAGGTTGTCGGCCCGGTCCAGAGGGGATATCGGTCGCCATCTGCGTCTATCTCAGGTGATGGCGTACACGAAGTCGGCCAGCTGCCGGAGGTTGCGAGCTTCGAACACCCCGTGGCAACTCAAGAGGTACGCACCCATGATCGAATCGGTGGTGTTCCACTCGTGCTTCGGCTCGGGGTTCAGCCAGAACACCTTCCGGGCTCGTTCCTGGATCAGGCGCAGGGCGTCCGAACCGGAAGGCCGATAGTTGTTACGGGCGTCCCCTGTGATGATCACGGTGGCTCGGGGATCGAGATCCGCGTATCCGTACCGATGCCAAAACCGCCGGAACACGTTCCCGTAATCGCTGTGCCCGTCACCTGAGATCACCCCCGTGTGGTACAGCAGGTTCCGCGGAGCCAGCCAGTCGCTGCCGGCGTCGAATCGGTTGGTCACCTCGTCGATCCCGTCGACGAATGCGAACAGGCGGATCCGAGAGAACTCCTCCCTCATCGCGGAGAGGAGCGACATGGTGAAGCGGGCGAACTCCGAGACCGATCCGGAGATGTCGCACAGGAGGTACAGGTCGGGCTTCGACGCCTTCGGGTATCGAAACGCCGGGTCGAGCGGCACGCCCCCCGATGACAGCGACCGGCGCATCGTTCGCCGGACGTCGAGACGCCCGTGGCGCCGGAACCGACGCCGCCTGGCGATCCGCGCGGCGAGCTTGTGCGCCAGCGGGCGGATGGCCTCCCGCATCTGACACAACTCGGCAGGTGAGGCGAACAGGAAGTCGACGTCCTCGATCGGACGGTCGTGAAAGACGTCAGCGGCCTGCGGAGCGCCCTGGGACTGGGCCAACCGCCACCGCACCTCC
>Ga0070708_100003552_pt1 | contig 12220 bp, 12 predicted proteins | sample KBSK5503metaG_FD_65469 | JGI IMG/M metagenome (GOLD analysis project Ga0070708, IMG submission 65469) | Corn, switchgrass and miscanthus rhizosphere microbial communities from Kellogg Biological Station, Michigan, USA - KBS K5-50-3 metaG | ecosystem: Host-associated > Plants > Roots >...
CGCGCCGCCATCCGGCGAACGGGCAGCTGGCGAGCTACGAGACCATCAAGCGCTTCCGCGTGCTACGGGCGCAGTTCTCCATCGCCTCGGGCGAGTTGACGCCCACGCTCAAGCTGAAGCGGAAGGTGGTCTCGCAGAAATACGCGCGCGAGATCGAGGAGCTGTTCGGGATCGCGTAGCCGCAAAGCCAGCCCCTCATGTCCGGCAGTGGCTAGCGATCGCCGTTGCACTTGGCCGTGCAGGGCTTGTGCTGCAAGTCGCGCATGGCCTCTTGCGCTTGCTGCGCGTTCCAGTCGATCTGGTTCTGATAGCGGCACACGCGCTTCGCGATGTTGCTGCCGGTGGGATATTCGACCTGGCAGACCATCTGCCCCTCGGGCTTGGGCGCGCCCGGAGTCGAATAGAGGACCATCTCCTTCGCGCGATCGTTCTTGGCAGCCGTTGCGCACGCGCAGAGCGCCAGCAAGGCGCAGGCGAACATCCGTGTCATGAACCACCTCCCGCGCGGCAAGATGAGTCCAGCGCGCCCGTGTGTCAAAGGCGGCCCTTTTAGAAATGACGGATAATCGCCTCGCCGAACTCCGAGCATTTCACTTCCTGAACATTCTTCTCCCCTTCCTGCACCATCAGGCGGGCGAAGTCGTAGGTGACCGTCCTGGCGGCGATGGCCCCTTCCACGCCGCGGACGATCAGGTCGGCGGCTTCGTTCCAGCCCAGGTGGCGGAACATCATCTCGCCGGAGAGGATCACCGAGCCGGGGTTGACCTTGTCCTGGTTGGCGTACTTGGGCGCCGTCCCGTGCGTCGCTTCGAACACGGCGTGTCCGCTGACGTAGTTGATGTTGCCGCCGGGCGCGATGCCGATGCCGCCCACCTGCGCTGCCAGCGCGTCGCTCAGGTAGTCGCCGTTCAGGTTCGGCGTGGCGATCACGTCGAACTCCTCGGGGCGGGTGAGGACTTGTTGGAGGGTGATGTCGGCGATGGCGTCCTTGACCACGATGCCGTTGGGCAGCTTGCACCAGGGCCCGCCATCGATCTCCTTGGCGCCGAACATCTCCTTGGCGACCTGGTAGCCCCAATCGCGGAACGCCCCCTCGGTGAACTTCATGATGTTGCCCTTGTGGACCAGCGTCACGCTCTTGCGCTTGTTCTGCACCGCGTAGCTGATCGCGCTGTGCACCAGCCGCTCGGTGCCGAGGTAGCTGATCGGCTTGAGCCCCAACCCGACCTGGACCGGCGTCTGCCGCTTCGGAGCGCCGATGGCCTCGAGCTGCTTCTGCCACGCCTCTCCCGCCTCCCGGGTGCCGAAGCGAATCTTCTTGAACTCCTTGGGGAACTCCTTCGCCCAGAAGTCGAGCACCTTCTGCGCTTCCGGCGTCCCGGCGGCGTACTCGATGCCGGCGTAGATGTCTTCCGTGTTCTCACGGAAGATCACCATGTTCACCTTCTCCGGGCGCTTCACCGGGCTCGGCACGCCCTTGAACCAGCGCACCGGGCGCAGGCAGACGAAGAGATCCAGCATCTGGCGCAGCGCCACGTTCAGCGAGCGGATCCCGCCCCCCACCGGCGTGGTCAGCGGGCCCTTGATCCCGACCAGGTACTTGCGGAACGCCTCCACCGTCTCGTCGGGCAGCCAGCTGTCGAACAGCTTCTTGCTCTTCTCGCCCGCGTAGACCTCCACCCAGGCGATCTTCTTCCGGCCGCCGTAGGCCTTCTCCACCGCGGCGTCGAACACCCGCTGCGAGGCGCGCCAGATGTCGGGCCCGGTGCCGTCGCCTTCGATGAACGGAATGATCGGCTGATCGGGCACCTCGAGGCGGCCGCCGGAGATGGTGATCGCCTTTCCGTTCTTGGGGACTTGCGGCGAAGGGCTGGGCATGGCACGGCTCCTCGGGAGGGGCGCGCAACATAGCTCCGGCCGGCGCGCGCGTACAGGCCGGCCTCGCACTGCGAGTGCAACGTCGGGTCGAGGACAACTTCGCAGATCTACGCAGACCCCCCTTCCCCGCCAGAAAGCCGTGACTATGCTGAGCACCCATCGGGAGCCGCCCGGAGGGCGCGGTCATGCAGCTCGAATTCCAGTGCCAGAAGTGCGAGGAATCGTTCTCGATGGACGTCGCCGACATCCAGAGCGACCCCGTGCTCCGCTGCCCGGGGTGCGGCACCCGCGCCCCGGACGAACAGGTGGAGGCGGTGGTCGCGGGACTGGAGGAGTTGTTCGCGGCGCTGGCCCCGCTCCGGCGCAAGTTCAGCACCGACGTCGAAGTGAACAGCGAGGACATGCCTCCGCCCTACGACGAGGAGCCGGCGGTCTCGCGCAAGGCCGCGCTGCTCGACGAGGAAGACAGCGAGGACGACGACACCGACGAGGACGAAGAGGAAGAGGTCGCCGAGTTGGAGTAGGCTCGGCGCGCATGCGCAAGGCCAAGATCATCTGCACCATGGGGCCGGCGTCCCGTGAAGAGCCGACCCTGAGCAGGCTGGTCGAGGCCGGGATGGACGTCGCGCGCCTCAACCTCTCCCACGGCACGCACGAGGACCACGCCCGCGCGATCGAGGCGGTGCGCAAGGCGGCGGACAACGCCGGCCGGCCCGTGGCGCTGCTGCTCGATCTGCAGGGACCGAAGATCCGCGTCGGCAAGCTGGAGGGCGGCAAAGCGGCGCTGGTTTCGGGGGCCGAGACCATCCTCACCGTGGACCCGGCGGTGCTGGGGAACGCCAGCCGGTTCCCCTGCTCGTACGAGGGGCTCCCGGACGACGTCTCGATCGGCGACCCGGTGCTGATCAACGACGGCGCCATCCGCCTGGAGGTGATCGCCGTCGAGGGCAAGGAGGTGAAGTGCCGGGTGAAGGTGGGCGGCATCATCTCCGACCACAAAGGCATCAACCTGCCCGGCACGCCGGTCTCCATCCCGGCCATGACCGCCAAGGACATCGAGGACCTCAAGTTCGGCTTGCAGCACGAGGTCGACTTCGTCGCCCTCAGCTTCGTGCGCAGCGCGGACGACATCCGCCTGATCAAGAAGTACGCCCCCACCACGCCGGTGATCGCCAAGCTGGAGAAGCCCCAGGCGGTGGATCGCGTCGACGAGATCGCCCAGCTCGCCGAGGGCGTGATGATCGCCCGCGGCGACCTGGGAGTGGAGATGCCCCTCGAGCGGGTGCCGTTGATCCAGAAGACCGCCATCGAGCGCACCAACTACTACGGCAAGATCGCCATCGTCGCGACGCAGATGCTGGAGAGCATGATCGTCTCGCCCCAGCCCACGCGAGCGGAGGTGAGTGACGTCGCCAACGCCGTGCTCGACGGCGCCGATTCGGTGATGCTCTCCGCCGAGACGGCCACCGGAGCGCACCCGGTCGAGGCGGTGAAGACGATGGCCGCGATCATCGAGGAGGTGGAGCGCAGCGCGCGCTACCAGTCGTTGCCGGGTCCGACGCTCGACCGCGGCGAGAGCACCTTCGCCACCGCGGTGGCGCGGGCCTGCGCGGCCGCGGCGCAGCAGCTCGGGATCGGCACCATCTGCGTCTACACCCGGACGGGGGAGACGGCCCGCCAGATCGCGGAGTACCGGCCGCAGGCGCGGATCGTCGGCTTCACCGGAAGCGACGTCGCCTACAGGCGGATGGCCCTCTACTGGGGAGTGACCGCCCGGAAGGTCAACCGGCCGTTCGAGACCACCGACGAGATGATCAGCACCATCGCGCAGACGCTGGTGGGGGCGGGAGAGGCGATGCGCGGCGAGGCGATCGTGATCGCCAGCGCGGTGCCGCCCAACCGGCCCACCTTCGGCGCTTCGATGATGCAGATTCACCGGCTCTGAAGCGCCGCCAGGTCCTCGCGGGCGAAGTCCGCCTCGTCGCAGTCCTCCGAGGTCGCGTTCTGCAGATGCCGGCGAGCGGCCTTGGCGTCGTCGAGCGCGCGCAGGCGGCCGAGGTAGTACTCCCCTTCGCAGCGCTCGTCGGAGTCCCCGGCGGCCGCCATCACCTGGTCGTCCTTCCATTGTCCCAGGTAGCCGCGCACCAGCGGCGCGGGCCACTCGTCTTGCGGGAGGGTGCGGGCGAGATCGCGCAATCCGGACTGCGCTTCCTGTTCGCGGCCCGCCTTGCGCTGGAGCAAGTACAACTCCAGGCGGGCGATGGGGTCGCGCGATCGGCGCAGGATCTCCTCGGCGCGGGTGGAGTTGTTCATCCTCTCCAGCGCCCGGGCCCCCGCGATCAGGCCCAGCCTGCCCGCGTGGGGCAAGGAAGCCTTGACCTGCTTGCGGATGTCGCGCGCCATCCGCTCCGCGTCGACGTCGGGGATGTCCGGGTGCTCGCCCGCGCGGGGCGCGGGCGGCAGCGGCGGGATGGGAACCTCCGGGCTTCGCGACGCGGTCCGGCGGGCCCTCTCGCCGGCGGCATTGCGCGCCGACCTGCTGGCGCGACGCCCGGAGACCACGGCTGCTCCGACCGCCAGCAGCGCCACCGCCACCATCACCGAAGTGGACCGGCTCCAGCTCCTCGGTCGCGGCGGCAAGGTGACGGGCGCGCTCGGCTCCATCGTCTCCAGCGCGCGCGCGAGGTCGGCGCCGGTGTGGAACCGGCGCTCCGGCGCTTTCTCCAGGCAACGGCCCACCGCGGAGGCGAGAGACCACGGCACGGACGGCGGAAGCGGATCGGGCTGGGCGTTGAGGGTGGCGTGACCCGCCTCGATCAGGGAGGTCCCGGGAAACGCGCGCTTCCCGGAGAGCAGCTCGTAGATCACCGCGCCGGCGCTGAACACGTCGCTCGCCGGGCCCGCCTTCTCGCCGCGCGCCTGCTCGGGCGACAGGTAGCCGGGGCTGCCGAAGATGGCCCCGGTCAGCGTCAGCCCGGGCGCTTGCTCGTCGCCGGCCAGCCGCGCGAGGCCGAAGTCCAGGATCTTCAGGCGCCCGTCGTCGGTGAGGAACAGGTTCTCGGGCTTCAGGTCGCGATGCACGATGCCGCGAGCGTGGGCGGCCGCGAGGCCGCGGGCGAGCTGGAGGGCCAGGCCCTGGACCTGCGCCGCGGGAAGCCGGGGGCCTTCGATGACCGTCCGAAGCGTGTGGCCCGCGAGGAGTTCGGTGACCAGGAAGGGCACGCCATCCTCTTCGCCCAGATCGTAGACGGCGAGCACGTTCGGGTGCTCGAGCGCACCGGCGGTGCGCGCCTCCTGCTCGAACCTTCGCACCTGCGCCGGGTCGTGCGCGGCCGTCACCACCTTGACCGCCACCCGCCGGCCCAGTTTTTCGTCGCGAGCGACCAGGACGCGGCCCATGCCGCCCTTGCCGAGCTCGCGCTCCAGCCGGTACCGGCCGGCGAGAAGAGCGCCGGGGGCGAGCTCGCGCGGGACCGGCGGCGGCTGCGGCGTCGGAGCCGCCGGCTGGCGGGGCGCGTCCGGCGTCTGCGCCCGGCCGGGCGGAGACTGCGTGCGCACGAATCCGTGGCGCGTCAGGTCGTAGAACCAGGACACGATGAAGGTGGCGACGAAGCCGGCCACCGATATCCAGATCAGCGCCCGGACCGTCCAGCCGGGCAGATCGAGGTTGTGCGCGACGATGTCGGCCAGCTGCAGGACGCCGGCGGCCGCGACCGCATAAGCCGCCAGCGCCCCGAGGACGCCGCGCCGCCGGAGCTCGCCGAAGACGCCGCTCACTTCACCTGGTGCGCGATGACCTTGTCCTTGATCTTCGCGTACGTGGCCTTGGGAACGATCTTCTTCTCCACCAGCTCGTCCTTGGCCTTGTACGGCCGCCCCTCGACGATCTTCTTCGCGTAGGCGTCCCCGATGCCGGGGAGCGCCTTCAGCTGGTCCTCGCTGGCGGTGTTGAGGTCGAGCTTCTCCGTCTTCTTGGCCGCGGTCTTCTGGGCGGGCTGGTCCTTGGCGAGAGCGACGCTGGGAGCCGCGAACGCCAGCGCCACGGCGACCGAGATGGCGCGGAGCAGGTTGATCATGGTGCCTCCAGGAAGCGAAGGGCTTCCGCCCTCCTCCTAGCACACTACTCCAGGGCCGCCGCACAGCGGGCGACCCGCTCCATCGCCTTGCGGATGTCCGCTTCTGAGGTCGCGAACGAGAGGCGGACGTATCCTTCGCGGCCGAACGCGCTTCCGGGAACGGTCGCCACGCCGAAGTCTTCCAGCAGGAGCTCCGCCAGCCGCTGCGTGGTCCCCACGGGTTCGCCGCGGAACTTCCGCGAGAGGAGCGAGGAGAAGTCCGCGAAGACGTAGTACGCGCCATCGGGAGCATGCGCCCGGACGCCCCGCACCTGCCGCAGCAGGTCGACCATGAGATGTCGCCGCGTCTCGAACTGCGCGCGCATCGCTTCCACCGGCTCCTGCGGCCCGCGCAGGGCGGCGACGGCGGCGTACTGCGAGAGCGAGCTGGGGTTCGAGGTGCTCGCGTCCTGCACCTTGTTCATCCCCGAGATGATCTCGGAGGGCCCGCAAGCCCATCCCAGGCGCAGGCCCGTCATCGCGTACGCCTTCGAGCAGCCGTTGACGAGCACGGTGCGGTCCTTCAGCTGGGGCGCGACCTGGAGGATGTTGGTCGCCTTCGCGCCGCCGTAGACCAGCCGGTCGTAGATGTCGTCGGAGAGGACCACCACCCGGGGGAACTTCTCCAGGACGCGGGCGAGGGCGCGCATCGTCTCGGCGCTCCACACGGCGCCGGTCGGGTTGGAGGGGCTGGAAAAGAGGAACACGCGCGTGCGCGGCGAGAAGACCTTCTCCAGATCTTCGAGGCGCGGCGCCCAGCCGTCCTCCTGGCGCAGCACGAGCTCGACGGGCCGGCCACCGGACAGCTTCACCATCTCCGGGTAGCTGACCCAATAGGGGTTTGAGATCACGGCCTCGTCGCCGTCGTCGAGCAGGGCCATGCAGGCGTTGTAGAGCGCCTGCTTCGCGCCGGAAGTGGCGATGATCTGCGCCGCCGGCCAGCGCACGCCGAACTCCTTGGCCATCCAGTCGGAGATGGCCTCGCGCAGGTCGGCGATGCCGTTCGAGGGAGTGTACTTCGTGTATCCCTTGCGGAGCGCGTCGGTGATCGCCTCGGCGACGTGGGGGAAGACGGGGAAGTCGGGCTCGCCGACCGAGAGCGAGACGATGTCGCGCCCTTCGCGCCGGAGCTGGATGGCACGGGCCGTCATCGCCATGGTGGCGGAAGGCTTCACCGCATCGAGTCGCCTGCTCGTCACTTGAACCTCTTCTTCAAGGCCTTCAGCACGTTGGACGGCACCAGACCGCTCACGTCGCCTCCCAGCCGGGCCACGTCCCGGACGAAACGGCTGGAGATGTAGAAGTAATCCTCGCCGGTCATCATGAAGAGGGTCTCCACCCGCGGGTCGAGCTTCCGGTTCATGTTGGCCATCTGGAACTCGTACTCGAAGTCGCTCACCGCCCGCAGGCCGCGCAGCACGGTGTTGACGCCCTGCTCCTGGGCGAACTTGACCAGGAGCCCGGAGAACGCCTTCACCTCGACGCGCGAGTCGCCGTTCACCGCCTCCTTGAGCAGCTCGACGCGCTCCTCGACGCTGAAGACCGCGTCCTTGGCGGGGTTGCGCAGGACCGCGACGATCAGGCCGTCGAACATGTTCAGGCCGCGGTGGATGATGCTCAGGTGCCCGTTCGTCGGCGGGTCGAAGGACCCGGGATAGAGGGCGATCCGCTTCGGCATCGGGCGGCATCCTGCGGGAGAGCGGGCGGGAGGTCAATCGGCCGCGTAGATCAGGACGCGCGTGTCACCGTAGCGGCGATCGTCGGCGAGCCGCAGGCCCGCGGGCGCCACGGGAAAGGGCTCCCGGCGGTCCGTCTCCAGGACGATGCGCGCCCCGGGCGCCAGCACGCCGCTCGCGATCAGCGCCTCGAGCGTCCCCTGTGCTGCCCGCTGGTCATAGGGCGGATCGGAGAAGACCAGATCGAATCGCTCCCCCTGCAGCTGCCGGAGCGCGGCGGGCAGCTCCGCGCGCAGGACCCGGCAGCGGTCCTCGTAGCGGAGGTTGGCGACGTTGTGGAGGATCGCCGCGCAGGCGCGGGCATCGCTCTCGATCAGCACCGCCCGCGCCGCGCCGCGCGAAACCGCCTCGAGCGCCAGCGCCCCCGTTCCGGCGTAGAGATCGAGGACGCCGAGGCCGTCCATGCGCTGGCCGAGAGCATCGAAGAGGCTCTGGCGCACCCGGTCCGCCGTCGGCCGCGTCTCCCGTCCCGGGACGGCCCGCAGCGGCCGGCCGCGCGCCTCGCCGCCGACGATCCTCACCCCTCTCCCAGGTGGCGCGCCGCCACCGCCGCGATCAGGCGCGCGGACGTCCCCCGCGCGCCGGCTTTCTGGAACAGCTCCAGCGCCTCGAAGCAGCAGAGGGCCTCGAGCTTCTCCCGCGCGGCCGGAGGAAGATCGCGCAAGAGCCGCTGGTGGCGCGCCGCGGCCTGATCGACCGTGGCCCCCTTCTCGCTCGCCCAGGACTCCAGCGCCTCCCACGTCTCCGCCGGCGCCGCCTGGCGCAGCGCCCGCAGGAAAGGCCCGTTGGCGACCAGCTGGCGCAATCCACTGCGGGGGATCTGCAGCGCTTCCGCTTCCGTCGCGGTGGAGAGCGCCGTGTCCCCCAGCTCCGCCGCCAGGGCCCGTGCCTGGTCCTCCAGCCCGGTGATCCGCACCGCGCTGGGCGGCGCTCCGCGCGAGCGGAGCTGCCGGGCCAGCTCGGCCGCTGCTCCCGCGCCGCCGAGCGGGACGATCTCGAGGCCGAGCTCCATCTGGCACACGGAGCTCGCGGCGAGGGCCGCGTTGCGCGCGTCCCGCTGCGTGTCCGCCGCCGCCAGCGACACGCCGGTGAAGCCGGCCTCGATCTCGCGCAGCACCCGTTCGGTGTCCGGCACCGCGCTGCCGGCGCGCGGCGGTTCCTTCAAGAGAGCGAGCGGTCCAAGAAACGGCAGATCTCCAGCCGCGGCGAAGGCAGCGTCGGCGAACGCGGCGTCGTCTCTCGCCTCCTCGGGCCCCTTCTCCTCCGCAGCGCCCGAGGGCCGGACCAGCAACAGGGGCGCGGAAGCGTCGCGCGCGGCGCGGGCGAATCCGGCGATGGCGGCCGGCGCGGGCGCCGCCAGCGCGACGAGCAGGAGGTCCTCGCGCGCGGCCGCCATGAGCAGGTCCCGCACGCTGACCACCAGCAGCTTCCGTCCTCCCAGCCTCGCGACGGCCTTGGCGGGCCGCCGCGACCAGACGAGCTGCACGGCTTCACTAATGGACCACCTCTTCGTGCCGGTACTCTTCGCTCTCGAACTGGATGGTGGTGTGCTCGATGGCGAACCGGTCGCGCAGGACCGCTTTCGCGTCGGTGAGGATCTCGTCGTGGCTCCGGCACCCCGGCCCCTCGCAGCTCACCACGATGTGGCAGGAGAGCGCGACCAGCCCGCTGGTGATGGTCCAGACGTGCAGGTCGTGCACCGCCGAGACGCCCGGCACCGCGGCGATGGCGGCCGAGACGTCGCGGATGGGGATGTGGCCTGGCGCCCCCTCGAGGAGGACGTGGAGGGCCTCGCGGCAGAGGCGGATGGCGCTCCACACGATGGTCGCCGCGATCAGGAAGCTGACGATGGGATCGACGATCAGCTCCCCCGTCCAGGCGATCACCGCGGCCGAGACCAGCACGCCGACGGAGTTGAGCAGGTCGCCGGCGAGGTGGAGGAAGGTGGAGCGCAGGTTCATGCTCGCCTGGGCGCCCGCGTGCGTGAGCCACATGCCGACCGCGTTGAGGACGATGCCGAGGCAAGCGAGCAGCGCCACCGTGCCGACCTGGATGGGCTCCGGATTGCGCAGGCGGTGGAAGCCCTCGATGGCGATCCCCGCCGCGATGGCGAACAGCAGCGCGCCGTTGACCAGTGCGGCGAGGATCTCCAGCCGGTGATAGCCGTAGGTGCGCTTGAGATCGGCGGGCTTCGCCGCGATCCGCAAGGCGAACAGCGAGAGGGCGATGGCGCCCACGTCGGCCATCAGGTGTCCCGCATCGGACAACAGCGCCAAGCTGTTCGTGAACCAACCTCCCACCGCCTCGGCCAGCAGGGCGACGACCGTGACCGAGAGCGTGAGGACCAGCCGGCGCTGCTCTCCGGCGCGCGCCGGAACGTGGGGGTGGGTGCGCTCTTGTCCGTCGCGGGGATGGTGGTGCATTCGCACCGCGATAGTAATTCGTCATCCCGCCTGCTTCCAGCATCCACATGCGCTACCATTCCTCCATGCAGCGGGAGCCGCAGGCCACCGACTCCGGATTCGCCGAGTCCAAGGACGGCACCCGCATCCACTGGTCGGTCACGGGCAGCGGCGCGCCGGCCCTGGTGTGCTGCGACGGGATCGGCTGCGACGGATTCGCCTGGAAGTACATCGTCCGCGACTTCGCGCAGCGGCACCGGATCATCCGCTGGCACTATCGTGGGCACGGCCGCAGCGGCATCCCCACGGACGCGACGCACGTCGGATTCGACGACATCTCCTCCGACCTGCAAGCCGTGCTGGAAGCGACCCGGACGGAGCAGGCGGTCCTGTTCGGCCATTCCATGGGCGTCCAGGTGGCGCTCGAGCACCACCGCAGGCGACCGGACCAGGTGCTCGCGCTGGTCCTCCTCTGCGGCTCGCACGGGCTGCCGCTGGATACCTTCCACGATACGAAGGCGCTGAAGATCATCCTGCCCTCGATGATCGCGGCGGCCGGGAAGTACCCGCAGGCCATGGACCTGATCTGGCGCCTGACCGCGGGCGGAGAGCTGGCGTACCAGCTCGCCACGCACCTCGAAGTGAACGGCAAGCTGGTGCGCCGCGAGGACTTCCTCCCCTACTTCCGCCACCTGGCCGGGATGGACCCGCGGCTCTTCCTCGGCATGCTCAAGAACGCCAGCGAGCACACGGCGTACGATCACCTGCCGTCCGTGAAGGTGCCGACCCTGATCGTGGCGGGGACCGACGACACGTTCACGCCCTACTGGCTGAGCGAGGAGATGCACGCGCGCATCGCCGGGTCCGAGCTGCTGACGGTACCGGGCGGGACCCACGTCTCTCCCATCGAGCATCCCGAGCTGATCGCGCTGCGACTGGAGAAATTTCTCGCCGGACTTCCGGGACGCGCCCAGGCGTCCACCCTGCGCACCGCCTGAATGCGGTCGCTGCCGGGCGCCTTCCTCGCGCTGCTCCTGCTGGCGCTGCCGGCCCGAGCGCTCGATCCTCGCTTCGAATGGCAGACGCTGGAGACGCCGCACTTCCAGGTCCACTTCCACCAGGGAACGTACCGGTACGCGCAGAAGGTGGCGCGGGCCGCGGAGCTGGCGCACGAGCGGCTGTTCCCGCTGCTGGACCACGTTCCCGCCGGGCGCACGCACATCGTGGTGGAGGACGACACGGACTTCGCCAACGGGAATGCCAGCCCCGTCCTCTACAACCTCATCCACGCCTTCGCCGCGCCGCCGGATTCGCGCAGCACGCTGGCGGACTTCGACGACAACGTCTACGAGCTGATCTCGCACGAGTACACCCACATCCTCCACCTCGACACCGTCCTCGGCCTGCCGGCCGCCGTGAACGACGTGGTGGGCAAGATCTGGATCACCAACGGCGCCCAGCCCGTCTGGTTCATCGAGGGAATCGCCACCTTCGCCGAGAGCGAGGTGAGCGCCGCGGGCCGCGTGCGCGCTTCCGAGGAAGACATGGTGGTCCGGGCCGAAGCGCTGGCGGGCAGGCTTCCGCGCATCGACACCCTCTCCAACGCGCACCTCGATTGGCCGCGGGGCTTCGGGCAGTACACGGTGGGCTCGCGCTTCCTCACCTTCATCCGCGACCAGTACGGCCTGGGCGCGCTGCGCGATCTCTCGCACGACTACGCCGCGAGGGCGGTGCCCTTCGGCCTCAATTTCAGCGCAGACCGGGTGCTGGGAGAGACCTACTTGCAGCTCTACGGCGAATACGCCGCCAGCGAGCTGGAACGCGCCCGGCAGCTGCAAGACGGAGTGCGCGCGCGCGGCGAGACGCCCATCGAGCCCCTGACCCGTCTGGGCGAATGGGTGCGAACCCCGCGCTGGAGCCCCGACGGCTCGAGGCTGTACTACACGAACGCGGGGCCGGACCGGCTGGCCGAGATCCGCGCGCTCGAGCCCGGGCCCTGCTGCGGCAGCGCGGCGCCGATGCGCGACGCGGTCCGCCCGGGAGATCACCACGTCGGAAACCTCTGGTCGGATGGAGCGGGAGATTCCAC
>Ga0070708_100003553_pt1 | contig 12219 bp, 14 predicted proteins | sample KBSK5503metaG_FD_65469 | JGI IMG/M metagenome (GOLD analysis project Ga0070708, IMG submission 65469) | Corn, switchgrass and miscanthus rhizosphere microbial communities from Kellogg Biological Station, Michigan, USA - KBS K5-50-3 metaG | ecosystem: Host-associated > Plants > Roots >...
GTTCGCGTGCTTGAAGATGTCGCCGGTCCGGTCGACGCCCGGGCCCTTGCCGTACCACATGCCGAGCACGCCGTCGTACTTGGGCTGCGGGAAGAGATTGGCGAGCTGGCTGCCGTAGACGGCCGTCGCGCCGAGGTCCTCGTTGACGCCCGAGAGGAAGACCACGTTGTGCTGGCGAAGGAGATCGGGGTTGCGCTCGAGCGTGAGATCGAGCCCGCCGAGCGGCGAGCCGCGGTAGCCGGAGATGAGCGTGGCGGTGTTGAGCCCGCGGCGCTTATCGGCGCGGTGCTGGTCGAGCGGCAACCGCACCAGCGCCTGAATGCCGGAGAGGAAGATCTGACCTTCCTCCTGGCGGTACTTGGCGTCCAGAGTGAAATCACGCTTGATCGCCATGGGTCTCCTCTCGAAGTGGCTCCACGTATGATACGGGTCGCCCAGGGTGAGGCGCAAATCGGTGGGAGGTGCGAGCGCGATGGTCGAGATCAGGCCGTGCCGTCTCGAAGAATGTCCCGACGTGCTGGCGTTGTGGCAGCGGGCGGACGCGATCCCGAGCCCGACGGATTCGCTCGAGGAGCTCACACGGCTGGTCCGGGCGCACACCGACTACCTCCTCGTCGCGGTCGAGCGCGGCGCGGTCGTCGGGAGCGTCATCGGCGGATGGGATGGCTGGCGCGGCAACATCTATCGCCTCGCCGTCGCCCCCGACGCGCGTCGGCGCGGCCTGGCGCGACGGCTCGTGTACGAGGCCGAGCGCATGCTCGTGTCGAAGGGCGCGCGCCGGATCTCGGCGCTCGTCGAGCGCCACGAAGCTCACGCGGTGGGCTTCTGGGACGCGCTCTCCGACCGCGGCTGGCGGCGGGACGAGCGAATGCTGCGCTACATCAAGATGGCTGATTAGCCCGAGTCGTCGAGCAGGCTCGAACGACGGGCAGGCCTCTTTCAGCCGCCCGCTAGACGGGGCGCCAGAGGCCGCGGTGCGCGTCGCGCGCCTGGCGTTGGAGCTTCACGAAGAGGTCCTGGTAGCGGACGTTCGGCGGGACGGTCATGGCCTGGGCGTAGCCCCGGCGAACCAGCTCGGCGTTGACCATCGTGTCGCCGACCCAGACGTACGCCAGGAGTCGGCCGTAGCGATCTCGAGTCTGGACATCGAGCTCGAGTCGAACGCGACGGCCGCCGACGAGACCTCGATTCACCTCGGCCGCCTCGCGTCCTCCCGGCTCCTCACCCTTGCTCGGATGGTGAATCTCCGGCGTGTTGACGCCGATGTAGCGAATCTTCTCCACGCGGTCGGTGAGCCGCACGTGGATCGTGTCGCCGTCGACCACGCGGACCACCGTGCCCTCGATCGTGCCGGCGGCCACGGCGCCGGAAGCGACAAGCGCCAGAAGCAACAGCGCGAGATGCCACCGCCGGAGCGCCACGCCGCCACGGTGTCACCGCGGGTCGGCGAGTGTCAAGATTTGGAGACTGTTGTAGCGGGGCTGTTGTAGCGGGGTCCTCGAGGCCGGCTTGATCCGAGGGTGGCCTGAGAAAGATGCGCGTGGCTCCGGTTCCGCGGACAACCCGACTCCGCGGGACAACTCGTGGAGGTTTCGGCGGACGTCTGCTACTGGGGCTTTGGACGGGCTACTGGACGCGGAACATGGCGTAGCCGAGGGACCTCAGCTGAGTGTCGACGAAGGGCTGATGGCGGCGATCGGTGTTTCTCCGCTCGACGGTGTCCCCGTTGGCCTCGGCCATGCGGCGGTCACGACCGGATCGGCGATCCAGGAAGACCTCGACGTTTTCCTCGGACTTGAACTGACGCGCGAGGTACTCGCACAGGCTGGTCTGGTCGCGCGCGACGATGAAATAGTGTCGAGTCATGACTGCCACATAGCGATTCTCCACGAAACGCGCGCGACGGTCAAGGTTGGCGGAGCCGCCCGAGGGCCCGTTGGGCCTTCCGCGCTTTCTTGGAAAGACGGCGGGGGTTGCCGCGCTTTTCTCGTGCGGTTTCGCCGTCCGATTCGTCCTTTATATCTATATCGGTGGCCGGAGAGCTTTCCGGAACGTCGAGCGCTTCCAGAAATTGCTCGGCCGTCAGAACCGCGCTGCCGGCCCGGCGCGCCGTGTCCTGGATCTTCCGGTCGGAGGTGACGACGACCGCTCCGCTTCGCAGCTGGCGCGCCAGCCTCATGAGCTCGTCGTCGGCCGTCAGGGGCGGGCGCGAGAAGACCACGCGGATGCGACCGGCCTTCGTGGCACCGGCGGCGATCCGCGCGCCGTCGAAGACCACCGTGAACTCGTCCTGGAGCGCGCGGCGAGCCCGCGCGATCAGGTGCAGGAGCGCCCGCCGTCCAGCCTCGAGACTCTCGGCCTCACGCGCCCGTAGCTCCGGATCGCGCCGGATGACGTTGTAGCCGTCAATGAGCCAGCGCATCGCCGGGAGGCTCGCGGCTCAGCGCCGCCCGGCGATCGCTTGGGCGGCGTGGAGTCCAAGCGCGCCGATCCGTCGATAATGATCAAGATAGGCGCGCAGGGTGGACGACGTGCCGTAGCGCCCGCGAACGAAGGCGGGCGTCGGCGCTGCGCTGATGGCGATCGCACGAAGAAGGTCGCGGCCGGCATCCAGCAGCAGGAGGTCGACGAGGTGCTCGAAGCGGGCCCTCGGGTCGCGGTGCCGCGCCAGGCGCTCCAGCGCTTCGCCGCGGAGCCCGAGCGGTTTCAGCTCCGAGAGCACGCCGGCCGGCGCCGTGACGGACAGATCCTCTTCGACGACGCGCAGGGCGAAGTACAGCGCGCCTCGCACTCGCCATCGCCGCGCGCGCTCGAGGATGGACGGCCAGTCGAAGTGGCCCGGTGGGCGGCGCAACAGGAGCGCCAGATCGAGCCGCCAGATGAATCCCACGAAGGGATGATGTACGGCAAGGTGGAGGGCCAGATAGAGGAGGAGGTCCTCCTGACGGAGCTCGAGCACCGAGACCCCCCAGCGCCGAGCCTCCGCCGCCCTCGTCCACACCTCTTCGGCGTCGATCGTTCGGGGCGTCGCGCCGGCGGGAAAGCTCACGAGACCCCAGTGGAGATCCACCGAGAACACGCTCGGGCTGCCGTCGCTGGGGACGAAACACGCCGCCGTCGCGTAGGTCAGCTCGTACTCGAGGGTCCGGTCCAACGCGATGTACCGGTAGCCGGACGTGGCAAGCAGCGCGACCGCGCGCTCGACGTCGGCGTAATGCACGAGAAGGTCGAGGTCGGTGAACGGCCGCATGCAGGGATCGGTGTACAGGGCTTCGCCGAGCAAGGGCCCCTTGAGCGGGATCACGGGGATTTCGGCGTGGCGGAAAGCGGAAAGGAGGCGGCACAACTCGGCCACGCCCAGCAGATGTCGTCGTCCAGACCAGAGCGAGGCACGCCGGAGTCGATCGGCGATGGCCGCCGGGACGGGCTCTCCGCGCGTCGCGGCGTGAAGGAGGGGCTCGACTCGCTCGCGCGCGGCGGCGGCGGCGAGGTCTTCCCAGTCGGGCCCCGTCAGCGAGGAGCCGTCGAAGGCGTGGCTCTCGCCAACCCAGTCGCGGGCAGCAGCGAGCAGTGGCTCAGGGGCGGCCGTCTCGCGCCTCGGCCTCGGCGTCCGCGATCACCTCGCCGCGCGGGAAGGGGCCCAGGAAGTCGCCGTTCTCGATGAGTGCCAGCGCGCTGCACCGGAACCCCGGCACGGACCTCGCTCCATTGCGCAGGTGGTCGACGGTCGTGGCGCGAAGCTCGCGGAGGAGCGGCGAGCCCGTCCAGATCTCGTGAAAGGTCTTCTCCCTCAGGTTGCCCGCGGCAACGGGGTGAACGCCGCAGGGGAAGACATCGCCGTACGGCGAGATCATGCACGTGCGACGTCCGGTCCCGCAAAGCTCCTCACCCTTCTGCGGGAGGCATTTCACGGGCTCGTGGGACTCGCGGGCAAGGATCGGGTCCGAGAAGTACGCGCGAAGCTGTTCGCGGTCCAGGCCGAAGCTCACGGGTGTCGCGTCGCCGTCGCGTCGGGGAATCAGCAAGGGATCGAAGCCGTAGCCGGCACCGAGCTCCTCGGCCAGCTCGGCGATGCCGCGATACTCTCCCGAGTTTAGGCTCATGAGCGGGCTCTTGATGAGGATCACGACGCCGCGGTCCTTCAAAAGGCGCAGGGCCCGCAACGAGCGCGCGTGGGAGCCGGGAATCTTTGTCACCCGATCGTGGACCTCGGGACGCGCGCTGTAGATGCTGATCTCGACCGACAGCGGGTGAAGATCGGCGAGCGCGGAGGCCGTCTCCGGCGTCAGCAGCGTCCCGGTGGTGAAGATCGTGACTGAAAACCCGAGCGACCGCGCGTGGGCCAGGATCTGCAGGAAGTCCCGGCGCATGAAGACCTCGCCGCCGGTCAGGGTCAGAAAGAGCGTCCCCGCCTCGGCGAGATCGTCGAGCACCGGACGGATTTCGTCGAGTGTCAGCTCTTCGCGCGTCGGTCGAGGACGGCCAACCGGGCCCTCGGTCAGATAGCAGTGCTCGCAGCCCAGGTTGCACCGGTGGGTGACCTCGAACAGGACGGCGAGCGGAATGTGGGCCCGTGAGGCGATGCGGATCAGCCGGTCGTAGTTCGAGATCATCAGTCGTCTCCGCGATCGGGTCGGGGCGCCGCGCCCCAGAAGGAGCGGTCGCGCGTGAACCGCATCTCGTGGCAGGGCACGGCCCGTAGTACGTCCTCGGCGGTTGCCAGGCAGTGCCGGATCTCGCCGCCGTCGGCGCGCGCGAAGAACACGCTGCCGAGGAGACGGCGCACCGCCTCTGCCGGGGCGAGCGGGGTGAACGTGGTCTCGGGCGCATGACGGAGAGCGAAGAGAGCCGCGAGATCCGCCTCGAGGTGGGAGCCACGCCACGGAACCCCGGAGACCCGATAGTGGTCGCCGGCTCGCCGGATCACCGTGATCTCGTCCGAGATGACGCCCTCACCGATCAGCTCCGACACGGTCGTCTTTCCGCTGCCTGACGGGCCGAAGAAGACCCGCGCGCCCTCCGGGGCGACGAGCGCCGCTGCGTGGAGCACGAAACCTCCGTCGTGCAACAGACGCCTCGCGCAGATCGCCGTCAGGAACGTCTCGAACGGAGCGGGGTCCGGCGGCTGGGTGATCCATCCTTCGCCGGCGCGCTCGTCGAAGACGCCCTCGAAGCTCGCGCCTTTGACGGTCAGCCGGCCATCGCTTCCGCCGACGCGCGCGAAGGGGCCGGTCCATCCTGCGACGACATGCCCGGCCGGCGGATCGACCACGTCGACTCTGAGCGAGATAGTCGGCGTTTCCTTCGACACGAAGTCGGCGTAGCGAGGCGAAAGGAGGTTCCAGAAGTCGCCGTGGCTGCTCTCGACCCGGCAGACGACGCCGGCGATGGCGAAAACGGTCAGGAGTTCCTGTTGGCGTTGCATACGGCGCCCTGGCCCATCATCTTGCCGCACAGCGAGAAGGCGTACGGCATGAAGTCCTCCTCCCAGGCGATCGCGGGAGGCTCCCAGGCACGGCGCGGCGAGTGACCGGACGGTTTCGGATCCGCCTTCTCAGTGTCCATCACCTGCTCCTCCCGATCTGTGAGCGGCGTGCGGCACGAGCGACCGGGTCCGAGACACGGTAGCAGATGCGGGGGGGCGCGGCAATGATGACGGGCGCGGCTACTTCGCGATCGTGAACCCGGCGCTCGTGACCGGCTTGACGGCGTCGTCGAGGTAGACGTTGACCGTCCACCGGCCGTGCAGATCGTACTGGGTGATCCACGTCCCGGCCACTGGCAGGCGCGTCTCGACGACGGCCGTACCGGTCACGCTCTCGACCGGCTGGGTCAGGGTCTGATAGACGGATCCGTCCGGCGTGATCAGCTCGAGCCGCTGGGTGTGTATACCGACGAGCGTTCTCCACCCCACCTGGATTACCAGGCTGCGCAGCCGGTCGGCGTCGAAGCGCTGGGCTCGCCGCTCACGACCGTGGTGGTTCACACCGATCAGCTCGACACTCGCCGATTCGCGGCGCTGTTGCGACGGCTGTCCGGCGAGCGCCGGCGCGGCGCTCTCGAGGACCAGGAGGCCGGCGAGCAGCAGCGGGACGATCGTCATTGCGTGGAGCATCACGCGCGCCTCCTACGGCAACGGGAGGGTGATCTTGAAGACCTTGCCCTCCGTCGTTCCCACGAAGATTTCGCCGCCGGTCTCCGTGCTCATGTCTCCGACCTGTCTCGTCCCGTCGCCGACCGTGAAGGGAGTTCCGGCGACTCCGGTCGCCGGATCGATCGCCACGACTTGGCCGACCGTGCCGTTCCACGAGCCGACATAAAGATTGTCGAGCAGTGCCCCGGTCGTGGCGCCGGCGACGGCGGTCGACACCGTGCCCCAACCCGAGCACACCGCGGCGGCGCTCGGCGTCGCGCCCGCGCCGGGGTCCTGGAAGCACCGGACGGTTCCGTTCGCGGTCGAGAAGAGCAAGCGGCCGGAGATCCAGTCCTCCCAGACGAACCCTTTGAGCCGCGCGGCGGAGCCGAGGGCCAGCGGGCCGGTCCACTTCAGCACCGGAGTCGCCGGCGCCAGGTTGATCGCGTAAAGGTCGCCGTTCTCGTTGCCCACCCACAGCGTGTTACCGTCCCAGCTCTGCGTCGGCGCGGTGCTGATGTGGCCGAGCGCGAACGAGGTCACGACGGCGCCGCTCAGTGAGTTGAGCACCCAGAGGCTCTGCTGATTCCCGCTGGCGCCGGCGCGAGTCGTGACGTAGATCCGGTTCCTCGCGTAGTCGACCCATGGCTCGCCGATGATCTGGTCGACGTTCTGGGTGCAGGAAGGGCTGCACGGGTTGAACGTCCACAGCACAGCGCCCGTGTCCGTGCGCAGGGCGATGACCTTATTGTTGGTGGTGAACGAGCCGGTCGTGTTGCTGGTCGTCGCGATGACCACATCGTAGGTACCGGAGTACGCCGCGGCGAAGGCGGCGTTCGAGTAGAGGCGGATCTGGATCGAGATCCCCGCCTGCACCGCGTCGGCGCCGGTCAAGGCCACCGGATAAATCGTCCCGTTCGTCGCATCGACGCCGTAGAGCCGGCCGCTCTGGTCGCCCGCGAGCACGAAGCTCCCGCCGGCAGAGAACGAGGTCCAGACGAGGTAGCCTTGCACGGCCGCGGTCGTCGCCGCCGGGACCCAGCTCTGCGTTCCGTTGGACGTGTTCAGCGAGATCATGCGACCCGCGTTGCCGGAGAAATAGACGGTCCCGCCATCGCCGGTCGTGGGCGACTTGAGCGCCGAGCCGCCCGCGAGCATGTAGCTCCACGCCTCGTTGCCGGCGGCGACGGGGCGCGCCGTCAAGTCGCTGCCAGCGCCGGTCGCATAGCACGGTCCGGGGCCTGTCGTATACGGAAACACCCGGAAGTTATAGGTCGTGCCGTTCGCGAGCCCGGTCTGCGTGAAACTCGCCGCCGAGCCGACGAACGCGACGGTCGCACCGCCGATCGCGTCACCGGCGACGTACACCCGTCCGTTGGACGGCGTCTCGCCGACGAAGGCGCTCGCCTTGCGAAGGACCAGGACGGCGTTCGTGCTCGACCAGTAGACGATGGCCTGGCCGCTCTGCGCCGTGGCCGCCGCGTAGCCCACGTTGATCACCGCGCCGCATGACAGCGGCGCCAGCGCGAGAGCATCCATGCTTCCGACGTCGGCGTTGCTGGCCGCGGTGGACGTCAGGGTCCCGGTCGCGCCGGTCGCGGCCCTGAGCACGTAGTCCTGAGCGATCGACACGCCCCCGGAGTTGGCGACCGCGAGGCTTGCCACGTCGAAGGCTTCAGTCATTCCTCCGGGCGGCGTGAACCGATCGGACGAGGAATAGCTGTAGTGGGTCACGACCATCGTGTTGGCGATGGTGGTCGAGATCCCCGGGTGGTTGAAGGTCGTCGTCTGCGTCGCGCCCGTGGTCGCGCCGGCCTCGACGTTGATCGGGGTGGTCGTGTTGACACCCGAGAAGGAGGAAATGCCTCCCGCGCTTCCCGCCGAGGCGCTGAACGTCCACGCGTAGCTGGCCGGCTCGCTCGTGCCGGCGACCTTGTAATAGACCGCCAGCGAGAGGTCGTTGGGGTTCGTGTTGTTCTGTCGGCGCTGGAGCGTCCATCCCGCCGGAGCCGTGATGGTCGCGCTCGACGGACGCACCACGATGCCCGCCACCATCAGATCGCCGCCCACCGTCCCGGCCGGGAGGTTGATCGTCAGGGTGAGGGCGGAACCGTTCAGGTTGACCGACGAGGCGCTGCGGAATGCGACCGCTGCCCACGCGGGCGAGGAGCATATGAACCCAGCCACGACGCACATCAGCGAGGCGAGCAGCCGGCGAACGGGCTCCGACAGCAGACACATCGTCAGCCGGGCACGCATTGTCTTCAGGGCGTCGTGGGAACGATCCATGAAGCTCATACCCGCAGGAGAAGTGCGAAGGATATGCCACGGGCAGGAGCACTCTAACTACGGGCCAAACAAGGGCCTGAATCACATCCTGGCTGGTGGCCAGCTTCGCGGGGTGGACGAATCAGGAATGCCTGGTAAGGATCTAGGCAGCCTTCCGGCAGACCCACCAACCGGAGGACACCTCTTCCGGATTCAGCCCCGCAGCCGTGATCTCGCTCCTGATGTCCTCGGGCCCGCGATATGCGTGAAAGAAAATCGGCTCCCGGGAATCGCTTGCGTCCGAGACGTCACGCATGTAGCCGTCGCCGGGCTCACCGAACCGGGCGTCGCCGGAGATTTTCGTTCCCACAACGCGAAGCACGTCGACGAGTCGTGTGCGCGACAGGAGGCCGAGCGGCTCGCGGTAGGTCACCGCCAGGATGAGCGCTCCATCCGGCTTGAGCGATCGGCTGATGCGCCTGAGCGTGTCCACTCGAAGCGCCCGCCCGGGGACGTGCTGGAACGAGCCCGAGAAGAAGGCGCCGTCGTAGGTGTCGGAGGGCTCATCCAGATCGGTGGCGCTCTGGATCTTGAAATCCATCGTGAGCCCGAGCGACAGGGCGTTCCGGCGCGAAGCGTCGACCATCGCCGGCGCGATGTCGATGCCGACGACCCGGAAGCCGGCCCGGACGAAACCGATCGCCTCACGGCCTGCGCCACAGCCGATATCGAGGATCAAACCGCCGGGCCGGACGTGGCGCGCGACCAACTCGAGCTCGAACGCCTCGGCGGCCGCGATCGTCAGGCTCGAGTAGCGGTAGACCTCCCCGGCCCGGCCGTACTTGTCGCGCACGGCGGCCAACAACGCATGTGGACTCCCGAAAGCGAGCGGCGGACTCAGGGGATGACCGAAGCGCGCCAGGACCTCCAGCGCGTCGATGATCCGCCCGATCCAGGGCGATGGCACGAGCGCTAGAAGCCCGCGATCGATCGCGTACTTGGCGGGCCCCCGCTGAACGGCCACCACGCGACCGAGAACCGCGGCGGGGGCGGTCCCGTTGGAGCTCAGACGGAAGTCGTCGGCGCGCTGGCACAAGACAATTCCCCGCGCGCGGCCGTCGTTCGCCTTGCGCGGCGACACGTGGATGATCTGTCCCTCGCGCAGTGGCGGTGCGTCGTCCAGAAGCCTCAGCGCCAGCCCGGCGGAGGCGTTCCGCACGCGTGCGGCCGTCAACGCGCTCAGCTCCTCGCCACGATCGAGGAGCATGAACCGGCTCACGGCGGCGTGGTGGTGACGAGGCGTTTTTCGAGCAGCTCGGCCACGAACGTCCCGACGTCGCGGCTCGCGACCTCCGCGGTCACCTCGAACTCACCGACGATCTGGCTGACGATCTCGTCCACGCTGCGGCGACCATCGATCAGCTCCCACACGCGGCTGCCGACCGAGTTGAGTCCACGGAAGACCTTGTTGTCGAGGGAGAGAATCATCGCCTCGCCCTCGATGACGCGCCAGGCGGTCTCCGGGCTCTTCGCGAGGATCACCGGCCGAAGACCGCCACGAGGTGGAACGGGATGCGCAGCACCTTCCAGGCGGCCGGATTCGCTCCACCCATTCTCGCGACGGCGGCGAGCATCCCGCCGATCCACGGCCACGGTCGTCGGTCGAGATCGATCGAACGCCCGCCGGGCGACCGGATCGCCGTCACGCGAGCGAGGAGCTCCCGCGTGCTGATCGGCTCGTCGGCGTCGACGAGCGCGTCGCCTTTGGTCACGAGGCCGGCCGGCGTGTCGCCGAGCACGCGGTGCACGATCAAGGCGCCGGCTCGACGGAACGCCACGATCGTGCCCGCTCGCACGCGGCCCCGCTCGAGCGCGCCAAGGCGCAGCTGATCACCCGGGCGGATCAGCGGCGACATGCTGCTCGACGCGGCTCGCACCCAGGCACCGCCCTCGCGCGCCAGGAGAACCTGGACGAAGTCGACCGAAGCTTCGGCCTTCGCCGCGACCATGTCGACCTATGTATCATGGGCCGAGTGAGCGCCGCCACCCGGTGGACCGAATGTCGGTCGTCGCGCGGGCTCGTTGCCACGCCGCACACTCTCGCCTCGGAGGCCGGACGGTCGGTCCTCCAGCGTGGCGGCAACGCGGTGGACGCCGCCATCGCCGCGGGTGCCGCGATCGCCGTTGTCTACCCGCACATGAACGGCGTGGGCGGCGACAGCTTCTGGCTGATCTACGACGCCCGCAATGGCAGGCTCCGGGCGCTGAACGCGGCGGGGCGCTCGGCCGCCGCCGCGGATCTCGAGACCTATCGCGCCCGCTTCGGCGCCTCGATTCCCGTGCGCGGCGGCGCCGCGGCGCTGACCGTCCCGGGGGTCGTCTCCGGCTGGTGGGCGGCGCACGCGCTCAGCCGCGACTCGCTGGGCTCGTCGATCTCGTGGAGCGCGCTGCTCGAGGCGGCGAGCGCACACGCCCGCGAGGGCTTTCCGCCATCAGCGGGCCAGCGGCGGGAGACCGCCGACGCGACGGATCTCTTCGGCGACGAGGCGCCGGTCGAGCTCCGGGCCCGGCTCTGGCGTGTCTTCGGCCCCGAGCTCCTGACGCGCGAGCGCTTCGTGCAAGCCGATCTCGCCTCGACTCTCGACGAGATCGCCACGGGCGGCGCCGACGAGTTCTATCGCGGGGCGCTCGCCGCACGGATCGCGCGGGCCGCGAGCGCCGCCGGAAGCCCGCTGACGGCCGACGATCTGGCTCATCACAAGGCCGAGTGGGTGGAGCCGCTGCGCGTGCCTTACCGGGACGGCGAGGCGGCGAGCTTTCCGCCGCCGACCCAGGGATTCGCGGCGCTCGCGATCCTGTCGCTGCTCGAAGGCTTCGACATCCGGTCCCTCACCGAGGCCGACTACCTCCATACAGTCGTCGAGGCGACGAAGCTCGCGTTCGAGGATCGCGACCGCTACCTCGCCGATCCGACCGTCGCCTCGGTGCCTGTCGCGCGTTGTCTCGACCCGGCGCGGCTCGCCGAGCGACGAAGGCGTATCTCGCGGCGGGCCGCGATGCCGGCGGCCGGACCGGCCGCGACAGGCGACACGATCGCCATCGTCACCGCCGACGCGCAGGGCAACGCGGTGTCGTTGATCCAGAGCCTCTACTGGGAATTCGGCTCGGGCGTGATCGCGGGCGACACCGGCATCCTCCTCCAGAACCGGGGCGCGTTCTTTTCCCTCGACCCCGCTCACGTCAACCGCCTGGCGCCGCGCAAGCAGACCGCGCACACCCTCATTCCGTCCATGTATCTCGTGGGCGGGCGCCCGCGCCTCGTCTACGGCACGATGGGCGGCGAGGGCCAGCCGCAGACGCAGACGGCACTCGTGACGCGCATCGTCGATCGGGGGCTCGACCCTCAGGCCGCAGTGGAGGCGCCGCGCTGGCTCTTCGGCCGCACCTGGGGCGAGGAGACGCGGTCGCTCAGGCTCGAGGACCGGTTCGGCGACGACGTCCGCGAATCGCTGCGCGAGCGCGGCCACGAGGTCGAGGTGGTCGAGGCGTGGAGCGATCTGATGGGGCACGCTCAGGTGATCCGAATCGATCCCACCGGATTCACGGGCGCGTCGGACCCGCGCGCCGACGGCGCCGCGCTCGGCATGTGATGTTGCACGGAGCCGCCCGAACGGTTGCACGGAGCGCACAAGCGTTGGGGGTATGGGGGGGCCATTTCGGGGCCCCCCATCTCAACTAATCGGCAGCTCACGCTCGAAGACGCTGAACGGCGAGCGGCGCGCCGCCTCGAGCGCCTGGCGAATCTGCGCCTCGCCGCG
>Ga0070708_100003554_pt1 | contig 12219 bp, 12 predicted proteins | sample KBSK5503metaG_FD_65469 | JGI IMG/M metagenome (GOLD analysis project Ga0070708, IMG submission 65469) | Corn, switchgrass and miscanthus rhizosphere microbial communities from Kellogg Biological Station, Michigan, USA - KBS K5-50-3 metaG | ecosystem: Host-associated > Plants > Roots >...
TGAAGTATCGGGTACGAAGCAGCACGACCGGGAGGAGCATCGCCTGCCTGTGTTTCTGCTGTTCTGCGCGAGGTCAGAGGGTTGCCGACACTGCCTCAAGGCGACTGATAACCCAAAGGTCGTTGGTTCAAATCCAGCCCCCGCAAGAACCGAAAGTGCACCCACACACCAACAGCTGGGATCATCGCTGAGGTGTTATTCGCGGATTTACTGTAGCCAACGTCTTCCACCGCGCTCGGGATTGGAAGTCCTGCGCGCGTTCGAACTCCTGTTCTAGAATCGGCCCGAAACCGTACTGGAATCATTCACCGACAGTCGGCGCTTCGTGCTGGAGGAGGACTTCGATGAAGCCTCTCTTGAGGATCGTGCTGCCACTCGCGATTGTCGGCCTAGGCGTCGGCTGTGCAACGAGCGAAAGGATAGCCATGCAGGGTCATCGCGAAGACGAGGAAGCGATCAAGAGGGTCATCATGGACATGACTGACGCCTTCAACAGGCATGAGCCCGATGCCTCGCTTTTCACCAACGACGCCGACTTCGTAAACGTGAATGGAACCTGGTTGCGGGGGGCCGCCGACATCGAACAGGGCCGGAAAGGCCGGTTCGCAACCGTGCTGAAGGAGGCCAGAATCAACCTGCTGGACATCCGGATTAGATTCATTCGACCAGACGTGGCGATCGCCCATGTCACGAATGAGACAAGCGGAATGGTAATCCCGGGTGGGCAGAGGTTGCCGGTCCAGCAGGAACTCAACATTCGCGTTTTCACCAAGGACAACGGCCGATGGTTGGTGACGGCCTTTCACAATACGTCGGTGCGGCAATGATCCTAGCCCGGTGGTGCCCCACCGTCGAAGCAAGCAGGAGAATCGGTGGTCGCCTGGCACACTTCGGTAGCCTGGCGTGCCGCCTGGCACACTGCCCCGCCTGGTTGACTCGGACTCTACTCGGACCGAATCATTCGTGGCCATCCGCCTAAGTCCGCGAGCACCGAGTCGGGCCGATGATCAAAGCGGGCGAATCATAGCGTATAGCAACGGATCATGTATCCGAGGAGCGCCCTGTGGGGAGGCTTGGAAGTCCTCGTCCCCGCCGCGTCATTGGCTCGCGAATGGGCGGGTGAGGAGGCTAGGAGCTATTGGTCCCCGCCGTCAAGGAAGCCACGGATAGGTAAGGCGTGACGAGGCCGGACACGGCACGGCCACTACGTTCTTCGCGCTCGGGCGTCTTCCTCACCCAAACAGAGAAGGGCCAAGCGAGCGGAATCACCAAGAATTCGAGCTTTCCGCTAGTTCAGCCGTCCCGACCACCTCCCTTGGACCAATCGTTACGGGCGGTCCTTCTTTACAGGTCTCGAGCTTCCAAGCTTACTGGCTCGCTTGTGCTTCTTACCGGGCTTTGCCCCGAGAGCGACATCCTGTGATCTGGGCTCCGCGTCAGCAGGCGCGATAGCTTCGATCGGCGCTGGTGGCGGAACCGGCGCGGCTCGCTCTAGCACGAGCTTGTGAATGTGCACGAATTGGCTTGCCATCCTGAGACCTGGCGCAACCTCCTCCGACCGTTCGTAGTCGTCCGTCCTCAGGGCGGAGCCAAAACGAGCCTTCAAGTGCTGAACCAAGCTCTCCGGATTCATGAGCTTGCTGACTAGGTCGTACTGATCACGGTCTATGTCGCCCGGTCTCGGAAGTCCTGACTCCATTCCCCAGGCAACCGGAACGAATGCGGCGAGAAATGAGTCCAGCTCAGACGGGTCCGCGTCGAACCTAGCATTGAGATAGCTCTCAGCCTCGCCCTTGGCTCCATACGCGTGCCAGACCCACAAGAGAGGCGATGCGGCACGCGGGAACTGGACATAGGGCGGGGTTTGCACGGCCGCTTCTCGGATGCGTGTCACGAGTGCGTTGGCGATGTGCTTCTCCGCAGCGCTCGACAAGGGCCCCTCTTTTCCGCCAGATGAGTCATCGGTTCTGAGCCAGCGGAAGCACTCCAAGGCAAATGGGAGGGGCTGGGCAGATGCTATTGCCTGCTGCGCGGCATTGTCGCGCTCGTCACCTGGTGGCACTTGGCGTAGGAGCTTCATAATCAGGATAGCGGCTTGTTGGAAGGCAGAGCCTATTGAAAAGAATCCCCGCTCGCCCGGATAAGACTCGCCACACTCCGCGGCCGCGATCGCCAGACGTTGGGCACTCAAGGGGGATAGGAACTCTTCCATCAAACGCAGCTTGTCCACGAGACGCGAGGCATTCGCCGAAGAAACGAGCTGTTTGAATTGTTCCGTCACGACGGCTTGATCGGCGGCACCGGCCATAGCGACTAAGGCTTCGATCGTCTTGTCCGCCACATCACTCCGGGAAACAGCATAGGTAAAGTATCGGGAGAAATAGTACTCGGAACAAATCTTCTTCTTTCGCGCCCATTCGACGTCCCACGACGACGTGAATCCCATATTTCCGAAGATCCCCTTTACCCTCGGAAAGAGGACTTGCACTAGGCCAAGGGCCGCGCCGTTTTCAGAGGGCAACAGACCCTCAAGGCCGGCTTCAAGGATGCTTCGTATGCGCTTCCGTTCCGTTTCGTCACGACGAGTGGTGTCCCGTAGCAAGACGCAATCGGGATTGTCGCGAACCACCTTGTAGAGCTTCGGATAGAAAACGCGCATCCCCTCGATGAGCAACTGATCTAGCGCGTCGACTTCACCACTGAGAATCGGGAGGGCGAATGTGAGCGCATTTGTGTAACGGACTACCTGTCGGGGTGTGGCGAGTCGGACTTCTAGTCCGTCAGTAAAGTGACGTGGGAATCCATGGCGGATCGTATCGTCGATCGAGATATTGGCCAATTTGAGTGCGGCCTCCACGCCCTCAAAGGCCATCGTCCGGAGCATTGCGCGATCAGCTGGCGGGAGGTCAAGAGGGACTTGAATGATCTTTTCTAGGAACTGATGGCCGGCCTCGGGATCGCCCTTTCCATATCTCTCCCCCAACGCCGCCGCGATCATGTCGCTATCGAATGCCAGAACATATGCGGTCTGCGGAAAATTGGCCGAGAGCTTGACCAGCTTGAAGACCGCTTGGATCTCCTCTCGGTCGAGCCGGTCAAGGTCGTCGATAAGGACAACGACGCGCTTGCCCGACGTTAGGAGAAGGGATTCGATCTGTTTTCGAAGCTGGGCGAGGTCTGCGGTTGAGAGTGTCTCGCCAAGCTGCGCGGCGGCAGCGCCCGGATTTACTGACACGACGCCCCCGACCGACAATGACGCGATAGAGAGTACTGAGCCATACTTTTTCAAGACTTCGCCAATAGACTGACCCGTCGTCTTGAGACGAGCGTCGAGTCCATCCGCTAGGGTCGCAAAGAACGCTCGTAGGAGCTGTTCTTGGGCGTCGAAATGCCACGGATTGAACGGAATTACAACAATGTCGTCGTAGGTGGCAAGAACGCCGCGCATCAAGTTCAGGACGGAGGTCTTGCCTTCTCTCTATCTGCCGTACACTCCTAGCACCAGACTGCCGGACCCAGCTCGCTTGGCGATCGTGAACGCGAGTCTTCCGGCGAACTCCGACCTGTCGAACTTGTCTTCGTCGGCTTTCTCGATCGGGCGATCAGGGGAGTAGTCCATTTCGGAGCCAGCTCCTTTCCGGGCCCGAGTGTATCAGCGCCGCCACTCGCGAGGAGCCCGACCTGCCCTTACTGGGCCTCGGCCTGGGCTAGTATCGTCCGAGGATGTCTGGCCGCACGCCGAGCGCACTTCCGAGAGCGTGTAATCCTCACTGCGGATGTGAGACCCGGAATGTCCGCCGCTGCCAGGGTGTGTATAGGAACGGATACGGCACCGCCCGAGTGGACTCGAACTGTACTCGGACCGAATCATGCGTCGCCATCCGTTCTGACCCGAAGGCACAAAGGCCGGTCGATGCGTCGGAGGCCGCGGATTATAACGGATGCCACCAGATCATCCGTCCGATCCGGGAGGTGCAGGCGGGTCTGAAAATCCTGGTGTCGGCGGTTCAATCCCGTCCCAGCCCACCATTCATTTCACCTAGTTGCCTATCACGGAATTTCGCTGCAGTGAGTTTGTGACCAAGTTTGTGACCAACTCAGGCACACTCCAGCGCATTCCAGCGCACGATGGCTGAGCAACTAGCCCGTTCAGCGCTCGTGGACGTCCGAAGGCAAGTCCCAACAGTAGGTCCTTCTACCATGCGTGGAAGTAGGAAGGCATTTGACACCGTAGAAGCTGCCGGGACTGCCAGGCGAAGTTAGTGAATCCCACTTAGCCCTCACATGGTCACGCACCGAGGCTTCTCGACCAAGCCTGGCACTTAGTCGACTGTCCGGGTTCACGTACCGGTCTATGGGTCCCCTCGGAGTCCACTCACCGGCTATGGATTCATAGGTGATCTTCTTTCCACGGCACTTTCGCAATGCATGTCCGATCTGATGCTTGAACCAATTCTCGAATCCAGGGAACTGATCCACGCCGCTGCAGCAGCAGGCCCCATCGGACAGGTATTGGAACTCGTTGTCGGCTGATCCAAAGCTTACCCCCATCGAACGAGCGACCCTCGCAGCCTGCAAAACGGTATGTAACTTTTCCTCAGCGGGAAGAACATATTCTCTGCCATCCTTCCGAGCTCCCAGTCGGATATATTCCTGGCAAAGGTCCTTGCCCACTGCCTCGACGAGCCGTTGCCAAAGGTAGTGGGACCGTTCGACCGGCACCTTAAGATGTTCCAGCGCGATGTGCCGGGCGCCGGCTGAAACTGCTCGGGAGATAAATTCCTGAGGTCCTTCGCTCAAGCCCGGAATAAAGGGTTGCCAACGACAGGTCACAATGATTCCTCGTTTAGATAGAACCTCCATCGTTCTTAGGAGTGATGACGGCGCGGTGGCAAACGGTTCAACCTTTCGTGCTGTGTCGTCTCTCGTCGTGGAGAAGGAAAATTGAACTACAACTGGTCCGATGGCCCTCAACAGGTCCGTATAGAGTGTCTCTGCTATCAGAGCGCCTTTCGTACTAATAACCGTGGGGTAGTGATAGCGAGCTAAGATCTTAAGGGTCCCCTCTGTGACGCGGTACTTACTTTCGGCCGGCTGGAAACCGTCACTCATCCCGCCGAAGTGGATCGGCATACGGCGCCTGAGACATTGCGCCACGATCCCCCTTGGGAATCGTTCTAGGTCAATAGCAAGGCGAAAGATCCTTCTTACTGTCTCTGGATCAGCCGGTCTGATGTTATCGCGGCCGAATGTTGCTTCAGCCCGATATCGGGCGAAGCAATAGAAACAGCTAAATGCACAGCCACCGTACGTATCCAGACGAAGAGGCAAGCCGCAGAATGGGAACTGGCTCGTTATAGAGATCGGAGTTGTGAATACTCCCCTGCTGGCGAGAGACATGATAGCTTCTGCTTGCCCTACTTAACTGCCTTCTTCGGATGGGTGCCTGCTGCTGACTTTTGAGTCGATTCCAGTGCCCTGACTCGATTCTGAAGCTCCTCAACATAGGTTCGATTTCTCGCGAGTTCTTCCCAGAGCCGATCTAGCTCGCCTCGAGGAATTCCAGCTGCGGCCGGCGCAGTCGGTATCGTTGCAAAGGACAGCCGAGTGAAAGCGAACCAGAAGAACCCCAGGCAAATAAGAAGTCCTATCAAGAAGCCAAGAGGAGTGAATTCACCGATTCGCAGCTTTCTCATCACAGAGCTCCTAGCCAAACCATGACAAGGAAGACTATGGCGGAGACAAGAGATCCGGTGACGCCATACGCGAAGATGTTGGTTAGTCGTAGAGAAAATTGTTGGATGTAACCCGAATATGCCATCAAGAGGAAATATTGTTGCAGCTCGGCTCGAAGGCGGTCGTGGAGTTTCTCGGTTAGAACCTTGTCGGCGAACTGAATGAAGTCCTTGGCATACGAGACGGAGGCCAGGTACCTCGCCTTTGCGAGCTGGATGGGGCGTCTCGGGACCTCGGATATGGACGCATAGTAGAACCAGGGCCAAGCATTGCCTGTTTTACTGAAATATAGGAATGGATAGCGAAAGTGAGCCTGCAGGATATACCAAACCAGCACGAGTAGGAAAGGAGAACGAGTTCAAGATAAAAGATTCCGAATACCGCAAGCACCTTCTGGACCTCGATGGGAAAGGCGCGCACCTTGTCGATAAAGCCGATCGTAAGAGCCAGGCCCGCTGCGCCGAAGGCGAGGAGCTGCTGGCAAATTCCTAGAATTCGATCTGTTATCCCGGTTGAGATGGGCAGCTTCTCGCGTCGAGCCTTTATCGTTTGGATAATCCCGTCGATCTCGCGTTCCTGGATCTTCGCTATTGAGGTGTTGAGGTAATTATCGAGTTCATCTTCGATTGAGGCGAATAGAGCGCCCCAAGCCCTCCGGCCACTCCACCAGCGGAGTCTCGGGTAGTCGGCCTTTGCTCGAAGATCTATCTGTTCTGTAACGTCTCTAAGAATGTCTTCGCGATTCGTCGGAACCTCACTAGGAGGCATGGACACCTAGCTCCTTTTCTTCTCGATGTTCGTCTTCTTGAACGTACGAAAGATAATGCCCGGGATTATGCGAGAGAGATGCCTCTTTGCGGAACGTACCTGGCCACGGGAGATCTCGATTCCTATGCTTCGACGCCCGGTACTAGCTGCGGCCTCGAGCACACTACCCGACCCGGCAAAAGAGTCCAAAACAAGGGCACCGGGTCGAGTCAAGAGACAAATGAGTAGTTGGAAGATCTCTGGCGTGTAAGAGCTTGATAGACCCGGCCGATGCCGAGACTGGGCGTTAGAGAGGACTCCCGGGGAGCGAGGACGGGAGGGAACATCCGTTCCCAGTATAAAGACGTTAGCGAAGCTTGGAGAATACGGCGAGTAGTGGTTGAATCGCCGCCAAACGAAATGCGATAGGAGGATAAGTCCTCTACGCACGCATTCATCTACGAGCCTGAAACCAACGGGTATTAGAGTTCCTCTGTGCCATACGTCGGTCTTAACGACACAAATACACCGGCCCTCTGCTAGGCCGGTCGCCGCGCGGAGGAGGATAGTGGAGATATATCCGACGTACTCATCCAGGTCAGTTGCAGGAGCGAATCCGTGTTTGGAATCTCTTCGCTCAGGGTGATAGAAGGGTGGACTTGTTAGAACAAGACTGAGAGAGCGGCGATATTCCACCAGGCTGCTGTCGGCGTGGATGAACAAGTGTTTTTCGGCACCACCAGGTATGAGCATTGGGGCCATCCCGGCCTTATGCTAGCCGAAGGCTAACCCCTCGGCCAGCGGAGGGCGAGCGTTTGGAAGGGCCCTGTTTGGGGGACGGCAGGGGCTGCCGGGTGAAGCATGTGGGTCGGGATTGGGTGTTTCGTTGGGTCTGGCCTGACGTTGGCCCCGTGATCCCGGGTGTTGGAGGATGGGGGATCCGATGCAAGCCCGACGCGTTCCTACAAGCAGGGCCGGAGCCACGGAGAGCATCCAGGGCGAATTGACCATCGACCCATCGATTCGGCACCTCTTCACAGTCTCAAAGGGCTGACGACGGACGTGTACGGCAAGAGGTGTTCACTGCGATGGTGCTGGTCAAGGCAGTAGAAGGTGTCGTGAAGCCTCGCAAGCAACAGGGCAGTCTAACCGAGGAGAGACTGGTCGCCACAAAGCTGCGTTTCCCTTGTCCATCCGCAGAGGCGAAAGCCAGAGGTGCTGCTGTCTAGAGTCGTAGGGCACGCTTCCGACGTGGCGGAGGAAGCGCACTGCCAAGGCAAGACCTACCCAGAACGATACAAAAGAGACAGTGGGGATCGGACCGCCCTGGGGGTCGTCGACTGGGTGAAGACATCCGGTGCACGGTTGATGGGGCTCATGCGACGATATGGATCCCTCAAAGTGCGTGGTGCCTCCAATACCGACCCAGGCCTCGGCTGCCCGTTGCACATCCCATCGAGCAGGAATATCGTCGACACCGACCAGGACATGCGGTGCGAGCGGCATGTGTGGCGTCGAGGTTGGCAGTGTGAAACGCTCGGGCACCGGGATACACGAGTAGAGAGTAGTTAAGGTCCTTGAAACAATGTTGACCTTCAGTCCCGATTCAGACCGGCGAAAGAGCATCTGTCGGTTGATATTCGATATGTCGGCCACATCGCTGTCGAAGAGGCGTCCGGCGAGCCTGAGGGGCAGCCGAAGGAGTACGAATAATGCAGCCTGCGTGATCGCACCCGCGCTGATGATGTCGATCGCGACGGGTCCTGCGGGCAAGGCGAGCCCCTCGCCGTGGAAGTCCCACATCGCAGACCGGCAGGGGGCTAGTCTCTCTACCCATGCGGGATGGCGCAGAGGTAGTGACTGAACGGCCGTTTTGAAGACTTCGGATGCGGCCAAGGCAGCAGCTGTTAGCCCGCCGATCGGTCCCGATCCTTCCCACCGGGCGCAAAGAGTATCAATCTCGCTGATTTCCCCCGCCCATTCTTTGCCTGCTACACGCCAGCCTCTTGTCACGTTTCCCGCAGGTGTGTCACCGAACAAAAAGGTTATGTCGGATGTAGTCCCATCTTCGCAAACGATGGAACTCCCTGGCACGAGGTCATCGCCGAGATCAACGAGAGCGGCAGAGAGTCGGTTACTACGGAGTGGCGGCTGGGGACCCACGAGTTCGACATCCGGAACGTCGATGGCGACTTGTACACCCATCCGAGCGATCAGGGAGACCAGTGTAACGAACGCGGATTGTCCAGAGTGAGTGCTGGCGTTAGCCCAGTCCGAGATGCATCGGACGCGAAAGGATTGGAGACGGTCGACGATTGCGGCTTCAGATACCTCATCTGTGACTGCGTCTCTCAACAGCAGAGCGGTGCGATCGAGAGCTTCCCGGGCGGTCACGGCTCGAGCCCAATTACGTCCTCGATCGCCACGTGGTGCCAGCGCCCGTCCCCACCAAGGACCCCAATCCAAGCTCCTTCCAGCGATACGGGTCCCGTTGCGAAGTCGGGGATGACGATTGAGATGAATCCCGGTTGTGAAATGAGTGGCCAATGATCGTCCGTGTCCGAATGGAAGGCGGCGCCGGGATGCGTGTGGACCTGGGCCCGAACCGCACGCTGCTCTCGGGCCAGCCGGAACCAGTAGTCCGTGATCGTCGATTCGCGCATCCCCTCCCACTGTCCCGCCACGTGAGCGCCTCACATGGGATGAAGCGGCGGAAGCGAGCACGCAGCGGGGCGAAGAAATCTCCATAAGAGTCTGGAGGACCAATTCGGAACTCTGCTGTCGTTGTCCGCGCAAAGGTCCACGTATCCGGGGGTTGGCGGGGGGATTTCCGTTGGACTTCCGGGCCAGGATTCAGCGTTCGGGTGACTTGTGCGCCTTGAAGCACTCCTCCGGTGTCGCGCACCCGCCTTTGATCTTGCAACAGATTGTCCCCGCCGGGCAGCTGCCGTCGCGACCGAAACACTGGCACGAGACCATCTGGGTCCGCGTATTGAGCACGCAGTAACCCGAACACGCGCTCCCATTGCAGCACGATGAAAACGACGTGTCCGGATGCCCAGCTGGGGCGCAGTTGCCCTCGCTTGGCGTCACCCGTTCCTCAGCGACTCGTTGGGGTAGCCGTAGGGTTTCGGTAGGTCGAGGCTCAAACCGCGGCTCGGCACCACAACCGCTCACCAACAGCGCTAGGACAGCGATCCATAACCGTCCTGGTATCCCCATCTGCGCCTCCCGACTATTTTCGCTTACTTGATAACCCCACGCACGTGGACGTGGCTGGACGTGAAGGTGTCTCTCACGCTGCATCCCGCAGTCGAGTCCGTGAACGTATAGAGAAACCGCATGATGTCCGAGCCCCGATCAACGCCGATATACTGCAGGTCGTGGTAGTCGCCCCAATAGCCACGCTGGTCTGGGCATGGGACCTGCGCATCAAGTAGTCCCTGGGTTGGGAAGGCGTGTAGGCCGTTTAGCTGGGAGACAAGGTCGCCCATACGGACGAGGACCGTGTTGCCACTAGGGTTCGCCTCACTCGAGACGAACGTGGCCTTCCACGCCGGCGGCATCCATAGAAACGAGAACGCCCGCACGTTAGGGCTGAACTGGTCGCCGGGTGAGTCGGAACGCCACCCCGGCGCCGCGAAACAGTCCGCCCTCAAATCGGCGTAGCACATCGAGGCGGCGATGCGAAGACGCCCAGTATCCTGGACCGTGTACAGAACTCGCACGGCGTCGCGGCCGTCGTCGATTGCGGGCGCCCCGATGTCGAAGGAGAACTGTGGGCCGGTACGCAACGTGCGGTCCGAAAGCGAGACATCCGGGTATCGCATGGCACTGGTCCCGGCCACGCGCGGCTGCTGCCAGACCCCATTGACGAATCGATTGACATAGAGTGTGCCGAAGACGTCGCGGGCCATGACGTACAGGTTGCCTGTCACCAACTCAACACGCAGCCGTGGGTGGGTAGTCATGGTGTGCCCAGGGAATGGGTCAGGCAAGAGAACGAACTGCCCATCGGCGCTTGGGCTCCGCCAGATGTCAATGCGGCTCCGTGTGAAGTTGATAAATCCGGCGAAGACGTCAGCATGAATGGTTGACGCCATACTCCCACCGTCATAGAAGTCCAGGGTTTCGGTGAAAACGCACTGGTGCAACGCAAACGTCACACCACCATCGCTCGAGCGCGCGATGCAAGCCCCGCCGATCGGGCTGGAGCCGTCAGGGTTACCTAGCGAACCAACGACCCCCCCTGGCGGGAACTTGGACGCTGCCACCGCCAGGTTCGAAAAGAACACGAACTTGGGATCGTAGATGAACGTGGTGATTGCCGGGTCACCCCAGAGTACCGGGAAGGGTGCGTTCGGTAAGACTTTGCCGCCGTACTGCCAGGTCCGTCCCCGGTCCGTCGAGTAGGACCAGCCCATCAGTGAAGCGCCGGCGAAGACGTGCCGGGACCCGGGCGGGAAGAGGATTGTTGATTCCGTGCCGGTTTCGTCGTTGTACGTGACCGTGATGTAGCCGTAGTAACCGCCATAGCCAGCGGCGATCGAAGTCTCAGACTGACCGCGGGACCAGGTAGGATCCAGGGAATTCTGGCCCGTGATCATGAAGCCGGGCGTGCAGCCCGCGCAGAGCAAAAGCAGCAGGCCGAGACCGAGAGCACGGCTAGTGGAACCAGTGCGGAAACGGATCATGGTGGCTCGCCCTCCTTGCGCCAGGGCCCGGTTCAGACCGATCTGAACAACCAGTGTCTTCGGCCGCATCTCCCTGAGCCCCGTTACCAGGGGGCTTCGTGGGCGCCCGGGAGGTGGCGAAACAAGTCGCTGGTCGCTGCCTGGCTGGACGCTAGTGGCCGAGCCGACCGGCTGTCAACCCAAATTGTTGCCCTTACTCTGTGCGGCGCACCGGAGGTGCGCGATCTGTGGCGGAGTACGCTAGCATGACCGCTCGCAACTGGCGCCGCGGAGGTGGGTAGGCTCAGCGAGCCGGTGGCTGTTCCCGCCCGATGACCCGAGTTGCTGACAGTTCCACCCACGTGTAGTACCAGCCCTCGTAGATCAGGACCTGGAGCGAGCTACCCGCTTTTTCGTACACTTGCGTGGTGCCCTTCTCAGCAGCCGTCGTGGAGGATAGATAGCGCCAGCCGTTGGCCTCGAGGGTGGTACGGAACGCGACGGCGAGGCTATCCGGAGTGAGGCGGCCCTTGTAGAAGAGCCGCGCGGCCTTGATCGTTGGGGACTCGATGATGGTGGATCGATTCCAGTCAAGTTCGAGACCCTTCGGGACCGGAATATCCTCGAACTCGCTGCGCTGGACCCGGGGCGGCGAGGAGGCGCACGCGCTCAGCGTGACCACGATCGCCAGGAGGATGAGCAACCGGCGCATGAGGCTACCCCTCTCGACCCCATCCTAGCAGCCGGAGCCGACCCCGCCCACCCCAACTGGGCCTGACATTCGGCGCCTGAGCCACAATGTTGGGCTGAGAGAGTTTCCCCGAGGGTGTGCGACCAAACTCGTCCAATCAGTCACCACCAGGGCGTGCCAGGAGTATGGGGCCTAGCCTTTCTGCTGGGCCTGCATCGCCTGGAACCGCCGCTGCATCTCCTTGGGTGCGACATCTTCCTTGTGGGTGGCGAGTTGCCAGTCGTGCCCGAAGGGATCACGGATGGTCCCGAAGCGGTCGCCCCAGAACATGTCCTGGGCCGGCATGGTCACGGTCGCGCCGGCGGCGACGGC
>Ga0070708_100003555_pt1 | contig 12219 bp, 10 predicted proteins | sample KBSK5503metaG_FD_65469 | JGI IMG/M metagenome (GOLD analysis project Ga0070708, IMG submission 65469) | Corn, switchgrass and miscanthus rhizosphere microbial communities from Kellogg Biological Station, Michigan, USA - KBS K5-50-3 metaG | ecosystem: Host-associated > Plants > Roots >...
CAGGACCTTGGCGGATGGCGCAAGCGTGTGGATCGCCGGTGTCGGCGTTGGGAGATGTGTCGTAGGGGCCGTCGTTGGTCCCGCGACGGTGCAACCAGTCGCTAGGGCGGCGATGAGCGTCCCACGCAGCCATGAGGTTCCGCGCGTCACGGGCGAGCGAAAGATCATGGCTGACACGACCTCGAGTAGGCCAACGCGTCTGAATTTCGCCGGCCACCCAGCCGACTTCTGCCGCCCGTACTAGCGCGCAGCGAGTCACCGCTCCGTTCCCGGCTCGTCACCGCGCCCGATCGGTGACCCAGCCGCAACGGCCCAGTGACGCGAACCGCAACGAGTGGGACACGGTCTGACGACGCGGGCGGTCGAGCATCCAGCGCATGGCTCATCCCGCGTCCATCTCGCGGCGGCAGTAGCGTGGCGCGCTATCCGGCGATCGCGGCGACCAGCCAGGCCATCATCAGCTTGTTTGAAGGCGCCTCGGTCGGCACCGAGTTCGCGGCTGCCGACTTCGCGCTGGCATCGGCCGCGGACCTCCAGAAGCCGCCCGGCGAACGCGCCCTCGCGACCCTCTACCTCTACCGCGTCGCGGTGGACGGCAACCGGCGCAACCAACCGGCTCGACGCTCGCCCGATGGACGGTTGCGTATGCCGCCCATCCCGATCGACCTCCATTACCTCCTGACCGCATGGTCGAAGGAGGCGAAGACTCAGCACCGCCTGCTCGGCTGGTGCATCCGCGTCCTCCAGGACTCCCCGACCATCGTCGCCGGCGTCCTGAACCAATTCGGTCCGGATCGGGGCGACGTCTTCCGGCCCGATGAGACGGTCGAGCTGGTCCTCGAGAACCTCACGCGTCAGGAGATGGCCGACTCTTGGGAGGTCGCCAAGGCGAACCAGCAGCCCTCGGTCTCCTACATGGCGCGCATCGTCGAGATCGAGTCCGAGGTGCAGATCGGCGAGTTCCCGCCGGTCCAGACGACCGACCTCCGCTATCACGAGATGGCGACACCGTGATCGGTACCCCGCTGGGACGCGAGCTCGAACGCCTCGTCACGGTGGCGCCGTTCGGGTTCCAGCTCTGGGATCCGATGTACGGCCGCCCAGTCGCTGATCAGCTGACCGTCGTCGGGACGAGCCGGGGCGGCATGAAGCGAACAGCCACGGCGGGCCCTTCGTCCACCTACTCGCTCCGGCACCGTCCGTCGAGCTGGGCGTTCACCTCGGGCCAGGGGGATGCTGCCTTCTGGGCGAGTCCGCCTGCCGTCGCCGCGGCATGGTCGATGCGCGTCACCGATGGTGGCGGACGGTTCCTGCCGTTCACCTTCGACGCTGAGGGCGCCATCCGGGTCGGCAAGGCCGCCGGGGAGGTGTGCGGGATCGGTCCGGCGGCCCGGACCTCGGACGTGGCCGGCCTCCCCGCCGTGCCCGCCAGCCCGCCCGAGGATCGCTCGATGCCGGTCCTGCCGTTGTTCTCCACGACTGCGCGACCGATCCCGGGCGGCTTCGCGCCGGTCTGGGCGCAGCTGCAGGATCTCGACGGCAAGCCGGTTAGCGGCGCAATCCTTCGTGTGAGCCTGCCGCGCTCGCGGCCCGCCTACGGCATGTCCGATGGGCGCGGCATGGCCGTGGTGCCGGTCGCCTACCCGGAGCTCCAGGACGCCCACGCCTCGCCGCCGGCCGGCACGCCGCGGCCGCTTCGCGAGCAGTCCTGGCAGCTGACGGTCGAGGTCTTCACCGATCCCGCTGTCAATCGATCCGGCGTGCCGGACCTGTGCGCGGCGCTGGGCCAGCTCGATGGTCCGCCCGCGCACCTGGTCGGCCAGTCGCCGCCGGATACCTCAATCCGCGCCACGTTGGAGTTTGGAAAGCCGCTCGCCATCAGCACGCCCGGTCGTTCCGAGCTGCTCGTCGACGCGGTCACGTCGCCGTGAGGAGGACCCATGCCTGAGTACCTGGCACCCGGCGTCTACGTCGAGGAAGTGTCGTTCCGGAGCAAGTCGATCGAAGGTGTCAGCACCACCACGACCGGGTTCGTGGGCCCGACGCTCTACGGCCCCGTGGAAGACGAGCCCGAGATCCTCACGAGCCTGCTCGACTTCGAGCGTACGTACGGCAAGGGCAACCGTCTGCGCTTTGCGGCCGAGGATTCGCAGCTCGAGACCGCAGACGATCCCGGTGATGGGGTCACGTGGAACGTGACAAACAACTACATGTGGCACGCCGTCCGCTCGTTCTTCGACAACGGCGGCAGCCGCCTGTACGTCAAGCGCATCTATCGCGGGATTCCGATCGGCGACCCGCCCGCTGACCCGACCGCCGAGGACACCCGCGAGCGTGACGACGGCCGGGCGACGGCCAAGGTCAACGGTGCCGGCGGTGACCCCGAGATCCGTGTCCAGGCGCGGCATCCGGGCGCAGCGGGCGCGCGACGCGTGCGGCTCACCTTGTCGCGAAGTCGGAGCATCCTCGTGAGCGGCGTCGACCCCGTAACCGGGCGAACGGTGACACAGGCGCGCGGCCTGCTCGACCGCGACGTGGTGCTCGTCGAGCAATCGTCGGGAAGCCCCGTGACGTCCGACGCAACGTTCGCCCTCGCGCGCCTGATCCGACGCGATGACGGAACAGAGGTCTGGCGCTTCATCGACGACGCTGCCTCCGCCAGCCCTCCCGGCGACGAGTCGGGCATCGGGCTCGACGACCTCACGCCGGGCATGGACAAAGTGTCGATCGTGAGCCTCACAGTGACGGACCTGCCGGTGCAAGGTGACGTATCGGGCGAGATCTGGCCCGGCCTCCCGCTCGACCCGGCGCACAAGCGAGCTGGCGTCGAGGACTCTGTCTTCGACCGGTTTGCCGAGAACCCGGCCCGCAAGGCGGACCGGCGCGAGCTCCCGATCATCATCGCGGTCACACCGGCCGGCGGCGCATCTGAAGCGAATGGCGTGCAGGTGCTCCAGACGTTGCTGTCCTACGCAGATGGGATGGCCGGGTCGCCGGCCGAGCCGGCGCTCGAGGACCGACTGGCATCCCTGTCCTCATCGGACCCGCAGCGGTCGATCGATGTCGTCCTCACGGGCGGCAACGACGGCATGCGGCCGGTTGCAAGTGACTACGAGGGCGAGGCCGACCCGGACAAGCCGTTCAAGCTCGGGCTGAAGGCGTTCGAGGACCTCGAAGACATCTCGATCGTGGCCGCCCCGGGCTCAACCTACGGATACAGCGACGATACCTACAAATCCCAGGCCGACAGCATCATCCAGTCCCTGATCGGCCACTGCGAGCGGATGCGCTATCGCATCGCCGTCCTCGATTCGGGCGAAGGCCAGCCGATCTCCGACGTACGGGCCATGCGGGCGACGATCGATTCGAAGCATGCCGCGCTGTACTACCCGTGGGTTGTCGTGGTCGACCCGATCACGCAGCGCGAGCTGCCGCTGCCGCCGAGCGGCTTCGTGTCCGGCATCTACGCCCGGAACGATCGCCTGCGGGCCGTGTACAAGGCGCCCGCGAACGAGGTCGTGACCGGAGCGCTGCGCTTCCAGACAATGCTCAATCGCTCGCAGCAAGAGGTGCTCAACCCCGAAGGGGTGAACTGCTTCCGGTTCTTCGAGGGTCGTGGCAACCGGCTCTGGGGAGCGCGAACGGTCAGCTCCGATCCCGAATGGAAGTACGTCAACCTGCGGCGCTACTTCGCCTACCTCGAGCGTTCCATCGACATCGGCACGCAGTGGGCCGTCTTCGAGCCGAACGGCGAGCTCCTCTGGGGCAACATCCGCCGGACGATCGAGGACTTCCTGCTCAACGAGTTCCAGATGGGAGCCCTTCTGGGCGACAAGGCCGAGAAGGCGTTCTTCGTCAAGTGCGACCGCTCGACGATGACCCAGAACGATCTCGATAACGGGCGGTTGGTCTGCCTCATCGGCGTGGCGCCGCTCCGACCCGCGGAGTTCGTGATCTTCCGGATCGGCCAATGGACGGCCGATCGGAAGGTCTGACCGTGCCCGACACGACCGCGACGGCCGACTGAGAGGAGGAACCACGCGTGGCAGTTCAGCGAGATCGCCCGTACGTCCAGTTCAACTTCCTGGTCAACCTCGGCGACGGCGTCACCGACGGCGCCGAGGCCGGCTTCCAGGAGATGAGCAACGTCGGCATGGAAGTGACGGTCTCCGAGTACCGCAACGGCAACGAGAAGGAGAACAGCGTCCGCAAGATCACCGGGCTGAACAAGGCGACCGACGTGACGATGAAACGCGGCGTGATCGGATCGCTGAACCTCTATCGCTGGCTCGACGACATCCGGAACGGCAATCAGGCCGCCTTCCGGAACGTGGTCGTCCAGCTCCAGAACGAGGATCACAGCGCCGTCGTCCAGACCTGGAATCTGAAGCGGGCCCGGATCATCAAGCACATCAGCGGCCCGTTCAACGCGAAGGGCACCGACGTCGCCATGGAGGAGCTGACGCTCTCCTACGAGCGACTGGAGATGGAGTAGTCGGTGCTCGCCACCGCCCCGAGACGGCTGCCCGGGATCCGCTTCGAGCCCGAGCCGCCGCCACCCACGCCGCTGCTGCCGCGCATGGATATCGCCGTGTTCGTCGGCTTCGCCGCGCGCGGGCCGCTGCACACGCCGGTCCCCGTCGAGGACATGGCGAGGTTCACCGACGTCTTCGGGGAGGAGCTGACCCTCGCCTGGGACGCCGAGCGCGGGGCAAACGTCACGGCCCACCTTCGACCGGCCGTCCACGCGTTCTTCCGGAACGGGGGCCGCCGCTGCTGGATCGTCCGTGTCGCAGGACCGAACGCCGAGGCAGCCGAGTTCCCGGTTCCGGGGCTGCTGCGGTGCCGGGCCGGCCGGACGCCGGAGCGATCGTGGAACGCGGAGGTGGACCCGGCGACACTGCGTGCCAGCTCGAAGGGACCCTGGGCGCAGCTCGACACCGTGGCCGCGAGCGTCGCCACCAAGACGTTGGTGATCGGGGGCCGACCCACGATCGAGACCGTCGGCGATGCGAGCGATGGCCACGCCCGCATCGTGCTCCCGCTCCGCGCCGGCGATGAGGACGTGCTACTCGGCGATGTCCTGCAGCTCCGGCTCGTCGATGACCGTGTCGTCTTCCTCGCCGTGGATGCCCTCGAACACGACGCCGAGAAGCGGCCCGTCGTCGTAGCCGAGCGGAGCGCCTGGTTCCGCGAAGTTGCGCCGGCGGACAAGTCCGAGGCCGTCGTCGCGTACCTCGACGAGCGTGGTCGCGCTCGCGCGGCCCACGCCCGGTTCGTCAGCGGCGCGACCGCCGCGGCCGGAGAGGGCGGGGACTCAGTTGACCAGGGCGACCTGCAGCTCGCGACCGGGTGGCAGAAGCTCGCCATCGACATCGAGGCTGCCGGTGGCGAGTGGCCGGCTGCGGGCTCGTGGGTCCGGATCAGCATCGGCCGGCGGCGCTGGTGGCTCGTCGTCGAGTCGACCTCCACCGTCATCGAGGACGGCGCCGGGACCGAGCGCGTCCGAGTCTCGGGGCCCGCGCTTCTCAGGACGTGGCCCGCGGAGGGTGGATTCAGACGGACCTTCGGGGGCTCGTGGCGGCCGGATGCCGCGCCCCTCGATCCCGAGGCCCCGGGAAGCCTCGACCGCCTCCGGCTCACGGTCTGGAGCTGGATCGATGGCAAGCTCGGCGACCGGCGGGAGGACCTTGGCCTCGGTGCCCGCCATCCGCGATTCCTCGGCGACCTGCCCACCGACGAGCACGTCTTCGGACACGAGCCGTGGCAGCCGTGGGAGCCGGCGTCCGCCCGCGCCACATTCGCGGCGGCCCGATTCCGGGTGGCGGGCGAGCCCGGCGCGGCCTTCTACATCCCGATCGGGCTCGGGGCCGTACCGCAATGGTCCGCGGGCCCGATCGACCGAGGCCGGCCGGCGCTCGAGCTCTCCGACCTCGGCGACCTGGGCGCGGAGATCTTCCTCGACAGCGAACTGGCCGGGGTTTCCGCCGCGAGCCTGTCGGCCGAGGCCGATTTCATCCGCTACGAGCGACCGCAGCCGAGGTCGCTCTGTGGCATCCACGCCGCTCTTTCCATTGAGGAAGCGAGCCTCATTGCCGTCCCGGACGCGTCACAGCCACACTGGACGCGCGAGCACATCGACGCCCCCGGCACGCCACCTCTCCCGGCGCCGACAACGCTGCCGGTGACGACCTTCGACGACTGCGAGATCGGGCCGCTCGACGTGCCTGCGCTCGCCGTTCTGCGCGACCCCGGCACGATGCGCGCCTACACCCTTGCGTGGTCGACGGTCGAGCACGCGACGTCGTACCTGCTCGAGGAGGTACGCGAGCCGGAGTCGTGGCGGCCGCCGACCCTGCGCGACATCGACGCGACGCGCTACCACGTCGGGCGGTCGGTCCCGGGGACGTACCGATACCGCGTCCGGGCGATCGCACCGGGCCTGGAAGGCCCGTGGTCGGACCCTGTTTCGGTGGTCATCGAAGGGCAGGCGCTGTATCGCGTCGACAACCGCGGTGATCCGAGCCTCGCCCTGGAGGTGCACTCGGCACTCCTGCGGATGTGTGCCGCTCGGGGCGACATGTTCGCCCTCCTGACCGTGCCCGAAGGGCTGGACAGCAAGGCTGTCGTCGAGCATGTCGCCGGTCTCCGAAGAGCGATCACTGGCCTGCCCCCCGAGCAGCTTCGCGGATCGCTGAGCGGTGACGTCGACCCGCTGTCGGTCCTGAGCTACGGAGCGCTCTTCCATCCGTGGGTCCTCGAGGCTGACGACGCTGCGACATCCCGGCCGACGGCACTCGCGACCGGCGGCTCGAGAGTGGTTGCGTCGAGCCCGGCGCGACCTCGGCCGCCGGACGGCGCGATGATGGGCGTGTTCGCCGAGCGCGCGGCCGCTCGGGGCCCGTGGGTCGCCCCGGCGAACGTCCGGCTGCGGGACGTGGTCGGGCTCGTCCGACCGGTCGTTGATGGCGACCAGGGTCGCCTGTTCGACGCCCAGGTCGACGTGATCCGGGACACCCCAGGCGGCCATCTCACGCTCGCGGCGGACACGCTCAGCCTCGACCCGACCTTCCGACCGCTCAACGTCCGACGGCTCCTCGCGCTGCTCCGGCGTCTGGCGACGCTGCACGGGACCGACTACGTGTTCGAACCCAACAGCGACGCATTCCGGCGACGCATCCAGCGCGGCTTCGAGGCGCTCCTCGCGCTCATGTTCGAGCGAGGGGCTTTCGCCGGAGCGCGCGCCCAGGACGCCTTCCGAGTCTCGGTCGACGATCCGCCGAACTCCGCGCAGAGCCTGGACGCCGGCAGGCTGATCGTGGAGCTCAAGGTCGCCCCATCCCTGCCCCTCCAGTTCCTGACGGTCCGGCTCGTGCGATCGGGCGATCGCTTCGCGGTCGAGGCGCCCTAGCCGTGGCGAACCCCGCCGACGACAAGGTCGGCTACCCGTTCACCGCGTTCAACTTCGGGGTGGAGATCCGCGTCCCAGGCCTGCAGGGCGAGCTGTGCAGCGCCGCCTTCTCCGAGTGCGACGGGCTCGAGATGACCATGGACATCAAGACGATCAAGGAAGGCGGCAACAACGCCACCCTCGTCCGGTTCCCCGGGATGCTCGGCTACGGGACGCTGACGCTCAAACGCGGCATGACCGCGTCGTTCGACCTTTGGGACTGGTTCAGCGCGGTCGTCCGGGACCCCACCGTCCGGGCCGACGGCGAGGTCGTGATCTTTGCCCCGGATCGGCAGACGGAGCGTGCCCGGTTCGTCCTGGGGCGCTGCCTGCCGACCAAGCTGAAGGCGCCGGTCCTCAACGCGAAGGACGGCATGGTCGCCATCGAGGAGCTCCAGCTCGCGTACGAGACGATGGTCCTCAAGCGACCAGGAGGGGCGCAGGGTGGCTGAGCCTGCGGCGAACCTCGCTCGCGCCGAGCTGCACGAGCTCAAGCCCGACTTCAGCGCGGAGCTGTCGGGCGGCAAGAACGTGAAGGTCCAGTTCAACCCCGAGACGCTGAAGGTGAGCTTCGCCAACCAGCTCGTCCAGCCGTCGAGTGGCGGCGACCAGCGCGGCACCCCGGCACGCCAGTTCGTCGGTGCGGGGACCACGAAGCTCGCGCTCCAGCTCTGGTTCGACGTGACGGCGCTGCCGCCTGACCAGCAGGCCGTGAAGGACGTCCGGAAGCTGACCAAGGACGTCGCCTACTTCATCACCCCGAAAAAGGACGAGAAGGGCGGCAAGGATCCGAAGTTCGTGCCGCCTGCGGTCCGCTTCCTGTGGGGCTCGTTCCAGTTCGACGGGATGCTCGATTCGATGGAGGAGAGCCTCGAGTTCTTTTCCCCGGATGGGCGGCCGCTCCGGGCCAACGTCAGCCTCGCCCTGTCACAGCAGAAGATCACCGAGTACGCGTTCGGAAAGGTCGACGCGGCCGGCGGCCCAGGTGGACCCGGCGGCGGGACGCCCAGCACGCCCGGCACGAAGCCGCTCACGCCAGCCGCGCAGGGCTCGACCGTGCAGGGCCTCGCAGAGCGCCAGGGCGTCGGCGGCGATTGGCAGGCGATCGCGCGCGCCAACGGGATCGAGAACCCGCGAATGCTCGCGCCGGGGCGCCTCCTCGACATGAACGTCCCGACGCCGAGATCGTAGGAGGCACGTCATGCCGGTTGTCATCAACGAGTTCGAGATCGTGCCGGCCGAGTCGCAGCAGCGGCCGGCGGCGCAGGCGGGCGGTGGGGAGCCGGCGCAGGGCGAGAAGCCTCGCGACCCCCAGCGTGAGCTCGAGAAGGGACTCCGCAAGCGCACGCGCCGCGCGGCCAGGCTCATGGCAGTCTGAGATGGCCCTTGCCGCACCACCGACCATCGGTGTTCGCAGCTCTCGCCCGACGATCACGCTCGCCGGCCGGGAGAGCGAGTCGCTGGCCCAGGCGCTGCTCGCGCTGCGCATCGACGAGCGCGTCGACGGGATCTACCAATGTGAGGTCTCGGTCGGCAACTGGGGCCCGATCAGCGGCGGCACCGGCTTCCTGTACTTCGACCGCAAGGAAATGGACTTCGGCAAGGCCCTCAAGATCTCGCTCGGGGACGACACGCTCTTCGACGGCCGGATCGTCGCCCTGGAGGGCGGGTTCCCGGAGGGCAGCCCGCCGACACTCACATTGCTCGCCGACGACCGGCTCCAGGACCTCCGGATGACCCGCCGGACGCGGACCTTCGCCGAGATGTCCGACAAGCAGGTGATCGAGCAGATCGCGGGCGATCAGGGCCTGACGCCCGACGTCCAGCTCAACGGCCCGACGCATCGCGTTCTCGCCCAGGTCAACCAGAGCGACCTCGCCTTCATCAGCGATCGGTGTCGCGCCGTCGACGCCGAGGCCTGGGTGGAAGCTCGGACGCTGAAGGTGCGCGAGCGGGCCAAGCGCAGCACGACCACCACCGAGCTCGGCTACGGCAACCAGCTGCGCGAGGTGACCATCACCGCCGACCTCGCGACCCAGGCGACGCAGGTCACGGTGGGCGGCTGGGACGTCGCGTCGAAACAGGCCATCAAGGAAACGGCGGCAGCAGCAGCGATCCAGCCCGAGCTGAAGGGCACCGATGCCGGCGCTTCGATCCTGTCGTCGGCGTTCGCGTCGCGCAACGCGACGGCCGCGCATACCGCGCCGATCACGACGGCCGAGGCGAAGGCGCGCGCCGAGGCACTGTTCCGCCAGCGGGCACGCCGGTTCGTCCGGGCGGAAGGGCTGGCCCAGACCAGCGGCAAGCTTCGGGCCGGGAGCACCGTGAAGCTGACGGGGATCGGCCCGCTGTTCGACGGCGAGTACTACGTCACCGACGTCCGGCACGTCTTCGACCCGGTGCTCGGCCTGCGGACCGAGTTCGGCGCGGAGCGGCCCGGGATCGGCAAGCCATGAGCGTCCTCGAAACCCTCGCCATCGACCTGCTCGTCGAGGAGGAGGTGCCTCGTCCGGCCGGCCGGTGGTACGGCGTCTTCCCCGCGCTGGTCACCGACATCCGGGATCCCGATGGCCAGGGCCGCGTGAAGGTGACGCTCCCGTGGTCGCCCGACGGCGGCGGGGCGCGCTACGAAGCGTGGGCGCGGATCGCAACGCTGATGGCCGGCAACAACCGGGGCAGCTGGTTCATACCGGACACGGGCGACGAGGTGCTGGTGGCGTGCCAACACGGTGACCCACGCTGGCCGTTCGTGGTTGGCGGGCTGTGGAACGGCAAGGACGCCCCGCCCCAGTCCATGGACGGTGGCGGCGAGAACGACCTCAAGGTGATCCGGTCCCGAAACGGCGTCCGGGTGGTGCTCGATGACAAGGACGGTCAGGAGAAGCTGATCGTGGAGACGCCCGGCGGACAACGGATGACGTTGAAGGACGGCCCGGGGGTCGTGGAGATCGTCGACAGCAACGGCAACTCGGTGAAGCTCGAGAGCTCGGGCATCACCGTCACCGCGTCGGCCAAGGTCACCGTCAACGCGAGCACCGTCTCGGTGACGGCCGGCTCCGTCTCGGTCAATGCCGCGATGTCGACGTTCAGCGGCGTGGTCAAGGCCGACTCCGTGATCACGAACTCGGTCATCAGCGCCTCGTACACGCCGGGCGCGGGGAACATCTGGTGAGCGCCCTGTCCCCGGTCGCCCAGTGGGTCACCGCGTCGCCGCTGTGGTCCGCTGCCGCCGAATCGCCGGAATCGATGCAACGGCCGGTCCTGCTGCGCTTCAGCAACGACGCCTTCATGGAGGAGCTCCAGGGCCTCCTTGCGGAGGCGCCGTCGACGCTCGGGACCTTCCGTGCCCAGGCGCTGAGCTATCGGTCCAAGCCGCCGGGGGCGGCTGCGTCGTGGGTGGCGTCCTTGCCCAATCTCAAGCTGTACCAGGCGGCGCACGGGCAGTTCAACCTCGTCGCCGCGTCGCTCGTCTGCCGCCTGCCCGGCATGCCGGATCGAACGCTCGACACCAGCGCGGAGGAGACCGTCGGCTTCGTCGTCCGGCGGGTCGTCGCCGGATCCGAAGCTGCCTGGGCAGCGGAACCTCCCTCGACCAAGCGCGGCTGGCGCAGCGTGCCGACGGGCGCAGAGAAGCGGCTCGCAACGGGCGAGGAGGTGCTGCCCCTGCTCCCCGTGCGGTATGACAGCCAGCCGTCCCGCCGGCTCCTTGTCGGGCTGATCCCCACCTCGAGCAGCGACACGTTCAAGGCCGGCAAGGAGCTGTCGCCGTTCGTGGCGCCGGTCGACAGCGAGGGCAATCCGGTCGACGGTCGGATGGACGATTTCGAAGCCCGTGTCCTGCGACCCCTGGAGGCGCTAAAGAAGAGCTCGTCGCCCGCGAGCCTCCGCACCGAGGCATCGCAGTTCCTGCTCCTCGACTTCGCCGAGCTCCTGACGACCCACCTGCCGAGTGCCTGGGCCGCGCTCGGGGCGAGCGCCGCCCCTGGCCCCGGTGTCGACCGCGAGCTCTACGTGCTGCTTGACGACGCGCTCGCCGGCGCCACCCCCGAATCGAGCGTCCGCGAGCAACTCCTGAAGGCGTGGGCGCAGCGCCTGCGGATCGTGGGCGAGGCCTCGCCGGCGTCCGACATCGCGGTCGACCTCAAGGCCTCTGAGCTCGATCCTCGCCTCCTGCGCCCGGTCCTGCAGCAAGCCCTCCGAGGCATGCGAGCAGAGATCGAGATGGATGCCTCGATCGCCGCGACACAACGCGAAGGGACGGTCCGAGCCGGGCTCCAGGCGGAGCGTGCCTTCCGCCTTGGACCGGCGCGCGATCGGCCGATCGTCAGCGACACCGAGGTCCCCAAGCTCGATCCGGCGGGCCAGGCCCTGTACCTCGTGCGCTGTGTCTTCCGGCGGCCGCAGTGCACTCCGCCAGACGACCTCTTGAGCGAGCCGTCGGACCGGTTCGCGATCGCATCGTTCTTCGACAGTGACGCGCCGGCGCGGCCGATCCGAATCCAGTTGCCGGTGAAGACATCCATCGCCGACCTTCGGAAGTACCCGAAGAACATCGGCTTCGTGCTCTCGAATCAGCTGCAGGAGCAGATGAGCCGCGTCACCGACCTGAAATCGGCCATGGAGGGGCAGCTGGCGGCCGGCGAAGAGGTCGACGTCGGGATGCTCTGCTCCTTCTCGATCCCGATCATCACCATCTGCGCGCTCATCGTGCTGATGGTCTTCCTCAGCCTCCTGAACATCGTGTTCTGGTGGATGCCTTTCGTGCGGAC
>Ga0070708_100003561_pt1 | contig 12215 bp, 4 predicted proteins | sample KBSK5503metaG_FD_65469 | JGI IMG/M metagenome (GOLD analysis project Ga0070708, IMG submission 65469) | Corn, switchgrass and miscanthus rhizosphere microbial communities from Kellogg Biological Station, Michigan, USA - KBS K5-50-3 metaG | ecosystem: Host-associated > Plants > Roots >...
CCTCCGGGATCTCGTGACCCGTTTCGGTCCAGGCGACACCGGGCGGATCGTCCTCTTCGACCGCCGGGCCAGGGACCTCTCACCCTGGACCTCGAGCAAGGAAGCGCTCCTAGCCGGCCTCTCCCGGATGGAGTCGGGAGTCGGCATGTCGCGTTTGATCACCGAGCAGCAGACGCTGCGAGACATTGACTCGACCGGCAGGGTCTCGAGCCGGGTCTCGCTCGCCCGCAACTACGGCGAGCAGGAACGGGCCGAGGTCCGCTCGATGTTGAACGACATGGGCTCGCAGGTCACGACGTTGACGGCGCTCCCCGGCAAGAAGGCGTTCCTCTTCGTCTCCGGCGGCTTCGAAACGCAGCCGGGCTTCGCCATGACGCAGTACGCCGCCGGGCGGTTCAACATGTCGCTCTCGGCCTTCGACGTCCGGAACATGGGCGCAGAGTTGGAAGCCCTGATCCGGCGGGCGAACGCCTCCGACGTGACGTTCTACTCGGTGGACGCGCGGGGCCTGGTGGCCGAGGGCACGACCGCCTCCAACGACGATCCCTTGGCGAGCCGTCCGGGGGTCTCGTTCTTCGCGCGCGAGGACAGCCAGGCCGGCATGAAGATGATCGCCGCCGACACCGGCGGGCTCGCTCTCGTCAACAGCAACGACTTCGGAAGGGGTCTCTCCCGCGTCTACCAGGACACCTCCACCTACTATTCGATCGGAGTCAATCTCTCGAAGCTTCCGGGCACCGGTTACCACGACGTCCGCGTGGACGTGTCCCGCCCCGGAGTGACGGTCCGGGCCCGGCGCGGCTTCGCGGCGCGTTCGGGCGACCAGCGGGCGCGCGACGTCACGATGGCGGCCCTGCGCACCAACGTGGATTACCGCGCGATCCCCGTGACCCTGCGCCTGGCTCCCGCCCAGAAGGAGAAGAAGTACTACACGCTGCCGATCTCCGTGACGGTGCCGGCGTCCTCGCTCACGCTCCTCCCCCAGGGGGCCGGTTCGCAGGCGAAGGCGACCATCTACGTCGGGGTGATCGACGACAGCGGCAACACGAGCGACATCGGGCGGGAAGAGGCGATCTACACACTCCCCAAGGACGCCCCCGCCAACGCCTCCCTCAATTACGTCGTCCGCCTCCAGACGCGCAAGGGGAACCAGCGTATCGTCGTCAACGTGCAGGACGCTCAGACAGGCCGCATGGGTACCGCCAAGGCCGACGTCCGCGTCGAATAGGGGGTAGCGGCCCACCGGCGCCCGATCCGGTGAGGGTCGAAAGGGTGAGCCCGCTGGAGACAGCTCTCCGCTCAACCTCCCGGCGCAAAGCGGGAATCGGACGGAAAGAGCCGTCGCGCTTCCCGGCGCAACTGGATCTCCCCTTGGCGATCCTCCGTAGCGTGGAACGTGCGCATGCCGAGGAGGAACGCTTCCGGTGTGGGCTGGCGCGAGACGAGCTCGATGACGACCCGCCGGGCATCCGTTCGCCGATTGAGCGAAGCGTAGAGGGCGGAGAGCGAAACGCGCGCGTCCATGCGGTCGGGATAGAGGCGGAGCTCCTCGAGGAACTCCCTCTCGGCCTCCGGGGCCCGTCCCGCCCGCGCTAACACGTCGCCGCGCAGCATGTGGAGGCCCGATTGCGCGAGCTTGTCGCCCGCCGAGAGCTCCTGCGCCTTGTCTGCGAACGAGCGCGCCGTCGCGAGGTCACCCCGGAGGACAGCGATGCGCCCCAACACGAGGCACGCGCGGACCCGCGCCTTGCCGGCTCCCCGCTCGAGTCCGGCGCGAGCCGCCGTCTCCGCCGCGGCCAGGTCGCCCCGGCCGAGCGCGGCGCGCGCCGCGATGTCCTCCGCCGCCGGATCGCCGAGGGCACGAAGGGCCTCCGCGTGTCTCTCACCCTCCTCCCACTTTCCAAGCTGCAGGCAGAGGTTAGCGACTTCGGTGACGTACGGGGCGCGCGCGGCTTCGGGCGCGAGGTCGACAGTTTTCTTCAGCGCGGCGAGCGCCTCTTCCGGGCGTCCGAGCTGTAGCAGGGCCTTCGAGTCCATGTCCCAGATGTCCAGCATACGGGGACTTTCCGCGAGGAGCCTTGAGAAGACCTCGTGGGCCTTCTGGGCGTTTCCGAGCGTGAATTCCCCGAGCCCGCGCCGCAGTTCCTCGAACGTGCCGATGCGGTCCTTCGGGTCCTCGAGAGTACCGGCCGACGACGAGGGCCCGGCGCTGAGATAGCCGAGCGACGCGAGCTTCTTGCGTGCCTCGAGGTCCACGCCCGCCGGTGTCTCGTACGAAGGTCGCCGTTTCAGGAGATCCGCGCGCAGCGCGCGGAGCGCGTCCAGCTTCTCCGAGATGCGGTTGTTCTTTTCGGCGGGGTCGGTCTCGAGGTCGTAGATCTCGGGCTTCGGCGCCTCGATGTAGTGCCACCGGCCTTCGAGGAGCGAGGCGAGCTCGCTCCAGCCGAAATGGATGCGCGGGAAGAACGTCTCCGACAGGATGCGCCGCGCGGGCGGCGGCGCTCCGGCGGCGAGGTCGAGAAGCGATACGGTTCCGGTCGGCGCCTGGAAGTCCGGCAGCTCCACCCCCCGGCAAATCGTAGTGAAGACGTCGGCGAGTGCCACAGGCGATGTCAAAGACATGCCCGCGCGGCGGCTGCCGGGGAATTTGACGAGCAGCGGGACCTGCAGCGCCTCGCGGTAGAGGAACATGCCGTGCTCCGCCTCTCCGTGCTCGCCGAGACCCTCGCCGTGGTCCGACAGAAACACGATCAGCGCCTTGTCGTAGAGACCCTTCCCCTTCAGCAGCGAGATGAAGCGTCCGACGATGGCGTCGGCGGTTGCGATCTCGCCGTCGTAAGGCTGCTCCTTGTAGCGGCTCTTGAACGGCTCCGGCGGCTCGTACGGGGTGTGCGGCTCGTAAAGGTGCAGGAAGGCGAAAAACGACTTGTCGCTCGGCACGCTTCCCAGCCACGCCGCGAGTTGCTTTTCGGTTTCGTCGCCCCGCCGCTGGACCTGCCCGAGAGCGACATTGCCCTCGGCCGGATCTACGTTGTCGTCGTAGAAGTCGAAGCCGCGCGCGATGCCGCTCACGCCCTTGAGAACGAAGCACGACACCGCGCCGCCGGTGGCGTAGCCCGCCTTCTTCAGCAGCTCGGCCAGCGTCGGAACGTCCTTGCGCAGGCGGTAGCCGAGGTTGTCGTGGATGCCGTGGTCCGCGGGCACGCGCCCCGTCAGGATCGACGCGTGCGATGGGACCGTGAGCGGGGCATGTGAGTACGCCTTCTCGAAGAGGATCGAGTCCTCCCTCAGGGCCGAGAGGGCCGGGGTCTCGACGCCCGTGTAGCCGTAGAACGGCAGGTGGTCCGAGCGCAGCGTGTCCACGCTGATGAGGACGACCGGCGCCTTCGGGAACGTCTCGCTCGCGCGCGGACTGCGCGAGCCGCGGCCGCAGCCCGCGACGAGGAGGGCGAAGAGGAGAGCCGAGAGCGGGCGCTTCACAGATCAAGGCTACCCCAGCTCGCTGAAGAGAAAGGAGCCGGGGAGTGACCCCCGGCTCCGGGAAAGACCGAAATGAGAGCAGCCTTAGAACCGCAGGCCCGTCGTTATCTGGAATTGCCGCGGAATCTGGTAGCTGTTGACGCTCGTTGGCTTGCCGAAGTTCGGGCCGTAGTCCCAGTTCGCGGTCTTGACCGTGCTGTCCAGGTGCGGGCGCTGGACGGGTATGGTTGTGAACGGGTTGAAAGTCAGGTACGTGCCGCCGCCCGGGTTGCGTGCCGTGTTGACGGTCGTATCCACCGCGACGACGCCTCTGTTGTTGAAGAGGTTTAACACCTGTGGCTGGATGAAGATCTCGACGAGGCCTCCGATCGTCTTCGAGAAGTTGATCGCGATGTCAGTCCGTTTAATGTCATCCGTCCGGAAGGCGTCGCGAGCCGTGAAGTAGTAAGTCACGGAAGAGGGCGGCGTGATGTAGCCCGGATTCTTCACGAAGTCTCTCGATCTCACGGTGCCCACGGCTCCATAGGGAGCGCCGGTGTCGTAGGCCTGGGTCGCGCTGAAGCTGACGGCGCCTATCCTCTGGGGAATGAACGGTAGGTCATACGTCGCGAACAGGCGCACACGGTGGCGTTGGTCCGTGGCGAGGTCGCCGCTAGGGAGATTCCATGCTCTGTCCTTGTACTCGGGATACTGGTCGGGCGAGGCACCGCCCGGCCCGGCCTGCGGACCGGTGTTCCCGGCCTCTCCGTTGAAGTCGCCGATCGTGTGCGACCACGTCCAGGCGCCGCCGAGGTTGAGGTGGTTGTTGAACAAACGGTACTGGAACTGCGTCTGCAGGGCCGTGTAGTTGCGTTCGAAATCGTTCGAGTTGCCGACGATTCCCAGGTCGAACTTGTTCCCCGCCGGGTCGCTGACCTGGCCGGTCGAGATGTCTTGCACGGTGTTGTAGAAGTCTTTGAAGTCGCGCCGGACGAAGTCCATGCGGTAGGAGCCCGAGCCGACCGAGCCGTGGACGCCGAACGTGTACTCGCGGGCGTACGGCGACTTCAGTGTGGTCGTGATCTTCTGGCTGAGTCCCGGGTAAGAGGCGTACGCCAGCGGCAGCTTGCACGTCGAGAAGTTCGGGCAGCCCTGCGCGAAGAACCAATCGAAGACCTGCTGGAGCGCCTGAGCCCGCGTGGTGAGCGTCGCTCCGGCGGGATTGTTGATGACCGGCGCGCCCGCCCCCGTGACATACCACTGGAACGCCCCCGGCTGGCCGCCGGCCGAGGTGCCGTCGAGGATGTTGTCCTGGATGGCGCCGACGTAGTGCGCGTAGCTCGCCGCCACCTGGAGCCGGCCGGTCCTCGTAAGGTCGTACGCCGCCGCGAGGCGGGGGCTCCATGCGCTGTCGTTGGCCGTCACGACCCCGAGGCTGTTCGACGCGTTGTTCTTGTCGTATCGGACGCCGAGGTTGATGGACAGCCGGTTGTTCAACCGCCACGAGTCGTTCAGGAACGCCGAGTGTGTCAGGGCGTTCGTGCCCTTGGTCAGAGTGAAGATCGGCGTGTACAACACGTATGAGGTCGGGCCGATGACCGGGAAGAGGTCGCGCTGGCCGGCGGCGTTGTTCGCGAAGATGACGTTCGTCGTCCAGAGCCGGTAGTTGCTGCCCGACTGATAGTTGTTGGCGGTACGCGAGCCGGCGAAGTGGTCGTAGCCGGCCAGGATCGTGTGCGAGCCGAGCGACGGCGTCGAGAGGAAGTACGTGCCCTTGAAGAGGTAGTCCTCGTTGTCGCGCTTCTCCGGATCGCAGACGCCGCAGAAGGTGGGCGAGTTGTACCGGGCGTTTTGGAACGCCAGGTCCCGCATGAGCGTGCCCTTGATGATGTCGGTGTAAATCGAGCCCGAGTGCACGAACGTGAACTTCCGCTGCGAGTAGAGGCCCTCGACGAAGAAGTTGTTCGTGATGACGCCGTTGTAGTTCGCCGTGATGATCTTCTGGGGAAGCGAGCGGGTGACGAGGCTGTCTAAGTCGAGGATGGTGCCAAACGAGTTGTTCGTCTGATCCGTGTCCACCTTCAGGTAACTTCCTGTCAACGTATGGTTCTCGAAGGGCGTGAGAGTCAACTTGCCCTGGTAGCGCTTCTCCGTCTGGCCGACCTGAAACGAAATGGGCGTGACGCCCGCGGGAGCGGACGTCTGGCTTGCGGTGCTCGTGTCCTGATAGCGGCCCGAGCCGAAGAACCAGACGTGGTCCCTCCAGAGGAATCCGCCCAGCGTCGCCTCGTACCGCGGGTCCACATGCTGGACGCGGGTCTCCTTCGCCGGCGAGACCGCCGACCAGGCGTCGTTCGTGAGCGTCGTCCGGAAAGAGCCGGAGAAGAGATTGCCTCCCGACTTCGTGATTGTGTTGACGACCCCGCCCGTGAATCGGCCGAACTCCGACGAGACGGACGACACGGTGGTCGTCGTCTCCTGGATGGCGTCCTCGATGAACAGGTTGTTTGGCGTGGCGCGAACGTTGTCTATGATGACCGCGCCGTCTACCGTGAAGAGGTTGTCGAACGTGGGCCCGCCCGAGATCGTGAACGCGTTGCCCAGACCGGTGACCTGGGCCACGCCCGAGGACGCGGCGACGGCTGACACGATCGTGCGGGCGACCGGCAGCTTGTTCGTGAGCTCGGTCGTGATCGTGGTCGAGCCCTGCAGACTGGTGGAGACCGTCTCGGTCTTGGCCGTGACCGTCGCCGCGGCCGTGACGCCCGTGACGACCATACTCACGTCGAGCGTCACCTGCTGGGCGGCCGTCAGTGCGACCGTCTTCGTGACGGTTTGCAAGCCCTGTAGGTTGAAGTTGACGGTGTAGTCGCCGGGCGGCATGCCTACGAAGACGTAGTCGCCGTTTCCTTTGGTGTACGTCGTGCGCGTTCCCTGTAGAGCCGGCGACGTCAGCTCCACCAGAACGCCCGGGAGCCCCTGGCCCTGTGCCGTCACGCGGCCCCGCAGAGCGGAGTTCGTGAGTCCCTGAGCGAAGACCGTGCCTGGTGAGGCCAGAAGAACCGCAACCCCTAGAACCAAGAAACCAACGCTAGTTCGCCTCATGTTTCCCCTCCCTTCCTCTAGCGCGTCCAAGAATCTGTGTTCGGTCCTCTTCCTTTTTCAAGGGAATCGACCGCAAGGAAGACTTCTTGGTGTACCCAGGGTCGTCATCGGGACCGCCTGTTCCGAGGCCAACCCCGCCGCGAGAAACAGTCTTGAGATGCCAGAGAGAGGCTGACCTTCCTCGTTTGATCTTCCCCTCCTAAGAAAGCCGAAATACCTGGCCCTGTGGAATACACGGCGAACCTATCGCGAGGGGAGCAAAACGGAGGCCACGTTCGTACGCGCCGGAGGTTAGGCTAACCTACTGAACTACAAAGAAGCCATCCGAACGGAAAGCCACGCCTAACGCCACAGCTGGTCCATTTTCCTGAACCAAGATCCAAAGTTCCGTCGCACTGCTGGGAAAGAAAAGACCCGCAGAGCGGGGCACCAGCACGCTATAGAAACGTCGGATTAGAAGAGCATCAGCGCGGTCAGGCGGGGCGCGCTCGCGACGTCACGACTGGGCCTTGCGGACAAACGTGGACGACCGCGCGATCCCCGTGACCCTGCGCCTGGCCCCCGCCCAGAAGGAAAAGAAGTACTACACGCTGCCGATCTCCGTGACGGTGCCGGCGCCCTCGCTGACGCTCCTCCCGCAGGGCGAGGGCTCGCAAGCGAAGGCAACCATCTACGTCGGGGTGGTAGACGACAGCGGCAACACGAGCGACATCGGACGGGAGGAAGCGACCTACACACTCCCCAAGGACGTCCCTGCCAACGCCTCCCTCAATTACGTCGTCCGCCTCCAGACGCGCAAGGGGAACCAGCGGATCGTCGTCAACGTGCAGGACGCTCAGACAGGCCGCATGGGCACCGCTAAGGCTGACGTCCGCGTCCAATAGCGGCAGGAAACTCGGCCCCCGCGTTGCCTTGTCCCGGGAGACGGGGCGAGCCATCGAGCCCGCCCCTTCGGTCGAGAGATCCGGCGGCTAGAAACGGAAGCCGGCGGAAAAGGCGTAGACGCGCGGAATCTGGTAGGAGCCGGGGCCCGTCGCTTGTCCGAAGTTCGGGCCCTTCATCCAGTTGGCGCCCGCCACCGTGCAAGCCGTCCCGGCGGCGTTGGGCGAGTTGCATTCCACCGGGGTTGCCGTGAAGGGGTTGAAGGGCGAGAGATTGGAGGACGAGCTCGACCGGCGCGTGATGATGTCCGTGTTCGGGTTGATCACGGCGGAGTTGTTGAAGACATTGGTGACCGTCGCCCTCACGAAGAGCTCGACGACGCCGAAGATCCTCGGAGCGTTGTAGTTCAACGCCAGATCGGTGGACCAGGCGTCGTCCGTGCGGAAGGCGCCGCGGTCGCTGAAGTAGTAGTCGTGAGAGGTCCCGGCGCCCGAGAACGTGTAGCCCGGATTGGCGGGTAGCCCCGGGTAGGCTGTGCCGGAGGTACGGCCCGTGGCGTCGATCGAGCCGATCGCCGAATAGGGCCTACCGCTGTCGTAGGACTGCAGGGCGGTCAGGGCAACCTCGCCTAAGCGCTCCGTCGGGAAGTTGTAGCCGACCCAGACCCGGGCGCGGTGTTTCTGGTCCTGCCCGAGATAGCCGATGGGCTTGCGCTGCGCGTAGCCCAGGTACTCGAGATAAAAGGTGGCGAGCTCGAGGTTGCGGATCGTGGCGGTCCCCGCCCCCTCGCCGTCGTCGTTGCCCTTCAGGGTCGAATACGTGTAGCTGCCGCCGGCGTTGAATCTCCCGGGCGCCCACTGAGCCTGGAACTGGATCCCACGGTACTTTCTCTCGATCGAGCCGCTGTCGTTTTCCGTCACGGACTGGTCCGCGACGTTGCCGAAGGGATCCGTCACTTTCCCGGTCGCCAGGGTCAGACGGCGTGCGTAGAAGTTGTCCCAATCCCGGTGGATGTAGTCCACCTTGGCGTAGGCGTTCCGTCCGATGCGTGTGCCGTAGCCGACGGTGAACTCGTCGACGGAGGGAGCCTTGAGCGACCCTTCGAACCGTGAAGCCAGACCCGGGTAGGAAGAAGAAATGAGGTTTGTCTTGTTGTCCGTCCCTCCGACGGAGTCGAACCAGTCGAAGAGCTTCTTCAGCGCGTCCTGGGGCGAGAGAAGCTGGTCGTTGGGCGTACCGGCCGGGTTGACCACAGGCCCCTTGTACGACCATACGAAGCTGCCGGGGTTGCCGGCCAGCTGGGCGGTCGAGAAGACATTGGAGCCGTCCACGATCTTGGCGTCGTAACGAGCCCAGCTCGCCGTGACGCGGTGGATGCCGTCTCCCAGGATGTCCCAGGCGGCGCCCAGCCGCGGGCTCCACATTCTGTCGTTGGAGATTGTCTTCCCGTCGGCGTCCTTGGAATCGGACTTGTCCCAGCGGAGGCCGATGTTGAAGCTGAAGTGCCGGTTGAACTCCCATTTGTCGTTGATGAAGCCCGAGTACGTCTTCAGATCGGTTCCGTTGGAGAGCTTGAAGATCGGGGTCCAGTTGATGGTGGTGTTGGCGTCGAACCTCGGGAAAGCGCTCGTGCCGACCTGGTACGTGAAGGAGGTCACCGCGAAGTCGCTCGCCGACTGGTAATTGTTGACGATACGCGTTTCGCCGAACCTCTCCCCGCCGAGCACGATCGAGTGGCTGCCGAGCCTCGCCGAGTTCCAGAAATACGTCGCCTTGGCGGAGTAGGAGTCGTTGTTGCGCTCCTCGGGCGTGCACACGCCGCAGAAGGTCGGGGCGTTGTAGCTCGCGGCGGTGCCGCCGACGCTCAAGTTCGAGGAGATCACCCGGGTTCCGAGAATCCGGTCCTTGAAGCGGCCGCCGCTGTTCTCGAAAGCGAACTTCTTCTTGGAGTACTGGGCTTCCGCCACCAGGTTGGTCCCGATGACGCCGTTGTAGTTCAAGGCAAGGAGCGAGTTGGGGAGCGACCGGTCGGGAACGAGGCTCGCCTCGTCCAGGACGACGCCCTGGATGTTGTTCAGCTCGACGTTGTCGATCTTGATGTAGGAGGCGTAGAGAGACTGGGACGAGGTCAGATTCAACGTCAGCTTCCCCTCGTAGCGCTTCTCGTCGTTGCCGTGGGTGTAGGGGATGTTCGTGAAGGAGGTGAAGCGCTGGTCGGACGTCTTCGCGTAGCGCCCGCCGCCGAAGAACCAGACGTGGTCTGGGATGATCCGGCCTCCTAGGGTGGCCTCGTATATCTTGTCGATCTTGTCGACATGGTCGGCCTCGGTCGGCCAGGGAGTCTTCGCGGTCCAGTCCGGATTGGAGAAGTTGGTCCGGAAGGAACCGTGGAACTCGTTGCTGCCCGACTTGGTCAGCGTGCTGACGACCCCACCCGTGAAGCGGCCGTACTCCGCGGAGATGCTCCCGGAGAGCGTCGTGATCTCCTGGATCGCGTCCTCGATGAAGAGATCATGAGGCTGGCCCCTTAGGTTTTCGTCCACCACGACGCCGTCCACGAGGAAGAGGTTGTCGTAGGAGGGGGCCCCGGAGATCGTGATCTGGTTGTTGACTCCGTTGGGATTCACCCCCGGAGAGAGCAGGACCGCGCCTCGGATCGTGCGCGCGACCGGAAGCTTGTTGAGCTCCTGGCTGGTGATGTTGGCCGCGATCTGCGTGGTTTCGAGCACCGCCGCGGCGGCCGTCTGGCCGCTCACCGTCACCTCTTCCTTGACCTTGACGGACATCTCGGCGTCGTCGCGGGTCGTTTCGGCCAGGAGCAGACGGACCTTGTGGGTGACTGTGCCCAGCCCCTGGAGCTCGTAGGTCACCGTGTACTCGCCCGGGGGGAGCGACGAGAAGTTGTAGACGCCGTTGGGACCGGTTGTCGTCTTGCGCGTGCCCTGCAGGGCAGGCGAGACGACGGTCACCGTCACTCCCGCGAGCGGCTTCCCCTCCGAGGTCACCGTGCCCGTGAGCGCCGCCGTGGTCCCCTGTGCTCGCATCCATCCGGCCGCCAGGAACACACCGAGAGCCGCCAGGAAAAGCCTGGGTTTCCTCATCTTGCCCTCCTTCCCTAAGACAAGCGAAGCGAGTACCGCGAACCTTGGCTGAAAGGCTAACAAAAACCTGAAGGACGGGCTTCGGTTTTTTCAGTCCAAAAGAATGGGCCCCGCAGAGCGGGGCCCCAGCACGCGATAGAACTACTTGATCAGAACCGCATCAGCGCGGTCAGGCGGTAGGCACGCGGCGCCTGGAATGCGCTGCGGGCCGTCGAGGTGCCGAAGGTCGCGCGGGCGATGGAGCAGGAGCTGGTCGGCGCCTGCGTCGCGTCGTCGCACCAGGTCGTGTTGTTGACCGTCACCGGCCTCTGGATGTTGGTGACGTTGAAGATCTCTCCCTTCACGCCGAGCTCCACGGTCCGCCAGACTGTGAAAGTGGCCTCGAGCGAACTGTCGATCTGGTAGATCGAGGGGGTCGTCTCGGTTCCGCGCGGGTCATAGAAGTACGTCTCGGTCGGACCGGCGTTCGTAGTCGTGCCCGGGAAGAGCACATTCATCGTGCGCTGCTTCTGGTAGCGGACACCTGTGGAGACGACACCCCCGAGTCCGAGCGCCAGGTTGACGGGCCCGACGGACTGGGTGTAGGCGCCGGAAGCCTTGAAGCTGTGATTGATGCTGAGCGTTGTCTGACCGGTCTTGTTGGGACCCTCGTCCACGATCGAGCATGGGATCACTCCGTTGGTCCCGATCGTCGCATCCACGGTCGTCCGGCAGTTCGAGTTCAAGTAGTCGCCGAGCGACGTTGCCGTGTCGGCGAAGTCGTTGCCGGTCGTCTTTCCCCAGGCGTAGCTGGCGTTGGCGTTCCAGTGCTGGGAAAAGCGCTTGTCCAGGACGAGCTCCGCGCCGTAGAACTTCCGCTCCGCCGGGCCGTAGTTCGTGTACGTCACGGTCCGGTTCCGGGCGTTGTCGAAGACGGGCACGTCATCGATGAAATTGCCCCATTTGCGGTAGATACCCGTCACGGAAACGCCGATCGTGTTGCCGATCTGCTGCCGGAACCCGATCGTGCCTTCGTCCACATACGTCGGATCGAGGCTCGAAGGGATTGCCGCCGAACTCCCCGCGCCCGCGACGTGGCCCGAGAACACGTACTGCGTTCCGTTCCACACGAAGTTGTCGTAGGTGGCCTGCTGGGCGTTCTGGCCGAAATTGTCAGAGAAATTCTGTGTCACGAACTGGTAGAAGCGGCCGTACGTGCCGACGACGAGGCTCTTGCCGGTCCCGAAGGCGTCGTAAGAAGCCGAGATCCGAGGCGAAAACGTCCCGACGTTGACCGTCGCCCGGCTGATGTCGTCGTTGGATTTCTGGTGTTCGTAGCGCAGCCCGAGCTCGAAGAAGAGGTGCCTGCCGAACTCAAACTTGTCGCGGGCATACACCGAAACGACCGTGCCCTCGGACGTGGACGCGACCGGCGGCGCGTAATCGCGCCGTTGATCGGGATCGCCGACCCGGGTGCGAAAATCGAAAGACTTGTCGATGAAGACCTGGTTGTCCACGAAGCCGAACTGGTTGGTCGAAGTGAGGTGCTGCCAGTCCACGCCGGCCTTGAAGTTGTGGCTGTTGCCGCCGAGCTCGGTGAAATAAGAGCCGGCTCCGGTGACCCCCTGCCGCGGACGATTCACGAAGCCGTTGAACGCCGGTCCGTTGAAATGGAACTGAGTGGCCTCG
>Ga0070708_100003562_pt1 | contig 12213 bp, 14 predicted proteins | sample KBSK5503metaG_FD_65469 | JGI IMG/M metagenome (GOLD analysis project Ga0070708, IMG submission 65469) | Corn, switchgrass and miscanthus rhizosphere microbial communities from Kellogg Biological Station, Michigan, USA - KBS K5-50-3 metaG | ecosystem: Host-associated > Plants > Roots >...
TCATCGCCCCGGCGTCTCGCGATCGCCTCGCCGGGCTGCCGACCGAGCCGGCCGGCGTGATCGCCGCCGCAACACGAGCGTTCGGTGCCCACGGCCTCCGGGTCGTGGAAGCGGCGCCGGCAACGCGCGCGGAGATCCGCGGCTCCGCCTCGACGTGGGCCCGGCGGCTCCTGTCGAATCCAGCCGCCGATCGACGCGTCGTCCGGATGCGGTTCCGAGCCGGAGGCGTCACGATGGCGGCCCGGTAGCGCCGGGTTGGAGGAGCATCCGCCGATGACCGGTCCCGCGAAGGTCATCCTCGACGTCGACACGGGGATCGATGACAGCCTCGCGCTGCTGCTCGCCTGCACGTCGCCGGAGATGGAGCTCGTCGCGGTCACCTGCACCTCGGGCAATGTGCCGGCAGGTCAGGTGGCCGAGAACACGCGCGCCGTGCTGGAGCTCGCCGGCTACGGTCGCGTGCCGGTGGCGCTCGGGCGGGAGACGCCGCTGCTCAAAGCGCTCACGACCGCCGAGGACACCCACGGCCCGCGCGGGATCGGCCACGCGAGGCTGCCGTCGCCGACGCATCCCCTCGCGAACTGGGATGCCGCGGACCTGATCGTCGGGGCGGCACGGGCCAGGCCGGGCGAGGTCACGCTAGTGACGCTTGGGCCGCTCACGAATCTTGCCCTTGCGCTTGATCGCGAGCCGGCACTCCCGCGCCTGCTCCGAGGCTGGTCGCTGATGGGCGGCGCCTACCGGGTCCCCGGCAACACGACGCCGACCGCCGAATGGAACATCCACGTCGACCCGGACGCGGCCCGGATCGCCTTCGCTGCCTGGGCCGATGCCCTCGCCGCGGACCCGACCATCCCGCTCCCACTCGCGATGGGGCTGGACGTGACGGAGAAGGCGCGCTTCCTGCCCGAGCACCTGCGGGTCATCGCGGTCCGCGCCGGGTGCCGGCCGCAGGACGCCGAGGCGCTCGCCCGCAACCCGTCGACCGCCGTCGGGACGGTCGAGGGGAACCCGATCCTGCGGTTTATCGTGGATGCGCTCCGGTTCTACTTCGAGTTCCACCACGCCAACGACGGCTTCTACGGCGCCTACGTCCACGATCCGTTCGCGCTCGCCGCGACGCTGGCCCCGGGGCTCGTCAAGACGACGCCGGTCTTCGTCGACGTCGAAACGGGATCCGGACCGGCGCACGCGATGACCGTGGCCGACTGGCGAGGCCTGACCCGGCGCCGACCGAATGCGGCGGTCGCCGTCGAGGCGGGCGCCGACGCCTTCATCCGCCACCTGATCGACCGGCTCGGAGGGCTGGCGGCGGAGCGGTCCGGCGTGGCACGCTAGGCAGGCACATCGCGCTCGCCCAGGAGCGCGTGCTGGAGGAGAACCGATGGGCGGCCAGTTCAGCACCCGCGTGATCACGCTCATCCCGGTCGCGATCGCGATCAATATCGTGCTCGGGTATACCGTCCAGTCCGTCCTGAAGCTGCCGATCTATCTCGATTCGATCGGCACGATCCTCGTCGGCGTCCTGGCCGGTCCGCTGGCAGGCGCGCTGACCGGCGTCCTGTCCAACGTGATCTGGCAATACGCGCCCGGGATCGGCGGGGGCACAATCGGCCCGTTCGCGATCACCGCCGGCGTCATCGGGCTGCTCGCGGGGCTGTGGGGCCGGCTCGGCGTCTACCGCTCTCGACCGGCCAGCGGGACGCAGCTCCTGCTCGCCGCGCTGGTCGGGGCGGCCCTCGTGATCCTCGTTGTCCTGCCGATCGTCAACAACCAGACCTACCTCGACCCGAGCGTCGGCGGCTTCCCGGATTGGGCCGTCCCGGCGGCGATCGGCATTGCGATCATCGCCGCCATCGTCGTCGCCGGCTTCACGTACCTCCGGCGTGACCTGGCCGGGTTGTGGGTGGCGGGTGCCGGCGTCATCACCGGGCTCATCGCGGCGGCCGTCTCGGCCCCGATCTCGGCGTATGTCTTCGGTGGCGTCACCGGCTCCGGCACGGACGTCATCGTCGCCGCGCTCCGTCAGGGCGGCGCCGACGTCCTGAACGCCTCGCTGGGGCAGGGGTTCTTCAGCGACCCGATCGACAAGACGATCACGAGCTTCGTCGTCTTCATCATCCTCGCCAGCCTGTCGCCGCGGGTCGTCGCCCGGTTCCCGAACGGGAGCCGCCTCGTGACGCCGGAGGCGACCGCCTGACGCTTTCCGCGCCGGTGGCCCTGCCGGCATTCATCGGCCGCCGGCCGACCGGCGCCTATCGACGCCTCAACCCGGCGACCAAGCTCGTCATCGCCTTCGCGACCGCGGCGATCGCGTTCGCCGTCCGGGAATGGACCGGTCCGGTCACGATGCTCGCCGTCGTCCTCGTCACGGCCGGGATCGCGAGACTCGGCCGTCCCATCGTCAAGTTCGCCCTGGCGACGATCCCGCTCGTCATCTCGATCCTGCTCGTGAACACATTCCTGTTCCCGGGGGCGACCGACGTCCTCGCCCGCGTCGGCCCGTTCACGGCGACCGGAACGGGCCTGGCTGCCGCCCTGCAGGCCACCCTCCGCGTCGTCGCCTTCGCGCTCAGCGTCGCCGTGTTCTCGCTGACGACGCCGACGGACGACCTGCTGTCCGACCTCGAACGGCGCGGCCTCGGACGGAGGACGATCTTCATCATCGGCTCCGCGATCGGGACGATCCCGCGAATGCTGGAGCGCGCCCGCGAGATCACGGACTCGCAGCGAGCCCGCGGCCTCGACACCGAGGGCTCCGTCTGGCGACGGATCCGAGGCGTCGTGCCGCTCGCCGGCCCGATGATCTCGGGTGCCCTCTCGGAGGTCGAGGAGCGCTCGATGGCGCTGGAGGCGCGCGGCTTCTCGGCCTCGGCCCGACGGACGACGCTGCGAACCCTGCCCGACTCCCAGACCCAGCTCGTCGCCCGGTGGCTGATCCTCGTGGCGACGGCGACGCTCATCGTCGCCTCGCTGACCGGCCTGGTTCACCTGCCATGAGCCTGCGCCTGACCGACGTCGGCTATCGCTACGCGGGAACGACGGTTCCCGTCCTGACCGGCGTATCCCTCGAGGTCCGGCGCGGACAGGTCGTCGGGCTCGTCGGCCCGAACGACGCCGGCAAGTCGACGCTCTGTCTCGTCGCGGCCGGGCTTGCGCCGGGATCGATCGGCGGCTCACTGGAGGGATCGGTGCTGCTCGACGGACGCGAGACCCGCGAGCTGCGTCCCCACGAGGCCGCGCAGCGCTGCGGGATCCTCTTCCAGAACCCCGCGACACAGCTCTCCGGCACCGCGCCGACCGTGTACGAGGAAATCGCATTCGGACCGCGGAACCTCGGCTTGAGCGTGGCCGAGATCGTCGGTCGCGTCGACGGCGCCGTGGCGACCCTCGGCATCAGGGGCCTCGTCGAGCGCGACCCGCACCGGCTGTCGGGCGGCGAGAGCCAGCTCGTCGCGCTGGCCTCCGTCATGGCGATGCGACCGGCCGTCCTTGTCCTCGACGAGCCGACGAGCCAGCTCGATCCGGCCGGGACAGCCCTCGTCGGTCGTGCGCTGGCGCGCCTCGCCACCGAAACGAGCGTGGCGATCCTGATCGTCGAGCACAAGACAGACCTGCTCAATGGGCTCGCCGACGACATCGTCGTGCTGGACGGCGGCCGTGTGGTCGCCGCGGGTGGGGCATCGTCCCTGCTCGCCGGCGACGTGCTCCCAGCCCACGGAGTCCGCCGGCCGGCCGCCGTCTCCATCCGACGCGCGCTCGAAGCCGCCGGGCTGGGTGGCCGCCTGACGGGCGGCGACGGTGACATCCTCGCGGGCCTCGCCGAATGAACGGCGACGAGGCCGTCCGCTGTGAAGGCCTCGGGTTCGTCTATCCCGATGGCACCCGGGCGCTGCAAGCGATCGACCTCCGGATCGAGGCAGGCACTCGGGTCGCCGTCATCGGTCAGAACGGTTCCGGGAAGTCGACCCTCGTGCGGCAGTTCAACGGGCTCCTCCGACCGACCGAGGGCGAGGTCTGGGTGCAGGGCCGGCCGGCCGGACGCCGTCACGTAGCCGAGCTGGCCCGAGAGGTCGGCCTCGCGTTCCAGAACCCCGACCGCCAGATCTTCGCCGGACGCGTTCGGACCGAGGTCGCGTTCGGGCCGCACAACCTGGGTCTCGCCGGCCCGGCGCTGGCGGCCGCGGTCGATTCGGCCATGGCCGCGGTCGGCCTCGCGGCCGCGGCGGACACGAACCCCTACGACCTCGGCTTCTCGAGGCGAAAGCTGCTCGCGCTGGCGTCGGTCATCGCGATGGCGACGCCGATCCTCGTGCTCGACGAACCGACCACGGGTCAGGACGCGCGGGGGATTGCCCGCATGCGTGAAGTCATCGACACGCTCTTCGGCCAGGGCCGGACCGTGATCGCGATCAGCCACGACATGGCGTTCGTGGCGGATACGTTCGAGCGCGTGATCGTCATGGGCGCCGGCCGGGTGCTGCTCGATGGAACGCCGGCCGAGGTCTTCGCGGAGAAGGCCTGGCCGACGCTCCGATCGACGTACCTGGAGCCGCCCCTCGCGGCCCGCGTGGGGGCGCGCCTGGGCGTCGGCTCCACGCCGACGGAAGCGGCCCTCATCGAGGCCCTCGACGGAGCCCGATAGCGTCGAGCTCCCCGAGTGCCGGGCGCCTCAGCCGGCGACGGCTGCGGGGACGCCTTTCTCGATCGGCACGCCGACGAGGGTCCCCCACTCCGTCCACGAGCCGTCGTAGTTCCGGACCCGCTCGAAGCCGAGCAGCTCGTGGAGCACGAACCAGGTGTGCGACGAGCGCTCGCCGATCCGGCAATAGGCGATCACGTCCTTGTCCGGCGTGATCCCCTTCGACCGGTACAGCTCCCGGAGCTCCTCGGCATCCTTGAACGTGCCATCCTCGCGGACCGCCTGCGACCACGGGATCGAGGCGGCCCCGGGGATGTGACCGGGCCGCTGGGCACCCTCGTTCGTGATCCCGGCCGGCGCCAGGATCTCGCCGGCGAACTCGGCCGGGCTGCGGACATCGACGAGCCCGAGGTTCGGATCGCCGATCCTCGCCAGGACGTCATCGCGGAAGGCTCGCAGCCGGAAGTCGGGCTCGGGCAGGCGGTAACCGGTCGGCTCGTGCGACGGCTCGGCCGTCGTGGTCGGGAGGCCCTGGGCGAGCCAATACTTGCGGCCGCCGTCGAGGAGGCGGACCTCCGGATGCGCGTAGAGCTGGAGCTGCCAGTAGGCCCAGGCGGCGAACCAGTTGTTGTTGTCGCCGTAGAGCACGATCGTCGTGTCCGGGCCGATCCCCGAATCGGAGAGCAGCTGGCTGAAGTCATCTCGACCGGCGACGTCGCGGCGGAGCCCGTCGGCGAGCTGGGTCGTCCAGTTCCAGGCGACGGCGCCCGGGAGGTGGCCCTGCTCGTAGGCGCTCGTGTCGACGTCGACCTCGACGAAACGGACGCCGGGGTCGGTGAGGTGCTGGTGCGCCCAGGCGGTGTCGACGAGGACGCCGGACGAGTATTGGGATGCGGTCATGGAGTTCTCCTGTGGTGGGAGGTGTGTGGCCGCCGCGATCGCGGCGGTAAGCAAGCGCGGTGGTTCCGGCGAGGCCGGCCCGGGTCAGGGACCCGCGGTCGACGCTCGCCCCGGACACACGCAGGGCCTCCACTCGCGCCGGATGCTCATTCGAGCGGGACCTCGGTGACCGAGCCGGCGGCGATCCGCCAGGCCCGCAGGCTCTCGGCGCCGGTGACCGGATCCGCTTCTCTGGGATCGAGGGACACGAGGAGGTACACCGCCTCGGGGTAGAACGCCTGCCGGATGTCCGTCGCCGACGGTCGGGCCGGCGAGGCGACATGGGAATGGACGATCCCCCAGATCGCCTCGTCGCGGTCATCCGTCTCGATCGTCACCCGGAGCAGGTCGGCGGGATCGATCTCGTAGCGATAGGGAGACGCCAGGGCGTTCCGCGCCGGCACCCAGCGGAGGGGCAGGCCACCGGTCTCGATCGGGCGATCCCCGACGATCAGGCCGCAGGCCTCGTTCGGCGCCTCGCGACGGGCGTGATCGACGATCGCCCGGCGGATCTCCGCCGGGAGGCGGACCCGGGGCGAGGACGCCCCCTCGGCAAGCGCCCTCGCGCCGTCGACGCTCACCACAGGCTCGCGCTCGTCTCGAGGTCATCCTCGACCGCGTCGAGGTCGGCCGAGTAGATCCCCGACGACAGGTACTTCCAGCCGCCGTCGGGCAGGAGCGCGACGATCGTGCCGCCCGCCATCTCCCGCGCGACCCGCCGCGCGGCGACGAGGATCGCCCCGGACGAGAGGCCGGCGAAGATGCCCTCCCGGGCGAGGAGCTCGCGGACGCCGACGACCGCCTCGCGGTTCGAGATGAGGTACTTCCCGTCGAGCAACGTCGGATCGAAGATCTCGGGCACGAAGCCATCGTCGAGGGAGCGGAGGCCCTGGACTCCGGCCCCGGGCAGCGGCTCCGCGGCGATGATCCGGACGCCGGGCTTGGCCCGGCGCAGGTAGCGCGAGACACCCATGAGCGTCCCGCTCGTGCCGAGGCCGGCGACGAAGACGTCGATCTCGGGGCAATCGGCGAGGATCTCGGGGCCCGTCGACGCCTCGTGGGCGAACGAGTTCACCTCGTTGCCGTACTGATCCGCGAGCGCGTAGCGCGGATCGGCCGCGGCGAGCTCCCGGGCCTTCGCGATCGCCCCGTTCGAGCCGAGCGCGCCGGGTGAGCTGACGACCGTGACGCCGTAGAGATCGACGAGCTGGCGCCGCTCCGGGCTGACGTTGTCGGCCATCACGAGGGTCACCGGATAGCCACGGCGGCGGGCGACCATCGCCAGGGCGATACCGGTATTTCCCGAGGTCGACTCGAGGAGCACCTGACCCGGCCCGAGCCGGCCGCGGGCCTCGAGATCGTCGATCAGGGCCTCGGCGATCCGATCCTTGACCGAACCGGTCGGGTTCGCGCCCTCGAGCTTCGCGAAGAGGCGGACGTCCGGGTTCGGGGACAGGGACTGGATGCCGACGAGCGGCGTATGCCCGATCGCGTCGACGATCGAGTCGTACGTGCCGCTCGGTCGGGCGGGGTCGGGAGTCTGGGTCGGGCTCACGCCTCAGCCGCCCGCGATCGCCGGCAGGAGACGGACCTCGTCGCGCTCGTCGACGTGGGTCTCGAGGCCGCCAAGGTAGCGGACGTCCGCGCCGTTGAGGTAGACGTTCACGAATCGATGGAGGCCGCCGTCCGGCGAGAGCAGGCGTCCGCCGAGCGCCGGATGACGCTCCAGCAGGGACGCGACGACCTCGCCGATGGTGGTGCCGTCGACGTCGACGGCCTTGACGCCGCCGACATCGGGACGAAGGACCTGGGGAATGAGGACGCGGCTCATGAGATGCGCTCCATGGTGAAGGGGGCGGCGGTCGAATAGATCGGAAGATTCGGCGTCTCGCCACGCTCGCGCGCCGCGCGGGCGGCGTCGCCGCACGCCGGGCAGGCCGGGTCACGCTCGAGGCGGAGCTCCGAGAACGAGCCCTCCAGGGCATCGAAGAGGAGCAGCCGGCCGATGAGCGGCTCGCCGATTCCGAGCACGAGCTTCAGGACCTCGTTCGCCTGGAGGAGACCCATGATCCCGGGCACGACGCCGAGGACGCCGGCGACCGAGCAGCCGGGCGCCAGCTCGGGCGGCGGCGGCGTCGGGTACAGGCAGCGGTAGCACGGCCCGTCGTACGGGAGAAACGTCGTCAGCTGGCCCTCGAACCGGAAGACCGAGGCATGGACGACCGGGATCCCGGCCGCGACGGACGCGTCGTTGAGGAGATAGCGGGTCTCGAAGGTGTCGGTCCCGTCGAGGATCACCTCGTAGCCGTCGATGATCCGCTCCACGTTGTCCGCGACGAGCATCTCGTCGTGGGCCACGACCTTCACGTCGGGGTTGAGGGCACCGATCGTCTGGCGCGCGGACTCCACCTTCTTCTCGCCGATCCGGCCCGTCGTGTGGAGGACCTGGCGCTGGAGGTTGCTGGCCTCGACGATGTCGAAGTCGACGATCCCCAGGGTTCCGACCCCGGCGGCAGCCAGGTACAGCGCCGCCGGACTCCCGAGCCCGCCGGCGCCGACGATGAGGACCCTGGATTCGAGGAGCCGGGCCTGGCCGGCGGTGCCGACCTCGGGGATCAGGAGGTGGCGGCTGTAGCGCTGCTGCTGCGCCGCCGATAGGGCGGTCGGCGTGACAACGGCCAGGCCGAGCCGTCGCCAGGCGTCGATGCCGCCGGCCATGCTGGAGACATTCGTATACCCGAGCTGGGCAAGGGTGGCGGCGCCGTACGCGGATCGAACACCGCTCGCGCAGTAGAGGACAACGCTGGCGGCCCGATCCGGGACGTGCGATTCGATGTTCTGCTCGAGGTAGCTGCGAGGCACATGGACCGCGCCGGGGATGTAGCCGGCGTCCCACTCGACCTGTTCACGGACGTCGACGAGCACGGCGCCGCCGGCTCTCAGGGCGTCCGCTTCCTGGGGCGAGACTTCGGCGACGGCGGCGCGGACCTGTCGAAGGAGGTCCGACGATGACTTCATGGCTGGGTGAGCTCCGGTGCACGGTGAAGGAGAGGGTGCCGGCGCGGGAACGCGTCGCGGCTCAAGCTCGGCCGGCGATCAGGACGCCGGCGCCGTACACCTGCAGCGGCCCATCGCCTCGCCGACGGCCCTCATCGGGCGGCCTCGCCGGCCGCGCCGGCGCTGCCGGCTGCCGCCGCGTCGGAGACCGGGCCGGCGACGCCGTCGAGCGCACCCTGGAGGGTCTCGAGCGAGAGCAGGGCGCATTTCAGGCGCGCCGGGCTGATGTCGATCCCGAGCAGGTCCAGCACGTCGGTCGAGCTGAGGTGGGCCGCGGCGTCCACGGACTTGCCCTTGATCTCGTCGGTCAGCAGCGATGCCGAGGCCTGGCTGATCGCGCAGCCGCGGCCCGTGAACCCGACCGCGTCGATCTTCCCGTCGTGGATGCGGACCTGGAGCGTGATCCGGTCGCCGCAGAGGGGATTCGCACCCTCCTGTGACGCCGTCGCGTGATCGATGACCCCGAAGTTATGGGGGCGCCGATAGTGTTCCAGGATGTAGTCGCGGTACAGGTCGTCCATGGGCGTCCGAAGTCTACGGCGTCCCGGCGCCGAACACGCGATTCACCTCGGCGATCCCGTCGATCAGCGCATCGATGTCGGCGTGGGTCGTGTAGACGTTGAAGCTCGCCCGGGCGGTGGCCGGCAGGTCGAGCCGCTCGTGCAGCGGCATCGTGCAGTGGTGCCCGGCGCGGACCGCGATCCCGAGGCGATCGAGGACCTGGGCCACGTCATGGGGGTGGACGCCGGGGATGTTGAACGGGATCACGCCGCTCCGGATCGCGACATCCATCGGGCCGTAGAGCTCGAGCCGGGGCTGGATCGACAGGAGCTTCGGAAGCGCGTAGCCGAGGAGCTCGACCTCGTGGTCTCGGACGTTGTCCATCCCGATGCCCATGAGGTACTCGGCGGCGGCCCCGAGGCCGATCTCGGCCGCGATGTCGGGCGTCCCGGCCTCGAACTTCCACGGGATCGCATTCCACTCCGAGCGGCGGAGATGGACCTCCCGGATCATCTCGCCACCGGCGAGGAACGGCGGCATGGCCTCGAGCAGCTCGCGTCGGGCCCAGAGCGCGCCGGATCCGGTCGGGCCGAGCATCTTGTGGCCGGAGAACGCGTAGAAGTCGGCCCCGATCGCCTGGACGTCGACCGGCACGTGGGGCACGGCCTGGGCGCCGTCGATGAGCACGAGCGCCCCGGCGGCATGGGCCATCTTCGTCATCTCGGCGACCGGGTTGATGGTCCCGAGCGTGTTCGAGACGTGGGTGAACGCGACGAGCTTGGGCTTCAGCTTGAGGAGGACCTCGAAGACGTCGAGCCGGAGGACGCCGTCGTCGGTGATCGGGATGAACTCGAGGTCGCCGTCCTTCTCCTGGACGAGGATCTGCCACGGCACGAGGTTCGCGTGGTGCTCCATCTCGGTGAGGACGATCGCGTCACCTCGAGAGATGTTCTTCCGACCCCAGGAGTAGGCGACGAGGTTGATCGCCTCGGTCGCGTTGCGGGTGAACACGACCTCGTGGGCATCCGGCGCGTTGATGAAGTGGGCCACGGAGGCGCGGGCGCGCTCGTACGCGGCGGTCGCGCGCTCACCGATCTCGTAGATCCCGCGATGGACATTCGCGTTGTAGGCCCGGTTGAACTCGTCGACCGCGTCGATGACGGCCGCCGGCTTCTGGCTCGTGGACGCCGAGTCCAGGTACACGAGCGGCTTGCCCCGCGAGTTCGTCGTGGCGAGGATCGGGAAATCCGCACGCACGACCTCGGGGTCGAGGCGAGCTACCGGGGCCGCGAGCGGTGTCGTCATGCCTCGAGCTCCGGGCCCTTCGGCACCAGCAGGGCTTCGTCGGGCACGTCGGGCGAGAGGCCGGCTTCGCGAAGGATCGGGCCGTAGCCCTCGTCCTCGAGGCGGAGAGCGAGGTCCTTGCCCCCGGTCTTCACGATCCGGCCCTGGGCCAGGACGTGGACCGTGTCCGGGGTGATGTAGTTCAGCAGCCGCTGGTAGTGGGTGATCAACAGGATGCCGAGGTTCGGGTTGAGCATCGCGTTGACGCCCTCGGCGACGATCCGGAGCGCGTCGATGTCGAGGCCCGAATCGGTCTCGTCGAGGATCGCCATCTCGGGCTCGAGCATCGCCATCTGGAGCATCTCGAGGCGCTTCTTCTCGCCGCCCGAGAAGCCGTCGTTCACGTACCGCGCGGCGAACGCCTCGTCCATCCGGAGGAGGGCCAGCTTCTCCCGCATCTTCCGCCGGAAGTCGAGCATCGAGACCCCGCCCTTGAGCGGATCGGTCGGATCGATGCCGGCGGTCTTGTCGATGCCCTGGAGCTTCGCGTTCAGGGCGCTCCGGATGAAGCTCGCCACGCTCAGCCCGGGGATGGCGGTCGGGTATTGAAACGCCAGGAACATGCCCAGGCGAGCCCGCTTGTCGGGCGACAGCTTGAGAACGTTGCGGCCCTTCCAGGTGATCTCGCCGCCCGTGACGATGTAGGCGGGGTGGCCCATCAGGGCGTAGGCGAGGGTCGTCTTGCCGGAGCCGTTCGGGCCCATGATCGCGTGGACCTCGCCGGGCCCGACCTCGAGGTCGATGCCCTGCAGGATCTCGTGCTCGGGGCTCGCGACCGGTGCGACGCGCAGGCCGCGAATCACGAGCTTCGACGGCGGCGCCGCGACGACCGCGGCCGCGTCCCTGGTGGCGGTGGGGGTCTCGGTCACGGTCGGCTCATCGCTCCTTCGAACATGTCGGCGGTCGGTTGGCGCGGCGGGACGAGGTCGGCCAGGGTCATCGTGTCGAGGGCCCCCGCGATCGCGTCGCGAACGCGGACCCACAGGAAGTTCACGGTGCACGTCGAGGTCCGGTCGCACGCGAGCGCGTGATCGGGCTCGTCCGTCGCGCAGATCATCGGCGCGAGGGGGCCTTCGAGCGCGCGGAGGACGTCGCTCATCGAGATGGAGGCCGGCGGGCGGGTCAGGGTGTAGCCGCCGTGCGCACCGCGGGTCGAGGCGACGAGACCGGCATCCCGGAGGATGAAGGCCAGCTGCTCGAGGTAGGCCCGCGGGAGGTCCTCCTCGGCGGCGATCTCGGCCAGCGAGACCGGCCCGCTCCCGAAGTGGCGGCCGAGCTGGACCATCAGCCGGACGCCGTATTCGCCCTTCGTCGAGAACGCCACGGCGCCCGTGCCGTGGAAGCTCGGGCGATGAGGTGTGGCGGTCGGGGGCGCGACGGTCGGCAGCGCGGTTGGCGTCAGGGTGTGGGCCCTCAATCCCAAGTGGGTTTGTCGGGATTGAGTCTACGAACCGCACCTGCGAGCGTCAAACGGCGTCGGGCGGTCGTCGACGGGGCCGCGCCGATCGCCTTCGGACGACTCGTCGACGACCATGTCGACCGGGCGTCCGAAGATCGGTGACCGCGTGGCTCACGCGAGCCGGCGCCTGGACCTCCCAGCCCGGAATGTGACGAACGCGGCCGCGACGCCGAAGCCGGCGATCAGGCTGGACGAGAGCATGGGGCCCGTTTCAGGGCCGTTGAGCGACGAGAGAAACAGGGATCCAAAGGCCAGCAGCCACACCAGGCCC
>Ga0070708_100003563_pt1 | contig 12213 bp, 10 predicted proteins | sample KBSK5503metaG_FD_65469 | JGI IMG/M metagenome (GOLD analysis project Ga0070708, IMG submission 65469) | Corn, switchgrass and miscanthus rhizosphere microbial communities from Kellogg Biological Station, Michigan, USA - KBS K5-50-3 metaG | ecosystem: Host-associated > Plants > Roots >...
GGCGTTCCTGAATATCAACCGGCTGAATTCCTTTCCAATTTTCGCGCCGATAGCGAAGCAACAAACTCCGAACTTCTGCCTCGCTCGCAACGGAAGACGGTGGTTGGGGCACAGTGTTCATTTCACAGCCAAGGCACTGAAGTTGGCGGCGAACTGCTCGTTGGAGCTTCCGACAGCCGAAGCGATGCTGCTGCCTACCAGATTCAAAACCGGGATCAAGGTCCAGCGCAGAAGGCGATTGAAAAGGCGGGGCTTTGCGAAAGACGCGATCCACACGGCCACCGTCCGAAACAGACCATCAATGCTAGAACCCTCGGCGTGGACTTCCACTCGCTGAAACGATGCCAGCAAACTGCACAATCCGGAAGGCAAGAACCTCCAGCGGTCGTATTCAGAGTCGACCGGAAAGATCGCCGGTACGCTTAGCAAAAGAAACCCTCCCGGCTTCAGCACTCTATGAATTTCCCCAATTACCTTGCGGGGCTCCTCGACGTATTCAAGGACTTGGGTACAAATTACGAGATCAAAGAAGCCGTCTCGCAGCGGTAGTTGCTCTCCCAGAGCAACAATGTCCACCAGCGGCGTGGAGCGGATGTCCACGGCGACGTAACGGCCCAGTCGGCCTTCCAACAGCGGTCGATAGGGCTGGATCCGCCCCCCGACATCCAACACGCTCAGCGGTACTACTGGAACTTGGGATAGCCACTTTATAAACACCTTGCGACGCTCCCGAAGCACGAGCCAATTTGGATTTGTAATCGCCGGGTTCAGTCGCTGTTGGCCTTCACAGATCAGTTGGTCAAGCAGGTCAGATTGTCCCATAGAAAGAATTTCGCATAGTGCGGCACGAAATGGTCCGCGATCACATATAACCCAAGTCTCTAAGTCTTTTCTCGATCATTCTCTGCTCAGATTCATCCAACTGGCAAGCTTTGTCGTGGGTGACTTCGAGCAATAGAAATGCCACCAACTCTTCCACGTTTCCGAACCTCCCAGCAAATCTTTTTTCGGCGGCAATGCACAGATCCGCCGGGAGATTGATGGCGCGCATGTCAACCATTACAGATCTACCTCTCTTCGAAAGCTGCCACGTAGCCTTGCCCAGACCGCCCGGGCGATGACGCGATCATCGGCATCGAGTCCGAAGGGCAGCATGCCGGTGAAAAACACAGCGTACGCCATCGCCAAGCTTCCGCCGATAAACCCGACATCGAACCGGGAATGAGTCCACAGACTTCTTACAACCAACGTAGCGGCCGCCATCGCTATGCAAGGGAACACCATCTTCAGATAGCTTCGATTGAACGGAAGCATCCCCAATGCAGTCCTGACCTCTCCAAGATACCAAGCGTTGCTCACGGCCATTGTGATGGCAGCGGCAAACGCGGCACCCATGATTCCAAATCGTGGAATCAAGACGATGTTAAGGATAATCATTGTTGCCGACATTGCAGCCTGAACTTTGATCAGGCGCTTCTGGTTGCCGGACATGAGCAGCAGATAGCCCACCGACCCCGTTCCGCAGTTTATCAATTGTCCCAGCGCCCCGACGACGAGAACGGGCCAACCCTCCACGAAATCGGGCCCGAAAATGCCCATGAGCGGTTTCGCAAAAACAATGACAACGGTAGCGAGCGGAAGAGTGAAAGCAAAAACCCACTTAGTGAGTGTTTGGAACAATCGACTCAGTAATTGCGGTTCCCCCCGGGAATGGAGGTCCGAAATCGTCGGTGCAAAGATCTGATTCACCGACTGCAACGCGATCGGCACGAAAGCAACCACCGTCATCGCCACCGCGTAGATGCCGACCTCGCGCACATTGATATAGAAGCCGATGAGGATCTTGTCGGTTTGCCCGAGCAGAAACTGCAGCATCGAGATGCCAAGCGCCGAGACTCCAAATGACACGACCTGCGCCCCCAGAGGCGGCAACGGCCCTTTCTGTTGAAATACTTCTGGCGGAGTCAGCTTCCGCACGGCCATGATGAGCAACCCGAGCACAATGACGGCGCTCAGCACCTGAGCGAAGATGTAGCCCCACAGCCCCCAGCCGATCAGAAGGAACACAATGGTCAGCAGAATGACCAACGGTGTTCCGATAAAGTTGGTTATCATCGTGCGGCGAGCGACGTCCTTGTATCCCTGCAAAACCTGCCCGCCGTAACTCGTCAACGCGCCGAGCAGCATGATCAATGAGAATAGCGGGAAATAACTCTTCAGTTCGACGGTATGGTAGACATGCTCTGCAATCCATGGCCCTACCATCACAACGCCAGCGGCGAGCACAATGTTCGTGCATAACAGCAGGGCAGAGGCTCTCAGAAGGAATCCGCGCAATTGGTTGCTCTTGCCGGTTGCCGTGTAAAGGGCGACAAAGCGAACCGCAGATTGGGACAACCCAAGTTCATTGAAAACACCTAGAAACGCGACAATGGTCATGCCGAGCGCATAGAGACCCAAAGCCTCGGCTCCAATCATCCGCGCCAAGTACACCTTGAACAGGTAACCGGCAAGCCCAGTGAACATCGTGCCGGCGAAAAACACGACGGAGTGTTGCGAGATCTGCCCGATACGCTGACGGAACTTCGCTGACCCCAATATGGTGCCTGGGCTGACGCGGTCGGGGCTCGGAGCCAGCTCCGTTCCTCCGTCATGGTTTGCCGTGACACCCAGCATCTGCTCATCCGGCGTGACTCCCATCGACCGAACGGGCTGGTCATCGCGGTTCTGACGAGTCGAAGCGGCTTTTTCAAGCCAATCCTGCGAAGTTGATGCCACCCGCCTGGCCGGCAGAAGGGCGAGTACTCGCCCAAAGTGTTTGTAAGCAAGCAGGACCAGTTTTCCTCTCCTTCGCAGTTTCCCCCTGAAAACTCCTGCTTGCATCTGAACGTAAAGTCGATTGGCTCTTGCCAGAGCACCTGCGTCTTTTCTTTGTGCAGAGCTGTCCGCATCGCCGGGATCCCTCGGATAGCCCAGAGACTGCATCTCGACTGCAAGGAAGTCGTCAATTGACGAGATCTGTACTGCCGTGAGGGCGGTCCTGTATCTTCCAACCCGCTCCGCAGTAGCAGGCTTGCCGAGAAGCGCATGATGTTTCGCTTCCGGAGTCGTAATCCAATCCCGCGAACGCTCGTAGAATTCCATCATGCCCGGCTCGAAGTCGACCTCCAGAAACTGGCACAGGCTTTTCAATAACGGGACAGGACGAGACGTCAACTCCTCGTATTTGACAACGAAAAACTGGTCGGAAGAAAAACCGGGATCATCAAAAAATCTCCTCAGGTAATAGCGAACAAGAGCGGCCGTATCCATAAGGAAAGACGTATCGCGGCGCCCTCCTCCCCACCGATCGTCGTAAGAGACGAGCACGTCACGCGGATCGCGGACAGTGACGATCACCTTCGCCTTCGGAAACAAATTCTGGATGTGTGGAAGCCACAAAATGTGGCCCGGCGTCTTCTCGCCCCACATCATTGCGCCCTTCGACTCGGCATACGCCCGCCCGAGCGACTCCAGGATCGGCGCCGTCGGGCCCACATAAGACGGCCGCTTGGCCGCCTCCTCAGCCCATACTCTGGCAGCGGGGTCGTTATAGGAACGCAAATTGCCCCAAATCTGGTGCAAGAAGAGCCTGTATTGCCACGGATCCTTGAAATTACGCAGACAACCCAGGCGATCCAGGATGACGTAACACCAGGTCTCGGGAAATACCGCAATTGCCGAATTGGCATCGAGCATCCGGGAGAGCAAGGTCGTGCCCGACCGTCCGAGCCCGACGACAAAGAAAGGAGCAATGGAACCATCTCCAATCAGCTCTTTGCCTGAAATGCCAGGCTTGACCTGTGCTGTCACCAATGCGGAGTTGGGGTCTTGAGAGATCACTCGGATTCCAGGTTCAGACAGTTTACCAGCGAGATGGAACAGCGATCGTATTGGACCACACGGCTGGCGTGGCTCCGACTTGATGTTCGAGTGATCCGTCAATCAACTGTCACGAGCACACCGGCGCGGTTGGGGATGATGACGGAACTGTCGTAATCTTTCGTCCGGCCGCGGTCCTGCGAGAAACCATGGTGTAGCGTAAGATGAAACCCGTTTGTTCTAGAACGCGCGCCCAAAACTGATTGCCACCGGCGGCGGAAGCCCACGGCGCTTTTCTCTCTAGCAGCAACCGCTCGACCAGGGCTGCAATGACAGCTCCATATGAATTTGAGCGCTGAACAGCATCCGGTGTGAAGGCGTCATCGATTAGGACCGCTTGCGGATCGGGCCCACTCAAGAATGTCTGTAACTTCTCCATGAAAAATCCTTCGAACGGCACAACCCAGCAGAACTCGACAGGTGTCCCGTCAGGGTCTGTCGCGGCGAATCCCTCACCTTCTCCATTGGACAAGCGGCGTGCGGCTCGCAGTAAGTAGCTCTGCGCATGATCATCATCCTCATACGCCATAACAGCCTTCGCCAAAACTCGGAGGTCTAGGGGGGCAAGGCGGTCGAATCCCTGCTTGTCGGAAGGAGCCTCCACGTGTTTTGACCATTCGTAGAACAACACCTCCTCGCGAGCGGAGACAGCATCAACCAGGAATCGCCCGGCCGCGGCGATTTTGCTTTCACCGTTGGCTCTCCCAACCCGTTGTCGAGCGGCAGCGATACCCGCGAGGGCATTCCGCACAGAGGACTCCACGCGCGGCGACCGCCTTACCATCCCAGCCAGGTGATGACGAGTCATTTCACGAAAGTGGTGGGTGTGCGACCGGGAAAGTGTTACGTAGAGAGTCTTTCGCGTGCCGTTGGCGAATCGCTCTTTGTAACCCTCCGCTCCAAGTCCGAGGTCGACGACCTGCAACTCAGGCGACTCGCATGCTTCGACGATCATACCGGAGAGGAGGCACACGCCGGGAGAATATTGTTCGAGACTGGTTTCAAAGGTCGGCTGGTAGTAAAACCAGCTTCCCTTGAAGCGAAACCCATAATTCCAGGCGATCGGACGGTCGCCCACACTGATCTGGGTCAGTGCCAGCCATCTGGATTGGCTCGAAATCCGGCCCAATTCAGTCAGGAAGGTCCGGCGGTCCATCCGAGCCATGTTGCTCACCCGGTGTGTCGCCAGGAATCGCGCCACATGCGCTACATAGAATTCGGGCAATGCGGAATCGACGTCCGCCCACGTCACGAGGTGAGACAGGACGACCGGCCCTTGGCGAGCCAAGGCATTCATGCTATAGCGGTATGACTTTCTTTTCCTGATGGCTTCTTTGAGCTTAGTCCGTTGTTCGAGGGAACCCAGATTCACTCGGGCACAGACATATCCCAGTCGTGATCCCATGTGATAGCCGTGAGACCGAGCATGTCGCGAAACAGATGCCACGGTCGCAGAGTCTTCCGGCAGATTAGCGAACACGATATCGCGGATACCCGCTTTCCGCAGTTCCGATAAAACAATCTCTACCAGTGTGGATCGACCTTGCGGGCTACTGACCAGATCGCAGTAGTCTGCAGTCGTACCGCACAGGAAGCTCGCCCGGTTCGCTGAGTCAATCGCCATGGCAGCCACGCCGGCAAGTTCCGTTCCTTCGTACGCCAGCAACAACCATGGCCGCAACGATTGTTCATATGCATAACTGACGGCGCGAGCCCATTCGAATGTGCAGAAGATTTCCGGACGATCCATGCGATCGACCAGCGCGTTCCACGATTCCCTCAACCCTGGATCGTCCGGCACTGTGTGATGAAGTTCTATGCGCAAGCGTTGGGCTCACTCTCCGAGTTTGTCACACATGCGTAGTAGTACCAGCCGGTCCATGACGGTCGGCTTGTTCGAGGATAGTCATCTCCGACGATATCCCGTAAATCGAATCCGGAATCAGTGAGTTCACCGGTCACTCGGCCGGGCACAGCGTAGTGGGTCACTAGCCCGCCGTGGGCCGAATCCACCATCCATCCTTCGCCTGACCAAAACGCGCGTTTAGTCGATCGCTGGAAGGAGCGGACCACCGAGAGAGCAATGGCTTGGCCGAACGCGACTCCTACGCGTGCTACAGTGAGGATCCGCTTAGTTAGCAGGAAGAAGGGACCTCGCTCTCCGGCAATTCTCCTCGCCATCTGTTCGATGCGCTTTGGATTCCACGATGGCCGCTGCAAAATAGCGCGCGGATTGTGGGAGGAAAAAATAAATGCACCACCCGGCTTGAGCACTCGCCTGATTTCCGCCAGGGCCCGGCGGCGCGAAGAGTCCGGCAGAAGGTAGTCCAGCCCATTGAATGCCATCACAACGACATCGAACACGTGATCGTCGAATCGAGAGAGATCTGCTGCATCAGTCACCACAAAGCACAAGTCTGGGAACTTGCTTCGACAGCTGAGCACCATCGCCTCCGCATAGTCAGCTCCTACATACCGTGAAGCTAGTTCTGAGAGATAAGGCGTGGTCCGGCCACCCCCAACACCGAGATCGAGGATCGCAGCCCCGCGTTTGATGTACCGTCCGAACAGCAACTGCTCAGCCGCCGAGAGATATTGCAAGTTCCGGTAGTGGGCCGTAACTTCAGGCGAACTGTAGACTTGCAAATTAGGATCCGTCTCATGCACTTTGATGCGTACCTGCTTTCACACGACACCGTTGGAACGGGCAGCGAAGATCGTTGCCGGTTTTCGAAATGCTCGGTAGAAACCCGAGACGTGCGCGTCGAATTCTCCCAGTGTCATGTCGGCGGTAACGTGAACCCGGGGCAATGCGAAGAGCTGCAAGTCCGCCCCAAATCCTCCTCCTACATTCACAAATGCCGCAGCATAACCTGCGGCCTTCGCAAGCTCAACTTCTCTGATGCCGAGCGAACCAGGACTTCCGAATGGATACGCCAGCGCCCAGATTTTTCGTCCCAAGACGTTTTCAAGTACCGGCCGGCCCTCAGCAATTTCCCGCTTGACGCTCTCTGTGGAGGACTGCGACAGGAATGGATGGCTAAGAGTGTGAGCCCCGATGGTCATTCCCTGTGCCGCCAGTTGGCGGAGTTCGCTTGACGTCAATAACAGAAAGCGACGGGCCTTAGCGGGCTCTTGGGTATGCTCCTTGATCCAATCTTCCCGCAGGCCCAGTCGCCCGCTGGTTTCCTGCATGAATCGAGAGCGGCCTTGCTGGTCGCGTCGGGAGAGTCTCTTCACCAGGTTCCACCACAGCGCGCGACGATTTCCGCGTCGCTCTGTCCCGTCGCGCAAGTCTGGATCCGCGATTTCAATTGGACCAGGGGGCGCATTTTGCAATAGGAGATAGAGCTGTTCGTACCAGAGCATTTCCGGAGTCTCCTCCACGGACGCGCCGGTCACAAAAAACAGGCACGACAGGTTCTCTTCCTGCAGAATCGGAAGCATGTCGGTCAGGGTATTTCGCAACCCGTCATCGCAAGTGAGGAGCACCGCTCGTGACGGCAGTGCGCGTCCAGTTTGCAACCATTCCAGCAAGCGTTCAGGAGAGATGACCACATACTGCGATTTGAGAAGACGGAGTTGTCTTCGCAGCACATCCGGGGTAACCAGGCTGCCGTCAAGCATCGGATCGCTCGAAACATAACCGTCAGGCTTCACACCGTGGTATGTCACGACACAGAGTTGCCCATAGCGAGCTCGGGTTCGAAGATAGCCCGTCCGCGACAGCACAGGGTATACAACGCGCTTGAGTAGTGGGCTTATTAACCTCATCGAGAACCATCTCCAGTCAGAATTCGAGTACGCTCCTCGGCAACCCTACGACCCGCACTGCGTAATCCGCTTCGTCGACCGGCCCTAACCGGCCATTTTCCCCTCCTCAATTCCTCTGCCCTATTACTCGACAGGGAGTTCCCACGGCTGTGCAGTTCGCCGGAATGTCGTTTATGACGACACTACCCGCGCCAATAATCGTCCACGCCCCGACTCGAAGGCGAGGAAGAATGCTCACGCCCGTGCCGAGCTCTACTCCTGTCTCTAATATCGAACCGCCTGAAAGATTGCACCCCGACGGAATCAAGCAAAAATCACCTATGCGCACATCATGGGTGATGGAGCAATTTAGGTAGACCACTACATGCGATCCTATCGTTGCATCGGTGGTGAATTGAGTGCCCGCCATGATCACGCTGCCGACGCCGACCTTCACCGACTCGGGAATCTGAACGTTCGGATGTAACACGGAGGCAAATTCACAATTCATTGCCAAGAGCCTTTCCACTGTCTTGGATCTAGCGTGCGGATTACCGATCGCGCAGATGAATCGTACCGACTCGTCATTGTTCTTTCGGCACCAGTCATCGCCACCAAGTACGGGAACACCGCCAACTTCAGTTCTGGCGAGATTCTGATCGGAATCCAGGAAACCGAGGACGCTCCATTCATTCTCAACCGCATTGCAGGCCCTTACCGTCGCAAGAACTTCTCGCCCAAGGCCACCTGCACCCACGATCACGATTTTCTTGAAGTCATTCATGTGAATCTGCCCTCAATCCACGCGGTAGTCGACAAACCTCTTCATCAGCAGGGCTGGCCCGATCTCAACGGACTTCAATACCGAAACAATCTTCGCCGACGCCCTGCCGTTGCCATAGGGATTTTCAATATTCGCAATGGAGCGGCGGAAGCCGGAGCTGACCGCTGTCTCGATCCCCCGCCCAATCTCTTCCTTCGAGTAGCCGACATCGATCACGTTGGCGGGTCGAACGCGGCCCAATTGACGAGTCCCGATGTTTACTACCGGCAAATGAAAACTTGCTGCCTCAATAATTCCACTACTTGAATTTCCCACCATCGCAGTTACATATCTCTGAACACTGTGATACTTGCGGTGGCCGAAGTTTGAGACCAGGCGTGCCGAGGGCGTCTGATCGACAAACTGCTTTACGCAACGAATGATTTCGCTACTGTGAGAGTCCGCGTTTGGATACGTGAACAGGAGACTGTGACCGGATGCCGACGCTGCCGTCAGAAGATTTGAGATATGTTCCGCATTGTTATCTTCGAGAGTAACTGGATGGTAGGTAATCAGCAGAGTGCGCGAAAGGTCGAGTCCAATTTCGCCTTCAAGCTCGGCTCGGGGAATCGACTCCAGGGATAAGATCGAGTCGATGACTGGAGAGCCTGTCATGTGTACACGCCATGACTCCTCACCGAGTTGCTGAATGCGTCGTGCGTATTCAGGAGTTGCAGCGAAGTGAATATGGCTCAGCTTGGTGATGGAGTGCCGAATCGCGTCATCAATGGCACCAAAGGTGAGTTCGCCTCCGTGGATATGGGCGATGGGGATTCTAGAAGGGAGCGCGGCGACTGCTGCTGCAAACATTTCGTATCTGTCTCCGAGCAGCAGCAAGATGTCAGGTCGGATGTGCGAGTATGCAGCGGCGAACTCCCGAATACCTGTTCCAATTGCAGCCGCCACGTCGTCGCGGGAATCGCCGTGCATTGCCATGGGCACGCGAGATGCGATCAAAAAACCGTCTCTCTCTATTTCTTGAATTGTGTTTCCGAACTTGGGATCAAGATGAGCAGCAGCAACGATCAGACGCAAGTTGATTTTGTAGTCGTCCTGCAGAAGGCGCAGCACTGGAAAATAAATTCCGTAGTCCGATCTTGCCACGGTCACAACCGCAACTCGGCGATTCATGCGAGGTCACCGATCGCGATCAACGAGTCAAATGGGATCTCTCGCACAGTTCTTTTCCCTAAAAGGTTCTTCCATTCGCCCGGGGAAATTCCGGTACCCGGCCTCTTGAACGCAAGCATTTCGCGAGTGATGACAGTGCCCTGAGGGATCGTACATGCTGCCACGATGCTTCGCCGAGCGACACCTCGCACATTCTGTTCGCTTGGCGTAGGCCGCTTCACTCCATCGCCGCGAGATTCCTCCACTAAACGAATGGACCCCACCATGCTCTTGAATGCGTGCGGCGTGAGAGAAACTCGATGATCGGGGCCGGGCAGGTTTGTGTCCAACGTGATGTGCTTTTCGACGATATTCGCTCCCAGCGCGACCGCTGCAATAGCAATCTCAATCCCCAGTGAGTGATCGCTGAACCCAACCGGCACGTTGAAGATGTCTTTCAGCATTTGAATGACCCTGAGGTTCGCTGCGTTTGGCTCAGCTGGATAGCTGGAAACACAGTGCAGGAGCGCAACATCAGAGCAGCCCGAGGCAAGTAGCGTGTCCACGGCGCTTCGAACCTCTTCAAGGTACGACATCCCAGTCGACAGAATCACTGGCTTTCGCTTCCGGCCAATAAATTCCAAGAGAGGAAGGGCAGTCAGATCTCCAGACCCGACCTTGAACGCCGGTACTCCGATCGCATCCAGTAAGTCGACGCTCCCGTCGTCAAATCCGGTGGACAGGAAGATAATCTTCCGCTTTGACGCGTGCGCTGCGACGGATCGTGTCATCTCCTCGGACATCTCAAGGCGCCGCACCATTTCCAGTTGTTGTTCGGCGACTCCTGTAGCCGCCTTTTGGTAGTCTGCCTTGGGCGCAGCTGCGGAAATCAACTCTGCCGCTTTGAATGTCTGGAACTTAACGGCATCAGCACCTGCTTGCGCCGCCGCATCCACCAGTTGCATTGCTAGCTCCAAATCGCCGTTGTGGTTTACACCGGCTTCGGCAATGATGAAGCAAGGATGCCCGTTTCCGATCTGTTTACCGCTGATTTCGATAGTCCTCATGAAAGATGTCGATCAGCCGTTCAATGGGTGCAAATAGACGCAGCCTCGCTAGTGTAGTGCATCCCGCAGAAACGAACGCATGCTGTATCGGCAAGAGCGGGAAAAGCAGCGTCGCGCAGGCTTCGTACGAAACTCGAGAATTTGACAGGCGCAGCCAGCATTTTCCATCCCACGCTTTGCCTGAATCAACGGTCGGGCCGCCCGATCTGCTTTTCGAAGCTCGATGATAAGATTTACTGGAATTTACGTCTTTTGCCAAAGTGAAAGCTTGCTCCGTCTGCAGCACCCTTGGAGGCCTGGAATTGATGGAACTCATAGAAAAGATCCTCACCTCCGAACAGGCCAGCCTTCGAACGGCGATGACATGCATCGACCGGGGTGCCAAGGGCATTGCGCTCGTGGTCAATGAGCAAAAGCGCCTCGTGGCAACTTTGACCGACGGCGACTTGCGGCGTGCGGTACTGGCTGGGCTCGGTCTCGATATTCCCGTATCTACTCTGATTGAAAAACTGCGCGCTCAAAACAAGTCAAATCCTATTACCCTTCCCATGGGCAGCACACGGGAAACCATCATCAACGAAATGAAGGCCAGAGCAGTTCGGCAAATTCCTCTTGTCGACGAACAGGGGCGCGTGATCGAGCTCGCAGTGCTGGACGAGTTGGTCGGCGACCCACATGCGTCGGTACACGCGGTTGTCATGGCCGGTGGTTATGGAAAGCGCCTGATGCCACTAACCGCGAACACTCCTAAGCCCATGCTGCGAGTGGGAGAACAGCCTCTGATCGAGCGGATCGTCCAGCAGTTAAGGCAGGCCGGCATAGCCAGGGTGAACATCAGCACTCATTACAAGGAAGACCAGATTTCCGCGCACTTCGGCAATGGTGATGCCTTTGGTATTGAGGTCGAATATGTGTCCGAGGAGCGGCCACTAGGGACCGCGGGAGGACTGTCCCTAGTGTCCGGTGACGATCCCTTATTAGTAATCAATGGCGACATACTGACTGCGCTCGACTTCCGAGCACTGCTCAATTTTCATTTCGAGCACGGTGCCGAAATGACGGTGGCCGTGCGCGAGTATGGGTTTGATGTTCCCTATGGCGTAGTCGACACAGATGGACTTCATGTCACGGCAGTAACGGAAAAACCCACCGTTAAGTTCTTCGTCAACGCCGGCATTTATCTGATTTCGCCCTCGGTTCGCGAACTTATTCCACCAGAGCAACACTTCGATATGCCACAACTGATCGATATGCTCGTGAAGGCTGGGGGTAAAGTGATCAGCTTCCCTGTTTGGGAGTACTGGCTTGACATCGGACGCCACGAGGACTACGAGCAAGCGCAGCAGGACGTTCGAAAGATGGGAGGGGGGCAGTGAATTGGAAATCGCAGTCCGTTCTGATTACAGGCGCCGGTGGTTTCATTGGCAGCCACCTCGCTGAAGGGCTTGTCAGCGCCGGTGCACACACCCGCGCCATGGTCCACTACAACAGCGCAGGTCGCCGCGGGTGGGTCGAAGAAAGCAATGTCAAGGACGACAT
>Ga0070708_100003564_pt1 | contig 12212 bp, 14 predicted proteins | sample KBSK5503metaG_FD_65469 | JGI IMG/M metagenome (GOLD analysis project Ga0070708, IMG submission 65469) | Corn, switchgrass and miscanthus rhizosphere microbial communities from Kellogg Biological Station, Michigan, USA - KBS K5-50-3 metaG | ecosystem: Host-associated > Plants > Roots >...
CGCCGGTCAAGCCGCCGTCCGCGCTGAGGCGGGCGCGATTGAGCGTGGCGGTCAGCTTGGTGCTCGCGCGATAGGTCTCGCGCGCCTGGATGTACCCCCCGACTCGGATGGTCGGCGCTACCCGCGCCGTATCCTGCGCATAGGCGAGACAGGGCAGGTGCGCAGCGCACACGACGCCCAGGGCGCCGACGACGCGAACGTAGGACATGGAAGCTCCAGCGGGTCGTGCCCGCGGGTCAGTAGGGGTACGGGGTGCGGCCCCTGTCGCTTCGGTGTGGTCGTCGGCGAAGCTACTGATCGAAGTCCCGATACGCAAGACGTTGCATATCGGCCCTGGTCAGGGGACGCATTCAGGGCCCCTACGCGGTCCTAGGACGCGCCGAATGGGAGAAACAGAGCTGCCCGGGTATCGTGGCCCGATGTTGGGCGGCTAGATCAACACTGTCCCCAAAACTGTCCCAAACTCCTGCGGAAACGGGTCGGCAAAAACCAACGGCGAGGCTCATGGCCCCGCCGTTTTCACTGTGGGAGAATGGGTTGCAGACTGCACGAGTCCACCGCTGTCGCACCCCGTCCCGTAACAATCCGTTAACAGGGCGCGGCGCGTCCTTGCCGGAGCACTCGGGCCCGACGACGTTGCCGCACCCACGCGCGACATCACGCGCGCACGGAATCGGTCCTCTTACTCCCCGTCGGGACGGGAACATGAGCGAGCCCCGCCAATCGATCCAGGTTCCGCTCACGCCTGAACAGCAGGCCCTCATTCAGCGGCTGTCCGGCCAGCAAGCCGACATGCTGGAGCTGACACCGGAGCCGCACGACGCCACGACCGGCGCGGGCGCGACGCTGCGCTTTCGTTGGCGCCTCTCGGCGGCGACCGGCATCCCCCGCCAGCAGTGGGCCGACGGCGACGCCGCCGACCAGCGTCCGTGAGCTCTCCGGGCCGCGCAGCGGCGTCGGCTACAATTCTCCACCGGAGTCGAACCAACGCTTGATCGCGGCGCGCATGAGTCGCCGCTAGCCCTGTCGCGCGCCCGCGGCAAGCGCCGCGACGGACGCGGGCGCGGCCTCATACAGATCCGTGACGATGACCTTCCGCACCACCGCCAGCTGCGCGATGAGAATGACGACCTTCACGTGAATGATGCCGAGCTCCCGGGCGATCACATAGCGGAGGGTATGATTGAACTCCAGGGCGATCAGCACGGTCATGATTTCCCCGAAGACACGCTGGAACACCGTGTGCTCGAGGGGATTGAGGGCTCGGAACACCAGCGTGTCGACCACGCTGACGACCAGGCGCGCGAGCGCCACCAGAATGACGGCGCTGATCACCGCGGTCACCAGGAGGGCGACCGCCCCCTCGAACCGCTCGTAAGAGTTGAGGACGCGCCACTCGCGGCGGTCACGCTCGCACCAGCCCGCCATCCACCAGCAGGCTCGCGCCGGTGATATAGCTGGCCTCGGCCGAAACCAGGAAGGCGGCGACCTTCGCCACCTCCTCCGGCGTGCCCACGCGGCCGGCGGGGATCTTCGCGATGGCCTCCACCTCCACCGGGTACGTGTCGATCCATCCGGGCAGGAGGTTGTTCATGCGTAACCCCCGGCCCGCGTACTGCTGGCTGTACAGCTTCGCAAAATTGCCCAGGGCCGCGCGGAGCGTGGCCGACACCGGGTGGCGAAGTCCGGGCTCCACGGCCGCGAAGCTGGAGATGTTAACGAAGGCGCCGCCGTTCCCGGCGAGCATCAACGGCGTGGCGAGCCGCGCCATGCGGATGACGCTGAGCAGCAGCAGGTCGATCCCCTCCCGCCACTCCGCGTCCGTGAGACTCAGGAGATCGCCCTTGGGGGCGTGGCCCGTGTTGTTGATCACCGCGTCCAGCCGCCCAAAGCGTTCCCCCGCGGCCTCGATCACGCGCGCGAGGTCGTCCGCTACGGCGACCGATCCCCGGATGCCGAGGCCGCCCAGCTCGTCGGCAAGCGCCTCGACGTCGGCCGACCGTGCCAGCAGCACGAGGCGGAAGCCCCGCCGCCTCAACTCGCGGGCACAGGCAGCGCCCATCCCCCGGCTGGCGGCCGTCACCACGGCTACTGGGCCATCCACGACGGCCCTGTCGGTCACAAGATGCCTCGCATGCGCGGGTCAGCCGGCGGCCGCGGCAAATAGTCAACTACGTTCGTGCGCGCCGAGAACGCCGGGCTCGGCACTCGGGTCACCATCTACGTCATCCCCGCAGGCGGCGGGACGCAAAGCTATTCGCCCGGGGCTGGGCCCTTCCGGATCTGGGCGCCGATCAGACCTCCGGCCACGCCGCCGAGGCCGCGCCCAGCAGTCCGCCGCCGATGATCTCACCTGTGCAGCTGGCGCCGTCGTTCGCACCGCAGATGCCCCCGCCCACGTAGGCCCCGGCGGCGCCGAAGGGCACGGCTCCGACAATGGCCCCCTCGCGCCAATGAGAGCGACGGACAGCTGCACGGATCGCGGCGCGCTCCGGGGCGAGGGGAGACGCGCCGCGAGCGATGCCGAGGGCCGGGTACGGCACCCCGGGGGCGATCGAGGGCACCGGCACCGGTTGCCAGCGCGACTCCTGCGCCTGCGCGCCCAGCGACCCGGGCGCGAACGCAAGGCAGAGCACAAGCGCAGGAAGGGTGCCCCGAGCCCTGCGCCATCCGACAATGTGGTGCTCACCGCGCCCGTGTGTCAGCATCCTGTGTGTCCGTGCGCGGTCATGGGACCGGCTCACGCTCGCAAAAAGCCTTCTCTAGCATCCCTGTCCCCTTCGAGCGCTTTCTGGACCATGCCGCGGATGAACCTGTGTCCAGGGGGGCGGAGGTCGTAATACCCCCCCGTCGCTCAATGGGACGTTCGGCGGACGGCTGGTGACACGCGCCCGCGCCGAACCAAATTAATGTTCCCGCAGCCGTCGCCGGGGCCCCCGTCTCAGGCCGGACGCGCCCTGACACTTCCGCCCTGGCGGGTACGTCAGAGCATGCGGTGGCGATACCGTCACGAGGGTCGACGCCAGGCACATCCCGAGGAAAGCGATCGGAATGACACCATCACACCCCCGCCCGATCACCGCGGCTTTGGCAGCCGCCTGCGTCGTGGCGGCCTGTAGCAGCGCCCCCCGAGAAGCGGTGCAGACCGCCCCCCAGCCGGCCAACGGCGGTCAAGGCGACGTCGCGGCCATCGCCCGCGCGAGGGCCGATAGCGTCCGCCATCCCTACACCGAGGCGGATGTTTACTTCATGTCCGGCATGATCGCTCATCATGCCCAAGCCATCGTGATGGCGGGATGGGCCCCCACCCACGGCGCCGGCGCGTCGGTGCGCATTCTGGCCGAGCGGATCATCAACGCCCAGCAGGACGAGATCGTGACGATGCAGCAGTGGCTCCGCGATCGCCTCCAGCCGGTGCCGGAGGCACGCGCCACGGGCATGACGATGACGATGAACGGGCACGCGCACGAGATGCTGATGCCCGGGATGCTCACCGACGCCCAGATGAATCAGCTGGATCAGGCGAGCGGTCCGGCGTTCGACCGGCTGTTCCTCACCTTCATGATCCAGCACCACCGCGGCGCCGTTTCCATGGTCAAGGACCTGTTCGACTCGTACGGCGCCGCTCAGGACGAGACCGTGTTCAAGTTCGCCTCCGACGTCAACGTCGATCAGACCACGGAGATCGCCAGGATGGAGAGAATGCTCGCGGCCCTCGCGCTCGATAGACGCTCCCCGTGACGACCGTCCTGTCGAGCGTCCCCAGACCCCAACCCGCCCTCTCAAAGGAAAACGCCATGGCATCCGTGCCGCCCGTCCGCCGTTCGGCAGTGCGACCGACCGCCGCCCCGCCTTTGTCGCTGCTGCTCGCCGTCGGGCTCTGGTCCCTGGCGGCATGTGCTCACTCGACCGCGTCGGCGGGGGCCGGCGGACCCGCGCCCGACATGTCGACCAAGGCGCCGAGCCCGGACCCGCGGGTCGGCCTCCACGCGGGGCTGATGGATGCCGGTGAGGCGGTGTGGAACCTGCGCGTGCTCTCGAAAACGCCGCCGTCGGAGAAGTTCGCCGGGATCACCAACTCCGACCTGGCCTTCACCGGCCAATACGCGATCCAGGGGAGCTACAACGGGTACCAGGTCTGGAATATCACGAATCCGAGCCGGCCCGCCCTCAAGACGGCGTACGTTTGCCCGGCGTCGCAGAGCGACGTGTCGGTGTACCGGAACCTGCTCTTCGTCTCCGGCGAGGGCTTGGGCGGGCGCCTCGACTGCGGCACGGAGGGCGTGAAGGACACCGTCAGCAAGGATCGGCTGCGCGGCCTTCGGATCTTCGACATCAGCGACATCGCCAATCCCCGATATGTCGGCAACGTGCAGACCTGCCGCGGCTCGCACACGCATACGGTGCTGGTCGATCCCAAGGACACGGACAACGTCTACGTCTACATCTCGGGCTCGGCCCGGGTACGGTCGCCGAGCGAGCTCGCCGGCTGCGTGAGCGCGATGCCCGACAAGGACCCCAACTCGGCGCTGTTCCGGATCGAAGTCATCAAGGTGCCGCTGGCCCATCCGGACCAGGCCGCGATCGTGAGCTCTCCGCGGATCTTCCAGGACCTGGTGGCGCCCCCGCGGCACGGCGAGACGCCGGAGGATGTCGCCGCGGCCGCCAAGGCCGCCGAGGAGGCGCGGGCGGCGGGCGGATTCACCGCGATGGTCATGGGTGAGGAGATGGTCCTGCCGTCCCATTTCACCGAGCCGCTGCTGGACAGCATCGCCAAGGCTCGGAACGGGACAGGCGCCCCGACGGCCGCGGACAGCGCCGCGCTGCGAACGGCGCTTCCCGGCATCATCGCCGCGCTGATGGGCGAGCCGCCGGGTGGCGGGACCGGTCCACGTCCCGGGCCTACCCAGTGTCACGACATCACGGTCGATCCGGCGATCGGCCTGGCGGGCGGTGCCTGCGAGGGCTACGGGTTCCTGATCGACATCCGTGATCCGGCCCATCCGGCCCGCATCGGGGCGGTCTCCGACTCGAACTTCTCCTACTGGCATTCGGCGACCTTCAACAACGACGGCACCAAGATCCTTTTCTCCGATGAGTGGGGCGGCGGAGGACAGCCGAAATGCCGCATCACCGACAAGCGTGAGTGGGGGGCGGACGCGATCTTCACGGTCGCGGACGGGAAGATGCAGTTCCAGAGCTACTACAAGTTGCCGGCACCCCAGACGCCGCAGGAAAACTGCGTCGCCCACAACGGGTCGCTGATCCCGATCCCGGGGCGCGACGTGATGGTGCAGGCGTGGTATCAGGGCGGCATCTCGGTCTTCGACTGGACCGATGCCGCGCACCCGAGGGAGATCGCCTTCTTCGACCGCGGCCCCGTGGATTCGACCAGGATGGTCGGCGCCGGCTCGTGGTCCGCGTACTGGTACAACGGCGTCATCGTCAGCTCGGAGATCGCCCGTGGGCTCGACATTGTCGAGCTGGTGCCGAGCGGGTTCATCTCGCAGAACGAAATCGACGCGGCGAAGTCGGTGCACTTCGACTACTTCAATGCCCAGGGGCAGCCCAGATTCGTCTGGCCGGCGAGCTTCTCGCTGGCCCGCGCCTATGTCGATCAGCTCGCGCGGTCGCAGGGGCTAGGGGCGGGGCGGATCTCCGGGGTGCGGCAGGCGCTCAGCGCCGCCGAGAAGGCGTCGGGAGCAGCGCGGCGGGAGGCGCTGACGCGGCTCGCGACGCAGCTGGACGGTGACGCACGCGGCGCCCCGGATGCGGCCAAGGTACGCACGCTCGCGGGCGCGGTGAGGGCCCTGGCCGCCCCATCGTCCTGAGAGCGGCTCATGCGTGGATGTTAGCTCCTGTCGCTGAACGCAAAGAGCCCGGCTAGCGCGGTGTCAGCTCGCGCAGCCGTCGCTCGAGGAACCGGCGCTCCGGCTCCTGCCGCGTGAGCGCGAGCGCCCGCTCGTAAGAGGCCCGGGCGTCCGCGGTTCTCCCCAGCCGCCGGCACAGATCCGCCCGCGCCGAGTGCGCCAGGTGATAGTCCGCCAGATCGCCGCGCGCCAGGATGGCGTCGATGAGGGCCAGGCCCGCCGCAGGACCGTCCCGCATCGCTATTGCCGCGGCCCGGTTCAGCTCGACCACCGGCGACGGGTGGGCCCGCACCAGCACGTCGTACAGCCCCACGATCTGGGCCCAGTCGGTCCCGGCCGCGTCCCGCGCTTCGGCATGCACCGCCGCGATCGCCGCCTGCAGGGTGTAGGGGCCGAACCGGCGGGACAGGAGCGCGCGTTCCACCAGCGCCGACCCCTCGGCGATCTGCGCGCGGTTCCACAGGGAGCGATCCTGGTCGTCCAGCAGGATCAGGTCGCCCGTTGCCGACATTCGGGCCGTCCGCCGCGATTCGTGGAGCAGCATCAACGCCAGCAACCCCTCCACCTCGGCTTCCGGCAGCAACTCGATCAGCAGCCGGCCCAGGCGGATCGCCTCGCCCGAGACATCGTGCCGCGTCAGCGACGCCCCCGATGACGCCGAGTATCCTTCGTTGAAGACGAGGTAGATGACCCGGAGCACCGCGTCGAGCCGGTCCGGCAGCTCGGCGCGTGTGGGCACCTGATAGGGAATGCGCGCGTCGCGGATCTTCGCCTTGGCGCGCACGATGCGCTGCGCCAACGTGGGCGTCGGTGTCAGGAACGCGTGGGCGATCTCCTCGGTCGTGAGGCCGCATACCTCACGCAGCGTGAGGGCAATTTGCGCGTCGGGCGACAGCGCCGGGTGGCAGCACGTGAAGATGAGCCGCAGCCGGTCGTCCTCGATCCCCTCATCCTCCCCCGCTGCGGGGTCACTCGTACCGGGCCCGACGCGCTCCGCGAGCTCGGCCAGCGATGCGTCGAACCGGGCGCGGCGCCGCAGCCCGTCAATGGCCCTGAACCGGCCGGCCGAGACGAGCCAGGCCCGGGGGTTGGCGGGCACGCCATCGCGTGGCCATCGCTCCAGCGCTGCCGTGAACGCATCATGCAGCGCCTCCTCGGCGACGTCGAAGTCGCCGAGGAGGCGGATGAGGGTGGCGAAGACGCGGCGCGATTCGGTGCGGTAGACCGTGTCCACCATCTCGCGCACGCGTTCGGCCGCATCGTCGCGCATCGGCGGCGCACCCGCGCCTAGAGCTGCTCGAACACGTCGATCGGTCGCACCTCGATACCCCATCCCTAGCCCGGCGTGCCGTAGCCGCGTGCCATGGCGGTCGCCGCCAGCACCATCAGAACCACCAGGCCCGCCTGGAGGAAGCTGATCCGCGCGAACCGCTCCGCAGCCTGCGTGCCCGGGACCTCGCCGCGCGCAAGCTGAACCCGCCACCGGATGAGCGCGACCATCGGGCCGATCTCCAGGACCAAGATCAGCCCGAGCAGCGTCATCTTCGTCCAGAACAGATGGTTCTGGAGATAGTACGCGGTGCCTTTTTCCAGCCCGGCGAACGCCCGAACGAGGCCCGTCCCGATCCAGAGCACCGCGGCGACGCCCCACCAGCTGTCGGCATAGAATACGCGCCGGAGACCAGCCGCATCCAGCTCGGCTCGGAGCGCGCGACCCCGAGCCCAGACGGCTCCGAGGCCGATGCCCAAGGCGAGCAAGTGGGCTGCGGCGAAGAGCCAGCGGGTGAGCAAGCCGTCCTCCAACTACTTGATGGGTGTGTCACCGTCGGACGTGGGCGGTTCAGCCACTGCTTCCTCCGCCGAGGCCCTTGCTCGGTCCAGCTTCCGCTGGGCTTTTTCCTCCTTCTTGCGCTGCTTCGTCAGTTCCTTCTGACGCTTCTCGAATCCATAGTTGCGCTTCGGCAAGGGAGACGCTCCCGGTGGGGCGGTGGGATGAGCGGGCCGGCGGCGCCCCGGAGGTGGTAGCGACGCAGGGGTCGCAAGATAGCTCGATGAGGGCGGCGCCGCCTGTGGCCGCCTGGTGGAACGCCGCTTCAGCGGTGCATCGGCTGCCAGGCTAGGCGCACGCGTCGGTGCCCTCGAGGTTGCGCTCCCACGCCTGAATCCAGCCGCGGCGGCCGTGCGCGTCGATGTGGACCCACCACTCGTGCACGATCGGCCGCACCAGGATCGCGGGGGCGTTGGCGTCCTGGACCCCGGGCTCGGCCCAAAAGCCTTCGACCGTCGCGGTGCGCCCGTGGGTCCACACCCGTTCCCCCACCTCTGAGACCTCGCCAATGAGGTACACCGTGTCGCCTGGCGCGAGCGGCTGGCGCCAGGCCGTGAGGCGAGCCGAGTCTGCCTGGGTGGCTGCAGGAGCGTGCTCATCGTCGGCCAGATAATCGGCGAGGCGGAAGGGGCGCTGCACGAGGATGAGGCCGAGCGCGAGGGTATAGAAGTCCGCCGAATCGGCGACGAAGTCCTGGCTCGGCTGGAGGGCAAAGAGCGGGGTCCCGGACGCCCGTTCGCGGGCGTGTACCGGCAGCGTCTCATGAGTCAGCCAATGCCCCAGCTGGCAGCATTCGAACGGACACGCCCCGCGGGTGACGAAGGGCGTGCGTGGCGGGTGCTGCGCCGCGAGCCGTGACGCGCACAAGACCAGGACAATGACGGCAGCCGATCGTGTGAGCATAGCCTTGGACCTGAGTCCGTCCGCCTTAAGGACTCGGCGCATCAGCTCCGGGCGGAACCCCGAGTGCGCCGCGCCCGAAAGCTACATGCGGCGTGTCATGCGGCTAGGCGGGAACGCGGTGCCGCCCGGCAGCGTTTGCCAAATAGCGGCGGATTTCAATCGCCAGCAGGTGGCGGGAGGTAACAGTGCTCGTTTGTGACTACAACGGCTGGGCCGATGCACCGGAGGAGGAGCGGGAGGCGTTAGACGGGCTGGACTTCGGTCCGGCCTCGCGGACGGAACGCCGCCGCCAGCCCCGCGCGCGTGCCCCGACCGCCAGCCCAGACTCGCATCAGCTAGGGGCCTGACGATCAGGAGTACCGGATTGGCAGGCGCCCCGGGCATCATGGCGGTCTGTGCGGAGACGCCGTAGCGGCGTCCGAACGTCCACGTGGTGAGCAGCCCAACCCACACCAGCACAGCCGAGAATGCTAGACGGCGCTTGGCGTCATTTGCCCGCGATGATGCCGGGTGTGAATCTCCTGAAGCCGTACGAAGTCGACGAGCGGGAGCCGGCCGAAGAACGGGTGATCGATGGTGGCCGCCCGGGCGGCGGCTGCACCGCTCTCGAAGGCGGCGACTGCCGCCCGCAGCCGGTCGAGGAGCACCGCGGGTGTGGCCGGCGACGCACTCGGCTGAAACACCTTCGGCGACTTGCTGCCCGGAATGAATCGGCCGCGCCGCAGGACCGGCCCGAGCAGGAACGTGCGAATCAGCGGCCGCAGAATGCGCGGCGCGGCGGCGCCGGGGGCGGTGCCGTGGAGTACACCCCGATTGACCTCGTACGCGAGCGCGAGGTGCTCGGCAACCTGGCCGGGCGACCACTTGCCGGCCGCGCGCGGCTGCCCCCATTGCGTCGCCGGTATGGCGCGGGCAGCCGCGAGAAAGGTCTCGACGGCTTGGTGATGGGCGTGGAGGGTAGTCTGGAGATCCGGCATGCCGTGCTCCGAAGTAGCGCTGCTATCCGACGACTCTGCCCATCAGCCTTGCCGCTTGAAGAACTGCACCTCGCGCTCGTGTTTCTGGGCCGCCGCCCGACTTGCGAACGTGCCCAGGTTGCGCCGCCGCCCCGTCCTCGGATCCTTCTTCAACGAGTAGAGGCGGTAACGACCGTCCTTGAGTTTGCGAATCATCGGGAAGCTCAGGCAATCGCGTATTGAAGCCGCACCACCCCATCGGAGAAGCGTCGGCTGCTGAGCAGGCGCAGTAGGACCTCCCGGTGGCGCGGCGCCAGCAGGGGAATCCCCGCCCCGATCAGCACGGGGACGACGTGGATAATCAACTGGTCGAGCTGGCCGGCGTCGAGGAAGGCGCCGAACACCTCGGCCCCTCCCACCAGCCAGATGTCGCGACCCGGCGTCCGGCGAACGCGCGCGGCGATACGGCCCACCGAGCCTCGCAGAAAGGTGATCCCCTCCACGGCGGATCGTTGACGGGTCCGCGACAGGACGTAGTTGACCTTCCCCGGGTACGGCGGCTGGCCCAAGCGCCGGCCGATCTCCCAGGTCTTCCGGCCCATAATGACCGTATCCACGGAGCGATAGAAGGCGGGCATGCCATAGCCGCCTGGTGGATGCTTGCGGTCCAGCCAGTCGACGGCACCGGTCGGCCGGGCAATGAAGCCATCCGCACTGGTGGCCAGGTACGCGATGATTTTCCGCATCCGCTTGAAGCCTTCGGCCTAACCACACCACCCATCAGCTGGGGGCGCAAACCGGCTCCCGATCGCCGTGGCTGGGCGGCTGTGAGACCACTAGGAAGTCGACCGAGTCACTCGAGTCGTTGCGCGCCTCATGGGGCACCCCCGGCCCAATCTCCAGTCCCTGCCCGGCCGTGAGTCGGTGGGAGGTGCCGGCGCACTCCAGCGCCAGCTGGCCACGGAGCACGTAAAAGAACTGTCGAGCTCGCCCATGGCGATGGCGCGACTCGCTCGTGCCCGGAGGCATGCGCTCTTGGATGATGCTGAGTTCCGGCGAGCGCAGCAGGTGCCACCCATCACAGGCGCCCCCCCACACGTAGTGCGCAGCGGTCTCGATCGAGATGGGCCTGGTCGCATCCATGGTGCCACCTCGCCGCGGGGGGCTCACGCCGGACAGCGCTGCCCTGAACTTGACCGGCACTTGACGGTGCGCCGCGATCGTCCGTGTGACATGACCACGATCGCAATCAAGCGCACGGACTGGGTCGAGACCGCGATCCTGCCGGCCATCCCCCCGGCGCTCCGTTTCGGGCTCGCTTGCCTGGCCGCCTGCGGAGGATACTAGCTCTCGCGCCGAGCAGGGCGACCGCCATGGAGATGGCCGTCGCTGCGGCCCTTGAGATACTGATACAGGCCGTCGAAGTACGCTGAATCGAGTCCCATGGTAGAAGCCGATGGCATTCCTTTGTCCGGACGTCCATCGGCGAGGATGCTCATGAACTTCTCTCGCGTGGAGACGTGGCCGTCTGGCTGCAGGGCGAGGACAAGACTGGGAGCGAAGGACGTTCCCTGGGCATCTTCGCCGTGGCATCGCGCGCACTGCAGACTGAACTGTTGCCATCCCCTATAGGCCGCGACCTCGACGGTATCGCGTGGTGGCGGGTGATAGGGGTCGGCCGCGACCACAGTCGATGCCACCGAAGGTGTGGGGCTGGCGGGCGGAGGAGAGGGACTCGGAGCGGGACGGGAGCATGCGCCCAAAGCATCCAGCAGGGCGAGCGCTGGATAGCAGACGTGCCGGAAAAGGCAGGCTCCGTTCACAGTGGTCCGGTCTGTTGTTGATGCGGCCTGACTACGCTGCGCGTTGAGCTGCGGACGTAGAGCCCCCAGCGTTAGCTGGCCAGGCACACCAGGGGCCACCCATGCGGCTCGCGAGTGGCCGCACGGCGCTCACGAAGCCCACGACCCAAGGAAGAGTTACGCCTTGCGTGCGGTTTTCGCAAAGAACGGGCTCAGCACCTGTTCGACCTGAGTGCTCTTGCACTTCGGGCACGATGTGCGGGTGTGGCCGTGATCGCGAATGGGCTCGGTGTGTTGAAAGTCGTGGCCGCAGCTGCGGCAGTGGTACTGATAAACGGGCATCGCGCACCTCGAGGGCAATCGGAGCGGCCGGGTGCCGGAAGAGCCACGGTTGCCGGCAGCGCTCTGGAGGTGAACGTAGGAGGTGAAGCGCGGAGCGTCCAGAGTCGCCGCAGGTGGAATGCTCGCGGCTAACCGATTAGGCCGTCCTCGAGCTGGCGGTACACTCCGCATCTGGCTGAGAAGATACGTACGCCACCCCGGGTCGGCTTTGGATTCGGAATGCCCACGAATGAACCAGGCGAGGAGCGCATCGTGGCCGGCCGTGTTTTGGCCGCAAAGATGCGGCTCGACCACTCGTTCGTAGCCGTCATACTGAAAGACCAGCACCCGCTTTGCGCCGATGGCGTCGCAGATCGCACGGCGCCCTGGCCTCGCGCCTGGCGGCTGCCTACGGGGGTTAGGCCTCAGCCTCGCAGGTGATCGACGGAGCACTCCGGCACCTTACCATCAATGATTCGCCGACCGAACTCGAAAGACTGTGCAACGGCCTCCTGCTCGGTCGCGTATCGAT
>Ga0070708_100003565_pt1 | contig 12210 bp, 12 predicted proteins | sample KBSK5503metaG_FD_65469 | JGI IMG/M metagenome (GOLD analysis project Ga0070708, IMG submission 65469) | Corn, switchgrass and miscanthus rhizosphere microbial communities from Kellogg Biological Station, Michigan, USA - KBS K5-50-3 metaG | ecosystem: Host-associated > Plants > Roots >...
GACATCCAGCTTCCACTCTCACGACGCTGCCAACCGAGCAGAAGCCCGGCGGCGAAATCGATCGGCAGGACGCCGAACCCGTAGAGCGGAACGTGGATAAGAGCGAAGAGCGCTGCAGCGCCTGTCATGGCGAACCCCTCGCCACGCGCCGCGAGCCACCCATAGACGAAACGGCGGAAGAACGCTTCTTCCGCGATCGCGGCGACGACGTTTGCAACGAACGCCTCGCCCGTGTAGGCCGCATGGATCGGCGGTGCGATCGCGCGCACGAGGGTAATGCCACCCACGCCGACCAGCGTGACTCCAACGATGCGCGCGCGCGAGGCATGCTCGATATTGCGATCCCCGACCGTTCCGGCCAGACCGAGGACCCCGATCGCGACCGTCGGCGCCATCGCGAGCAACGATGTCGAGCGCGCCGCGAGTGCGACACAGCCGAGCGCGACGGCGGCCGGTATCGCCCACGGACGCGCGCGAACTTCAGTCGAAGCTAGGTTCATTTCTCAACCACGAACGTCTGACTGACGAGCACGCGCGGGTTGAAGAATCCATGGTCGGCCGCGACGAACTCGACCGTCAAGAGGTGCGTTCCGGGCGTCAGACCCGTCGCGTCGTAGTTCAGACCGGCCAGCAACGATTTGATCTTGCCGTCGATACTGACGTGGATATGCCCCGTATCCGGCGTGATGTGTGCGGAGGCGACGGGCACGAGGCGCGCACCGGTCAACTGCAGCCTCACGTGAAGCACGGTGCCGTGGATCACCTCGTTCGGCGTCGGCGACAATATCGTGACCTTCCCGGTCGAAGCCGGTCGCGTTGTCGAGGGTGTGCTGCCCGGCTTTGCTGTCCCTCCGCCACCGCATGCGACGAGGACGGCCAACAAGATCACGGATGTCATCGCAACCATTCGTTTCATCGATCCCTCCTTATTTCCCGATGGTCGGCTCGAAGTAACTCCACAAAAGCTCTCCCGTTTTCGTGCGCGCCCACACGTCGAAGCGCCACTTCCCCGCCGTCAGTGTGGCGTCGGAAACGATATGCCCCGCTGCGAGCAGCCGGTTATCGAGACCTGTCGGCGCACCTTGCGGTGGCGTCTCGAGCACGAAATACCCGCTCAATCCGTTGAACTGCACGCCGCCGGTGTTGAAGAACGTGGCGTGAACCTCGTTCGCGCCAGCCTTGCCGGGATCGACGTAAAACTGGACCGACCGACCTTGGGAGAGCGACACCGTGTACAAGGTGGGCTGACCCGGCACGGAGCTCACGGAGACCTGCTGCGTGACGCGCGTCGGAACCGTCAGGGGAACCTCGACCGAGGCAGCGCCGCGCTGGATGACCGCCGTGACCGTCCAAACCCCACCGAGCGAAAGGTTCGTTCCCGTGCCCGTGTAGGTCCCCGACCCGGCTGCCTTGAGCGGGAGGGTCGACGAAGGGATCTGCACAGGACCGAGGTATGCGAATCGCAATGAGACCTCGTCTGCGCGCACCGGCGCACCGGAGTCGAAGTCGGCGACCTTCAGCTCGAACCTGTTCGAACCCGCTGTTCCAGGTGTCGCCGTGAGTCGGAGCCGCACGGTCGTGCCGAAGTCGCTACCGGTGACGACAACCGCCTGCGCCGGCCCGGCCGGCGGCAGCGCGCGCGCGGGCGCCACGCTGGAAAGGATGCCGGTGAGCACGAGCACCGCCACCGCCAGCGTTAGTTCTGCACCGCCGGTCCGGCGAAGACCCTTCGGGTCTTCACCCGAACGAGGCACGTTGCGATAGCGATTCACGGCGCCGAGCCCGATCAGCACAAGAAGCAACGCCGACTTCGCGATCACAACTTGGCCGTACGACGTGGAGAACAGCTGATGCCACGAGCCGATCTCGTTGAATGCGCGCCAAACGCCGGCGCCTGCAAGGACGGCGATCAGCCACAACGCGAGCGAGGAGAACCGTCGAACCGCACGGCGCCTGGCTTCCGGATCGAGCGGACCGATGCTTGCGAGCATCGTCGCGAGGCCACCGATCCAGATCCCTCCTGCGACGACGTGCACCCATTGGAGAAGGATCTTTCCCACGCGCCATGAACCGGTCGCCGCGTGCCCTTCGGCCACGTGCGCAAGAACTGTTACGGCCGCCGCAGTCAGCACGACGGCGAAACCGGTCTGTCGCATCCCCGCGCGCCGCACGAGGATCACACCGATGAGCGCGATCGCGAGCGGCACGGCTCGGAGGATGAACGCGTGTCCGATCGAGGTGCTCAAGAGATGCCCCAGAGGCACACCCGCATCGCGACGTTGCCCCTCGACCAGCCCGAGCAGCCCGACCCATGCAGCGATCAAGCCGAGGTGTGCGATCGGTGGTGCGCGCGCAAGGTCACGAGAGACGAAGAGCACCGTGGCCGAGCAACCCAGCAACAAGAAGAGGCCGGTGTAGAAAAGCGACCTGGAGACGACAGACAGTACCGAAGGTGACGGCGTCTTGACGGTAGGCAGCTTGGCGCCCGCAGGCGAGACGCCGACTCCGAAGGCAAACGCGCCGGCCGTTACATGTCCGTCGACGCGCGAAACGGTTCGCCACGACACCGTGTAGACGCCGTTCGGAAGCGTCCCAACGTCGACGATCAGTTCGGTTGGCGCGCCGGGCACCGCGCGCGCCTTCCCCTTCTCGACGTTGTTCCCGTTTCCGTCGATCACGTGGACGATCGACAGCGTCGGGTCCGGGTCCTCCGTGAAACTCAACAGCACGGCGGACGGCGGCTTTTGCAGCTGCGCGCCGTCGGCAGGCTCAGAGCTCCTCAGAAGTGCGTGCGCCTGTGCACTCGGACTCACCGGTACGAGTCCGAGCAGGATGAGCGCCGCGATCAGGGCGGCGCGGCGCATCATCTCAGGCCTGCCTCTTCGATCGCCGGGCAGTCAACGCCGCACCGATTCCGATCACACCGATCGCTAGTCCGACGACGGCAAGGATCGTCGCCGTACTCGCGTTGTCATGGGCCTTCTTGATGTCGGCACTCAATCTCGACACATCACGGGTCACGAGATCGCTCAGCGCGCCGGTCGACGGGTCCTTGGCCGGGAATTGCACTCCGGACGGGTCCGTCACCGGATCGAACGTCGTCGGCGACGAACTGAAACTTTGGTCCACCTTCTGACCGTGGATCGAGCCGGTGAAATGAAACGTGTAGGCGCCCGGCCGGGTGGGGATGAACCACGCGCGGTAGTCCCCCGGCGTCCCCAGGCCAGTGTCGGGGTCAAACGTCGGCTCCAGCGGCAGCGTTACGGTTTGCCCGCTGAAAACGACCGCAAGATTCAAGGAATCTCCGAGGTCGGTGACCGGCTTCCCTTTGGAGTCGGCGAGGATGAACTGCACACTGTTCTTGAATCCGGCGTAGGCGGGCTCCTCGCCCCATCCCACCGTGAACTTGTATCTCCCGACGGTGCGCTGTTCATGCGCGAACGCGGGGACAGCCACACCGAACGTCAGGACGAGCAACCCCGTCACAACGGCGGCATGACGCAAGAGCTTCCTCATGCAATGCCTCCATCTTCAGGACGCCGTCCGGCTCGGACGGCGCCGTACGCTCAGGAAATGAGCGCGAGTGGAGGCGCGCGCGGCGATGCGCGCGAGAGGAGCGAAAGCCGCGGACGGATCGCGTCGCGCGGCCGCATGACGGTGACGGCGGCGCGGCGCGGCGCTGGGTTCCCTGCGAGCGTGCGTGCGACGAAGCTGCCGGCGCGCTCGATCAAGGAAAGAACGAACGCAGTGATGGTTGCCACGATCACCTGAAGAACGACGCCGAGCAGCGTGACCTTCAGCAGCTGGCCGGCGTGGGCGTTGACAACGATGCGCTCACCGGCTTCGAGAGCCACGAAGCCGCCGCTCTGTATCAGCGCAAGGATGCCAGCCGCGCGCCATGTCGATCGCCGCTCGACGTGGTGATCGCGCGCGCGCAGCACGCCGAACGCAAAGGAGCCGATAGCCGCGAGGATCGCCGCCGCGATCGCGAACTCGAAGGCCTTTCCGAAGTACGCGTGACCGGTCTGGCGGAGCAAGCCACCCCGGACGACGGGATCGCGATACAACACCAGGTAGTCCAGGATGTGTGCGCCGACCAAACCCAGCATCGCCGCCCCACCGAGGACGGCAGCACGCAACACGCGGGTACGTGAACGCATCTCGGCAAGTGTAGCCCTCAGCGATCGGAATGGCTCGGGAGGCTGTCTGTTCTGCGGTTTTCGGCCCGATCAGCCGGTCGAGACGAGCGCTTCCTCGCGGTTCCACCGACGCGCCGACAACCAGAGGCTCGCCGTGATGGCCACGAGGAGAATCAACATCACGCCCCACGCGAACCATGCGCTGTGGTACAGGACGATCTGCGCGAGCACTTGAACGCCGAAGATCACCGGGAAGACGACGACGGCCGTGATGGCCTGTGCGCCCCGGACGGATTTGGACTTCGACCCGAGTAAGAGCCCGAGCACCACCATTGCGAATCCTGCGATCAGCGACAAGACTGCCGTCTCGATCAGCGTGGCGTGCGAAACGATCGTGAGCGGATCCGACTCTTTCCCGTGCAGGAACAACAAGAAAGCGCTGAACCCGACGGCGCTCGTCGCCAAGCTCGGAACGTACGCCGCCCCGAGAAGCTTGCCTGCGAAGATCGATACGTTCGCGAGCGGCGTCGCCAGGAGCGGGCCGAGCGTTCCGTGCTCGCGCTCGCCCACGAATGCAGTGAGCGCGGCTTGGAGTCCGGCGATGTAAGGAAACACAAGCACTTCCGTCAGGATCCCGAGCACGAGCGCCGGTTTCTCCTTGGATCCGAGCGCACCGTTGGCGACGAGGATGGGCAGCAGCAAACCGAAGATCCCCATCATCGTCACCGAGCGTCTGTCTTGCAGGAGCGCGCGCAGCTCGCGCCGCATGATGACGAACGTCCCAGTCAACACAGGGAGCGCCCGGATCTCATCCGTCATCGCGCGCGCTCCTTACGATGTCCACGTACGCTTCCTGCAAGGTTCGGTCGACCTCGTCCACCGCGATCACATCAGCGCCGGCGGCAACCAGCCGGCGGATTATCTCGGGGTTCGTTGCGAGTGGCTCGCGCGTCCGGAAGTCGATGATGCCGTCGGTGAAGGTGACGTCTTCTACGGCGAGCCCTTTGAACACCGCTTCGTACTTCTTCAAGCCTTTGGCCAGCCGGACCCGGTAGCGCTCACCCTGGTTCGAACGTTTCAGCTGTGTGGGCGTGCCGTGGGCAACCATCTTTCCTCGCTGGATGACCACGACGTCATCTGCCAGCTCCTCGGCCTCAGCCAGAACGTGCGTGCACAACACGATGCAGCGGCGTTCGTGCCGGAACTCCTTGATGCGCTCACGGAACTCGATAGCGGCTTCGACGTCGAGCCCGCTCGTCGGTTCGTCTAGGAACAGAGCGGGTGGGTCGTTCACGAGCGCGCGCGCGAGCTGAACCCGCTGCCGCATCCCCTTCGAGAACGATTCGATCTTCTTCGTGAGGCGGTCGGACAGTCCGACCTCTGCGGCTAACTCGGCGGCGCGGCGGCGCGCGGTCGCCGGTGTCAGCCCGTAGGCCTCGCCGAAGAAGGAAAGGTATCCCTGAAGCGTCATGGTGTCGTACAGGTTTGCTTCGCCCATAAGCAGCCCTGCGCGCGCCCGCGCATCGGCAGGCTGCTCGACCACATCGATGTCATCGATCCATGCCCGGCCCTGTGTGATGCCGATGAGGCCGGCGGCCATGCGTACCGTCGTCGTCTTCCCTGCGCCGTTCGGGCCGAGGAGCGCCACGATCGAACCATCGGGAACCTCGAGCGAGATACCGTCGACCGCGCGCGCAGTGCCGAACGTCCGGACAAGACGCTCGAGGCGGATCAAGTTTGCTTCTGTTGCTTTGCCAGCGCGCGCAAGTCGGTGCTCTCGTCTGAGAGCACGCTCGGCGCGGGCGTGATCCCGGCCTCGATGAGCGCGCGCGCACCGCGCACGTCTTTGGCTCGGTTGAAGCCGACCGCGGCGACCAGCCGCCCATCGTCGAGGTAGAAGACGGAGAACTTCCGTGCATCCACGTCGCCGCGGAACACCAGCTCGTCCCAGTGCAGGGGGTGCCCCGCCATCTGAAGATTCAGGTCGTACTGGTCGGACCAGAACCACGGCACTTCCGCGAACGGCTCACCTTTATCCAGCATCGCGCGCGCAGCCGCCGCCCCTTGGTTCTGCGCGTTCTGCCAGTGCTCTACGCGGATGGGCTCGCGGCAGTACGGGTTGGGGTGCCTGGCGACGTCGCCCGCGGCGAAGACGCCGGGAGCCGAGGTCCGGCAGAGCTCGTCGACGTCGATCCCGTTCGAAACGGCGATGCCGGCTTCTTGCGCCAGCTCGACGTTGGGCGCGATACCGACTCCCACGATAACGACGTCGGCATCGAACGCACCCTCGGACGTCAGCGCGCGGCGCACGTGCGAATCGCCCTCGAAGCCCTCGACCTTGATGCCGGTGCGAAGGTCGACGCCGTTCTCGCGGTGGATCTCGCCGTGGATCTTCCCAACCTGCTCGCCGAGCGCCCGCACGAGCGGAACGGCCTCCGCCTCGAACAAGGTCACTTCGCATCCAAGGGTGCGCGCGCTCGCGGCTATCTCCGACCCGATGAACCCGGCCCCGACGACCACCACGCGCGCTCCGGGCTTCAGCTGCTCGGACAGCGCTTTCGCATCTTCGTACGTCCGGAACGTATGGATACCCTCGAGGTCGGCACCAGGGGCCGCCAGCGTGCGCGGCCGGCCGCCGGTGACCAACAAGAGCTTTTCGAACGGAACCGTCCGCCCGTCGTGCAACTCGACCGCACGCCCCGCGAGGTCGATGCGGTCCGCGCGCACGCCGAGCAGCATCTCGATGTCGTTCTCTGAGTACCACTCCGCGGGACGCAAGAAAGCCTTTTCGAGCGGCTGCTCGCCGCGAAGGAACTCTTTCGAGAGCGGCGGACGTTCGTACGGTCGCTGTGGCTCATCGCCGATCATCGTGATCGGCCCGTCGAAGCCTTGCTTGCGAAGCTCCTCGACCGCGCGTCCCCCGGCAAGGTTCGCGCCGACGATGACGATCCCGGGGCTTTGGGCCACTGCGCGCGCCTAGTGCGCCCGCTCGTACTGCGAGATGCCCTCTTGGAGCGCATCCCACGCGAGCACCGCGCACTTGATCCGCACCGGATACTTCACGACGCCCTTCAGCGCGACGAGATCACCGAGCTCATCCTCGCCCGGTCCTTCGTCGCCGGCCATCATCTTGCGGAAGTTGATAACGAGGCCTTCGATCTCGTCGACCTTCTTCCCACGGATCTGCTCGGTCAGCATCGACGCCGACGCCTGCGATATCGAGCAGCCCTGCCCCTCGAACGCCGCGTCTGTCGCCACTCCGTTGTCGTCGACGACGACGTGCACGGTGATGTCGTCGCCGCACAACGGATTGTTGCGGTGGACGTCGATCCCGCCCGCATCGATGTGCCGTTTGTTCCGCGGCGTGCGGTAGTGATCGAGGATCACTTCCCGGTAAAGATCGTCCAGTGACATGGCCTGAGGATACCCTCTTAGAACGGCAGCCCGCCGCCGCGCGCGAAGGTTTCGCGCGCTTTCCCCAAAGCGGCAACGAGAGCGTCGACGTCTTCGTTCGTGTTGTAGATGTAGAAGGATGCCCGGCTTGTTGCAGGAACGCCGAGCACGCGCATCAGCGGTTGTGCGCAGTGGTGGCCGGCGCGGATCGCGACCCCCTCGGTGTCGACGATAGTCGCCAGGTCGTGCGGATGAAGGTCGTCCATCCAGAACGACACGACGCCCCCACGTTTCGCTGGATCCGCCGGTCCAAAGACGCGTAGCCCATCGATCTTCCGGAGCTCGCCGAGCGCGTATGTGACGAGCTCCACCTCGTGACGATGGACGTCCTCCATCCCGAGCTCGTTCAGGTAGTCCACCGCCGTGCCCAGACCGATCGACTGCGCGATGTTGGGCGTTCCTGCTTCGAACTTGTACGGGATCTCGTTGTACGTCGCGTGGTCGATCCAGACCTCGAGGATCATCTCGCCCCCGCCGAGGAACGGCGGCATCGAATCGAGGAGCTCCGCGCGCGCCCACAACCCGCCGGAACCCGTCGGCCCCAGCATCTTGTGGCCGCTGAACGCGAGGAAGTCCGCGTCCATCTCGGCAACGTTCGTGACGAGGTGCGGGACGCCCTGCGCGCCGTCGACCAGCACGAGCGCGCCGGCCGCGTGCGCGGCGTCGGCAATCTTCCGGATCGGGTTGATCGTTCCGAGGACGTTCGACATCTGCGAGACGCACACGATCTTCGCGCCCTCGAGCACCCGCGGCATCGCTTCGAAGTCGAGGAGGCCTTCGTCGGTGATCGGCCACGGGACGATCTGTGCGCCGGTTGCTTGCGTGACGAGCTGCCACGGGATCAGGTTCGAGTGATGCTCCATCTCCGTGACGACGACGCGGTCACCCGGCTTCAGGTTCGCGCGGCCCCACGCGTTGGCGACGAGGTTGAGCGACTCGGTCGCAGACCGTGTGAACACGATCTCCTGCTTGCCCGCCGCACCGACGAAGGCGGCCAGCTTCGCGCGCGCGCCCTCGTAAAGCTCCGTCGCTTCTTCAGCGAGGGCATAGACCCCCCGGTGCACGTTCGAGTTGTGCTGCTCGTAGAAGTCGACGAGAGCGTCGATCACCCGACGCGGCTTCTGCGTCGTGGAGGCGTTGTCCAGCCAGACGAGTGGCTTGTCGCCGTGGACGCGGCGATCGAGGATCGGGAAGTCCTTGCGAACGACTTTGGGATCGAACATCGGCTTACGGTAGCGGGCCCAGATCGGGCACCGCACCGTCCTCCTTAAAGGAATCGTACCCCGTCTTCTCGAGCTCGGGGCCAAGTTCTGGGCCACCGGAGCGCGCGATGCGCCCGTCGATCAAAACGTGGATGAAATCGGGCGTGATGTAGTTGAGGATCCGCTGATAGTGGGTGATGAGGAGGACACCGACGTTTTCGTCCGCGACCGCGTTGATGCCTTGGGATACGGCCCTGAGCGCATCGATATCGAGCCCCGAATCTGTCTCGTCCAGGATAGCGAGGTCGGGCTCGAGGACCGCCATCTGCAAGATCTCGTTCCGCTTCTTCTCCCCACCCGAGAATCCTTGGTTCACGTAGCGGCGCACCATGTCCTCGTCCATGCCGAGAAGCGCCATCTTTTCCTTCAAGAATTTGAAGAACTCGATCGCCGACGTCTCTTTCCCGGTGACGGCGTTGCGCGCCGAGCGCAGGAAGTTCACGACGCTGACGCCGGGAACCTCTTGGGGATACTGGAACGCAAGGAACATGCCGGCGCGCGCGCGCTCGTCGACGGGCAGCTCGAAGAGGTTGCGGTCTTTGAAGCGCACCGTGCCCTTGGTCACTTTGTAGCCGGGGCGGCCCATCAACACGTATGAAAGTGTGCTCTTCCCTGAGCCGTTCGGGCCCATCACGGCGTGGACTTCGCCGCGGCGTATAAGGAGAGAAACGCCTTTCAGGATCTCGTCGCGTCCTTCGACGCCGGCATGCAGGTCCGTAATTTCGAGCAGAACCTCACCCGGCTTCGCTTCGGTCGCGCGCGGTGCCGTCTGAGTGTCGGTCATCAGTGTCAAGCCTCCACGTACAAGTCGCCGTCTTCAACAAGGGTTCCAAACGTGCGCACCGACCTGGTCGCTGGGAGCGAGCGCACCTCGCCCGTCGGGATGTGGAACATCGCGCCGTGCTTCGCACATTCCACGATGTCCTCGTCAACGTAGCCCTCGGAGAGAGAGGACTCTTCATGGGTGCAGGTGTCGGCGATCGCGTAGAACTCGCCATCGACGTTGAACACGGCGATCGGCTCCGAGTCGTTCTCGACTCGAAGAGCCATCCCCGGCTTCAAGTCCTCGGCCTTGCACACGCGGATCTTCTCCACCACCTTCACTCCTCGAGCGCCAGCTCGTCCTCGACCGCTGCTTCGAGCGATGTGCGGATCTCGGGGACGTGCACCCGGTCGATGACCTCTTGGAAGAACCCTTTCACGAACACGTTCTGGGCGGCTTCATCGTCGAGACCCCGGCTCTTCAGGTAGAACAGCACGTTCTCGTCGGGCCGTCCGACCGAAACGGCGTGCGTCGCGCGCACGACCTCGCTCGTCTTGATCTCGAGGAACGGGTCGGGAAGCGCGCTCGCTCCTCGCGACAGCAAAAGGTTCCGATTGGTTTGCTGCGCGTCCGACTGCTTCGCGTCCTTCTCGATGTCGACCAGTCCTGAATAGATCGCTTGTGAGCTGCCCTTCAGCGCGCCCTTGTAGTAGAGCTCGCTCGAGGTATGCGGCGCGCGATGCAGCTGCAGCGTCCGATTGTCGATGTGCTGCTCGTGGTCCCCGAAGTAGACGCCGAGCAGCTCGCCGTGCGCACCTTGGCCCTCGAGCACCGCCTGCGCGACCGAGCGCGAGAACTTGCCGCCCAACGTTGCCGCGAGCGAGCGGACGGTCGCGTCGCGTCCGACGAGCGCGCGCTGGACGTTGAAGTGCCAGACGCTCTGTGGAAAGTCTTGCACTTGAAGGTAGTTCACCGTGGCGCCTTGCTCGGCATATATCTCGACCGCGGCGACGCACAGCGCTTCGCCGGCAAGCGCCGCACCAGAGAAGTAGTCGATGTACGTGACCGAGGCTCCCTCGTCCGCCACGATCACCGTGCGCGGGAAGATCGCGACCCCCTCGTGAGTGATCCAGCGCACCATCTGGATCGGCAGCTCGACCGAGACATTGCGGGGGACGTATAGGAACGAACGTCCACCGGTGAAGGCCGCGTTCAACGCTTCGATCTTCGCCTCGAACTCGCTTACGCCCGCTCGCCCGAGCCACCGCTCGACGAGCTCGGGCTGCTCGCGCGCGACGTCTTCGACACGGTTCAAGATGACGCCGGCGTCGGCGAGCTTCGGCGCAAGGCGCACGTGGACGAGATCTGCGTCCATCCGCACACCGAGGCCCAGACGATCGCCCTTCTGTCCGATCGCGAGCGCGCGCACCTCCGGCGGAAGGTCCTCCAGCTCTGCGACCGGCTCGTTCACCGGCGGTGTCGCATCGAAGCGCTCAAGATCGAGCTTGCGGATGTCGGTGTGCTTCCACTCTTCGAGCGTTTGATCCGGCCACGGAAGCGCGCTGAAGCGCTCGAATGCAACCTGACGACGCGCGGCTAGCCACGCCGGTTCAGCGGTGCGATGTGACAGGCGCGCGACCGTATCAGCGTCGAACAATGCAGTCATCGTCGTTGCGCGCGGTGGGTTTAGCCGACCGCGCCCTCCATCTGAAGCTGGATCAAGCGGGTCAGCTCGACCGCGTATTCCATCGGCAATTCCTTCGTGATCGGCTCGATGAAGCCGTTCACGATCATGCTCATGGCTTCGGTCTCGTTTATCCCGCGGCTCATCAAGTAGAACAGCTGTTCCTCTCCGATCTTCGACACCGTCGCCTCATGGCCGATCTCGGCCGTCTGGTTCTCGATGTCCATGTAGGGATAGGTGTCGGAGCGAGAGTCCTCGTCGAGGATCAACGCGTCACAGCGGACGAAGTCCTTGCTGTTCTCAGCGTCGGCCTCGACTTTGACCAAGCCGCGGTAGCCCGTCCGGCCGCCCTGCGCCGAAACCGACTTCGAGATGATCTGGCCTGAAGTGTTCGGAGCGACGTGGACGATCTTCCCGCCCGCGTCTTGGTGCTGGCCTTCGCCTGCGAACGCAACCGAGAGAACCTCGCCGCGCGCGCCCTCACCCATCAGGTAGATCGACGGGTACTTCATCGTGACCTTGGAGCCGATGTTGCCGTCGACCCACTCCATCACGCCGTGCTCGTAGACCTTCGTGCGCTTCGTCACGAGGTTGTAGACGTTGTTCGACCAGTTTTGGATCGTCGTGTAACGGGCGCGCGCGTTCTTGTGCACGATGATCTCGACCACGGCCGAGTGCAGCGAGTCGGTGGTGTAGATCGGCGCCGAGCACCCCTCGACGTAGTGAACGTACGCACCCTCGTCGACGATGATCAAGGTCCGTTCGAACTGGCCCATGTTCTCTTTGTTGATCCGGAAGTACGCCTGGAGCGGGATCTCGACGTGCACGCCGGGCGGCACGTAGATGAACGACCCACCGGACCACACCGCGGAGTTCAACGCGGCGAACTTGTTGTCGTTCGGCGGGATA
>Ga0070708_100003566_pt1 | contig 12210 bp, 12 predicted proteins | sample KBSK5503metaG_FD_65469 | JGI IMG/M metagenome (GOLD analysis project Ga0070708, IMG submission 65469) | Corn, switchgrass and miscanthus rhizosphere microbial communities from Kellogg Biological Station, Michigan, USA - KBS K5-50-3 metaG | ecosystem: Host-associated > Plants > Roots >...
AGCAAGGACATCCGCAAGTACGGCGACGGCAAGGTCAAGGCGAACCTCGACATCGAGCTCGTCGTCGACATGATGAAGACGGCCCGGAACCTCGACGTCGCGATCGTCGTTTCGGGCGACGGTGACTTCGCCCCAGCGATCCGGGCGGTCCAGGAGATGGGCGTCCGGGTCGAGGTGATCAGCTTCCGCGGCAACACGTCGTCAGACCTGATCGAGGTCGCGGACCTGTTCACCGACATCACCCAGCTCGCCCGCGTCGACAAGACCTCCTCGCGGTCCGGCCGGCGGGTGGCCGGCGACGACGAGGACCTCTCGATGACCGAGGTCCCGGACAAGCAGACCGAAGGCACGGGGGCCCGCGGCCGTGGACGTGGTCGGGGCCGTCTCCGGCCGGGCGAGGCCGAGCCGATCTCCGCACGCGCACGGACGCCGCGATCGTCGACCGGTCGAACACCTGCGGCCGCAGCGAGCGGCAACGGCTCGCTCGTGGTCCTGCCCGGTGAGCGGCTGGCCCGTGTCGCCGGCGGGCCCGGCGATGAGGGCACCGAAGACGACGAGGTGACGATCCTCGAGCCCGTCGCCGAAGGCGACGCGACGCTCGAGGGCCAGCTCGCTGGAGAGGAGGCCGGACGGCGTCGGCGTCGCCGGCGCGGCGGACGGGGCCGTGGTCGCGGGCGCGGACGCGAGGGCGAGGTGCTCGTCGGCGGCGCGACACCTGGACCTGTCGAGGCGGACGCGACCGACATCGATGTCGACGCGGATGACGAGGTCGAGGAGGACGAGATCCTCGCGGCCCCGGCCCCGGCCCCGAGCGATGCCCCGCGTCGCCCCCGACCGACGCCGTTCGGCTCGGTCTGGGACTCGCAGCTCGGGGTGCCGAGCCGGCAAGCGCCGACGCCGATCGCGCCGACGCCGATCGACGAAGAGGACTTCGAGGAGCCCGAGATCCCGGAGTACCTGATCGCCGAGCAGCGGCGCGGACGCCAGCAGCAGGGTCGCGGCGGAGCCGGAGCCCGCGGCGGCGCCCGTGGCGGGCGCAGCGCGTACACCGCGGCGATCGATCGCGAGCGGTACGGCCGTGGCGGCGGCAGCGGCGGGATCAACCGGTACCCGGACGTGAGCGGCCGGGATCGGGATCGGGACCGTCCGCCCGAGCGCCAGCCGAACCGTGGCGGTGGCCGGCCCGACGCGGGCTACGGTCGCCAGGAACGCTTCGACCGGCCCGCGCCGCGATCCGGTGACCCGTGGACCGAGGTGCCGCCGGAGCTCGAGGAGATGCTCCGGGCGCAGCTGGCCCAGTCGCCCAAGGGTCGACGTCCGGAGCCTGCACCCGCGGCGCGGACGACGGCTGGTCCAGGCAGCACCGCGTTCGAGCCGACACCGGAAGCGGTCGCGACGCGCCGGCCAACGCGCCGAAGCCCGGTGCGTGTTGCGACGGCCCCAGACGGTGGGACCGAAGCGGCCGGCGGTTCCGACAGCCCGACGGGCGAGCCCGTCGCTCCGAAGCGTCGGACGGCCACCCGCAAGAAGGCTGAGCCGTCGACCGCGACAGCGATGCCCGCCGCGGACGCGTCAGAGGGCGAGGCCACGGCTGCGGCGGCGCCCAAGCGACGAACGTCGACCCGGAAGAAGGCCGAGCCGGCGGCTTCGTCGACGACTGGCGAGACCGCCTCGGGCGCCGGGGCGGCAGCGCCGAAACGCCTGGCGACACGCAAGAAGGCCGAGCCGGCCTGAGCCGGTTGCTCCGGGGCCGATCGGCGTGACCCGGTCGGCAACGGGCGGCCCAGCGATCGGCCGCGTGTTCGTCCGCCCGCTGACGTGCTGACGCGCTGCCGATCAGGAGGGCCGGGTGACAGCGGCCGGCGTCCGGGTCGATGATCGCGCCCGTGCAGACGACGACCTCGAACAGTGCCGTCCCCGGGGCGGGCTTCCGGACGCATGGTCACGACACGGCGGTTGCGCTCATCCGGGCGATGATCGCCGGCCGGACGCCGCATGCCCTCCTGCTCAGCGGACCGTCGGGCGTCGGGAAGACCACCCTCGCGCTGGACCTTGCGGCCGGCCTGCTCTGCGATGACCCGGATCCCGCCGTCCGGCCGTGTCGCGCCTGCCGGGCGTGTCGCCTGGTCGATCGCGGCATCCATCCGGACCTCCATCGGCTGGCGCCCTCCGGGCCGGCCGACCAGATCCGGATCGGCGACCGCGGCCGGCCCGATCCCGGCACGATCCGCCGATTGGCGTCGGATCTCGTCCTGCTTCCGGTCGAGGGCGGCGCCCGGGTCGCGATCCTCGAGCGTGCCGACCGAATGACCGATGACGCGCAGACCGCCCTGCTGAAGACCCTCGAAGAGCCGCCCGCCGGCGTGACGATCATCCTCTGCGCCGATGACGACGAGCGCCTGATGCCCACCGTCCGCTCGCGCTGTCGGCGGATCCGGCTGGGCCCGGTCGCCGTTCGCGAGATCGAGGCGATCCTGGCGGCGATGGACGTCGCGGACGCCGCGGTTGCCGCGCGGCTCGCGCGCATCGCCGGCGGTCGGCCAGGGGCCGCACGGACGCTCGCCATCGCCCCGGGTGCCCTCGCGACCCGGGACGAGATCGCGCGAACCCTGCTCGACCTCCTGACCGCCGGGCCGGCGGCTCGCCTCGTCGCGGCTCGCGACCTCGCGGCCCGCGCGGCGGACATCGCACGTGCGCTCGACCGAGGGAGTGTCGAGACGATTGGCGCCGAGAACGGGGGTTCCGCGACGGCAACGCGATCGAGCGGCCTCGGGTCGCGGACCCCGGTCGGTCGTCGAGCCGGACCGACCGTCGCGCCGGCCGGCCCGTCGGTGCCCTCGGATGACGGCGCTGGCGACGCCAGGGAGGGCGACGGATCCGACGCGGCTGACGCGGCGCCCGTCGCATCGGTGTCGGCCGCCGAACGGCGGCGGGCGACATCGATCGTGATCGGTGTGTGGCGCGACCTGACCCGCGACCTGCTCGTGGTGCTCCTCGGCGACGAGCGCCAGGTCCGCGATCCGGCACTTCTCGACGACCTGCGCGCGGCCGCCGCCGCGCTTCGATCCGACTCGGGCGCCGACGGCAGCCCGGCCGCCCTCTCCGGGTTCCTCGCCCGCCTCGACGCCGTCGGCGAGCTGGTCGAGGCGAACACCCGGCCGGAGCTCGCCCTCGACAGCCTGCTTCTCGGCTGGCCGCGAGGCGCCGCCCAATGAGCCAGCCGGACCGCGAACCGCTGGCGGACCAGGCACTCGAGCGCCTCGAAGTGACCGTCCGGGGGCGCGTCCAGGGCGTCGGTTTCCGGTATTACGTGCTCCGGATCGCCGCCCGCCAGGGCCTCACCGGGTGGGTCGCCAACGAGCCGGACGGCAGCGTCCGCTGCGTCGTCGAAGGGCCGCCCGACGAGCTGGACCGGATCGAGGAGCTGCTTCGTCGCGGTCCCACCGGGGCGATCGTCGATGCGGTCCAGGTCGTGCGAATGCCCGCGACGGGGCGGTTCGATCGGTTCGAGGTCCGCTCGGGCGGGCACAGCGGCGACTGACCGCGAGGACCAACGCCACTCGCGCCGATGCCCTGACAGGGCCTTGAGCCGATCCGGAGCTGCGAACGACGGACCGAACGGGTGGACCTTCAGGAGAGGGTCCCATGACCAGTTGGCCATTTCGGAGTCCCCCGATCGGCCTCACCGTCGAGCGTGATGGAGTCTCGGCTGTCCCCTGCTGTCCCGCCGCCGGCGATCGAGCCGGCGGCATCCGTCGCCGAAGACCTTCCGGAGCTGTATCGGGCGATCCTCGACCGGATCGGTCTCCTCGAGCGGATCGGCGAGCGACGCGAGGCGGGCGAGATCCGGATGGCGGCGACGGAGGCGTACTCGGTATCGTGGGACGAGGGCGCCCGGGTCCGGCTTCTCGCGCTGCTCGCCCGCGCCGATCGCGTGCTCACGGGACCGCCGCGGACCCGCGGCTGGACGCTCCGCCGGAGGCACGCCAGGGCGCGCTAGTCTTGTCCGGTGGAGATCCGGGCGATCGTCAGCGTCGCGGACGCGATCACCGCGGCATCCGCGGCCTATGACGAGCTCGCGGAGCGCGCGGAAGAGATCGAGGACGAGTGGTCGTATGTCAACGACCTCGCCGACGCCTGGCGCGAGCGGCTCGCCACGGTCGCCGACGCGCGCGGCGACGAGCCAGCGGGGATCGGGGTCGCCGAGGCGGTCGCGGCGCTCGCGGCCGAGGCGCGTGCCATCGACGACCCGCACCGCGCGATCGACTGGCTCTCGACGTTCCCCCAGGTCCTCCTGATCGCGGTCGGGGAGCGGCCGTGACCGCATCGTCGTGTTCCACCTGGCGATGAGGTTCCAGGACGCGGCCCCCGACGCTCGCGCGATCGTGTACGCCGGGATCCAGGCGGACCCGCTCGTCGCCCGGGCGGCGGGTCTCCTCGCGGACGCGACGCCGGACCAACGAGTCCTGGCGCGAGCCGCGATGAACGGGATGTCGACGGACGCCGCCGTCTGGCGGATCGTGTTCCCGAACCTCTTCGGCCCGGCGGCATCGGCGGGCCCCGAGCGCGAGCGGTCCGAGTCGATCCTCGGCGCTTCGCTGGCCGTGGCCGAACGCGGCGAGCTCGTGCGACAGCAGGTCCGTGGCGCCATCGTGGAGGAGCTGACGGAGCGGCTCGTCCGCAGGCGAGCCGGGGCGGGAGCCGGCGCCGGCTCGGCCGAAGCCACCGGCTCGGCGCCGTCCGTTCGTCGCGAGCGCCGGATCCTGTTCGACGGCGTTCGGGCGGAGTTCCATCCGTACGACGTGACAGTCGAGACGCCGGGCGCCGCGGAGGCCATCGACTGCAAGTGGGGCGCTCGCGGGATCAATGCCGACGTCCTCCACCAGCTCGACGACGCGCGGACCCACGCCGCCGACGAAGAGGAACGCCTCGTGGTCACCCTCGTCGTCTTCGATGCCAGGCGATCGTGCGACGTCCGGCTCGCCCGCCAGACCGCACCGTCCGAGGCGACCCGCGTCATCACGATCGAGACGCTCGACGACCTGGCTCGATGACGACCGGAGAAACGGCGGCAGCCATCGCCCGTGATCGGCTCGCGTTCGAGACCTCGTACCGGGTGCGCTTCGACGAGGCCGGTCCCGGCGGGCAGCTCCGGACGTCCGGCTTCATGCGGTACGCCCAGGACGTCGCGTGGCAGCACTCCGCCGCCCTGGGCTTCGGGCGCGAGTGGTACGCCGAACGCGGGCTGACCTGGCTCGTCCGCGCCGCCGAGCTGGAGATCCTGGCGGACGTCCCGATGGGCGAGGACCTCGTCGCACGGACGGCCGTCGTCGGGATGCGTCGGGTGTTCGCTCGCCGCCGAGGTGATTTCCGGCGGAGTGATGGCACGCCGATCGGCTGGGTCAACACCGACTGGGTCCTGATCGACGCGCGCGGCGCCCTGACCCGGCTCCCGGCCATCTTCGGCGAGCTCTTCGGAGCCCAGGACCACAGCGGCCTCGTCGGCCGGTTGCCGCTGCCGACGACGCCCGACGGGGCCGCACGCCACCGCTTCCGCGTTCGCCCGCACGAGCTCGACCCGATGGCTCACGCCAATAACGCGATCTATCTCGACTGGCTCGAGGAGAGCGTCCTCGCTACGGGCGGACCGGCCGGTGAGTCAGCGATCCGGTCGACCCCGCGCCGCTACCGGATGGAGTTCGCGATGGCGGCCGAGCCGGAGGCGGAGCTGGAGGCCGCAGCATGGTCGGCCGATGGCGTCTGGAGCTACCGCTTGACCTCCGGCGACGGCTCGATCGACCTGTACCGTGGTCGCCTCGAGAGCGCCGCGACGAAGGAGTCGATGGAGACCGGATGACACGCATCGTGTTTCGCGGCGGTCGCGTCTTCGACGGCACGGGTACCGACCCGGCCCCGGCCGACGTCGCGATCGAGGATCGACGCATCGTGGCTGTCGGGGCGGGGCTCGATGGCGATGAGGAGGTCGACGTCGCGGGCCGGACCGTCCTGCCCGGCCTCTTCGACTGCCATACCCACGTGACGATCTCGAGCGTCGACCTGTGGGGCGCCGTCCAGCAGCCGTTCTCGTACCAGTTCTACCAGGCTGCGCGGAACCTCCAGGCGACCCTGTCGATCGGGATCACCACAATCCGCGACGCCGGTGGCGCCGACCTCGGGATCAAGCAGGCCGTGGAAGACGGCCTGATCGCCGGTCCCCGCCTCCGGATCTCGATCATCATGCTGAGCCAGACCGGCGGACACGGCGACGACTGGTATCCATCGGGTGCGAGCGCGCCGCTCCTCGGCTCCCACCCGGGCCGGCCATCGGGGATCGTCGACGGCGTCGACGAGGTGCGGCGCAAGGTCCGCGAGCTCCATCGGGCCGGCGCCGACGTGATCAAGGTCGCGACCTCCGGGGGCGTGCTGTCGCCCCGTGACGATCCTCGGCAGGCGCACTTTCGGCCGGCCGAGCTCGAGGTCCTCGTCGAGGAAGCAACGGCCGCCGGGATGTTCGTCATGGCCCATGCCCAGGGCCCGGGCGGAATCAAGAACGCCGTGCGAGCCGGGATTCGCTCGATCGACCACGGCATCTATCTCGACGACGAGGCGATCGAGCTCATGCTCACCCGGGGCACCTGGTTCGTGCCGACCCTCGTGGCGCCGCAAGGCGTCCTTGACGCGGTCGACGCCGGGATCGCTCTGCCGCCGGCCGTCGTCGACAAGGCCCGGATGGTGCTCGACATCCACCGAGCCGCCTTTGGGCGGGCGGTCGAAGCCGGCGTCCGGATTGCGATGGGGACCGACAGTGGGGTGACGCCGCACGGCCGGAACCTGCGCGAGCTCGAGCTCATGGCCGCCGGCGGGATGAAGCCGGGCGCCGTGCTGGAGGCGACAACCCGGAGCGCCGCTCAGCTGATGGGCCTCGATGACGATCTCGGCACGATCGAGGAGGGCAAGCTCGCCGATCTGGTCGTCGTCGGCGGAGACCCCTACGAATTCCGCGAGTACGGCGATCGGGTCGAGCAGGTCTGGAAGGCGGGCGCTCGCGTCATCTGAGCGATGGCACAAATCCGTCCATGGCCATCGCCGAGCCGACGACCGGCGCCGTGCTTCGCGAGGCGTATCTGGCCCGCACGCCGCGCTCTGCGGCGCTCGCGGATCGGGGCGCCTCGGACACCGATCGGGGCGCCTCAGGCCTCGTCCGCGTAGTCCCAGGCACGGACGACCCCCGGCTCGATCCGGATGACGACGCCGGGCGGGGTCGACGCGACCATCCGCTCCTCCGCCTCGGCGCCCATGTAGCGCCGGGCCGTGCGACCGAGGACGCCGTAGAAGTCGTCGGTGGTGATCGTCGCCTCGCCTCGGACCTCCAGCCCCTTGTACGGCCACTCCGAGTTGGCGACGACGAAGCTCACCCGCGGGTCGCGCCGGATGTGACGGACCTTGCCGTTCTCCTCGGATTCGACCCAGATGTGGAACGCGCCGTCACGCCACTCGAACCAGACCGGCGACAGCAGGGTCGTGTCGTCCAGGCGTCGCGTCGCCAGCACGGCGATGATCGGCTGCTCGAGGAGGTCGCCGAGGTCGCTCGGGCCGAGGTCGGTCTTCATCCGCAAGGACTCCCAGTCAGGTCGAGGGCGATCGTCTCACGCCAATCGTGGAGCGAGGGCCGCCCCGGGAACAGGTCCAGCAGCGGTCGGAATCCGGGGTCCAGATCCTCGCCTCTGCACCGATCCCTCGGTTATCGGTCAAGCCTCGGGCGCGTCCCGGTGCCCGTAGGTCGGCGGATCGCCGGCCGGCTCGGCGGCCCAGCGAACGGCGTTCGCGATCACGTGCCGGACCTCGGGCTGGAAATAGGTCGGATGGGTCTCGTGCCCGGGCCGGAAGTAGAAGATCCGGCCCCGGCCGCGCTCGAAGCAGCAGCCGCTCCGGAACACCTCGCCGCCCCGGAACCAGCTCACGAGGACGAGCCGGTCCGGCGCAGGGATATCGAAGTGCTCGCCGTACATCTCTTCGTGCTCGATCGCGAACGATTCGGGGAGTCCCGCGGCGATCGGATGGGCTGGATCGACCACCCACACGCGCTCCCGCTCGCCCGACTCGCGCCACTTGAGGTCGCAGCTCGTGCCCATCAAGCGCTTGAAGATCTTCGAATGGTGGCCCGAGTGCAGGACGATCAGCCCCATTCCGTCGAGCACTCGTCGCTGGACGCGATCGACGATCGCGTCGTGGACCTCCGCGTGCGCCGTGTGGCCCCACCATGTCAGGACATCGGTCGCGGCGAGGACGGCGTCGGTCAGTCCGTGCTCCGGCTCGTCCAGGGTCGCCGCCCGGACGTCAAACCCGGCACCGCGCAGGCCATCGCCGATCGCCGCGTGGATCCCGTCGGGATAGACGGCCCCGATCTCGGGGTCGGTTCGCTCCTGGCGATATTCGTTCCAGACGGTGACCCGGATCATCGACGGACTGACTCGGCAAGGTCCGTGGCTCCGGCTTGGAGCGCGGAGCCCTCGTCCGCCAGAGATGCGCCCGGCGCCGGGCGCGCGGGGAGATGGACCACCCCTCCGCCGCGGCCCGTCGACTCACGGATGGCGTCCCAGAGGCGGGCCATGCGCAGGCCCACCTCGGGCGGGCTCGGGTTCGGTGTCCGCCCGGCGCGGACGTTCAGGAACTGCTCCCAGACCGGGCTGGGCGCGATCGACCGAACCTTGCGGAGGCGGGCGGCCCCGGCTCGCTGCAGCTCCAACCCCTCACCCCAGATCCCGGTTCGCAGGATGGCTCCGGTCGTGAACACGCGGATGTCGGAATGGCAGGACGGGATCGCGCTGCCGCAGGCATTCATCGTCACGAGCGCTCCGGACGCGAGCCGGCCCATCACCACCGACCGCACGTCGACCGGCCGGCCGTCATCCTCCATCCAGGCCGTGACCTCGGTGAAGTCGTCGCCGGCGAGGTCCGACACGGTGTTCAGCATGTGGGCGCCGGTGTCGAACAGGAACCCGCCACCGGACAGCTCGGGCTGCTGGCGCCACGTTCCGTTCGTCAGGGTCGCCCAGTTCTGCCAGACGACCGCGCTGATGTTCAGGATCGGCCCGAGCTCGCCCGATCGGAGCAGCCGCGACGCCTCGCGGACCTGCGGCGAGAGGCTGCCCTGGAAGGCGACGACGAGGAGACGGCCCGTTCGATCCCGCGTCTCGATCAACGCCGTCGCCTCGCGCGCGGTCATGACCATCGGCTTCTCGAGGAGGACGTCGAACCCGGCCTCCAGGCAGGCCGTTGCCTGCGCGAAGTGAAGAGCGTGCGGCGTGATGATGAAGACCGCGTCGAGCTGACCGGCCTGGGTTGCGACGAACCGCGCCCAGTCTGGCTCATTGGGCGGGATCGCCTGCCCATGCTGGTCGAAGAGCTCGGCGGCGGCTGCGTAGGCCGCGGCCGATGGCTCGCAGACCGCCGCGACGCTCGTGTCGGTGCGCCGCAGGATCTCCCGCAGGTGGAAGCGGGCCATCAGGCCCAGGCCGATGAATCCGACTCGGATCGGGGCGGCTTCGGTCATCTCGTCGGGGGGTCCTCGAGGGTCGGCTCCGGCGCCGGCGGCGCCTGTGACGAAAACGCTACCCCACGATCCGCCGCCCCGCCGGGGCCCACGCACCGACCACGTTCGCTCGGCCGCCCTTCGCGAGCGCACGTCGTTGCAACTCGGCAGGATCGCTTCTCATCGGCCGCCGATCTGTGATCTGATCCGTACACCGTGGACGTTCTCTCTGCCGTCCTGGCGCTCCTCGTCGCCATCGCGATCCTGTTCGAGATCGCGATCCGCCTCGGTGTGCCGTATCCGACGTTGTTCGTGGTCGGCGGAGCCGGGCTGGCGCTCGTCCCGGGTCTGCCGCGCGTGAGCCTCGAGCCGGACCTCGTTCTCCTCGTCTTCCTGCCGCCACTCCTCTTCACGGCGGCGATCGAGACGCCGATCCGGGACCTCCGTGCGAACATCGCCCCGCTTGCCCGGCTGTCCGTCGGCCTCGTCATCTTCACGATGGTGGTCGTCGCCGTCGTCGCGAACGCCGCGATTCCGAGCCTCGGCTGGGCGGCCGCCTTTACGCTCGGGGCAATCGTCGCGCCGACGGATGCGCTCGCCGCGACCTCGGTCTTCCGACGACTCGGCGCTCCCCGCGTGGTTGTCACGCTCATCGAGGGCGAGGCGCTGCTGAACGACGCGACGGCGCTCGTCGCATATCGGGCGGCCGTCGTCGCTGCGGTCACCGGAGCCTTTGTCCTCTCGAGCGCCCTTGCCACGTTCCTCGTGGCCGCGGTCGGCGGCATCGTGATCGGTCTCGCTGTCGGCCGTGTCGCCAGCGAGATTCTGCGCCGGCTCGACGACCCGCCCGTGGAGGTTGCGATCTCGCTCGTCGTCCCGTTCCTGGCGTACCTGCCAGCCGATCGGCTCGGCTTGTCGGGCGTGCTCGCGGCCGTGACCACCGGCCTCGCGATCGGGAGCCGCCTGGGCCGCGTCCTGACGCCGAGCAGCCGCGTGCTGTGGCTCACGACCTGGAAGATGATCGGGTTCATCCTGAACGGCTTCGTGTTCGTGCTGATCGGCCTCGAGCTCCCGCAGATCCTCGAGGGCCTCGGGGCCCGATCGCCGGTTCACGTCCTGGGCCTTGCCGTCCTGATCAGCGTCGTCGTCGTAGTCGCCCGGATCGTCTGGGTCTTCGTGACCAGCCTCGTGCCGGGGTCGCCACGCCAGGCGATCGCCCGGCGTGATCCGCGGCTCGCCGCGCGATTGACCTTCGTCGTGAGTTGGGCCGGGCTCCGCGGCGCCGTGTCGCTGGCGGCGGCCCTCGCGCTGCCGGTCGGCTTCCCGGAACGCAACCTGATCCTGCTGTTGACGTTCGCGGTCATCGCGACAACCCTCGTCGGCCAGGCCCTGACGCTACCCTTCGTTCTGCGATGGGCGGCCTGGGACGGCGTCGAGTTCGAAGGCGACGAGGGCACCCTTGCTCGGGCCGCTGCGTACCAGGCGGGTCTTGACGAGATCGCTCGGGCACGGCCCCAATGGCCCACCCATCAGCCGCTCTTCGATCGGCTCGAGTCCGGGCTCCAGGATCGGACCCGGCATCTCGCGACCGAGGATCCCGAAGAGACGGAGGAACGCCGCCAGGAGCGGATCGAGCACGAGGAGATCCAGCGCGGCGTCATCGGCGCCCAACGGACCGCGGTCATCGAGCTGCGCGACCGAGGCGAGATCAACGACGCGACGTTGCGGATCATCGAGCGCGAGCTCGACCTCGAAGAGCTCAGGATGGAGGGATGACGTTGGCATTCACGGACGGCGATCCGTGGTAACCGCGAAGGACGGCGGCGCCAGGGCCGTGCTCCATGCGTCCGATCCGGTGATGGCCCAGCTGATCGACGAGCTCGAGCCGATCGATCTCGCGACCTGGCGTGCGCGCTGGTCCCCGGATCGGTTCGGCTCGCTCGCCCGGTCGATCGTCGGGCAGCAGATCGCCACTCGCGCGGCGGAGGCGATCTTCGGTCGGCTCGAGGCGCTCATCGACGGTCGGGATCCGGCGACCGCGATCGCGGCGGCGTCCGATTCGGAACTGCGGACGGTCGGCCTCTCGGGCGCGAAGGCCGCCTCGCTCCGAGACCTCGCGGCGCGCACGCTCGACGGCCGGCTCGGGCTGGACCGGCTCGCCGACATGAGCGACGACGAGGCCCATGCCCAGCTGACGGCGGTCCGCGGGATCGGCGATTGGACCGCGGACATGTTCCTGCTCGGCCAGCTGGGCCGGCCGGACGTCCTGCCCGCGGGCGACCTCGGGATCCGTCGCGCAGTCCAGGCCGCGTATGGGCTCAATCGGACGCCGACCGTGAAGGAGGTTCGGCAGATGGGCGAGGTCTGGCGCCCGAACCGCTCGCTCGCGACTGCCTACCTCTATCGCTCACTCCGAGCCCGTCGACCGAATCCCTGAGTATTGCGACTGGTTCTCGACACACGAGGCGGGATCCGCGTATCATGCCGCGCATGTCGGAATCCAATTCGATCGTCCACGCCCTGGACATCGCCGGGTATCGGGTCACCGGCCCTCGGCGAGCGGTCGCCGACCTGATCAGCGATCAAGACGGTCACTTCACGGCTGCAGAGCTGGAGACCGTCGCTCGCCAGCGGCGGCTGGGGATCAGCCGGGCCACCCTGTTCCGTGCCCTCGACCT
>Ga0070708_100003572_pt1 | contig 12188 bp, 8 predicted proteins | sample KBSK5503metaG_FD_65469 | JGI IMG/M metagenome (GOLD analysis project Ga0070708, IMG submission 65469) | Corn, switchgrass and miscanthus rhizosphere microbial communities from Kellogg Biological Station, Michigan, USA - KBS K5-50-3 metaG | ecosystem: Host-associated > Plants > Roots >...
CCGCTTCGAGCGCCTGGAAAATCTCCGAGCCCTTCGGGTGAGCCCACCAGCTGCCGCGAATGGGCTCCCCTGCGACGGCCTCGGCCAGGCTGGGCACCGGGCCTTTCGCCGAGGCGAGGACGACGCCGTGCCGGGCAATAAATCCAACCGCGTCGAAGGAAGTGGACATCGCGGGACCGGAATGAATCCGGTAGCAAAACAGAAAGAACAGTCTTCAGATATAAGAAATATCATCCGCAGAAAGGGCAACGCATCGCGGGGGGCAAACACGAGGGAGGGCGCAGATGACCCAAAAAAAGGGACGGTCGCGCGAAGAGGGCAGGGCGCTCGACGCACTTCGGGCAATCTGCGGCGTTCTTCCAGAGAGCGTCGAGACGACGACCTTCGGCCACCCTACGTTTCAAGCGGGGAAGAAGCGCACGTATGTCGTGCTGGACGATCACGAGCGGCCCGATATGCTGTGCCTGGTGTTCAAGGCGGACCACGCCGAGCAGGCACGACTCATCGACGGCGAGGTGTTCTTCCCCTGCAAGTTCGGCGCTAAACACGGGTGGACCTCGATGCGGGTCGACGCGCGGACCGATTGGGGTCAGGCGAAGGGGCTCGTCGTCGCCAGCTATCGCCGCGTCGCGCTCAAACGGATGGTTGCCGCCCTCGACGGGCATGATGGCCCCGGCTGAAACCGTCGGCCGGAGACGATGGCGGATGTCCGCGCGACCATTGCCAGCAAGGACCACGGTCGAGACGCACTGGACGACGTTGGGGCCGAGACGGTTCGCTTCGAGTGGCGCGAGGGTGCGATGCTGGAACGATCACGGCGCTGATCGCGTCGCCGCGGCGCTTCCAACCGCCATGCAGCCAGTCACATCCCTCCAGTCGTGGTGGAGAAGATATTTCCGGCTTGCCCGACCACCCATCCCGTATTCGGATCCACAAAAGAGATTGCCAGGAGCGGGACCGTCGACGGGTTGGGTTGACTTGTCCAAGTGGCGCCGGCGTCGGTTGTACGCGCGATCACTGCTTGGCAAGGATGAGTGTCTCCACAGATCCAACCCACCGCTGTTCCAGTTCTCGCGTCCGCGAAGGAAACCGCTTTCAAATAAGCGTCGCCGTGGAAGATGAATACTAAATCCGTTGCGAAGGCGGTGGTCCAAGTCGCCCCACCATCGACGGTACGCATGATGACTCCATAGAGGTACATGAAGTGGTGAAAATGGTCGGTAAACCGTCCCACGGCCCATCCCCTATTGGCGTCCACGAACGAGACCCCAAAAAGCTGGGTGCAGATAACGGAACAAACCATCGTGCCCGCTACGCGCCAGGTGGCTCCGCCATCGTCAGTGCGCACCACGCCTGTGTAACCGACGGCGATTGCTATGTTGGCGTTCACCATCGAAACGCCTTGGAGGGGTTCGAGAATCGGGCTCGATTGACGAGTCCAGGTGGCGCCGCCGTCTTCGGTGCGAAGGATGTTTGTTCCGCCGACTGCGGTTCCGATGCGCGCACTCGCGAACGAAACGCTGGAAACGGGTATCGCGCTCACACGTAACCAGGTCGCACCGCCGTTTGTCGTTCGCAGAACTCCGGAATCGCCCACGGCGATACCGGTATTCGCGTCAACGAAGGTCACTGCCCCCAGCCGTTGAGTCGTACCGCTGTACTGAGCCGTCCAACTGAAGCCACCGTCCAGCGTCCGAAAGATGTTTCCGCCATCGTCGACGACGGTCCCGACGTGCGTATCCACGAAGGAGACTCCCGTCAGAGCACCACCGGTGCGGAATTCTCTTTGACTCGCCCAGGTCAGGCCACCGTCAGTCGTTCGCAGGATGCTTCGCGAATAACCGACCACGGTCCCTGTAAAATCATCCCAGAACGAAACACCTGCGAGCACAGCATCCCTCGCAGAATCTACTGCTGCCCAGGTGATGCCGCCGTCGTTCGAGCGAAGAATGGTTCCACCCTCACCGACGATGGTGCCGGTGGTGCCGAGTAGCGATGCACCCCAGAGGTAGTGCGTCGTCCCGCTCTCCAGGATCGTCCAGGTGATCCCGCCATCGGTCGTACGGAGAATGGTTCCCTGATCGCCTGCAGCGATCCCCGTGCTCGGATCCAAGAAGGAGACACCGCTCAGATAGTTCGTGGTCCCGCTGTTCTGCAGCGTCCAGGTCATTCCTCCGTCGACCGTGGTGAGTATCGTTCCCAGGTCGCCCACGGCGGTGCCGATGTTCGCGTCTACGAATGACACCGCGTAGAGCGGCGATGTCGTTCCGCTGTCCTGCGCCACCCAGGTCTGGCCGCCATCCCTCGTCCGCAGAATGGCTCCAAAGTCGCCGACGGCAGTGCCATTGTTAACGTCCGTGAAAGAGACGCCGATGAGATAATTTGTCGTGCCACTGGATTGAGACGTCCAGGTGTTACCTCCGTCCGTGGTGCGAAGGATGACCCCCTGGCTTCCGACCGCAGTCCCGGTGTTCGCGTTAACGAAGGAAACGGCATCAAGAGTGGCCTGCGTTCCACTTTCCACAGTCGTCCAGGTGATGCCGCCGTCCGCGGTACGAAGGATTTCTCCGCGATCACCAACGACGATGACGGTTAAAGGATCCAGAACAGCCACGGCGATTAACTGCTCATCGACAGGAGTCAGGCTCTGATGAGACCACCCGGATTGAGCTGCGGAGGGTGCTGGCCAGCCTGCAGAAACAACAAGAAGGCCCAAGCAGAAAAATGGAACAAGCCTCATCGTAATCCCTCCTCTACTCCCGCAGCGAAGGGGCTGCGCCCAGAGTGCGGTCTTCGCATGAGCGGCGGGATTTGTCCATAGGTTTGGGCCACAGTCCTGAACGCAACACCTCACCGAACGTGGCTTGAAGATTCCCGGGCCCGGAGGTCTGAGGGTCCCGCGAGAGAAACCTCAAACCCATCTCTCTCGCAGGGGGTTCTTCGATGAGGATCCGGTGGTTGGTTTCGCGGGGCGCAGTACCGTTGATTCTGGCCTTTTCGTTCACCGCACAGGCGCGGGTGGTGCGGTTCGTGGTGGAGAACACCCGCACCTTCGCGGACGGCACCAGCTTCGGCAGCGTCGGTCAGTACCAGCGGCTCGACGGCACCGCCTACCTGGAGGTGGATCCGTTCGGCGAGCACGACTGGAACATCGTCAATATCTCGAAGGCACCGCGGAACGAGCGCGGCATGGTCGAATTCAGCTCGCCCTTCTTTATTCTCAAACCGATGCAGATGGAGCGCGGAAACGGCAAGATTTTCTACACCATCAACAATCGCGGGAACAAAGGCGCTCTCAACGTCTGGAACTTCGCGGCCTCCAACAACGACCCGATCACCGCCGCGGACGCCGGCGACGGCTTCTTGATGCGCCTGGGTTACACCATCGTCGACGCGGGATGGCAGGGCGATGTGGCCCCGGGCAACGCCCGGCTGATCCCGAACCTCCCGGTGGCCCGGAATCCGGACGGTCCGATCGGCTCGGCGATCCGGATCGAATACTCGGATCGAACGATTCCCCAGACCGGGACCTTCAGCCTGACGCTCGAGGGAAGCTTGCCGACGAACATCCTCTTCACCTCCTGGGAGGCGGGCGATCTGGACACCGCCAACGCGAGCTTGACCGTGCGCGAGGAGGTCTACGGCGAGAAAGTGCCCATCGCGCCCGATCGCTGGGCCTTCGGCACCTGTCCGGACGGCCCGGAAAGCCTGGTTCCCGGCTCCACCGCGATCTGTCTTTTCGACGGATTCCGCCCGGATCGGATCTACGAGCTGATCTACTGGGCGATCAATCCGAAGGTCATGGGGCTCGGGTACGCCGTCACCCGCGACATCGGCTCTTTTCTGCGCTACCAGGCGCAGGACGACGAAGGCAATCCCAATCCACTCGCGCTGAGCCCCGAGCAGGTGGGAATCAGCCACGAATATTCCTGGGGAAGCTCCTCCACCGGGATGTATCAGCGGGACTTCTTGTATCTGGGATTCAACGAGGACGAATCAAACCGGCGGGTCTTTGACGCGGCCTGGATCAACATCCCCGGGTCTCAGCGCCTCTTCGCGAACGTCGAATTCGCCGACCCGAATACCTATTCGCGCGAGGACGACCGGCACGATTTCCTCTCCACCAGCTACCCGCCGTTCACCTATCCGGTGAGAACGGACGAGATCTCCGGAATCACCGACGGCATTCTCAAACGCCCCGCCACCGACCCGCTCGTGTTTCACACCGATACCGAGTCGGAATATTACCGCTTCCGGGCCTCGCTCAACGTGACCGACGCCTTTGGGGCGCCGATCGACATCCATCCCAACGTGCGGATGTATCTGATTTCGAACTTCCAGCACGCCAACTCCGACCCCACCGCGTCATTTCCGGGCGCCCGCGGCATCTGCCAGAACCTCACCAATCCCAACTACTGGGGGCCCACCGCCCGCGCCCTGCTCCTGGCGATGGACGACTGGGCGGATCTCGGAATCCCGCCGCCGCCGAGCAACGTGCCCACCGTGGGCGACGGCACGCTGATCACCCTCGACGACGAGCGCGCGATCTATCCCGCCATGCCCGGCGTCCAGTTCCCGCCCTCGCTGAACGAGCTGGAGCTGCTCGACTTCGGGCCCGACTTCAGCTCCATGGGCGGCTGGCTCGATTCCGTCATTCCCACGCTCGGTCCCCGCTATCCCATCCTCGTGCCCCGGACGAACGCCGACGGTCTGGATGTTTCCGGCGTTCGCCCGATGGAGGTTCGCGCTCCGCTGGGAACCAATGCGGGATGGAACCTCCGCGCCGAGGGCTTCCGCGCCCCTCATTCGTGCGGCTTGAGCGGTTCGTTCATCCCCTTCGCCAACACGATGGCGGAGCGGATCGCCAATGGCGACCCGCGGCCTTCTCTCGAGGAACGCTACGGGAACCATCAGGGATACGTGGAAGCGGTGCGCGAGGCCGCCCGGCAACTGGCTCGGGAGGGCTTCCTGATCGAGGAAGACGAAGCCCGCTACGTCGCTCGCGCGCAAGACAGCGACGTGCTGCGTTGAGCCTCGATTGAGCGTCGAAGGTGGGGGCCACCCGTAGCGGTGGCCCCCATTGCGGCGGCGGCCTGGTTCCAAGAGCTATCTCTCGGCGGCACTCTTCCTCGACTCGCCTTTTCCGATCAGCCTCTGGATGATGCCGAGCAGCTCGTCCGCTTGAAAAGGCTTGTAGAGGAATGCCGACAACTTGAGTCGCCGGTTGTCCATCATCTGCGCCATGTTGGAGGCGCTCATCATCACCACCGGGACCGATCGAAAGGCGGGCAGGGCCCGAACGCCCTTCAGAAGCTCGAGTCCATCGGCGATGGGCATCATGAAGTCGGTGATGATCAGATCGGGATTCTCCTTCATCACCCGCGCCAGGCCGTCCTTGCCGTTCGAGGCCGCCACCACCCGGTAACCCTCTTCCTCCAGAAGGTCGGTCAGGCTCTCGACGAGCGCATACTCGTCATCGATGACGAGGATCGTCTTCATCGCACCTTTCTCTGGCGATTGGGACCTCGCTCGCCCAGGGGAGGGGCTGGCTCCGGGTTGCCGGATTGCACCCGGGCGAGCCCGCTGAGGATGGCTTCCGCGCTGTCGAAGGTGGGCGAGATCTCGATCCCGTGTTTGCCGATCGAGAATTCGCGCAGCGCAGAATCGGTCTCGACGCCGCGCATCTTCATCACTGAAATCAGCCGATGGAGTCGCGCGCGAAGCTCGACGTGCCTCAATAAGATTATGTTGTCGGTCATCGTCGCCAGGCGAGTCACCGGGACTTTTATCTCCGGTCCAAAGAGGTCCCGTGTCTCCTCCGAAAGAAGCGTAGCCACGCCCAGCGCGCGCAGCTCATTACACAGCGCGCTAAAGAAGGTCCCCGAGCGTTCGGGATCGAACAGGAACTGCCTGAACCCGTCGATTCCATCAATGAAAACCCGGCGGATACCGCGCTCCCTGACGATCGCAATCAAACTCTCCGCCATCTCATCGGGGATTCGTTCATCCCTCGGCGGATGCCAGAGGAATTCGACCCGTTTGCTCCTCAGCTCACGTGACAGGGGAGTGCCGAGTCCCTCGGCGTTTCGCAACAGCTCGGCGGGTGTCTCGGAGAAGCCGAAATACAGACCAGGCTCCTTGTCGCGGGCGCCCGCTGCCAGACAGCTCAGCCCGACGATCGTCTTCCCGCTGCCCGAGGAGCCGAGGAGCATGGTGACCGAGGCCGGATAGACGCCGCCGCCCACCATCGCGTCGAGGCTGGGGATTCCCAGAGACACCCGCGCTTTGGCGTTTGTTGGCCGGTCGGGGGTGTTTCCCAAAATCGTCTCGATCCGGGGATAGACGGTGATGCCCGGGTCGCTGATTTCAAATCGGTGCCGGCCGGTGAGATACGAGCCGCCGCGCATCTTCACCAGCTCCATCGAGCGCGAGATTCCCATCCCGGCGCGCTCGAAGGTCAGGTCGATCAGCCCGTCCGCCATCGTGCGCACCGCATACTGGTCCGGGTCGCCGTTCGCGCCGGTGAAGAGCACCGCGGTGCAACCCAGAAGCTCGACGAACACCTGAAGCTCGTGGATGAACTTCTTCAGCTCCAGATCGGATTCCGCGACAGCCCCCGCGGTGATCAGTCCGTCGACAATCAGCAGGGTCGCCTTGCTGTCCCGAAGGGTGGTGCGGAGAAAAGCAAGCAGACCTGGCAACTTCTCGTTCTCGAGGACCTGGTACCCGCTCACATACTTGATCGATGTCCCGACCTGTTTGGGATCGAAGAAATCGAAACACCGGAGATGGCTCAACATCCGACCGTGCGACTCGGTCAACAGCGTGACGAACAATGCCTTCTCGCCGGAAGCGACGTGCCCGAAGCAAATCTGGTTGGCGAGAACGGTCTTGCCGGCCCCCGGCTTTCCCTGGACCAGGTAGATGCCGCCCCGGTAAAGCCCGCCATTTGAGACAATGTCCAGGCCGGGAACGCGGGTGAGAAGCCTGGGGAGGGACGCTGCCTTCGACTGGTTTTTGGTCATCGGTCGGGTTCCCTGGAATTCCTCGGCGCCTGGCTTTTTCGCTCGCTGGATGGCGCGGCGATATCGGCGGCCGGGAGGGCGAATGAAAAGGTGCTGCCTCGTCCCACGGTGCTTTCGACCCAGATGCGACCGCCGTGGGCGTCTGCGATGGCTTTCGCCACCGACAGGCCGAGGCCGAGGCCCTTTCGGGCGGGCTTGGCCTGCCAATAGGGCTTGAAGACATGCGCCAGCTGGTCGGCCGGAATGCCCGTTCCGGTGTCTTGAACGGAGAAGACGATCTGGTCGCCCACCCTTCTGGTTCGCGCCGTGATTTTCCGGCCCTCGCGCGTGAACTTTACCGCGTTGCCGATCAAGTTCGAAAGGATCTGTTGAATCCGATCGCCGTCGCACCACAGCCGGCACGGGCTACGTCCGAGGTCCATTTTCAGAGTGAGCTTCCGGGTGCGGGCCAGCGGCCCGAAGGTGTCGACCGATTGTCGAACCAGCTCGCGTCCGTCGCGCAGCTCCTTCGCGAGGAACAGGAGCTTGCCTGCTTCGATCTTCGAGAGGTCGTCGAGATCGTCCACCAGGCGCGCCATCTGGGCGGCTGCTCTGCGAATGCCGTCGGTCCGCCTGCGCATCCGCGAGCCTGGTTTTTTCGCCGCCGCCGTCCGGGCGAGCTGCGTCGCGGTGAGCATGATCGCGCTCAGTGGGTTGCGAAGGTCGTGGGAGACGATGGACAGGATATCCTCGCGGGCGCGGATCGCCCGGTTGGTCTCGAGCACCAGCCTCTTGCGATCCGCCTCGGCGCGGTTGCGCTCTGCCCGGAGCTGGACTTGCAAAAGAGCGCTCGTCGCGCGGTTCGCCATCGTCCGGAGGAGCAACCTTTCCTCTTCGGTGAATTCATACGCGGAGCGGGTGCCCATCTGGATCACGCCGAGCACGTTCCTCTCGTGGAGCAGGGGGACCCCGTAGAGCGCGCGCGTCCCCTCGGGGACCAGACCCGTGTTCGCTTCGCTCAAGGACCCCGACCCATCGAAGCGCAGGTAGTGGGGCTTCGCCTCGGCGGCGACGATCCCGGCGAACCCTTCGCCGATCTTGAACGTGGAGCGAACCTCCTTGACCCCGAGGAACGCCTGAGCCCGAAGCACGTCGTCGTCGCGGAGCAAGAGCACCACCGAGTCGATGACCCAGCTCACTTCCGGGGCCACCCGGATGAGCTGGTGGAGAAACAGATCGCGCTTGCCCTTGCCGATCGGGTCGGACCAGACGCGATCCAACATGGCGAGCATTCGCGTGCGGCGCGCCGCAAATCGCCCCGCCGCCTCCGCGATCGACTGGTCGAGCACCGAGTCGAGCTGCTTGATCTCGACGATCAGCATGCTCGAGCCGACTTCGGCTTCCCAAAGCTCGAGGACGCAGCGCCGCAGCAGCGCGTAGCAGACGACGAGATCGTCCAGGTCAAATCCCCGCGCCACGCGCCTGGACGCGGCGCGACCACCGGCCTTCGTCACCACGTCGGGGCCGCTGCCCACCTGACCGGACGCGAGATCCCTGAGCGCGGCGAAGATCTGGGGCAGTTGATCGATGAGCGGCGAGCGGTACAGCCCCTTCGTCGAAAAGTAGACCCGAGCTCTCTCGGTCCAGTCTTCGATGATCACGGCCTGGCGTTCACGAAGGAACTCGCCGAGCACAAGACCCTCGAGCTTACGAATACTGGACATCGATCTCCCACGACCGTACAGGGACAAGCAAACCTGCCCCACGAAATTCCCGGCTAGTCTGGCTGCCGGATGGGCGAGGGCCTCCTGGTTCCTCGGCTCCACAGGCTTCTTGTGTGTGGAATGAAACGCCGAAGTCAAGACCCGCGTTACAAACGGGGCTCCGGATTTCGCCGCGTTCCGCACGACAGTCCCGTCGATTTCCCGGCCGCGCCCAGCCGATCTGGCATCATGGCCAGGCATGGAGCCAAAGTCCGGGGAGACGACGAGCAAGTGGACCGTGTTCGGGCTGGTCGCGGTCGGCGTCTTCATGGCGACGCTGGACACCTCGATCGTCAACATCAGCCTGCCGGCGATCGCCGAGTATTTCCAGATACCGCTCAGCGGCGCGATCGAGTGGGTGATCATCGCCTACCTGGTCGTGATCGCGGGCTCGCTGCTGACCGCGGGGAGACTGGCCGATCTGATCGGCCGAAAGCCGCTGTGGATCGCCGGGCTGGCGCTCTTCACCTTTGGCTCGGCCCTCTGCGGCGCGGCCCCGTCGCTGCCGATGCTGATCCTGTTCCGCGCCTTGCAAGGACTGGGAGGAGCCGTCCTGACGGCCGTGAGTCCCGCGCTGCTGACCACGGCGTTTCCTCCCAGCGAGAGAGGGCGCGCGCTTGGGCTCAACGCCGTGATCGTGGCGACGGGGGTTAGCGCGGGCCCGGTGCTGGGAGGCCTCATCACGCAGAGGCTGTCCTGGCGCTGGATCTTCTACGTCAACCTCCCGATCGGGCTGATCGGGATCGGGGCGACGATCCTTTTCCTCGCCGAGCGCGCGGAGCGAAAGAGGGAAGGGTTCGATGTTCTCGGGGCGGCGCTGCTCGGGCTCGGCCTGGCCGGGATCACCGGCGGCTTCTCTTTCGGCGACGAGCTGGGCTGGAGGTCCGCCCCGGTCCTCGGGATGCTGGCCGTCTCCGCCGTCTGTCTGACGGCGATGGTGCCGGTCGAGCTGAGGCATCCCTACCCGACGCTGGATCTCCGCCTCTTCCGCAACCGCGTGTTCGCGTCCACCTGCGCCAGCCTGGTGCTGAGCTTCCTGGCGCTGTTCGCAGTCGGCTTCATGCTGCCGTTCTACTTCGAGCAGTTGCGCGGATTCGACACCGAGAAATCAGGACTCCTGCTGACCCCGCTGCCTTTGATGATCGCCGTCTTCGCGCCGGTGAGCGGCGCGCTGGCGGATCGCCTGGGCACGCGTTGGCTGGCCTCGGCCGGGATGGCGATCACGTGCTTGGGCCTGGTCCTGCTCAGCCAGATCGATGCTCGCAGCTCGGAGCTGGACATCATCAGGCGACTCCTGTTGATCGGCTTTGGGGTGGCGCTCTTCCAATCCCCGAACAACAGCGCCCTGCTCGGCAGCGCCCCGCCGGACCGCCGCGGGATTGCCTCGGGCGTGCTTGGGACGTGTCGGGTGGTCGGGCAGAGCCTGAGCATCGCGCTGGCGGGCGCGGTGTTCGCCGGGGCGGGAGGCTCCCAGGCCGGCCGGGCCCTCCGCCATGCCGATCCGAACCAGATCTCGCAGCTCCGGGATCAGCTCACCTCGGCGTTTCGAACGACCTTCCTCACCTGCGCGGCGGTGGCGGCGATCGGCGTGGTGATCTCCGTGATTCGCGGGCCGGAGGACAGGCCGGGGCGGAAGAGAAGCCCGGAGCTGCGGTCGCGGGCGGGCGCCGAAGTGGCATAGGATTGTGTGGCGAAGCGGCGAGCGAGGGAGACTCGCCGGAACCTCAACGAACTGGAGATAGATGAGGCGAACCCTCTCAGCGCTCGGATTCGTCCTCGCGATCCCCGCCCTCGCCGAGACGCCGTCGATCGACCCGCAACTTGCAGCGAAGTATTTCCAACAGCTTGAGCAAACTTCGGCGCGGGATGGGAAGGGGCTTTGGGGCATCCCGATCTGCGGCCCGATCTTCTTCGTCGACCGCAAGACGCGCGAGGTGGTCGCGAACCAAGGCGATGCGGAAGGATTGTTGAAACCGCTCGACGGCGTGTTTGTCGGCAGTTTTCCCAAGGAGAAGAACGTCGCCAACACCGCGATCGACTGGGCCGGCGTAAGCTGGACGATGGTCCTCTGGCCCGTCCCGGAATGGCGACAAGCGCGCGAACGCTTGCTGGTCCACGAGTGCTTCCACCGGATCCAGGGAAGCATCGGGCTTCCGGCTCGCGACGCGGTGAACAGTCATCTAGAGTCCCGGGATGGCCGCATCTGGCTTCAGTTGGAGTGGAGGGCGCTGGAGCGCGCGCTCCGTCAGTCGGGCGAGGCGCGCAGGCACTCGATCGCGGACGCCCTCCTATTCCGCGCCTATCGCCACTCCCTGTTCTCAGACGCGGCCGAGAATGAGAGCAAACTCGAGCTCAACGAAGGGCTGGCCGAATACACCGGCATGAAACTGAGCTCGGAGACCACCGAGGAGCTCGCCGTCCGGGCGAACCAGGCGATCCGCGATTCCAGGAATGCAGCGACCCTCGGGCGCTCGTTCGCCTATGTGTCTGGGCCGGCGATCGGAGCGCTGCTCGACCTGCGCGGCAAGCCGTGGCGCACCCGGGTCGCAGCCGTGGGGGATCTCGGGCGAATGCTCGCCGCGGCGTATGCCATTCCCTATCCCCACCCGGACGCCCGCCGCGCGGAAGCGGTCGGCTCCCGTTACGGTGCCGAGGAGGTGATCGGGTTCGAGAATCGCCGCGAGGAAAAACGGCTGCGGGATGTCGCTTCGGCGAAGAGGCGATTTCTCGAGGGACCGGTGCTGGTGCTGCCGCTCAGTCCGAACGTGAGCTACTCCTACGATCCGAACAACGTCTTCGCGATCGATGCCACGAACACCGTCTATCCCATTCTCCGCCTGGTGGATGAATGGGGCATTCTGGAGGTGGGCGATGGCGCGTGGCTGATGCGCGACAGCAAGGGCGCATTCACGCGGGCGCAGGTCGAGGCGCCCGCATTACTTTCAGCTCGGCCGCTGAAAGGGAAGGGCTGGTCATTGGAGCTGAAGGAAGGTTGGTCCGTCGTCGCCGGCGAGCGGGCGGGTGACTTCCGCGTGGGCAAAGAGGCCGCCGCGAAGTGATCGACGCGCCTAAATCATCTCCAGCGGAACCGGCCCGTCCGGCGGCGGAAATGCGCCGTCGAGCTCGTCCAGATCTTCTCGCGTCAGACGGATATCCAGCGCTCCTCGATTCTCCTCCACGTGGGCCGGCGTCGCCGCCTTGGGAATCGCGATGACCTTCTCCTGCCGCAGCACCCAGGCAAGGGCGACCTGGGCCGCGGTCGCATCGTGGCGATCGGCGACGCTCTGCAGCGCGGGCTCGTCGAGCAGCCGCCCCTGCTCGATCGGCGAATAGGCCATGATTGGAATCCTCCGCTCGAGGCACCAGGGCAGGAGCTTGTATTCGATGCCCCGGCGGTTCAGGTTGTAGAGCACCTGGTTGG
>Ga0070708_100003574_pt1 | contig 12188 bp, 11 predicted proteins | sample KBSK5503metaG_FD_65469 | JGI IMG/M metagenome (GOLD analysis project Ga0070708, IMG submission 65469) | Corn, switchgrass and miscanthus rhizosphere microbial communities from Kellogg Biological Station, Michigan, USA - KBS K5-50-3 metaG | ecosystem: Host-associated > Plants > Roots >...
GAGCGAGGGACGAGCGAGGAGGGAAGTGAGGTGCCTTAAAAGGCGCCCGGAGGCGAGCGGGAGAACACTGTGCCTGGTGATCTCTGGGGCCGAATCCGGCATGATATCTGTATGCGAACGGCTACAGAGACGTACATCTACGGCGAATGGCCCTCCCCCATCGACGGCGCCGACGTGGCGCGCAAGCAAGTCGGCCTGGCCTTCCCGACCATCGACGCCGCCGGGGTGTGGTGGCAGGAGTCCCGGCCCGAGGAGGGCGGGCGGCTGGCGGTCGTCTGCCAGGGGCCGGACGGGATCAGCCGGGACCTGCTCCCGAGGCCGTGGAACGCCAGGACCCGGGTGCACGAGTACGGCGGCAAGTCGTACCTGCCGCTGCCGGACGGGTTCATCTTCGCGAACTTCGGCGACCAGCGGCTGTACCGGTGCGAGGGAACTACAGGCCCGGTGGCACTGACCCCGGAGCCCGGCGGGGACGCCGCCGACCGGTTCGCCGACTTCGTGCTCTCCCCCGGCGGGGACGAGGTGTGGTGCGTGCGGGAAGCGCATTCCGCCGGCCGGATCACCCGCGCGATCGTGGCCGTTCCGCTGGACGGATCCGCCGCCGGCGATCCCGGTGCGATCCGGGTCCTGGTCAGCGGCTCGAATTTCTACGCCTACCCGGCGCCGTCGCCGGACGGCACCCGGCTGGCCTGGATCAGCTGGGACCACCCCCGGATGCCGTGGGACGGCACCGAGCTGCGGGTGACGGCGCTCAATGGCGCCGTTCCTGTCCGCGACAAGAGCCAGCAGCAGCTGATCATGGGCGGCGACGCCGAGTCGGTGCTGGCCCCGGTCTGGCGTGACGACCGCAGCCTGTACGTGATCTCCGACCGGTCCGGATGGTGGAACCTCTACCTGGCCGATCTGCTTGGCCCGCCGAGGGCTAAGTCAACACGGCCGCGTGCCCTCTGCCCGCGGGAGGAGGAGTTCGCCGCCCCGCTGTGGCAGCTGGGCGTGCGCCCGTACGCGGTGCTGGGCGACGGCCGCATCGCCGTCGTGCACGGCACCGGGGAGACGCGGCTGGGGGTGCTCGAGCCTAGCGACGGCCGGCTGACCGACCTGGACCTGCCCTACCAGGTGTTCGTGTCCGGGCTTTCCGCGGCCGGCCAGACCATCGCCGCGATCGCGGGCGGCCCGGCGGTGCCGATGACCGTGATCGGCGTCGACGTCCCCGCTCCGGGTGAGGAGCCGCAGGCCCCGGCCTCGACTGGCCCGGCCTCGACTGACACAGTGGTCCGCGAGTTGAGCCGCAGCGCCGATTCGCTGCCTGACCCCGCGTACCTGCCAGTGCCGCGGACGGCCCGGCTGACCGGGCCATCGGGTTCGGTCGTGCACGCGCTCGTCTACCCGCCGGCCAACCCCGCCGCCCGGGCGCCGGACGGGGAACGGCCGCCCTACATCGTCTGGGTGCACGGCGGTCCCACAGCGCAGGCCGTGCCCCGGCTCGACCTGGAGAAGGCCTTCTTCACCAGCCGGGGCATCGGGATCATCGACGTGAACTACGGCGGGTCGAGCGGGTACGGCCGCGCCTACCGCGAGCGGCTGCGCGGCCAGTGGGGTGTCGTGGACGTGGCCGACGTGATGACGGCCGCGCTGGCCCTGGCCGACGCGGGCGAGGCGGACGGGAAGCGGCTCGGCATCCGGGGCGGGTCCGCGGGCGGCTGGACCGCGCTGGCCGCCGTGACCTCCGGTGTCGGGATCGCGGATGTGGTGCGGGAAGCCGACGGGAGGGGGACCAGGGACGGCGGGGTCTTCGCGGCGGTGGCGTCGTACTTCGGCGTGGCCGACCTGCGGGGGTTCGCGGCCCAGACCCACGACTTCGAGTCGCGGTACCTGGACGGGCTGATCGGCCCGCTGCCGGAGTGCGCCGCGCTCTACGCCGAGCGGGCGCCGGTCGGGCACGTGAACGACGCCACCTGCCCGGTGCTGCTGCTGCAGGGGCTCGACGACCCGGTCGTGCCGCCCGCCCAGGCCGAATCCATCGCGGCCGAGCTGGCCGCGCACGGCATCCCGTACGCGTACATCGCCTTCGAGGGCGAGTCGCACGGGTTCAGGAAGGCGGAGAACATCGTGGCCAGCCTGGAAGCCGAGCTGTCCTTCTACGGCCAGATCATGGGTTTCGTCCCGCCGGGCGTCCCGCCGGTGCCGCTCGAAGGCGGGTGAGGGTGCGGGCAACCAGGCCCGTTCGGGATCAAGGTTTTCCTGCTGGCGGTCAGCGGGCGAATTCGGTGGCGCGAGATTCGCGGACCACGGTGACGCGGATCTGGCCGGGGTAGGTGAGTTCCTCCTCGACCTGTTTGGCGATGTCGCGCGCGATCACCTGGGCCTGGATGTCGTCGATCCGGTCGGGCTTGACCATGACGCGGATCTCGCGGCCGGCCTGCATGGCGAAGACCTTCTCGACGCCCTCGTGGGCGCCGGCGATCTGCTCCAGGCGTTCCAGTCGCTTGACGTACATCTCCAGCGACTCCCGGCGGGCGCCCGGGCGGCCGCCGCTCATCGCGTCGGCGGCCTGGGTCAGGACGGCCTCGACCGTGCGGACCTCGACCTCGTTGTGGTGGGCCTCGACGGCGTGCACCACGTCCTCGAGCTCGCCGTACCGGCGGGCGATCTCCGCGCCGATCAGCGCGTGGCTGCCCTCGACCTCGTGGGTGAGCGCCTTGCCGATGTCGTGCAGGACCGTGCAGCGCTTGAGCAGCGCCGGGTCCATCCGCAGCTCACTGGCCATCATGCCGGCGATGTGCGCGGACTCGACCAGGTGCCGGAGCACGTTCTGGCCGTAGGACGTGCGGTACCGCAGCCGGCCGAGCAGGCCGACGAGTTCGGTGTGCATGTCGGTGATGCCCAGCTCGACCAGCGCGTCCTCGCCGGCCCGCCGGCACAGCTGCTCGATCTCCGCCTTGCCGCGCTCGTAGGCGTCCTCGATCCGCTGCGGGTGGATCCGGCCGTCCAGGATGAGCCGCTCCAGGGTGAGCCGGGCGATCTCACGCCTCACCGGGTCGAAGCAGGAGAGCAGGACGGCCTCGGGGGTGTCGTCGATGATGAGGTTGACGCCGGTCACCGACTCGAAGGCCCTGATGTTGCGGCCCTCGCGGCCGATGATGCGGCCCTTCATCTCGTCGCCGGGCAGGTGCAGCACCGAGACCACCGACTCGCTGGTCTGCTCGGTGGCGACCCGCTGGATCGCCAGCGTGACGATCTTGCGGGCCCGCATCTCGCCCTCTGACCTGGCCTCGTGCTCGATGTCCCGGACGATGAGCGCCGCCTCGCGCTTGGCCTGGTTCTCGATCGCGGCGACGAGTTCGGCCTTGGCTTGGTCGGAGGTGAGGCCGGCGACCCGCTCGAGTTCTTTGTTGCGGTCCGCCTTGAGCTGGTCCAAATCGACCGTGCGCCGGTCGAGATCTTGCTTGCGCTGGCTGAGGGCCTGGGCGCGGTCTTCGATGCGCTTGAGCTCCTCGTCGAGCCGCTGCTCGCGGTCGGCGAGGCGGGTTTCCCTGCGCTCGAGGTCGCTGCGCAGCTCGCGTACCTCATCCTTGACCGCGCGGATCTCTTCCTCGACTTCGCGGCGTCCCTGGGCGGCTTGTTCGGCTTCCTGACGGGCTCGTTCCAGGATTCCGGTGGCCTCGGTCTCGGCGCGCACGCGGATGTGCTCGGCTTCGGAGGTGACGCTGTCGAGCTGGCTGCGGTCCGCGGTTATCTGGGCTTCTGGCCTGCCCGGGGTCCGGCGCCAGACGACCACGAGCGCGAATACCACCGCGAGCAACCCGATCACCATGAACGCGAGCGACAATCCGCTGCTCACGGCCACCCCTTTCCGTTCAAAGCCCTCGGGGCACCCTTGTGTTGTTACCGTGTTGTTCCGGGGTTATGCCCCGGCGCGGGCGGTCGCACGCCGCGTCCGCCCGCCGGCTGATCATCCCGTCAGCTTTGGCTACTTTGCGTGGCTGCCTGTTCCTCCTCCGCCGGGTTTCTGCGCCGGATGGGACAACATCTCGCTGCGGCGAGGTTAAGGCTTGATAACCTTTTAATCAAGCAAAGTATCTTTGACCATCGCGAACCGCGCGTCAACCGGACGAATCGCGCGCCGCCTTCTGCGTGTGGAGACCGGGAAACGCAAGGTGGCGGGGGGGCTCGGCGCGGCGCGGCGCGGGGATGGTGGCGCGAGGGGGCGCGGGCTGGTTCGGCCCGGTGGTGGCGATGGCATTGGTTACGGAGAGTAGCACCTTGGCGGGGGCGGCCTGACATTGGGGGTTTGAGGCGGGTTTCATGCCGCCTGGATGAGTGATTCCTGATTCATCCACCCCGGAAAAGCCGCGGTCATCGCACTGGCAAGCGAACAGGTGTGCAGGAGAGGCTGACGGGACTGATGTGTCCCTGACCGGGCGCGGCGGCGCTTTATGGCTGGGCGCGTTATAGGTCTGCTTCGCGGGGCTGGCCGGGGTCCTCGGCGTCGGGGTCGAGGTACGCGTCGGGGTCCAGTTCTTCCAGCCCGACGGCTTCCGCGTCTTCGCCCTGCATGGCCTCCCTGATCAGCCTGAAGGCCAGGCCCGGCGGGTAGCCCTTCCTGGCCAGGATGCCCGCCGCCTGCCTGGCGCGGGTCTCGGGCGGGCGGCCCCGGGTGTTCGCCATCTTCTGCTCGACCAGGCGCCGGGCGGTGGCCACCTCCTCTTCGGGGTCGAGCGCGTCGATCGCCTCCCGGATCTCGTCGTTCTGGACGCCGTGCCGCTGCAGCTCGGCGGAGAGGGATCGCTTGGACAGCCCGCGGCTATAGTGCCTGGACTCGACCCAGGCCCGGGCGAACGCGGCGTCGTCGATCAGGCCGGCGTCGGTGAAGCGGACGAGGATGGCCTCGGCGGCTTCGGCCGGGACGCCGCCGCGGTGCATCGCCTGGGCCAGCTGCGCCCTGGTCCGGGGCGCGGCCGTCAGCAGCCGCAGGCAGATCTGCCTGGCGCGGGCTTCAGGGTCCTGGGCGTCGCGGGCCGCGGTCGCGGACACCCCTGCTTCCCCGGACCCTGAAGCCCGGCCGTTGCGGGTCATGGGCTAGACCGTGACACCCGGGACGGCGGCGGCGGTCCGGGACGGGCCCGCAGCACCCACGTTGCCGTTGCGTGCGGCGCTGGCGCTGCTATTGGGATTGGGGGTGCTGGCGTTGGCGTCGGCATCGAGGCGCGGGCCTATGCCGAGCTTCTCCTTGATCCGCTTCTCGATCTCGTTGGCAATGTCAGGGTTGTCGCGCAGGAAGTTGCGGGCGTTCTCCTTGCCCTGGCCGAGCTGATCGCCTTCGTAGGTGTACCAGGCACCGGACTTGCGGACGAACCCCTGCTCCACGCCCATGTCGATAAGGCTGCCTTCGCGGCTGATCCCGATACCGTAAAGAATATCGAATTCTGCGCTACGGAATGGCGGCGCGCACTTGTTCTTCACGACTTTGACGCGGGTGCGGTTGCCGACGGATTCGGTACCGTCCTTCAACGTCTCGATCCGCCGGATGTCGAGTCGGACGGAGGCGTAGAACTTCAGTGCCTTACCGCCGGTGGTGGTCTCGGGACTGCCGAACAACACACCTACCTTTTCCCGCAGCTGGTTGATGAAGATCGCGGTGGTCTTGGTCTGGCTCAGCGCGCCGGTGATCTTGCGGAGGGCCTGGGACATGAGCCGGGCCTGGAGCCCGACGTGGCTGTCTCCCATCTCGCCCTCGATCTCGGCCTTCGGCACGAGCGCGGCGACCGAGTCGATCACGACGATGTCGATGGCCCCGGAGCGGATCAGCATGTCGGTGATCTCCAGCGCCTGCTCGCCGGTGTCCGGCTGGGACACCAGCAGCGCGTCGGTGTCCACGCCGAGATTCTTGGCGTACTCCGGGTCCAGTGCGTGCTCGGCGTCGATGAACGCGGCGATGCCGCCCGCCTTCTGCGCGTTCGCCACGGCGTGCAGCGCCAACGACGTCTTGCCGCTGCTCTCCGGGCCGTAGATCTCGACGATGCGGCCGCGCGGCAGGCCGCCGAGGCCCAGCGCCACGTCCAGCGCGATCGAACCGGTCGGGATCACCTCGACCGGCACCCGCGTCTCCTCGCCGAGGCGCATGACCGAACCCTTGCCGAACTGCCGCTCGATCTGAAGGAGAGCGGCCTCCAGGGATTTCTCCTTATCGCTCGCTCGCTCGGGGCTCGGCCTGCTGTTTGCTGCCATGGGGACTCCCTGCCGGGTTTAGGGGCCTGCGGGGACCTCCCGCACCGCCCAGGTCGTCTGAGTTTCGGTCCCGCCGGACATCCCCCGGCGGTTATCGGTGGACACGCTACGCGTCGCCACCGACATTTCCGCCCGGCACCACGCGGCGCCTGGCCCGGGGGATCTTCACGGCCGTTTTCCCCGGCCTTCGAGGCCAGTGATCACTACCACTCGACCACTATAGAACGAACGTGTATTCGACCATGAGCGACACGCCGAAAGGGACGCCAGAAATCCAGAAAATGCAGGCCAGCGGTGGGGTCCTGGGCTCGGGGTCGGCGGCTTCAACCTGGCTCGGGGCCTGCTCGCGCACTGAACGATCGGGCGCCCCGCCCGGCCGCGGGCGCCGATGGGCTCGGCCCGCCCCGCGCTCAGCGCAGGTTTTCCGGCACCTTGAAGGTGTCGCAGACTGCGCGCCAGACGACCTTGGCGTCGACCCCGTCCGCGAGGGCGCGCTCGACCGTCCGCCCGCCGAGTTTGTCGAACACGTAGTCCCTGGCGACGCTCTGCGCGTACACGTCGCCGAACTGCGCCCTCATCAGGTCCCAGAATTCTGTCAGCCGCACCTGGCCAAGGGTACTGGCGCCGCGGGACAGCACCTGTTCGGCGAACGGATCGGGGCTGGCCTGCGGACCCGCGCCGCGCGGGGCCCAGGAGATCTTTTGCCCGATGTGTCGTTATTAAATACGTGGGAAATAGTGGGAGCAGGGCGCACCTCGTGATCTTGGTCGTGCGCCGTCCGACCAGAGAGCCGGCGTAGCGGGGCCGGCCGAGGCGGGCACTGTGCACGATGGAGGGGCGGATGGCTGCGCCTGCGGGGGTTAGCGAGGGAATCCCCCACGAACCGGCGAAGGCCGGGCAAGCGCGGGCCGAGCTTGCGGTGGCGCAAGCGGGCGAGGCGGAACCGGCCGAAGCCGAGCCGGCCGAAGCGTCCGCGGCAGAGCCGGCCGAGGCTGCGCCGGCCGAAGCGTCCGCGGCAGAGCCGGCCGAGGCTGCGCCGGCTGAGGCGGCGGCTGAGGCTGTGCGGCAGGGTGCGGGGCCGACTGAGGCGGTCCCGGTGCCTGCCGACGTGGTGCCCTTGCCGGCTGAGCCCGGGGACGGGGAACTGGCGTCGGCCTCCGACGGGGACGGTGGGTACACCGAGGCCGAGACCGAGGCGGGCTTTGATGCCCAGCAGGAGAGCCGGGGCATCAGTCCGCTCGCCGTGGCGGGCATCATCCTCGGGATCATCGCCCTGGTCGGGGTGGCGGCAGGAGTACTGGCCGTGGTCACGCACGGGTTCCGGCCGAAGACGGTGATCACCTACCGGCCGGCCGCCGTGTTTGGCCTGCGGCCGGGCCAGTGCGTCAACTCCGGCGCGAACGCCCTCTCCGTCACCGTGCTGTCTTGCACAAGCCCGCACGACGCCGAGGTGTTCGCCACGTTCCGCCTGCCGGCCGGGTCATGGCCCGGCGCCGCGGCGGTGCAGCAGGACGCGGGCAACGGCTGCCAGACCCGTTTCGCCAGCTACCTGAACCCGCAGTTGGCCAGCGCCGACCTGACCCAGGAATTCGTCTATCCGAATCAGGCCGCCTGGCAGGCAGGCGAGCGCACCGTGGTGTGCGAGGTGCGGGCGGTGGACGGGCAGCTCACTGGTTCGGTGCGGGCGAAGAGCTGATCCGCCCCGGTTTCACGGGCTCCCGTTCAGCCACTCGCCGCGTAGCATCACCGCGACCAGCCGGAAGTCCTCGTCGCAGACGACCAGGTCGGCGTCCAGGCCCGGACGCAGGGCGCCGGTGCGGTCGCCGAGGCCGAGCACGCGGGCCGGGGTGCTGCTCGCCGCGGCGGCGACCTCGGTCACCGGCAGGCCCGCGGCGATGGCGTGCCTGACCACGCCGGCCATGGTGGCGGTCGAGCCTGCGATCGCGCCCGCGGTCCCCGGCTCGCCGTCTCCGGCGAGTCGCGCCACTCTCCCGGCCACGTCGACGTGCATCGACCCGAGCCGGTAGCGGCCGTCCGGCATCCCGGCGGCGGCCATCGCGTCGGTGATCAGCACCAGCCGGCCAGGGCCAGCCGCGCGGGCCACCAGGCGGATGGCGGTGTCGTGCAGGTGCACGCCGTCGGCGATCACTTCGCAGGTGACCTCGTCCCGGTCGAGCAGCGCGCCGACCGGGCCAGGCTCACGGTGGTGCAGCGGCCGCATGCCGTTGAACAGGTGCGTCGCGTGGGTAGCGCCGGCGTCGACCGCCGCCGCGGTAAGGTCCGCGGTGGCGTCGGTGTGGCCGACCGCGGCGATGACGCCGGCCTGCGCCGCCGCCTCGATCAGGCCTGACGCCCCGGGAAGTTCCGGTGCGAGGGTGATGACGCGCAGATGGTCGGCGGCCGCCGCGCGGAGGCGCTGGAACGCGGCCACGTCGGGCGGGATCATGTGCCGCGGATCCTGGGCGCCGCACCTGGCCGCGGAGAGAAACGGCCCCTCCAGGTGGATTCCGGCGATGACGCCCTCGCCGGCCAGGCCGGCCAGTATGGCGGCCCTGGCCTCGAGGTCGGCGAGCGGCGCGGTGACCAGGCTGGCCACGATGGTCGTGCTGCCGTGGAGGCGGTGGAACCCGGCGGCGCGCCTGGCGTCACCGGCCGTTCCCTCGGTGAACGACGCGCCGCCGCCGCCGTGCACGTGCATGTCGATGAATCCCGGCAGCACCCAGTGCCCGCGCAGGTCGGTGACGTGCCGCCCAGGTCCGGCGGCCTCACCGCGGCCGGTTGCGTCGATCACGCTCCCGGCCAGGCCGATCCACCCGGGATCCAGCACGCCGTCGGGCGTCACCACCCGGCCGCCGGTCAGCAGGCGGCGGCCGTCAGGGGTCCGAGCGGCGGCTGGGACCTGGTGCACTAGGCCAGAATGACAGAACGCGACAGGGCTCGCGGCAGGTCGGGATCGATGCCTTTCCGCTCGGCGAGCTCGGCGGCCAGCCGCTGCGCTCCGATCAGCCCGGCCAGCGGGTCGGCGTCCGAGCGGATCACGGCGGCCCCGGTGCGGCGGGCGTCCGCCAGCAGGTCGGCAGGCACCTCTCCGAGGGCCCAGACGACCGTGTTCTCGTCGCTGACGCTGATCGGCCCGTGCCGGTATTCCATCGCCGGGTACGACTCGGCCCAGGTGCGCGAGGCCTCGCGCAGTTTCAGCGCCGCCTCGTCGGCCACCGCGGCGGCCCAGCCGCGGCCGAGGAAGGTGAACTCGGCGCGTTCGGTGAGTCCGGGCGGCAGCGGGCGTCCGAGCTCGCGTGCGGCCAGGTCGGGCAGCGCGCGGACGTCCGCGCGCGGACCGGCCTCGTGCGAGGCGCCGGCGGCCACGCCTAGGTGCGCGCGGAGCAGCACGATCGCGCTGGTGATGAAGCGGCTGGACACCACGGACCGCTCATTGGCGAAGTCGAGCAGCACCACGTCGTGGGCCTCGCGGGCGAGCGGCGCGTCCGGTTCGGCGGTCACGGCGGTGGCCGGAACGTCACGCGGGGCGCGGCGGAGGGCGTCGAGGACTTCGGTGGTGGTGCCGGTGCGCGAGACGTAGACCAGGCGGTCGTAGCGCCGAGTGGCCGGGACCTCCGATGCGGGGAAGGCGTCGGTCTCGCCCTGACCCGCGGCCTCGCGTAGCAGTGCGTAGCAGCGCGCGACGTTGAGCGACGAACCGCATCCGATCGCGGCGACCCGCTCCCCCGGGCCGGGCAGCGCGGCCGCCGCCGGACCCGCCATCTCGATCGCTTTGGACCAGCATTCGGGCTGGTCGGCGATCTCCTCTGTGAGGTAGTTCACCGTGGCTCCTATCGATCACATGATGTGCACGTTTCTGATCGATACGTGCCATTGTGAGCATTATAGAGCAGGGAGGCTGCGTGGAGGAGCGCCGTCTCGACGGCCATTGAGCGGGGGCGGGGGCGGGGTGCGGGGTTAGGCGGTGATGATGCGGATGCCGCGTTCGGTGAAGGGGGTCAGGGAATCGGGGCTGGCGTCGCGGTCGGTGACGATGACGGCGATCTCGTCCACGGCACACACCCGGGCGAACGCGCGCCGGCCCAGCTTGGAGCTGTCGGCCACGATCATCACCTGCTCGGCACGGGTGGCCATCAGGCGGTTGATGCTGGCCTCGCCCTCGTGGTGGGCGGTCGCACCGGACCGCGGGTCCAGCGCGTCGACGCCGAGGATGGCCCAGTCCAGGGTCAGTTCGGCCAGGACCAGGGAGGCGAACGGGCCGATCAGCTCGTATGACTGGCCGCGCGTCACCCCGCCGGTCACCACGATCTTCACGTTCTGGCGGACGGCGAGTTCGCTGGCGATGTTCATCGCGTTGGTCACCACGGTGACGGCCGGAGCGCCTGCGCCATCCTGCAGGTCGGGCCGGGTGGCCAGGGCCCGGGCGACCTCGCTGGTGGTGGTGCCGCCGTTCAGCGCCACCGCCGAACCCGGGGCGACGAGCGCGGCGGCCGCGCGGCCGATGCGCTGCTTCTCCGGGGCGTGCCGCGCGGTCTTGTACCGCAACGGCAGGTCGTAGGAGACGTGACCGGCCATCGCGCCGCCGCGGGTCCTGGTCACCAGCTGCTGCCTGGCCAGCTGATCCAGGTCACGGCGGATGGTGGCCTCGGAGACGCCCAGCGCCCGGGCGGCTTCGGCCACGGTGAGCTGCCCGTCGCCGGGCAGCAGGTCGAGCAGGTCATTCCAGCGCTGGTACCTGGACACGCGACGGCCCTCCCCAGAAATCGCGCAGGCGATCTGCGCAATTGTGCGCAGTTTACGCTCGGAGACCGCCCGGGCGATACCGCATGTCTTATGCGAAAGTTCGCGTTAGGCAAGAACTCCCCACCCACCTCTTCCGCGCACGGGGGGCTCCCGCCCCCCGTACCCCCTGGCCCTTCCCCCTTCTTTGCTGCCGGTGCGACCTGCACCGACCGCTCGCGCAGGCCCAGAAGGCCTGCACTCGCAGCCGGTCTCGCATAACGCTCCGCGCGTCAGCAGCCGCCCGGCGGGCCGGGGACGCCAGGGCCGACAGCGGGCTCGTCGACAATCCCGGTCACCACGTCGCGCGTGACGGCACCGAGGTGCACTACGTACCACACGCCGCGCCAGGAGATCAGCGAGGCGACGCCGAACGACCGTTCCTGGCCGTGGTCCCGGTAGACCACGCGGGCGCCGGGGGCGTGCCAGTAGCCGGCCAAGTTGTAGCAGGCGCCCGGACCCACCCAGACGGTGTCGGCGGCCGGGACGATGACGCGCACCAGCTGCGCGCCCGGGTGCAGGATGCGGTGCGCCGCGCGGACGTCGAGGGTGAAGTCGTACCAGAGCCGGTACTGCCAGTCCGCGGCGGGATACGGGATCGCCTTCACCTGCTTGTACGCGGCCTCGGGGAAGAACGCGGGCAGGCCGAAGCGCGGGTTCCCCGTGGTCACGGCCAGCCACAGGTCCGCCATCGCGTTGCGGAAGGCCACCGAGTCCGTGCGGGGAATGGTGCGGGTCTGCGGCAGGGCGCCCTCGCCCGGCGCCACCGGCAGCGCGGCGGGGGGCGAGGCGGCGGTGGCCCGCGCAGTGGCGCTGGCCGTCGGCGTGGCGGGCTGGGCCGACGGCGATCCGGACGCGGTGACGCTGGCCGGGCCAGCCGGCCGCTGGCTCGACGAGCTGGTGCCGCACCCCGCCAGCGTGACCGCGATGGCCAGCAGGGCCGCCAGTGTGAGCGCCACCGCCAGGGGCGCTCGCCGAGCCGAGCTCATGCCGTCACCCTGCCACGTCCGCGTCCGTTCCGAGAGCAGCCCGAGACTACTGCGGCGGGCCGGAAATGTCAGTGGGGCAAGGCAGTATTGGACCATGGCAGAAGAGTCGCCCGTGCCCGGCCGCCCCCTAACGGTAGTTTGTTGACTCTAGAGCGGGTTCGCGGTATGCCGGGGTAGTGGCGTGATGTGCTA
>Ga0070708_100003577_pt1 | contig 12186 bp, 7 predicted proteins | sample KBSK5503metaG_FD_65469 | JGI IMG/M metagenome (GOLD analysis project Ga0070708, IMG submission 65469) | Corn, switchgrass and miscanthus rhizosphere microbial communities from Kellogg Biological Station, Michigan, USA - KBS K5-50-3 metaG | ecosystem: Host-associated > Plants > Roots >...
GCCGCGCTGATGGGCATCTTCACCATCGTCGGCTTCGAGCTGGCCGCCGACCTCGGCGAAGAGGCGGTCGCGGCGCGCGTCACCGTGCCGAAGGCGGTGATCTGGTCGGTCGCCAGCTCGGCGATCCTGGGCATGGTGGCGCTGATCGGCTTTACGATCGCGATTCCGGACCTGGGCAAGATCACCGCCTCGCAGGTGCCGTTGGTCGACATCGTCGCGTACTGGATGGGTGACGTGGCGAAAGACGTCTTCGTCGTGGTCGTGGTGTTCTCGATCTTCGCGCTGGACGTGGTCGGGCTCGCCGCGACCGGCCGCCTGATCTTCTCGTTTGCGCGGGACAACATCATTCCGTTCTCGTCCGCCTTGAAGAAGGTCAACCCGCAGACGCAGACGCCGATCCGCGCGCTGGTCACCGCCTCGTCGCTGGGCCTGCTCTTCGTGGCCTGGGGCTACTTGAGCGCGATCACGGGCAAGGGGGGCTCAGCCTTTCTCCTTCTGATCACGGCCACCGCCACGCTGCCCTTCGTCGTCTACTTCCTGACCGTGCTCGCGTACGTGACGCGGCGCCACCGGACGGACAAGCTGCCGGAGGCGTTCGACCTCGGGGTGTGGGCGAAGCCGGTCATGTACGCGGCGCTCGCCTGGATCCTGATCGCGCTCGGCGCCCTCATGATCCCGAAAGATTTCTGGGGCGCGGACCTGATCGTCGTCATCGTCGTCGCGGTCGCCGCCGGGTGGTACTTCGCGGTGCTGCGGGGGCGGCTGGCGCGAGGCGAGGCGGGCGTCGAGCAGCTGCGCGGCTGATCGATCACCCACCCCGGCGGGGCAAGTGTATGGTGGCCTTGGCGGACCCGCTCGCCAACCCTTCACTCAACGGGTGCGCCCCGGGTTGATAGGAGGAGCCATGAGAAAGTTAGCGGCGTTTGGCATTTCTCTTGCGGCGATCGCCCTGGCTGCGACGCCAGTCATGGCGAGCGACGCCAACGGCAATCACGAGCCCTTTCACTGGGTCGTAGGGGGCGATACGGCCATGGCCCCTGATGGTTCGACCATCCTTCTGAGGGGGAATGGCAATCTGCAGGCTGGACCGGGCGGTTCAGCTACCGGCGGCGGAACTTTCGTGAAAAGCTCGGGCGAAGCCGGCACCTTCACCGCCACTGGCATCGAAAGCTTCGTCAGCTATGGAACCAGGCTGCCTGGGCAAACCTTTCCCCCGCCTCCGGCTACCGGCGGGGAGGCGAAGCTGCGTGTGGCCCTCAGCAATGGGCAGACTGGGGTGTTGACGATCGTCTGCTTGATTGGATCGCCGCCGCCCAGCAGGATGGAGGGAATCACGCTGATCCTTGGTAGCGGTGTGAGCGGCGAATACACCGACGAGGTCAGCGGCAACACCATCTTCAGAGCGCTGTAAGCAGTAGCGGAGGACGGGGTCCGGCGCTAATCCGAGTTCCGGGCCCCTTTCCCTAACCCTCCCCCCACAGGGGGGCGGGAAAGTTAGTCCCAGGTCGCGAGCTGCTCACGCATTCCCCGCGCGCCGGCGATGGAGCGCCCGCGGGCCAATGCGATGGCGGTGGCGACGGCGAGAAGGACCAGGGCCACAGCTCCGAACGCGGCAAACAGGTACCCGGCCTGCGCCACCGAGAGCAGGGCGCGAAGTGAGACCAGCGCCAGCGCCGCGCCGCCGCCGGCGAGCAACACACGGCTGCGCAGGGCGATCCCCGCGCCGACCGTGATCGCCCCCTCGATCAGCAACGCCACCAGCCAGAACGGGTCACCTGACACGGTGTAGACGGCCGCCCACCCCATCACCAGGCCAAGGCCGACGCCAACGATCAGCTGACGCACCTGCGGGCCGACATTGAAGCCCTTTTCCTGGCGCAGCCAGATCCCGCATGCGATCAGGCCCAGCCCAGGAGGCACCAGCTTCCACGATTCCAGGCCGAGGCCGCGCGCCACGAAGTAGCCGGCTGTAGAAGCGCTGACCAGCGCCAGGTATACGTTGGGGCGAAAACCAAACGTCCGCGCATCGAGCCAGAACACGGCGCCAGTGATGAGCAGCGCCAGCGAGGCCAGGGCGGCGCCCTCGCTGGATGGACCGGTCTTGTCTGGGAAGGCAAAGCCCGCGAGGGCCGCGACCGACAGCAGGCCGAGGCCCACGTAGCGATGCATGTCGATGACGGCGTGGCGTCCGAGGAATGTCAGAGCGACGCGACCGGCGACCCAGATGACAAGGCCGAGCACGCCCACCGCCGCGGCATAGAGGATGGTGTCGGCGCCATGAGCGCCGAGCAGCGTGATCATGCCGGCCAGCGCCGTGGCAGCGGCCGCCGGCAGCACCCACCGCTGGCGTTCTTGCATGCCGGCGGCGTAGATCACGACGGCATACGCAAGCAGGGCGATGCCGGCCGGGTCGGGGTGGCCGTCGGCCGCCAGCGCGAGCAGCGCTCCCGAGGCCAGGGTGGCCGCACCCGCTTCGGTGCTCAAGGCCCAGCGAGTGCCGAAGCGTGTATGCACCGCGAGCCCGACGAAGCCGACGACCCATGCGAGGACCGCAAATGAGCGCTCCTCGAGCTCGTGGTTGGCGGCCAGCCCGAGGGCGATGAACGAAATGTGCAGCGCCGGCGCGAGCAGAAGCGCCGCAGGGTAGGCCAGGAACCATTGCCGGCGCCGCACGCCGGCTTGCGCGCAGAGAACGGCGAGGGCGACGAACTCGAGCGCGATCAGCGCCGCCGGTGTGGCCGAATACGGCCACAGGTAGATGACCGGCGCCATGACCAGCAGCGCGGCCACTGCATACCACCGCTCGATCTCGCCCTTGGCGCGCACGTTCCACTCGGAGTGGCCGATGGCGATCGCCAGCGCGAGCAAGCCTGCGTAACCAGTGTTGAGCTGCAGGACCGCAGCGCCGACGAAGAGACCGATCGTACCGATCGCCGCGGCGCCCGCTCGCAAGCTCTGCACGAGCTCGGACTGGGTGTGCAATCGCGACCAGGCCAGCAGGAAACCGCCGGCCAGCAATGCGGCGATCGCTTGCGACCATTGCGGAACGTCCTCTCTTAGCGTCAAGCCGGCGCCGACCGCGGCCAGCACGCCCAGGACGGGGAGGCCGGCGCCCTGCAGCAGGGGCCGGTTGAGGACGCTTCGCGCCGCCGCCCACAGGGCGGTCAGCAAGAGCGCGGCGCCGACGATGACCGTGCCCTGCCACAGCTCAGGCACCCATGCCATGGCCACGCTGCCGGCAGCCGAACTCACAGCCGCCCACGCCAGCCACGGCATTTCTCTTTCCGAGTGGGTCGCGGCGAGCCACCAGTACGCCACCGCCAGAGCACCCCAGGCCGCCGCCAGGCGCCACCACAAGAGATCGTCCGGACCCGTGAAGCAGAGCGCGAGCGCGACCAGCGCAGCCGCGTGGACGAACCAGCGCCGGCCGGCGGTCGCGACCGAATGTCTGGCCAGCGCACGCGCCTGGCCAAGCGCGACATACACAAGGGCGAGCAGCGCGTCATAGGGTCCACGCCAATCGCGAGCGTTGATCGCTTCGACTCCGTAGAACCAGGCGATCGAGAAGAGAGCGCGAGCGGCATAGGGACTGAAGCGGACCCCGTCCCTCTCGCTCGCGACTCCAAAAGCTACGGCCGTCACGAGCAGGGCCGCCGGGATCCCCCAATGTCCCGCGCCGACGGGGATGCGAGGCAGCTGGACAAGAACAAGCGTGAGGCCCGCGTAGAAGAAGAGCGAGGCCCGGCGCGTCAAAGACTCGAGCGTTGCGCCGATGACGAACGGAAGCGTGTATGCGATCAGCGCCGCGGCCGTGAGCGTCGCCGTCCACGATCCGAGGTGCGCCGCCTGACCGGTCGCGGCAAGGGCAAACGGGAGCGCCGCCCGCATCGCGTAGCCGGTGCTCGCGCCGCGCGCCAGCCAGAAGTCCGCCATGTACAGGCCGACCGCAATCCACAGCGAGATTGCAAAGGGCCACACTTCATCTCCCGTCACGTTCTCGGCCAGCGCCAGGGTGATTCCGGCGACCACAGCCAGGTGGAGGTGGGCTGGGTGCGCGCGGTACAGCCGCCCGACGACTCCGAGCGATTCGGGCACGCGCGCCACGAGCACTAGAGGAACCGCGACGAGCATCGGCAGGATGAAGTGGTTAGACCTCAATCCAAGCGGTCCGATGGCGGTCGTTGCGGCCAGGATGAGAGCCGCCTCGCCGGCCCACGCGCGGCTAAACCCCACGAACTCGGAGGCTTCGCCTTGAGTTCGCGGGGACCCCTTAAGGCGATGCGGGGCCAGCGCCTGCCACGCCAGATAGGCCGCGGCCACGGTGCCGAGGGTCGCGGTCAATTCCCAGCCTGCCGGGTCGAAGCGCACGGCTAAGCCGAGCGCGACGACTGCTGCTGCATGAGCGAACCACTGGAAATGCGAGAACACGCGGTCGGGTAGGACGCGCTCCCAGACCGCATATACGAACGGGGTCAGGGCCAGCCCGATCGAACGCCAGTGGTCGCCGGCGATCGCGCCCGACGATCCCCACGACGCGACCAGGACGGCGGCGCCGGCCATCTCGCCGTATGCGCGTACCCCAAGCTTGCGCGCGAGGAAGCCATAAGACAGTGCGCACGCAACCGCCGTGACAGCGAGCGCCTGGTCGACCGTGAGGCCGCGCGCTCCAAGGTCCAAGAAGGTCCACGCCGCGATGCCGACCAGGGGCAGAAGCACCGCGGCGATCGCGATGTAGATGCTGCCCACCGAGCGCAGGCGCTCCTGGCGATTGGCCAGGTAGCCCGCGGTCGCGAAGATGACGTTGAGAGCCACGACCGCGGCCAGCCGAACCCCGCCGCCCAGACCGGTCGTCCCGTACAGCTCGAACAGGACGGTGGCCACGACCAGGAGGAAGGCGCCGAGGGCCGCGAGGATGAGGACCGAGTGCTCGGCGAATATCTCGCGCAGCGATATGCCCGGTACCGCGGGCGCGGGTGGGACAGGCGCAGTGGGCTCCGCAGCCGGCGCGGCAGCCGGCGCCGAGGCCCCAGCGGACGGAGCAGTCGCCGGCTCACTTCGCCGGATCGGCTCTTTGGCGGTGGCGAGGGCTGCCAGGCGCGCTTCGAAGTCACGGTCGACTTCCTCGGCGGACGTCGCCGAAATCAAGCCTCGGCCGCGCATGTCCGCCAGGTCCCTGCGCACGCTTTCGGCGTAGGCCTGCTCCGCGGCCACGCGCGCGCGGAACGAGGGGTCTTGCGATCCGAGCCGGACCCGCAATAGGGCGGCGACCACGTCGGCCGGCAGCCCCGCCTGCAGGTAGGAGATGGCCTGATCGGTGGCGGCGTCGGCGTCCGCGCTGACGTACGTCAGGGTTTGACAGAACGGGCCCCAATCTCGCCGAGCTACCTCGACGTCGGCCGCGTCATATCTCGCGCGGGGCGCTGCCTCGGTCCTGGGGTCCGTCACGGCACGCAGCTTAGGCTGCGGGCCCCGGGGTGTCCTCCGCAGAACTACTGAATCTTAGCGCATTTCGGGCTTCTGACCGGTCGCCCTCATCCTGGTGCCACCTGCACTTTGAGCCCGCTCCCGGCGAGGAAAGCATCGATCGCCTGGTTGTAGTCGTCGAGCGGGAAGCGATTGGTGATCATAGCCTCCGAGTCGATGACCCCTCTGACCAGCAGTGCCAGCGCGCGCTCGAAGCTGTGCAGGACGGCCATCGAGCCGATGATGCGGATCTCGTCGTTGTAGACGCGAAAGGGCGAGATGGTCGCCTTGGCGTCGGCGTTGGCGACTCCGAACATCAGGAACGTGCCCCCGCGCGCGACCCGGCGGATGCCATCCTCGATGGCCGGCACCGCGCCGGTGGCATCGATGACGACGTCCCAACCCTCCGGCTTGTCCAGTTCTGCTGCCGAGACCGCCACACGGTTGGCGGCCAGCCGCTTGGCCAGGGCGTGGCGTTTGGAATTCGTGTCGACGATGTCCACGCTTTTGGCGCCGCTGTCCTTGACCAGCTGCGCGAGCAGCAACCCCATCGTGCCGGCGCCGTAGATCAGGTAATCGGCGGCGGCGATGACGCCGACCTGGTCGAGCCCGTGGACCGCGCACGAGAGCGGCTCCACCAGGGCGCCCCAGTGGCGCGGGATGTCGCCGGGTAAACCAAAGGCGTTCGCGGACGGCACCGCCACGAATTCGGCGCAAGCGCCGTTGGCGGAGCCGACGCCGATCCCGTTCCAGTTCTCGCAAAGATTGAAGCGGCCCAGGCGGCATTGCCGGCAGGTCCCGTCGAACAGCGAGGGATCGACCGCGACGAAATCGCCGACCCGGACGTTTCGCACCTCGGCCCCGATCGCAACGACCTCGCCGCAGAACTCGTGGCCGGGAATGATCGGATAACGAGTCGGGGCAAACTCACCTCGGATCACATGGATGTCGGTGCCGCAGATGCCGCAAGCCTCGACTTTGATCAGCGCCTGGTTGGGTGCCGGCGACGGCTCATCGACCTTTTTGACCGACACCTTGTTCGGTTCGTCGATCACTACCGCTTTCATTTGACCGCGCCCAGCGTAAGCCCGCGGATCAGCTGCTTCTGCGCGATCCAGCCTGCCAGGAGCACGGGCAGGCTGGCCAGTGTGGCGGCCGCGGCGAGCTTTGCGTAGAAGAGTCCGCGGCCGCTGATGAAGCCGACCAGGAAGATCGGCGCTGTGGCCGCCACAGAGGAGGTGAAGTTGACGGCGTAGAAGAACTCGTTCCAGCTGAAGATCAGGCAGATCAAGGACGTGGCCGCGATCCCGGGGGTGATCAGCGGCACCACGATGCGCCAGATCTCAGTTCCAAATGACGCCCCGTCCACACGCGCCGCTTCGAACAACTCGGGAGGGATCTCGAGGAGGAATGAGCGCAGGAGCCAGACCCCGAGCGGCATGTTGATCGTGGTGTAGATGAGGACCAGGGCAAAGATGTTGTCCAGCAGATGGAGGTCCCGCGCCAGCAGGTACAGCGGCACCAGGCTGGCCGCGAAAGGCAGGAATCGCGTCGAGATGAAGAAGAAGAGCACGTCCTGTGTCCGCTTGACCGGTCTGATCGCCAGCGCGTACGCGGCGGGCAACGCGAGGATCAAGACGAGCAGCGTCGACCCTATGCTTGCGACCGCCGAGTTGATGAAAAACGGCGGGAAGTCGCCCGAAAGCACCTCCTGGAATTCCGCCAGGGTGGGTGCGAAAAAGATCGTCGGTGGGGAGCTCGCCGCCTGCGGTTCCGTCTTGAGGCTCTCCAGCCACATCCACAGGACGGGGAAGAAGAAGATGAACACCACCAACCAGCCGACCACGGACCACACCACCTTGGAAAGCGGGATCCGGCCGCCCAGCACGTTGGCGCTCATCTTCTTGGCTCGACCTGAAAGATCGAGAACATCGTGCGCAGCCCGATGGTCGCGACGATCGTGGTCAGGATGACCGCTACCACTCCAATCGCTGACGCCTGCCCAATGTTGAAACCCTGGAAGGCCACGATATAGAGCAGGAACGGCAGGTTGGTCGTGTCCTCACCAGGACCGCCGTAGGTCAGCATGAAAATCGAGTCGAAGGTCTGCACGACGAAGAGCGATCCCAGCAGCGCACCCAGCTCGATGAACGGCCGGACCAACGGCAGCGTGATGCGGCGAAAAGACTGGAAGGCGTTTGCGCCGTCGACACGCGCCGCCTCCAGGACCTCGGGGTTCTGCGACTGCAGGCCGGCGAGGATGATCAGCATCATGAACGGCGTCCAGCGCCACACCTCCACGGCGACGACCGTGACCATGGGGTATTTATTGACCCAGTCGACGCGACCAAGCCCGAATGGGGTGAACACATAGGGCAAGAGTCCGAACAGCGGGTTGAGGAGGGTGTCCTTCCAGATCAGCGCGCCGGCTGTGGGCATGATCAGGAAGGGCGCGATCATCAGCGTCCGCATCAGCCCTTTTCCGAAAACCTCTGAGTTCAGCAGCGAGGCAATCGCCAGGCCGAGAACGACCGAGATCGCGATCACAGAAATCGTCAGGACGACGGTGTTGAATACGGCTGTCCTGAGGCTCTCGTCGGTTACGAGCCTCGTGTAGTTGTCGACGCCCGAGAACCGGAAGCTACCTGGCTTGAGAAGGTTCCACGAGAAAAGGCTGTAGTAGATCGTCAGCGCAAACGGGATCTGGGTCAGGAGGATGACGTAGACGAAGGCCGGCAGCAAAGGCAGCCGTCGCAGCCAGCCATCCCGCCGGGCGACGGAGGCGGCGGTTGGATTCCGCACGCCTCCGCTGCCAGCGACCGAAATCATTCGAGACGGCTACTTATGTGCCTGGCCGACTGCTGCAGCAAGCGATTGTGCTTTCGCCAGTGCCTGATCGACTGTTTCGTTGCCGGCGATCACCTTGGCGAACTCTTGAGAGACCTGGTCGCCAAGCTGCTGGAATTCGGTGATGTCGACGTACTGGACTCCAATGTAAGGAACGGGATCAACAGTTGGGTGAGCGACGTCTGCATGCGCGATTGAGTCGAGCGTAACCTGCGCGAACGCGCCGGCGGCCGCCTTGTACTCGGGGATCGAGTATGTCGAGGTACGGGTTCCCGGCGACACCCGGGCCCAACCCAACTTGGTCCCGACGAGCTGGGCGTACGCCTTGGAGGTGGCCCAGTCCGCGAAGGTCCATGCGGCGTCCTTCTTGGTGCTCGCCGAGCCCATGGCGAGCGTCCATGCCCACAACCAACCCGACCAGTCCTTGACCTTGGTGGGAGCGTAGGCGTAGCCCGAGTTCGTCGCGGCGTCCCCGGTGAAGAAGCTCGCGGCGACGGTCGCGTCGTACCACATCGCGACCTTGCCACTGTTGTAGGCGTTGAGGCACTCGGTGAATCCGGCGTTGCCCGCCCCCGGCTCGCCCGCAGTCTTGAGCAGGTTCACGTAGAAGGTCAGGGCGTCGTGCCACTGCGGCGAGTTCAGCTGGGCGTTCCAGCTCTGGTCGAACCAGCGTCCGCCGAACGTGTTGACCACAGTGTCGAGTGGAGCGAGCTGCTCGCCCCACCCAGGCAGGCCGCGCAAGCAGATTCCGTTGACGGTCGAGCTGTTGACCTTTTGAGCCGCGGCCGCCACCTGGTCCCAGGTCGGGTGGTCGGGCATGGTCACGCCCTTGGCCGCCAGAAGATCCTTGCGGTACATGAGCATCGACGACTCGCCGTAGAAGGGCACCGCGTAGAGGTCATTCTTGTATGTGAGTGCGGTCCTGATCCCGGGGATCAGGTCGTCCGGCGCATAAGACGAATCCTTGGCGATGTATGGAGCCAGGTCCTGAAGCCAACCGAGGTTGGCCCACAGCGGCACTTCGTACGTGCCGATCGTGAACAGGTCGAAGCGTCCACTTTGGGTGGCGACGTCCTGGGTCACCTGCTGCCGGATCTGGTCCTCGGGAAGGGTCACGATGTTGACCTTGATGTTGGAGTGCGCGGCCTCGAAGTCGGGGATGAGCTTTTTCAGGTCGGCCATCGACGGGTTGTCGACCGAGCCCACTGTGATGGTGGTGGCAGCCCCGCCCCCGCCGCCCCCAGCTCCCCCAGAACATGCCGCGCCCACCACTGCGATCACAAGCCCGATGACGATCGTGAACGCGGGTCTCGAGATCGCCCGCCGCCGGTTCGGTGATCGAAGCTTCCTATCCCTCATGCAGAGTCACCTCTTTCTCAACACAGCCACTGGCAGAATGACAACGTTGTCAAAAGACAACGTTGTCTATATAACACAGATCTGTTTAGACTGCAACGGGAGAATTCAGACCTTGCGTGCAGGCGGAAGCGCTTCAGGCCGAGGAGACTAACGTTGACAACGGAGGACGCCGACAGGTCTCGACCCACGATGCGGGAGGTCGCCGCTATCGCCAAGGTCAGCATCAAGACGGTTTCCCGGGTCGTGAATGGAGAAACGGGGGTCTCCCCCGCGCTCGCCAGGCGGGTGCTCGCCGCCACCGAGCGTCTGAACTACCGGCACAACATGGCGGCCAGCAGCCTCCGCCGGTCCGATGGCAGGAGCGCGACCATCGGCGTGGTCCTGGAAGACGTCGCCAACCCGTTCTCGTCCGCGCTTCATCGATCGATCGAGGACGTCGCCGTCCAGCGTGGGGTCCTGGTCCTGGCCGGCAGCTCAGACGAAGACGAGGATCGCGAGCGCCAGCTCGTGGCGGCTTTTGCATCGAGGCGCGTGGACGGATTGATCATTCAGCCTTCGAGCCACAACCACGGCTACCTGCTCACAGAACGCAGGGCAGGCACCGCGATCGTCTTCGTCGACCGCCCGCCGTCGTTTCTCGATGCCGACACGGTCCTCACGGACAATGCGGCCGGGGTGCGGCGCGGCGTCCGCCATCTGGTCGAGCAAGGGCATGTCCGCGTCGGCTATCTGGGCGACCTGCGCAGCATCGCCACCGCCGCCGAGCGGTATCGCGGCTATGCCGAAGAGCTGGCACAGCAAAAGATCGAGCTGGACGAACGCTTGGTGCAGCTCGACTTGCGCGGAATCGAGAAGGCTGAGGCGGCCGCGACCGAGCTGCTCACCAGCGCCCACCCGCCGACTGCGCTCTTCACCGGCCAGAACCTGGTCACGATCGGGGCGTTCCGGGCTCTGCGACGGCTTGGGCTCCACCAGCGTGTCGCATTGATCGGCTTCGACGACATCTTGCTCGCCGATCTCCTAGAGCCAGGAATCACCGTCATCGCCCAGGATCCAGCCGCCATCGGACGGACGGCGGCTGAGGTGCTCTTCCGCCGCCTCGACGGCGATCGGTCGCCATCAGAGCACCATGTCGTACCGACCCGAATGATCACCCGGGGCTCAGGCGAGATCCGTCCGTGATCGTCGTCTGCGGCGAGGCTTTGATCGACGTGATCCACAACGGAGACGGCACGCAGCGCACGGTCCCGGGCGGAGGTCCCTTCAATACCGCGCGGGCCTTGGCCCGGCTCGGGGTGCCGACAGCTTTTCTCGGCCACCTTTCCAACGATGCCTTCGGTCGCGAGCTGGCTGATCTGTTGGTCTCCGACGGGGCCAGCCTCGAGCTGTCGAGCGTCGGCTCGGAAGCCACGACCATCGCCGTCGCGGAAATCGACAGCTCAGGCCTGGCCGAATATGAGTTCCTTGTCGACGGCACGTCGGCACCCAACCTCACGCTTGACATGGTTCCCACGCGCCTGAGCCCGGACGTCAGAGCCATTCATCTGGGCACGCTCGGGCTCGTGCTCCAGCCGATGGCCTCCACTCTTGTCGAGCTGGTCCGTCGCGAGCGCGACGGGCGCGTTGTGATGATCGATCCCAACGTCCGAATCGGGCTGGCCTCGGATGGCGAGTACCGCGACCGCTTGCAGGCGATGATCTCGCAGAGCACCATCGTCAAGGCCAGTGATGCCGATCTGGCCTGGCTGTATCCGGACATGAGCTACGAGGATGTGGCTGACCGAATCCTCGGCGAAGGGGCACGCCTGGTCGTGGTCACGCTGGGAGCGCAGGGAGCGTTCGCCGCCCACCGTGACTTCCATCTGGCCGTTGATGCGGTGCACGTTGACGTCGTCGACACCATCGGCGCCGGCGACGCTTTCGGGGCCGCCCTCCTGGCCTGGTTGCACGATCACGATGCGATTCAGCCGGATCTCAGGCTCGAGCGGCAAGAGGTGAAGGCTGCCCTTGACTTCGCATGCCTGGCGGCTGCCCTCACATGTGCACGGGCCGGCGCCGATCCACCGTGGAAGTCGGAGATGATTGCTCGCGAGTCTCGATGACTGAGTGCGCGGGATCAGCCCTAGGAGCGCGGGGCTGAGGCGTTCGTCTCCTTCCACCGCTCGTAAAGGCGGGAGTATTCATTGGCATCGGCGCCAGGCTCGGCCACCATGTCAGCGCGCATCGTCAACGCCGCGGTTTCGTCGAGGGTCTTGAACGTCCCCGCCGCCAAACCCCCCAGCAGCGCGGCGCCGCGCGCCGAGCCCGCCGGCGAGTCGACCGCAAATAATCGCCTGCCCAAAACATCTGCGAGCATCTGGCGCCAGTGCTGGTCCACAGTCCCCCCACCCGCCAGCTGCAGGTCGGCCGGCGATATGCCGGTCGCATCGAGCGCTTCCATCGCCTCGCGCAGCGCAAACGCAACGCCCTCGAGCGCGGCCTTCAGCAGGTGCTCTTTTCCGTGCTGCAGGCGGACAC
>Ga0070708_100003578_pt1 | contig 12186 bp, 12 predicted proteins | sample KBSK5503metaG_FD_65469 | JGI IMG/M metagenome (GOLD analysis project Ga0070708, IMG submission 65469) | Corn, switchgrass and miscanthus rhizosphere microbial communities from Kellogg Biological Station, Michigan, USA - KBS K5-50-3 metaG | ecosystem: Host-associated > Plants > Roots >...
GGTCGCCGGCACCCACCACGGCCTCGCCAACTCGCTGATGCTGCCGGCGGTGGTGAGCTTCAATCGGGTCGCCGCGGAACAGCGGCTCGCCGATGCCGCGGTGGCGCTGGGAGCGGACCCGACGATGAGCGTGCAGGAGCGGGCGCATCTCTGCGCGGAGCTGGTCGACGACCTGCGGGGGGCGTGCGGCCTGCCGCGGCGGCTTTCGCAAGCCGGCGTCAAGCGGGAGATGATCCCGCGGCTGGTGGAGAAGGCGCTGGCGGACGCCTGCCACCAATCGAACCCGCGCCCGGTCACGCAGGTGGACTTCGAGCGGCTGATCAACGAGTCGTTCTGAGTTGCGTGCTACGATTGTCCTCGTGGACGGCTCTGACGCATCCCGCAGGCTCTTGAGGCGCTATCTGGCGCAAGAGCCCATCGACCTGGCACGGGCCGCGCTCGCGATCGCGCGCGAGGAGTACCCGGAGCTCGACGAGGCCGGCTACTTGCGCATGCTCGACAAGCTTGCCGAGGGCGTCCAGTCCGGCCTGCCGCCGGGGTCCAGCGCCGAGCGCCGCGTGGGGCGGATGAACACGCATCTGTTCCACGAGATCGGCTTCGCCGGAAACCAGACCGATTACTACGACCCGCGCAACAGCTTCCTCAACGAGGTCCTCGACCGGCGCCTCGGCATTCCGCTCACGCTTTCCATCGTCTACATGGAGGTCGGCCGCCGCTGCGGGTTGCGCGTCGAGGGCGTGGGCTTTCCGGGCCACTTCCTCTGCAAGGTGGAGTTGGAGGGGGGCGAGCTGGTGGTCGACCCCTTCAACCGCGGACAGCTCCTCGGGTTGGAGGAGATCAAACGGCGGCTTTCGGCCGCGGTCGGCGATCAGATCAAGTACGACCCAAGGCTGCTCCGGCCTGCGCGGCCGCGCGAGATCCTGGTGCGCATGCTGCAGAACCTCCGCTCGCTCTACCAGGAGAGGAACGACGTGCCCCGGGCGCTGTCGGCGGTCGATCGCCTGCTGCTGCTCGCGCCCGACAACATCCGCGGCCTGCGCGAGCGGGCGCAGCTCTACGAACGGCTGGGCGGGTCGGCAGCGGCAGCGGCGGATCTGGAGAAGGTGCTGGAGCTGGAGCCGGGCGCATCGGACGCTCCGGCCCTGCGCGCCCGCGTGCGCAGGCTGCGGGACGGCCCGCGGTTCTTGAACTAGCCCTTGTACAGCCGCAGCCGATCCACCGGCTCGCCCTGCACCAGGTGCTTCTCGACGATCTCCTCCACGTCGGCCTCCGTGACGTGCCCGTACCAGACCCCTTCGGGATAGACCACCACCGAGCAGCCGAACTCGCAGTTGTCCAGGCAGCCCGCTTTGTTCGCACGGATCTCCTCGTCCAGGCCGCGCGCCCGCAGCGCGGCCTTGAACTTCTTCAAGAGATCCGGAGAGCCCTTGCGCGTGCAGTCGCCTTTCGGCGAGTCCGGAGGACGCTCGTTGAGGCAGACGAAGACGTGCTTGCGGAATGGCGGAGGCATCAATCGTCCTCTTCGCTGAGCGCGCGGCGGAAGGAGGCCGCGTCGGTCAGGCTCGTGTCCAGCGCCGCGTCGGCTCGGCCGCGCACCGCCGGCCCGAACGACAGCGCGAGCACCAAGGTGCGCGGAGGCGCGGCCAGATGCAAGAGGGCCGGCTCGAGCGCGATGATCGGGGCGCGCGCGGCCGCCGCCCGGGCGATCTCTTCCGCGGTCGCGCAGGCGACGCACGCCGCCATGTGCGTCGAGGTGGCGGCCTGGACCAGCCGGCCCAGGACCTGGGGCGGGACGGCGGAGGCGCGCAGCAGCACCGCGTCGGCGCCCGCGGTGCGCGACTCGTAGATGCGGAACTCCTCCATCAGCGCATCGGCGCGCAGCACAGGGATCGAGACGGCGCGCGCGGCGGCAGCGAATGCGGCCAGGTCATCGCCCGCAGGAAGCGCGAGCGCAGCCGCCTCCGCCTCGTCCAGAGCGCGCGCGGCATCGATCAGGTCCGGCCTGCCGGAGTCGAGCAGGGGAATGCGCTCGAGCGTCTGCCGCTGGCGATCGATCGCCAGCGCGAAGTTGCGGATGGAAGGAGTGACGCCCGCGCGCGGGTCCATGGCTCAAAGCAGCTTGAGCAGCCGCTGCCGCATCGCATCGCGCGTGGACGGGTCGGGAGCGGTGTGCACCGCCCGCTCCAGCGCTTCCGCCGCCTTCCGGCGAAAGCCCTTCTGCTCGTAGAGGCCGGCGAGCGCGCGCAGCGCCTGGAACAGGCTGGGACGCAGCTCCACCGCGCGCTCGTAGGCGGTGATCGCGTGGAAGAGGTCGCCCTGCTCGTGCATCGCGCGGCCGAGCGCGAAATGGATGCGCGGAGAGAACGGGTCTTCCTTGACCGCTTTCTCCAGCTCTGCCCGGGCCTCGGCCGGCTTCTTCTCCTCGAGGAGCGCGATGCCCCGCTGGTACTGCTTGTCCGCCGTCTCGGTGGACGCTGCCGCCACCGCTCCTCCCGACAGCCGCTCCTGCACCCGGCGCAAGAGGTCGGGAAGGTGAAAGGGTTTTTCCAGATAGTCGTCGGCCCCGAACGTCTCCCGGGCGTCGTGCGCATAACGCCATCCGCGGTAGACGGCGCTGACCAGGATCACGGGCATGGTGCGCGTGCGCGTGCTCGCCTTGAGGCGCGCACAGATCTCGAATCCGTGCACGTGCGGCAACATGGCGTCCAGCAGCACCAGGTCGTACTTCTCCGACTTGAGCTTCTGCTCGGCTTCGCGCCCGTCGCGGGCCTGATCGACCACGTATCCGGCGGACTTGAGCGTGCGATCGAGCATGCGGAGGATGTCGAAGTCGTCGTCCACCGCCAGGATGCGAGCGGGTCCGGAGCGGACCTGGACGGGCCCACCGACGACCTCCACTTCCTCCTCCTCTTCGTCGCCGACCTCCAGCTCCAGCTCGGCCTCGCGCAGCTCCTCCAGTTCTTCGGTGGAGTCCAGCAGCTCGTCGGTGGACGGCGCGTCGGCGGCGGGCTTGGTCCCCTGCGGGAGGATGACCGTGAACCCCGGCGGGGCATCCGGGTCGAGGGCGGCCCCGGTCCAGAGCGTGTGCCCGCGGTCCTTCGCGTCGTAGGCGGCGGCGATCACCTGCTCGAGCGAGGCAGGGAGGGCGGCATAGGGCGAGACCTCCTGGCCGGTGATGAAGCGCAGCTCCTCGAGCACGTCGTAGTTGTCCGCCCCCGCGCTGACCGCCACGTGCAGGCGGCCGCCCTCCTGCGAGAGCGGCAGCACGATGTCCGATTCGGCGACCGGCCGGGGAATGGCGTCGAGCACGCCGAGATCGATCGCCGTCTGGGCCAGATCGACGCCGGGAATGCCGAGATGCTCGGCCATCATCTGCACCAGGTCGGTCTCGGCGACGCCCAGCTCGAGAACGGCATTCAAGAAGGCGGTCCGGGTGGGCGATTCGCTCTGGGCGCGGCGAAGCAAGGGCTCGGGCAGCGCGCGACGCTCCGCGATCAGCCGAGCGATGGGCTCCAGCGAAGCCACGGATGACGATTACCACACGAATGCCCGCAATCGGGAAACGGTTCAGGCGCGGCGGCCGAAGGCCGCTTGGCGCCTGCGCCTGACCGCGGTCATGACCTGGCTTCGGTTTCGAGATGCGGTTCAAGCCGCGAAGACGAAATCGCTGCCCTCGCGGTAGGCGTGCGATCCGAGCATGGCCCGGATCTCCTCGCGAGCGCCTTCCGCGCCCACCGCGCAGAGCATCAGGGAAGCCCCAGGCGGGGGCAGATCCTGCTCGGTCCGCACGGGTCTACCGCGGGCAATCCGCTTCTTCGGACTCACGTCATGGAAGCTTCCCGGCCGCAGGCCGTGCGCTTCCAGCTCCCGCGCCAGCCGCTTGCCGGTGGGCCCCGCGCCCCAGATGTCGAAGGGCCTTCCGCGAAGAGGTCCTCGCGCAAGATGGTGCGCGCGCAACCGGAACATGGCTTCCTCCCGGTATGCTGTTCCCGTCCGCGTCAGCCGTGCCGGCGAGTCGCGCCACTCGAGCAGGACCTCGGGCACTTTGGCCAGCTCCCAGCCGCGCTCGATCATGCGGAGCTGCAGGTCCCAGTCCTCGGCCCAGCCATGGTCTTGCCAGCCTCCGTCGAGCGCCTCCCGGCGGAAGGTGGCGCTGGGGTGGACCAGCGGCGCCTCGATGAAGCGCCCGTTGCGGCATTGCTCCGGCGTGACGGTCTGGTTGAGCCATCGCTCGAAGCGCCGAATCCCGGGCGAGACCGGCTCCGGAAAGCAGCGCACCAGGCTCCCCACACCCCCGAGCTTGGGATTGGACAAGAGCAGCTCCGCCTGCAGCCGCAATCGATCGGGGTGGACGACGTCGTCCGCGTCCATGCGCGCGATCCACTCGCCCCGGCAATGTGAGAGCCCGAGGTTCAGGGCGGCAACGAGACCGCGGCCTTCGCCCCGGAACACCCGGATGCGGGCATCGCTGCGCGCCGCCTTCGCGAGCACCGCCGGGGTCGAGTCCACCGAGGCGTCGTCGACGCAGACGATCTCCAAAGGCGGCGCGCCGCGCTGCGCGAGCAGGCCCGCAAGCGCCTCGGCGAGGGTGGACGACGCATCCTTCGCGGGCAAGAGAACGCTGATCCGCACGCACCGGTTATAGTCCCGGCCTGCGATGGCCAGGTCCCGGTTGCTTTCGGCGCAGCTGAGCGCGGTCGAGCAGCACGAAGGCGCGGTGCCGAAGAAGGCCGCCGTGCACGAGATGCGCGTCGCGGCCCGGCGGCTTCGCGCAGCGCTGCGCGTTCTCCGCCTCCGGGAGCTGGACCCTCCGGTGAAGCGGCTCCAGGACGCGCTCGGCAGGGTGCGCGACCTGCAACTGCAAGTCGACTGGCTGCGCGGCCGCGACGACATCCTGCGCCGCTCCCGCATGGCCAGCCTGCGCAAGGCGGAGCAAGCGCTCGAGCGCGAGCTGCAGAAGTGGCGCTCGGAAGCGCTGCCGGCGCTGCTCCAGGCGGCCGGCCATTCCACCGCGTCCTCGCGCAAGGTCTGGAAGATGTTGCGCAAGCGCCTGGCCCGGTTGGAGGAGCGGCTGGAGCGGGCGCGGCGGCGGCTGAGCCCGCAGGCCCTCCATCGCGCGCGCATCTCGGTGAAGCAGGTGCGCTATCTGCTGGACGTGGCGAAGGAGTCGCTGCCGAAGAAGGCCGTCTCGCTCGGCGCCGATCTCAAGACCCTGCAGGCCACGCTGGGCGAGCTGCACGACGTCGACGTGCGGATTGGCCTGGTGAAGCGCAAGCCGGCGCTGTTGCGGGACCAGCAGGAGGCGCGGAAGCGGCTGGGCCGGATCGCCTCCGCGCAGCTCGAGCGCTGGCTGGAGCTGCACCTGGTCGAGCGCGCCGAGAGCGCCCTCCGCTGATCCCGACAGCCTCAGTGCTCCCCGAACACCTCTCGCATCGCGTTGGCGATCTCCCCCAGCGTCGCCCGCGCCTTCACCGCTTCGACGATTCTCGGGACGAGGTTCTCCGTCCCCTCCGCGGCGGATTTCAGATTCGAGAGCGCGCGCGTCGTCGCCGAGCCATCGCGCTGTCTGCGGAACGCCTTCACGCGCGCGATCTGCTGCTCCTCGAGCCGCGGATCGATCCGCAGCGTGTCGAAGGGCGGGTCCCCCGAGATGGTGAAATCGTTCACGCCGACGACGATCTGCTTCTTCTCCTCCACCGCCTTCTGCGCGGCATAGGCGGCGTCCTCGATCTCCCGCTGCGGGAACTGGCGGGAGATCGCCTCCACCATGCCTCCCATCTCGTCGATCTTGCGCAGGTAATCTTCCGCCTTGGCCTCGAGCTCGTCGGTGAGCGACTCCACCGCCCAGGCTCCCCCGATCGGGTCGATGAAGTCGCACACGCCGCTCTCGTGAGCGACGATCTGCTGGGTGCGCAGCGCGATGCGCGCGCTCGCCTCGGTGGGCAGCGAGAGGGCCTCGTCGCGCCCGTTGGTGTGCAGCGACTGGCAGCCGCCCAGGACGGCCGCAAGCGCCTGCAGCGAGACGCGCACCACGTTGTTGTCCGGCTGCTGCGCGGTGAGCGTCGAACCGGCGGTTTGCGCGTGGAACCGCAGCGTCCAGGAGCGGGGGTCCTTCGCCTTGAACCGCTCCTTCATCGTCCGCGCCCAGAGCCGGCGGGCGGCGCGGAACTTGGCGATCTCCTCGACGAAGTTGTTGTGGACGTTGAAGAAGAAGCTGAGCCGGCCGGCGAACGAGTCGACGTCCAGCCCCCGCTCCACCGCCGCGTGCACGTAGGCGATTCCGTCGCCCAGCGTGAAGGCGATCTCCTGCGCCGCGGTCGAACCCGCTTCCCGGATGTGGTAGCCGGAGATCGAGATCGGGTTCCACTTCGGCACGACGCGGGAGCAGTACTCGAAGCTGTCGGTGATCAACCGCATCGAGGGGCCCGGCGGATAGATGTACGTGCCCCGCGCCATGTACTCCTTGAGCACGTCGTTCTGGATGGTCCCCGAGAGCGCGGACGCGGGAGTCCCGTGCGCCTCGCCCACCGCCTGGTAGAGCGCGAGCAGCGTCGCCGCGGTGGCGTTGATGGTCATCGAGGTGGACACCTTGCCCAGGTCGATGCCGTGGAAGAGACGCTCCATGTCGTCGACGGAGTCGATGGCGACCCCGACCCGTCCGACCTCGCCGCGGGCGCGCGCGCTGTCCGAGTCGTGGCCCATCTGCGTCGGGAGATCGAAGGCGGTGGACAGTCCGGTCTGGCCCGATTTCAACAGATAGTGGAAGCGCTCGTTGGTCTGCTCCGCCGAGCCAAAGCCGGCGTACTGGCGCATCGTCCAGAAGCGGCCGCGGTACATGGTCGGCTGGATGCCGCGGGTGAACGGGAATTGCCCGGGGAAGCCGATCGACGCCGGCGGTTCAGCGGGCGAATGGAGCGGCGGGATCTCGATGCCGGAGGACGTCTGGAACAGCGCTTTCCGCAGCGCGCCCGGCTTCGCGGCCGCCTTCCCGTACACCTCGCGGGCCCACTTCTCCAGCGCCGTCATCTGCGCACTCCTTCCGCCCAGCAGACCGTGTACCAGATGGCCGCCTCGGGCCTTTCCGCCCAGGCGCGAAACGCGGCGAGCGCAGCGTCGATCTCGGCCGCGCCGAGCAGGCCGCCCGCCACCATCGACTCTCGAGCGCCAGCGAGCTGGCTGTGGATGTTCTCCACGAAGTCGGGCCACTTCGGCTCCGCCGCGCACGAGCCGAAATAGATCCAGGTGGACCGCACCGGCGCGGCGCCTGCCTCGTGCAGCAGCGAGATCAGCCGCCGCCCGATGTACGGGTCGCATCCGAGCCGGTCATAGCTGCGCTGGAACGCGCGCCAGAGCGCATTGAAGCCGGCGGGCTCCGGCCAGCAGCGGAAGACGTCGTGGTCGTCGTCCTGCAGCACCAGCCGTCCTCCCGGGCGGACGGCCCGCACCATGTGCCGCACCACCGCGAGCGGATCCCGCACGTGCTCGAGCACGAAACGCGCGTGCGCGAGATCGAAGGAGCCCCACTCGTGCTCCCGCAGGGGCGGATCGATCACGTCGCCACGGCGCAGGTCGAGCAGCGGATGGCGCACCGCACGCGCGAGCTGCTCTTCGCTGCGCTCGATGCCCACCAGCTGCGCGCCGGAAGCGCGCGCCATGTCGAGCGAGAGCTGTCCGAGGCCACATCCGAAGTCGACGATGCGCTCGCCCGGCCGGATCGCCAGCTCGCGCATGGCGGCCTCGTTCAGCAGCCGGTTGAGGAGCGAGAGCCGTCCCTGCTCGGTTGGAGACGTGCCATGGAGATAGACGGCCTCGGCGCTCATGGGCCGCTTGTAACGCAAATCAGCCCGGGACGCTCAGGCCACCACCACCAGTTTTGCTCCCGACTCGACGGCGGCGCCTTCCACCGCGTGCAGCTCGATCACCTTCCCGGCCTTGGGGCTCTTCAGCTCGTTCTCCATCTTCATCGCTTCCACCACCACGAGGCCTTGCCCCTCCTGGACCTCGTCGCCCGGCTTCACCAGCACGCGGACCACCTTGCCGGGCATGGGCGCGTCCACGCGCTGGGGGCCTTCCAGCGAGAACTTCCCCGAGGCGCGCCGCATCCGCAGCTTGCGCTCGTCGAGGATCTCGAGCGAGTGGAGGTGATCGTTGACGAGCACGGTGAGCCGGCCGTCCTTGCCCGGCTCGATGTCGCAGCTGTAGCTGCGAGCTCCCACGATCAGGCTGAGCGCGTCCCCCTCCAGGTGCACCGCGTCCACGTCGAGGACCTCGTCTCCGACGGCTACGCGGTAGCCACTGCCCCCAGGCGTGACCTCGACCACGCGCTCCTCGCCGTCGACGACCGCCGTGTACCTCATCGCGATCTCCGCAGCGCCTGGAGCCGGCCGGCGCGGGCCCAGGAAGACTCGTCCGCCGCAGCTGCTGGCTTTTGGAGCGCCGCGCGCTGGTCCTGCTCGAGCTGCCAGATGGCCGCCGCGGCCAGGGCGATCTGCTCGTCGCCGGTCTTTTCCCTCCGGAGCAGGCGGTCCCGGGCGCGATCGAGCAGGCCGGTGTCGTAGTCTCCCTTGCGGAACTCTTCCAGCTCGAGGACGCGCCGGAGATAGGCGGTGTTGGTGGTGATGCCCTTCACCACCGTCTCGCCCAGGGCACGGCCGAGCCGCGCGATCGCTTCCTCGCGCGTCCGCGCCCAGACCGCCAGCTTGCCGATCATGGGGTCGTAGTAGCGCGGCACCTCGCTGCCGCTTTCCACGCCGCAGTCGTTGCGGACGCCGGGACCGGCGGAGAGCCGCAGGTCGAGGATGGTCCCCGGGCTGGGCAAGAAGTTCTTCGAGGGGTCCTCCGCGTAGAGCCGGGCCTCGATGGCGTGGCCGCGCAGGTTCCGCACCACGTCCTCCTGCGTCCAGGGCAATCTTCCGCCGGCCGCCACCTCGATCTGCCAGCGCACCAGATCGAGCCCGGTGCACAGCTCCGTCACCGGATGCTCGACCTGCAGCCGTGTATTCATCTCCAGGAAATAGAAGTTGCGGGTGTTGCCGTCGACCAGGAACTCGCAGGTGCCGGCGCCCACGTACTTGACCGCCTTGGCGGCGTTGACCGCCAAGCGCCCCATCTCCGCGCGCAGGTCCGGCGTCACGATGGCGCTCGGCGTCTCCTCGATGACTTTTTGATGGCGCCGCTGCACGCTGCATTCGCGCTCCCCCAGCCAGATGCAGCTCCCCTGCGCGTCGGCGAAGATCTGGATCTCGATGTGCCGCGGCCGCGCCACGGCCTTCTCGATGTAGACGCGGCCGTCGCCGAATGCGCCCAGGGCCTCGCGTTGCGCGGTGGCCAGCCCGGAGTCGAAGTCCTTCGGATCGGACACCAGGCGCATGCCCTTGCCACCGCCCCCGGCGGCCGCCTTGAGCATGATCGGGTAGCCGATGGACCGGGCGTAATCCTTCGCCGCCGACTCGCCGCCTTCCGGGATGGGCTCCTTGAGGCCGGGCACCACGGGGACGCCCGCTTCGATCATCTTGCGCCGCGCGCGCGTCTTCTCGCCCATCTCCTCCATCGCCTCGGGCGGCGGGCCGACGAAGACGATGCCGGCCTTGCCGCAGGCGCGCGCGAACTGCGCGTTCTCGGAGAGGAAGCCATAACCGGGATGCACCGCATCCGCGCCGGTCGCCTTGCAGGCGGCGATCACGTTGTCGATCCCCAGGTAGCTCTCGCGGGAAGGCGGCGGTCCGACCCGCACGGCCTCGTCGCACGAGAGCACGTGCAACGCCGCCCGATCGGCGTCGCTGTAGATGGCAACGGTGCCGATGCCCATCTCCCGGCAGGTGCGCGCCACGCGGACCGCGATCTCGCCGCGGTTCGCGATCAGGATTTTCCGGATGCCCACGGCGGCGCACCCTACCAGAAAGCCCGGTGGCGGCTCAGTCCGTTGGACCGGTCGCTGTCTTCGGATGCTGGGCGCGGAAACGGAGCGGGTCCACCGGCTCGCCGGCGAGGTCGATCTGGTAGTGCAGGTGTGGACCGGTGATGCGTCCGCTGCCGCCCGAGCGGGCGACGATCTGTCCCTTGTCCACATGCTGCCCGTCGCGGACCAGCAGGACGTCGTTGTGGCAGTAGGTGGTGACGACGCCCCGGCCGTGATCGAGGATGAGGATTCGCCCGTTGATCCCGTCGCTGCTGGCGCGCCGGACCACGCCGGCCCCCACCGCGCGCACCGGCGTCCCCACGGCGGCCCCCAGGTCGACGCCGGTGTGCAGGCGCATTTCGCCCAACAGGGGATGCTCGCGGACGCCGAAGGGGGAAGTGATCGGCACCGTCGCCGGCAGCGGCCAGCCCAGCGCATACGCGCCGCCGAGCATCGCAGCCTGGGCAGTCCTCCCGATGCAGCCCTCCGACCTCGGCGGCAGCGCCCGCGCGAGGTCGTCCAGCGCGGAGGAACGCGCCTGGTCCACGGCGAAGCGGGCCGCGTCCTCGCCGCAGAACAGCGCCAGCAGGGCGGCGTCGTCCGACCCGAGCCGATCCGCGGCCGCGCGCAACCGAGGACCGACTGCCGCCGGCGACTCGTCCAGCAGGGCAGCGGCTCCGTACGCCAGCGCCTGCGCGGGCGGCACCGGTCCGGCGAGCAGCGGCGGAGGACGCGGCGGTACCAGGGTGCCCGCGCCAAAGTAAGCGAGCAGCGGCCGCGCGGTGCTGCGGGTCCCCAACAGCCAGGCCCCAACCGACCGCACCAATGCGCCCGCCGGCGTGCGGTACCAACCCGCCCACAAACAGAGCGCGCTGAGCGCAAGCTCGAGGAAGGGTAGCCGGTTCTTCATCGGAGGGAGAGCGCCGCCGCGAGGATGAGCGGCGCCAGCACGACCGCCGCCACGACGCGGTAGCGCGAGGTTCGCGCCTGCTCGAGGGACCGGAACGCCGCCCGCGGCACGAGCAGGACCAGAAGCGCGATCAGGACAGCCGCGCGCGCCAGCGAGGCAAGCCACCACACGTGCAGCGCGAGCTGCAAGGAACCCTGGACCATCCGCGCCACCGAGAACGCGCCGGCCAGGGCGACGAGCAGCGTAGCCACCGGGCGCACGAGGCGGAGCGGAGACCGGGTGCGCCGGAGCAGGTCGCGCGCAAGCTGCCATTCGACGGACGCGTCCCGCTCCTCGTAGCCCAGGAGCGGTACGGCGATCAGCGCGTCCGCTGCAAGCTCCCAGGCCAGCGCGACCGCGCGCGCGAACCAGGTGCGCTGGGTGAGCCCGACCAGGTCCACCAGCGGCGCCGTGAAGGACCAGGCCGACCAGATCCAGTCGAAGAACGCGTCCACCCGGTCCACCGCCCAGAGGACGCGCTCGGACACGACGTCGGCGGCGGCGTGCGCGCCCACGGCGACGAGGGCGCAGAGGCCCAGCGGCAGGAAGATCCACCGGACGCGGGCTACGCGCTCTGCAACGTTCCATTGCATCGCTCGATCTTACGGCCTGGGCGCCAGAAATTTTCGCGCCAGCGCGGTGGCCATCCAGCAGGCGAATCCGAGCGCGAGCAGGACGGCGGTGAACCTCCATTGCGGGGCCCTGGGGCGCGCCGAGACCAGCAGCGCGATGGCGGAGGTGAACGCGAGCACCGGGACGATCAGAGGCGGGCGGTAGAGCCGCGCCGCATCGGGCCGCCGCAGGCGCAGGATCAGCGCCGCGAGGCACGTCAGGGCGTAACCCGAAAGAATGACGACGTTGCTGACGTCCACCAGCGAGGCGTAGCCGAGCACGACGGCGAGCGCGGCGGCAAACGCCGTCGAGGCTGCGATGGCGAGCCCGGGAGTCTCCCGCGCGGAGAGCCGCGTCAGGGCGCGCGGGAGATGGCCGTCCTCGGCCAGGGCGGTGAAGTATCGCGGAGCGACCAGGGCGACGCTCGCGCAGAACCCGAGCATGGAAAGCAGCGCCGTGACGCCGAGCATCGGGGCGCCCCAGCTGCCCAGCGCGCGGGCCGCTACGTCGGGAAGCGGCTGCTCGCGAGAGGCGACGTCCGGCAAGGCCCCCAGGGCTGCGAGCTGCAGCGACGCGTACAGGATCGCCGCGCCCGAGATGCTGCCGACGACCGCGAGCGGCACCGAACGCCGGGCATCGCGCACTTCTCCGGCCGGCACCGCGGCGTACTCGAAGCCGGACATCATGAAGATGCTCAGGAATGCGGCATCGACGGCGTCGCCGGGGA
>Ga0070708_100003582_pt1 | contig 12183 bp, 8 predicted proteins | sample KBSK5503metaG_FD_65469 | JGI IMG/M metagenome (GOLD analysis project Ga0070708, IMG submission 65469) | Corn, switchgrass and miscanthus rhizosphere microbial communities from Kellogg Biological Station, Michigan, USA - KBS K5-50-3 metaG | ecosystem: Host-associated > Plants > Roots >...
GAGATCCGCCGGCTTCGGGAGCTCTCGCGCTCGGGCGAACCGGACGAACGCCCGCGCGGGCCGATGATCGTGCTCGAGACTCCCAAGGGGCTCGGCTGCCCACCGGAGCTCGACGGGAAGATGCTCGAAGGCTCCTTCCGCTCGCACCAGGTGCCGATCCCCGACCCGAAGACGAACCCGGCGCACCTCGCGATTCTCGAGAAGTGGCTGCGGTCGTACCGCCCGGGGGAGCTCTTCGACCGCGACGGACGGCCGGCGGCCGACATCCTTGCGCTCTGTCCGAGCCGGGAGAAGCGGATCGCCATGAATCCCGCAAGCTTCGGGGGGGATCGCCGGGTACCGCTCGCGCTCCCCCCCCTGGAACGCCACGCGGTCGAGCTCGAAGGACGCGGCTCGCCGCTGGTCAGCCACATGACGTTCGTCGGCGCGTACTTGAAGGACGTCCTGACGTCCAATCAGAAGGAGCGCAACTTCCGGATCGTCGCGCCGGATGAGCTCGAATCCAATCGCCTGGGCTCGGTCCTCGAGGTCACGAAGCGCCAGTACGTCTGGCCGCTTCCGGAGGGGTCCGAAAAGATGGCGCGCGACGGCCGCGTGCTCGAGGTCCTCTCGGAGCACATGTGCCAGGGGTGGCTGCAGGGGTATCTCTTGACCGGACGGCACGGGATCTTCTCCTGTTACGAGGCTTTCGTGCCGATCGTGGACGGGATGATGAACCAGTACGCGAAATTCCTGAAGACCTCCGGGGAGGTGCCCTGGAGGAAGCCGGTCTCGTCGCTGAACTACCTGCTGACCTCAGAGGCCTGGCGGCAGGACCACAACGGCTACTCCCACCAGGGGCCGGGCTTCATCAACAACCTGCTGACGAAGAAGGGGCACACCTACCGGATCTACCTGCCGCCCGACGCCAACAGCCTCCTCTCGACCATGGACCACTGCCTGCGCTCGACCAACTATATCAATCTCGTCATAGCTGGGAAGCAGCCGATGCACCAGTGGCTCACGATGGAGGAAGCCGTCGAGCATTGCCGGATCGGCGCCTCCGTCTGGCGCTGGGCCTCGACCAACGACGGCGAAGACCCTCAAGTCCTGCTCGCCTGTTGCGGCGACAACCTGACGCTCGAGGTGCTGGCGGCGGCGCAGATCCTCCGGGAGGAGGCTCCCTCCTGGCGCGTGCGGGTCGTCAACGTGACGGACCTCCTCACGCTCGGCATTCCGCAGAAATATCCCCATGGCCTGGACGAGGATCGCTTCCAGAGGACCTTTCCGCTCGGCTGCCCGGTCGTTTTCAACTTTCACGGCTACACGGCCGCGATCAAGCAACTCTGCTGGGAGCGCCCCGGCAACGACCGCTTCGACATCAACGGCTTCCGGGAGGAGGGCTCGACGACCACCCCCTTCGACATGCACGTCCGCAACAAGACCAGCCGTTACCATGTCGTGATACAAGCGGCCCAGAAGATCGCTGGCCTGCATGCCTCCGCCGCCTCCCTCGCCGAAGAAATCGTGCGACGGTACGAGTCGAAGATCGCCGCCCACCGCGTCTTCGTCACCGAGAACGGCGTCGACCCGCCGGAAATCGCCAACTGGCGGTGGCGCTAGGAGCCTGTCCGAGTAATCCCCTACTGCGCGCGGCGATTCTCTCGCTGTGAGCGGAATGCCCGAAAAACGGCTTGTGCGACGTAGCTCTGCTACGACTCCGCGCCGTTTTTCTGCGCTTCCACTCTCGCGTCGGCCTCGCCGCGCTCGCGACGGGTCTTAACTCGGACAGCCTCCTAGGAGTGAGTCCGCCGAGGTTCTCCTCGAACAGACTCAGCTGTCAGGCGATTGCTCGGATGACCTCCAGGCGGCCAGGGCCGACGGGAGGACGGCGCCCAGGAGGTGATCGGGAAAAACCGTGCGGACCCGGTCGAGGGCGGCATCGGCATTCGCTTCCCGGAGGACCGCCTCGCGGACCTCGCGGTGGTAACGGGCCTGGGCGTCCAGGAGCTCGATTCCGCCTGTCGGCCCGTGACCGGGCACGTAGGCGCCGGCCCCGAGGGCTCGAAGGGTCTCGAGGCCGCGCTCGAGATTCTTCACCTTCGCGTCCTCGTAGTTGACATGGTAGCCGTTGGAGACGAGGTCTCCGCAAACGACGACGGACTCTGCCAGCAGGTGCACCACCGCGTCGCCCGGCGTGTGGTTGTGGCCGGGATGGATGATCCGAGCGCGGGTTCCTCCGAGGTCGAGCGTCAGCCCTTCCTCAAAGGTCCGCGAAGGGAGATAGGGCTCGGCGTCGCGGAACAGGTCGGCGACTTCCGGCTCGCAGCGTCGCGAAAAGACGAGACCGGGGTGCTCGACTCCCATCCGGTCCCGGCAGGCCCGGTGCGCGACGACCTCCTTGCCTCTCGCGGCAAACCACCCGGCTCCCAGAGCGTGGTCGGTGTGGTGGTGCGTCAGGACGACATGACGCAGGGGCAATGAGGTCTTCTCGCGGAGCGCTCTCTCGACCCGACGCGCGTGGGCAGGCGTGATGAAGGGGTCGACCAGCAGGACGGCATCCCAACCGAGGACCGCCGTGCAGTTGGCGCCATAACTGGTCGCCATGGTCTCACCGCCGAGCGTCCAGACCCAGACATTGTCGCGGATCCGGGTCTCGCGAAGCCTGGTCACCGGAGCCGAATCGAGCGGACCTCGCGGGCCCTGTCGCTCGCTCCGAGAAGCTTCGTCCGTCTCTCTTTCCACCTCGCGCGCCGACGCGATCCGCTGAACCGCTCTCGACTGAGGCGCCACTGGACGCACTCGCTTTCCGGTTCGTCGCGCCCGATTCGGAGTTCGGCGGCGCACGAAACACTTTCGTTAGACGGGTGGGGTCGTTCTCCGATTACAGCGGCCGCATCCCTCACCGCCCGGGAGGCGCGACCTCGACGATCGCGATGGGTGGCAACCCCTTCTTCTGGAGCTCGGCGTTGACGGCCGGGACTTCGCGGGCCTTGATCTCCTTCCAGCGAGCGAGCTGACTCGCGAGGGACTTGCGAAGCTCGTCGACGGCAGCCGTGGCCGCCGCGGTCGGCTTCGCGTCCGACCCCTGGAGGACACCCAGGACCGTGACGAGCTGCCCGTTCAACCTCGAGAGATTCGCCGGCGCTCCGTCGCCCGGCCCTCCTTCGAATCCGCCCGCCGAGCCTTCGAGCGAGGCGGCCTTCGCGTCGAGCGCGGCGAGCGCCTCGCCCGCCGGCCCCTTTCCTGCCTGCTCCTCCAGCGTCTTGACCTTCGCGCGGAGCGCGCGGACCTCCCGTACGGCCGCGGAGTCCTCGCGCATCGCCTCGCAGAGTTCGATCGAGAGCTCGAACTGACGCGCGAGGTCCGCCGACGAGGTCCGGACGCGGGGATCCATCTCGACGGTCAGCGGCTGCGTCTCGGTCACAGCGCCGGCCGTCAGCCGGACGGAGTAGGTGCCCGGCGGAGCCCAGGGCCCCAGCGGATGCCGCGGCGTGTCTCGAACGATGGCGGTCATCGGGTAGTCGTGCCGCAAGGCTTCGGGCGGCGGGTAGTGCAGATCCCAGACGAACCGATGGAACCCGGCCCCGGCCGACAGGACACGCTGGGGCCGCACCCAGTAGGTCGGGACGTTCAACTCCCTTTCGTCCACGGGCTCGGGCTTGTCGGCGCTCGAGAATCGGCGCACGAGCTTTCCCGAGGCGTCGAGGATCTCGAGCGTCACGGGTCCCGCGGAAGCCGCCTTCAACGTGTAATCGAGGATCGCGCCATCCGGCGGGTTCTTTCCGGCGGGCTCTTCGGGCGGAAGCGGCGTATCCGTGTTCATGTTCCACCGCACGCGCCGGGCCAGCTGTGGCCGGTAGAGATGGGCCGGCGCCTCGGCAGCGCCCGCGTCCAGCTGCCGCAGCGGCGTGATGTCGTCCAGGATCCAGAACGAGCGGCCGTGGGTCCCGACGACGACATCGTCCTCGTGGATCACGAGATCGCGGATGGAGGTCGCCGGCATGTTCGAACGCAGCGATTGCCAGCGGCCGCCGTCGTCGAAGGAGACCCAGACCTGGCGCTCGGTGCCGGCGAAAAGGAGCCCCTTCTTTCGGGGGTCTTCGCGCACCGTGTTGACCGAAGCGTTGTCCGGCAGCCCACCGACGATCTTCTGCCAGGTCTTCCCGAAGTCGCCAGTCCGGTAGATATAGGGCTTGACGTCGTCCAATCGGAAGCGCGACACAGAGGCGTAGGCGATGGCCGGGTCGAAGTGCGACGCGTCGAGCTGCGTCACCTTGCTCCAGGGCGTCAGCTCCGGAGGCGTGACGTTCTGCCAGCTCTTGCCGCCGTCGCGCGTGACATGGATTGAGCCGTCGTCGGTCCCGACCCAGATCAAGTTGACGTCCTTCGGGGAGGGCGCGATCGAATAGATGACGCCGCGGTGCCTGGCCGTGTCCGAGTCCGCGAGGCGGCCGAGATTGGCGGGCCTGCCCGGGTCCTCGCGCGTCAGGTCGGGGCTCACGGCTTCCCAGGTCTCGCCGCCGTTGGAGGTCTTCCACAGAACCTGGGAGGCGAAGAAGAGGACGTGGGGGTCCGCCGGTGAAAAGACCACCGGGGCCGTACGGTCGAAACGGTCCTTTGCCCCCCGCAGCGGCACTGGCCCGACGTTCTGCGTCTGCCCGGTCGCCTCGTCGTAGCGGGTCAGCTTTCCGCCGTAGATCACGCCGGGGTGGAGGGGATCAGGCGCGACGTAGCCGTACTCTTCGACGCCGACCGGGTGGAACTCGCGGAATGTGATCGCCCCATCTTTCCCGCGGCTCCAGACGCCGGCCGACCCGCTCTCCTGCTGGCCTCCGTACACGCGATACGGGAACCGGTTGTCCGTGGAGACATGGAAGAACTGAGCCGTTGGCTGGTTGTACCAGGAGCTCCAGGTCTCCCCTCCGTTGACCGAGATGGTCGCTCCCTGATCGCTGCCGATCGCCAGGATCCGCGGGTTCGCCGGGTTGATCCAGATACGGTGATAGTCGTCGCCGCCCGGCGCGCCCTTGATCGCGGTGAACGTCCGGCCGCCGTCGGTCGAGCGGTAGGTGGAAGTGTTGGCGCAATAGACGATGTCCGGGTTCTTCGGGTCCACCTTGGCCTCCGCGAAGTCCGAGCCGCGGCCGGTCACGCGGCTCTCCGAATTGACGCGTTGCCAGCTCTCGCCCGCGTCGTCGGAGCGGAAGAGCCCTCCCGAGCGGGCCGCCGCGGAGACGACGGCGTACATCCGCGTCGGATCGCTCGGGGCGACGGCGATGCCGATCCGACCCAGGCGGTCGGAGGCCGCCGGCAGCCCTCTGGTCAGGGGCCGCCAGCTCGTCCCCCCGTCGGAGGAAACGAAGAGGCCGCTTCCGGAGCCCTGGTACTCGTTGCCGTACTCCCACGGTCCTTGTCTGGCGGCCCAGAGCACCGCATAGACCCTCTGCGGGTTGCGCGGGTCGATGGCCAGGTCCACGGCTCCGGTGTCCTCGTCCTTGTAGAGGGCTTTCTGCCATGTCACTCCGCCGTCGGTCGAGCGGAATACGCCGCGCTCGGCGTTGGGCCCGTAAGGATGCCCGAGCACCGCGACGAACAGGCGGCGCGGATCGCGAGGGTCGACCAGGATCGCCGCAATCTGGCGGCCGTCGGAGAGTCCCATATGCCGCCAGGTCTTGCCGGCGTCGGTGGACTTGTAGACTCCGTCCCCGACGGAGAGGTCGGGGCGCTGAAGGCCCTCCCCGCTGCCGACATAGATCACGTTCGGATCCGACGGCGCGACGGCGAGCGCTCCGATCGAGCCGGTCGGCTGGTCATCGAAAATGGGAGTCCAGACGCGTCCGTAATCGGTGCTCCTCCAGACGCCGCCGTTGTTGGCTGCCATGTAGAAGACGTTCGGCTGTCCGGGAACTCCGCTGACGGCGACCGTGCGCCCGCCGCGGAAGGGCCCGATCATCCGCCACTGGAGCTCGGCGAAGCGAGCGGGATCGAACGCCTGCGCCCCGGCGGCTCTTGCGAGCGCCGCGAGGAGAAGGCACAACAGCTCCGATCGCCATCGGTTCTTCGTCTTCATGCAGCCTCCCGGCGGGTGAGCATAACGTCGCGGTCTGCGCCGACAATGCGACGTTGCGGTACGATCGTTGCTATGTGAAGAGGGCATCTTATGAAAAAGCTCCTCCTCGCTATCTCGGCTCTTTGCCTCGTCCTGCCGGCCGGCTGCGCGCACCAGAGCGCCGGCTACGCCGCGGTCGGCTACCCCGCAGGTGAGTGCGACTACTCGGAGGACTGCTACGGCTACGACAGGTATCCGTATTCTTGCGTCTTCTACCAGGGTGTTCCGGCCATTCCTGCTCGACTGCAAGTCGTTCTGGGACCGAGGCGCCCCTCTCCTCGGACCGTCCCCCGCAGCGAGGGAGACGCCGTAGGCAGACCGGAACCCGGAACAAGCTCCGCTCCTTCGAGTCCCGCTCCTTCCGCGAGCCTCTCTCAGCCCGTCTCTATCGCACGCGAGCCCGTGATCTTCGTCTCCCCTTCGGCGGAGGGACGAACTCCCCACGGCCGAAACTGATCGTCGAGGCCGGCGCGAGCCGCCCTCTCCGAAGGTCACGCTGTCCTGTTCCGACGACGGTGGGACATGCGTCGAGACCGCCCTCGGAGCGCCTGACCGTCGGGCTGCGGGCGTTCGCTTCGCTAAAGGCGGCCGAGAGAGTTCAAGGACCTGGCCTCGTTTTCCGGGGCTTTTCGAGAACTCTCGGTTTCACTCTCTTCTTCAGCGTCTGCTTCCGGGGAACGACAATGCATGCCGGCACGGAAGTTGCCATTTGTATCCTCAGAGAGGAGGGACTCAATGAGCAAGAGAACCGTAAGCTTCGTCGCGGGCGGCGTCTTCGCGGCATCGCTCTTCTGCGCGGCCTCGCCCGCTTACGCCTGGGACCACCACTTCCGGGTCTTCGCTCGGCCGCATTTCCGGGCGCACTTTTTCGCGCGGCCGTTCGTTCCGCGCGTCCGGGTTTTCCCGCGGGCCCGCTTCTATTACTCCTATCCGGTGGTCGGGGCGTACGCTTACGCTTATCCGTATGCGTACGCGAATTCCTACTACCCGTATCAGTACTACGCGGCGCCCCCGGCCTGTTACCCTCGCGCCGTCTATCCTTACTGACGTATTAGGATCGGAGCCACCCGGCCCCTCCAGGCTCGCGATTCGCGCCTCAGGGCTTCCCGCGTGACCCCGGGCCGAGTCTGGGCCGCGCGCCTGCTGGCGATGGCCGCCGACGCCGTTCAAATCGCGGTCTTCCCGCTGTTCGCGGGCGGAGGCGCCTCCCCATGGAACGACGCGCTCGATCTGGCCGTCGCGGCGGCGATGACCGCACTCGTCGGATGGCACTGGGCGTTCCTGCCATCGCTCTTCGCCGAACTGGTCCCCGGCCTGGATCTGGTGCCCACCTGGACGGCTGCAGCTTTCTTCGTCACGCGAGGCAAGGCGGGCCCGCCGGCGGAGTCCGACAAGCGCGACGCCATCGACGTGGAGGTCGTCGGGCCCCGTGAGCCCGGGCGTTGAACTCTCTCGGCCGGCATTCGCGAAGCGAATGCCGGCGGCCGAAGGTCACCGGAGCTTCTTCTCCAGGTCGTTCAACCGTTTCTCGAGATCCTGAAGCTTTTCCTGGAGCCGATCGAGGTTCTCGGAGCCGTGTCGAAGGATCCAGGGATGGCGGCCGAGAGTGCGGCCGAGATCTCCCAGGTCCATCTCCGGATGCCGGCGCTCTTCGATCTTGACTGCGAGTTGTCTGGCGGAACGGTCCCTGGAGACTTCGACCTTGAGAGTCTCGCCCGACCTCATACGGCGGACCGCTCGGGTCAGATCGCTGCCCGACTCGATCCGGTCGCCGTCCGCCTTCGTGATGATGTCGCCGACCTGGATGCCTGCTTTCGCGGCGGGGCTGGACGCCTCGACGCCCGCCACGAGCACCCCCGCGTCCTTCGGCGCGCCGAAATGGTTCCGCAGCTCCGGTGTCATCTCGAGGAGGCGCACGCCCAGGTAGCCCTGCGGGGAGCGCGGTCCGGCGCGAAGAACGAAAGGCTCGTCGCCGTCGGACGAGAAGACGCCGTCGTCGGTCACGACGATTCGCTTCTCGATCTTCTTCTCCTTCTCGGGCGGGTCGTCGCCGGAGAGAGCGGCGGCGGCCGGGAAAGCTAGCAGAATCGAGAGCGGGAACGCCTTCAACGGGTTGCTGACCATTTCGGGACCCTCCCCTTCGTTGCCGGAGACGGCGGAGGCCCGAAAAGGTTTCTCGCCCGCGGGGGGAATAGACTCTCGCCAAGGACTCAACCGTGGTCAGCCTCGCCCTGGCGCTCGTTCTGACCGCCGCGCCACCCGCGGCGGCTCACGGCTACCTGTATCGGGCGACTCTCGTACAGGCGGCGCCGGGCAGGCTCCTCGACGTGATTGACCTCTACAGGTCGTTGACGGCGGGAGCCGCCGAGAGCGGCGACGAGGCGCCGATCGCGATGCGCCACAGCCAGGGCGACCGTTGGGACCTGCTCCTGCTCTTTCCGATGGAGAGCTACGGCGCTTATTACGCGCCGGCGAGGATTGCAAGACGGGAGAAGGCGGCCCGATCGCGGGAGAGACAGCTCGCCCGGCTCCGCGACGCTGTGACCTGGCAGGAGGACGTCTTCGCCCTCGGCCCTAGGCTCGAAGAGCTCCGCGGGCGCTCCGCCACGGCCGGCTTCTTCCACGTCGAGATGTTTCACGCGCTGCCAGGACGCCTCTCGGACCTGGAACGGGAGCGCGAGATGGAGAACGCATATCTGAGGGCGCTCGGCCGGCCGCAGAACGCGATCTTCGTACGGGACCAGGGAGGCTCCTGGGACCTCTTCACGATCGGGTTCTACCGCGACTTGAAACACTACGCCGAGAGCGCCGACATTCCCGAGGCCAGCCAGGAGTCGGCGGCCAAGGCCGCGGGATTCGAGGGTGCTCGAGCCATCGGGCCCTATCTGCGAACCCTGATCGGCAGCCACCACGACACGCTGGCCGTCGCCATTCCGTGAAGGCGCCCTGGGACTGGGGCGTCTCGGTTCTCTACGCGGGCCTGCTCGTCGGGCTTGCCGGGATCGTTTCGCTAGCCCGGCCGCCGCGGCCCTTCGGAATCGAGACCCGCCGCGCGGCTGCCGGCGTCTTCGGCGTGGGCCTTTTTCTCGCCGTCGCCGGCGCTCTCCTCCCGGCTCCGATGCGCGCCTCGCGCGGAGGCAGATCGCGCCTGGACAGCTTCGTTCCCGCCTGCCAGTTCCGGGAACTCCACTCGATCCGCGTACACGCGACGCCCGAGGCGATTTTCCGCGCGGTCAAGTCCGTCACGGCCGGGGAAATCCGTTTCTTCCGTCTGCTGACCTGGATCCGGTCGCCTCGTCTGAGCCGGTCGCGGGAGAGCATCCTCTCGCCTCCGCCGGAGAAGCCCATCCTGGATGTGGCGCTTCGATCCGGATTTCTACTGCTGGACGAGGTCCCTGGAAAAGAGATCGTCATCGGCACGGTCCTCTGCGGGCACCCCTCCCGTCTCGCCGATCCCCGTCCGCGCGACTTCGTCCTTCTTTCCCGGCCCGGGCTCTGCAAGGCCGCCATGAATTTCCGGCTCGAACCGGAGGGCGCGGGCTCCATCCGGCTCACGACGGAGACACGGGTCCTCGCGCTCGGCGCGCCGGCTCGGAGACAGTTCGCCGCCTACTGGCGCGTCATCTATCCCGGCAGCGCGCTCATCCGGCGGATGTGGCTCGAGGCGATTCGCCGGCGCGCCGAGGATCCGCGGGCGGCCTGCCTAGAGGAGCTCGAGGCCTTCACCCGTCCCGTGAACGAGGCTCTGGCGAGCTTCGAAGCGGAGAGCGCCGCCGGCGCCGGAGCGCACCGTCCGGAAGAAGTGCTCTCGCAGGCCAGGCTCGTCCGCGAGAACCTCGAGGCAGCTTCGACCGAGCCTGTCTGCGCCGCGTCCAGGCGCGAGGAGCTGATCTTCATCAACCACGTGATCCTCGGCTTCCAGGCGTTTCTGGACGGGCCGCGGAACCAGCACGCCCGTGGCGAGCTCGACTCGATCCTCCGGCGGGCTCGTGTTCACCGGCGCCGCGCTGCGGAAGGCTAATCCGCCCGCCTCCGCAGGCATCGTGAGATCTCCCGCCGGGTCAGGAACGGCGAGACGAGGACGGAGGTGCCGGGCGCCGACTCGATGCCGGCGAGCTCCTGCTTGATGAGCTCTTCGGCAGGGGCCTTTGGGTACGAGGCGATCCTGAGAAGGCCTCCGAAGCCGCTGACCTCCATGTACCGGCGCGGGATGCGCGCGAACGGGGCGATCGCCCGAAGGATCGCCTCCACGTCCTCGACACGGGCGACCCGAGTCTCGACCGGCTCGTCTTCGTCGCTCCCGTCGAAGACGTTGCGTACCTTCACCTCGAACGCGTCGCCGCGCTTGCAGACCTCGACGTACCAGAGCCGCTTCATCGCGCCGGCGGGGCGATCGTCCGCCACCCGCGCGCGCGCAATGGCGGACAATCCGGGCCGCTCTCGGCTGCTCCTGGCTCAGGTCGGGATCGGGCCGTAGACTTCCCGCAGAACGACCGACGAGAGAATCGCCTTCATGGGACTCCTCCGAGCGCCGGTGACCGGGAGCCGGGAGCTCCGGCGCCTTCGACCGACTTCTGTCTATGAAGTGGCGAGGAGAAGGCGTTTTTGGCGCGGAGGCGAAAAAATATTTTGGATGTGTGACCCGATTCCTACCGAGGAGAGGATGGGGGACGCCCTTCGGCTGCGGCGGCTGCGTTGGGCTCCGCAGCCGACAGCAGCTCAGCCGGACATTCTCTCCAGCCGTTCGCGCATCATCTGTCCGGCGGACTGGCGCAGCTTCGCGACCTCCTCAAGGTCCGGGTCGCTCCCGGAGAGCGCCTCCTCCAGTCGCCGGACGATCGCCTGGTCCAGGGCGTCGCGCTGGGCAACTTCCGCGCGGAAGATCTCGAGGCGGTGCGAGGCTCGGCCCAGATCGCCCGCCCGTGCCCAGCTCTCGATCTCGAAGAGCGAGGCCGTCAGCGTGTGAGCGACGAGGCCCAGGTCGCGGAAAACGCGGGAGGTCTGCACGAATGCCAGGGCGGCTTCCCGGTAGCTTCCGGCTTCGAAGAGAACCATGGCGAGGCCGTTGCGGACATAGCCCACCCACGCCGCGTGCTTCTCCCGTGAGATCGATTTCAGCACGCGGGCGTACTCCCGGCGCGCCTCGTCCAGCCGGCCGGTCCTCCCAAGGCACGCTCCGACCGCGTTGACGGCGCCGACGTAATTGCTCCAGAGCTCCCTTTGCTGGAAGACGGGGATCGCGCTCTGAAAGGCCGCCAGGGCCTCCGCTTCCCGGCCGAGCTTCGAGAGGCAGATCCCCTCGGCCACGCAGGCCCGCGCCACGAAGTCCTCCAGCCCCATATCGGTGAAGCTCATCCGGCACCGTCGAGCCAGGGCGAGACCCGTCAGCGAGTCTCCGGCAAAGGCCCGTCGTTGAGCCTCTCCAAGCTCGACGATGGCGAGGCTCGCCTCATCCCCGATCGAGCGCCCGAAGAGCCTGTAGGCCTGCTCGAAGTGGCCCTTCGCCTTCTCGAGCTCGCCCGTCCAGGTACGGCCCTGCGCGGCGAGGAGGTGTCCCTGCGCCGCCACCATTTCCAGCGGAACGATGCGCTCCGTCGCCTCCGGCGCGTCGCCCGCATGCTCTTTCGCGAGGCGGTCGACCGCCGCGAGGCCGAGCCCGAGGGCGCGCAACGGGCTCTCCGCGATCTCTCGTCCGGCCTCTTGCAGGGCATAGAGAAGCCCGAAGCGGATTCCCAGGTCTGCCAGAGACAACTCCGAGAGAGACGACGCGAGCTCGCTCTGCGGACGCCTGGCCGCCTCGAGGATCCGACTGCTCTCGTCGCCCGCCCGTTCGGAAGCCTCGAGGGCGATCTCAGCCAGATTCTGCAATCGGGGGGCGCGCCCGCGGGAGTGCAGCGGCTCTTCCGGCCTCGCCGCGAACGGATCGCCTGGGGCGAATCCGGTTTCCTGGGCGAGGTCCTTCGCGAGCGTTTTCATCTCAACGTCGAGCTTCTCCAGGGAACTGAGGACATGGGCGCACTGGGCGCAGCCGCGCAGATGCTCTTCGGCCTCACCGCGTTCGGCGCCGTCTAAGTCCAGGGCGGCGTATCGAA
>Ga0070708_100003586_pt1 | contig 12180 bp, 13 predicted proteins | sample KBSK5503metaG_FD_65469 | JGI IMG/M metagenome (GOLD analysis project Ga0070708, IMG submission 65469) | Corn, switchgrass and miscanthus rhizosphere microbial communities from Kellogg Biological Station, Michigan, USA - KBS K5-50-3 metaG | ecosystem: Host-associated > Plants > Roots >...
ACGCCGTACCATGTTACCGAATGGCGCGCGCTGAAATTGACGCGCACAAGTACAATGGCTGCTAGGATGAGACCGGAAAGGGTCGAGTAGTAAAGCGACTTTGTAAAGACCTTGCCAAACTCTTCCACGTTCATGAGGAGGTTTACTGATTGATTGCTTACTAAGCCAAATATGATAACGCCAATCGCGGCAAATAACGCGATTCGGATTATCTTGCCAATATCTGCGCGGGGTGTCTTGTCCTCATTGTACGTGTCCCACAAACGGACTGTTTATCCAACAAGACCCTTTAATGTGTTTATTAGTTCGCTTCTGCAAGTCGTTTGCAAATAAGGTAAACTGCTGCATATGCTGGAAGCTCTGCAGATTCTTTAGAAATGTTGAATGACTTGTTCTTTAGTTTCAACTTGACCAACGTCTTGACTCTAACGCTCACCTTGTTGTCGCCAAGCAGACAGGCCTCGACAAAGGGGTCGAACGAATTAAGGTCATCACATTTTATTTTGACAAGACCGCTCCTACTATTGAGTGTGCCGGGCATCCTGAAAACTCTATGGACATCTGTCGTCACCTGCGGGTCTATTCTGACACCCAAATCGTGTGCCATCCTGTCAACGTCGAGCTTGAATGGAGTGTAGCCGCCCTTTTGTTCTACAACGTGCTTGAGCTTGATCATGGATGAGTCGTTGATCTTTAGTTTGTCGGCAATCCTCCCCCTCCAGCCGTATGCAATGCCGCTCTTAGGAAACTTGATGAGAAGCAAATTTTGAGCATTACCCTTTCTCACACCTAGACTTTCTGCCATGAGGCCGGTGCCTGAGATGTAGCTCACAAGGTCGGACCGAGCTTGCGGATCAAGACGAGAATAATCACTGTCATCTATGTGGATGTGAAAGCCATTGTTGCCGGAAAAATAGACTTGGATATCACCTTGTTGCATTCCAAGGTCGCTCGTCAGAAGCTCGACAAGGCGCTTGACCTCTTTTTTTGATCCATCGATACACTTGGCGCACGGTATCGAAGCACTATCACACTGCTTGCAGCTACACAACGGACAAGCATATTCTTTCTTTTCGTCAGGCGCAGATGACGCGTGGCCGCAGTTTGCGCAAACAAAGTAGGAATGTGAAGAGACGCATGGCAGATGAAGGTCCTTGCCGTCAATATCAAATATCAGGTCCGCTCCAAGCCACTGCTTTTCCTGCATCGGGTACGTTGGAAAGTGGTAGTACGCGTTTGAGCAATAAATGTCGGAAGGAACTTCCTTCATTATTGTGGCAGTCAGTTCCTTCATGCTATTGAATGAAAGATGCCTGACCATGCCGACTTGGCCAAACTGCATATAACCAAATTCGCGCTGCTCAATCTTGTAAGGCGCTTTAAGTATGTTAGGTTTGAAGTAGTATCCCCGGAACGCGCTCCTGACTGCGCTAATGGTCTTGGCAGTCGTGTTTTGCGTCATTTCCTCTTCCTGCCAAACTGAATTGGGTTGATTATACCATCGCATTCCGCAGTCGCAAAGCACAGGTTTTCAATGCGCAGTTTGTCGCAGGAGGGAACGGAGTACTTTGTCCGGCTACCCTTCATGCCTGCGAGGTGTTCTACCTGATAGCGCGTTATTTTTTCGTTAAAATCGGGGGCATTCTCATATATCAATACTATTTCGTCTACTGGCTTGCCAATTGCAAGCATGTAAGTGGCAAGCATAACTCGTGCTGAGTGTGGAAGGTTTTCGCCTTTGGCCATGACTTCAAGGGCGTGCTTGACGCACGGAGGGTAATCGATGACTGCAGTAACGCCGTATTCGTAGCGTGGTGCGAGTTTCGTTCGGAGGCCGTCTGCCTTTACCTTGATTGCCTGAGGCAGGATCGGAAGCGTCATCGTCTTGATCTTTTCATAAATAAGCGCTGACAGCTCGTTCCTGACAAGCCTGACGGTTTCGTCGGCGTCAAGGTAAACATAGCCTTTGTGAACGAGCCTGTTTATGAGCTTCCATTCCTGCTCGTGGAAGTGGGAAGATCTTGCGAGATAGTCAGTGACCTTAACCTTGAGTAGCCTGCCATCCTCTGAAATTTCAATTTTCAACTTGAACAAGTCATCGAAAATCTTGGCAAAAAGCGATCGCTTTTGCATTTCGTTCTGACGTTTAAGATCTTCTGTAAGGAACTTTTCGGCGCGCCGGGCCTCTGCCAGCGCGAACTTCCTTAGCACCGACTCCGTCCCAATAGATTTGACCATTATGAGCGAAACCAAGAATGTAAGGATTTCAATTTCGTACCTATCAAGCTTGTCGTAGATGTTGCCGCCGACGTCGACCTCCACTCGCTCGGCAGCCCTGTCAATAACGTCTTTCATGTCAGGTCTTTCAAGCTCTTCCCAACCAAAGCCCGACTCGCGAAGGTACTCCCCTGCTTCATTCAAGAAGGGATATTTTGCTAGGTCGCCGGTCCCCATCCTTATGGATGACAAGTTCGAGCTATCCATAGCTGAACTACCATAAAAATGCCATTGCAATAAGTTAAAGTACGCACTTGCACACGAAGCAAGCAATGGGTATCAAGGTTGGGTTTCACGTCTCTATCGCAGGCGGCATTTCAAATTCGGTGGATAATGCAAAAAAGATAGGATGCACAGCATTCCAGATATTTAGCAGAAACCCACGCCGCTGGGCGGCCAAGCAGCTTGCGCCTAACGACGTTCACTTGTTCAAAAGTAAATTGGCGGCAAGTGGCATAGAAAAAAATTCCGTAGTAGTACACATGCCCTACCTACCAAACCTGTCCGGGCCGGACGGCGAATTTTACAAAAAATCTGTAGAAATGCTGACAGAGGAGATGCAGAGATGCAGCACCCTTGGAATACCGTACCTTGTCATACATCTAGGGAGCCACCTTGGCAAGGGGCATGCAATTGGCATAGATCAACTGGTGAAGGCGATCGAGACCGCGCAGGCCAAGTCAGAGGCCGGACCCGTAGTGCTACTTGAGAACAACGCGGGACAGAAGAACAACGTGGGGAGCAATTTTGAAGAACTGTGCATGATCCTCGACAGGCTGGACGATCCGAAGGAATTTGGTGTGTGTGTCGACACTTGCCACTTGTTTGCCTCCGGTTACGACCTCAAAACAAAGGCTGATGTGTATAAGACGCTTGAAACTTTTGACAATATCGTGGGACTCAAAGAGCTGAAATTCGTGCACCTGAATGATTCAAAGTCGCCATTGGGATCAAACCTGGACAGGCACGAGCACATTGGCCTTGGATACATAGGGAAAGAGGGCTTGGCGGCATTTCTCAATCACCGAGCTATTCGAGGCTTGTCTGTAATAATGGAGACCCCAATCGATGAGAAGAGGGGAGACGAACAAAACCTCAAAGTGGTCCTTGACCTCATGAAATAGGAATTATTTCAGCCTGTGTGATTCTACCTTTGTTGAGCCTTCATAATATGTTACGACAAGCATGTCTCCAACGCTGTAAGGACACTGCGGAATTTCTTTTGGCTGTCTGTCAGGAGGCTCTACCACGCACAGGTCTCCTTGTTTCAGCGAAACCACCACTTCTTGAGTCACGGTCTGCCTCGTAAAGAGCTGCGCAAGCGGAAAGCCCTGTATCATCTGTATAAGCATGAACGCCCCAAAGAAGGCAAAGCCGAAGAGTATCGCCAGCTTTCTTGTAGACATCCTCTCAAACTCTGACGAGTCAGACTCGTAGCTCACGTCGTTATGACGTGGGCACTTCTAAAAAACCTATGGTGCTACTTGGACTCTTCTACGGCTTCCTCGATTGCTTCTTCTTGCTCGAGCCACTCGTCGAAATAAGCCAACAGTAGATGGGAGGCAAGCTCCTCCTTGCTATGATCCGTCTTGAGGTGGATGGGCATGTAGTCCGGAGTGAAAAATAGGTTACAGATGTAACAGAACGGGTTCCGCTCATGTTCTGTCAGCAAGACAATTCACCTAGCTATCTGACTGTCAATATAAGAATATCGATATGTCCATGGTTCGACATTCACCGGACGCCTGTCCCTGTATCGCGGCCATTCTAGGATCAGGAACATGTACCTGCTTTTTTGATCACCCAGCCGGCACCGGCGTTTTGCGATGGACTACGTCAATAATAGCAGCCGGAGGTGGCTGGGAGTTTATGCCAACCAGAATCCTACGTACCGACTGGCAGATTAGCTCAGAGAGGCAGGGAATGACCTGAATATGCTGAGCAAGAGAGTCGGAGTTCCCAGAAATCAGCATGCATTTTCATGGAAGTAAATAAGTTATAAGTAGGGCTTCAAGAATGTCTTGATACATATGGTCTTTGGCAGGGACATCAGGCTTTCCAGGATATTGAAGGACGGCAAGATGCTGTGCGTACCCATGGACCACGGCATAAGCAACGGTCCTATCAAGGGGCTAGAGGACATTAACGGCATGATCTACCAGTGCGCCTCTGCCGGGCTGACCTGCGTGCTTGTCAATAAAGGAATAATCAAGACCATGCCAAGATCGCCAGACATTGGTCTGATCGTGCACTTCTCCGGGAGCACGTCGATAGGTCCTGCTCCGAACAGGAAGATGTTGATGGGAAGCGTCGAAGAAGCGATCAGGCTCGGAGCCGATGCAGTTTCGCTTCACATCAACATCGGCGCGAAGGAGGAACCGGAAATGCTGCAGAAACTAGGCATGGTGTCTGACAAATGTGACGAGTGGAGCGTTCCGCTAGTTGCAATGATGTACCCGCGCGGAGAGAACATCAAGAACCCACACGACCCAGAAATCGTCGCACACGCGGCAAGAGTGGGAGCGGAGGCCGGCGCGGACATCGTAAAAGCAGTGTATACTGGCGATGTCGATTCGTTCAAAAGGGTGGTTAAGAGTTGTCCTGTCCCAATAGTAATTGCTGGAGGGCCCAAAGCCAATACCGACAGGGAAATTCTTGAAATGTGCAGCGGCGCAATGGCAGCAGGCGCAAAAGGCGTGACTTTTGGTCGCAACATCTTCCAGCACAAGAACCCGCCGGCGATAGTGCGCGCGCTGCGCAAGGTAATAATTGACAATAAACCAGTAAAAGAGGCCCTGAAGGAACTTGACTGACGTCAAACCAAAGGAGCTTATAGTCAGGCCAACGGCAACGAAATCGGCGCTGCCAGGCTTTATGTCGAAGCTGAAAGCGAAAAATATCACGATCCTCTACGCGGACCCCAAGCTCGCAGGCAAGTACTTTCGCACGATCTACGAGTCAGAAGACGCCGATATGGTCATATGCAAGACATTCGATCAGATAAAATTACTCAGATCTTCTGGCAAGAGCCTCGGCTACTTTAAGAAAGTGTTCAGCAACGCCGACCTTGACGAGATCGAAAAGGCATCCCAGGCAGGTGCCGAGTTTGTCATCGTCGACGCGTCGGACTGGAAGATAATCCCGCTAGAGAACATAATTGCCAGACTGCATAGATCGAAGACTAAGGTCTTCACTACCGCAAGGAGTGCGCAAGAAGTCGCGACAATGTTTGCTATTCTGGAACTTGGAGTGGACGGTGTGATATTGTCAGCAGATAGCGAAGAGGAAGTTGACAAGGCAAGGCAACAACTGTTAACAGCGAGGTTCCCGATCAAGCCGGCGAAGATAGTAGAAATCAAAGACGTCGGAACTGGAGAACGTGTATGCGTAGACACCGCCTCGATGATGGGGATGGGGGAGGGCATGCTGGTTGGGAGCAGGTCGAACTTTATGCTTCTAGTGCACAACGAGTCGGTCGGTTCATCGTTTACATCGCCTCGCCCGTTCCGGGTGAACGCAGGTGCGGTGTATTGTTATACGATCGCGCCGGATGGCAAGACCCGTTATCTTTCCGAGATCGAATCTGGAAGCGAGGTTTGGGTCGTGAGCAAAGAGGGCACTGCGAGAAGGGCCGTCGTCGGCAGGTCTAAGATAGAGACGCGCCCCTTGAGGATGATACGCGCTGACATCGACGGCGAGACCGGCACTGTTATTCTACAGAATGCTGAGACTATACGGTTGATAGCTAAGGACGGCAAGCTCTTATCAGTGACGGCGGTCAAGGTCGGAGACGAGGTGCTGGGTTACGCCAAGCCCGCTTCGGGCAGGCACTTTGGGATGGAAGTGGACGAATATATCGTAGAAAAGTAACTAGTCTTCTCTGGCGAATGCCACGAATATTCTGTTTAAGCATGTCGGGCAGCATGGCCGGCCGTTAAACTCCGCCATGATTCCAGTAGAGACTTTGAATCCCTTGCATATGAAACAGTTCTTCTCAGACATTGCAGTAGACAAGAGGTGTACGTCAACCAGCATGCGCATTTAATCACTATTATGTAAGAGAAGTGACATGCTCGTCGTATTGCCAAATGCTGATTTTGCAGACCTTACGATCTAGCTCGAAGGCGAGCTGACGGTGTAGGGTATTTTTAGCCTGTTGTATATTACTTTAAAGTAAGCGTGATATGGACAAACCAGACAAGTAGGCCGACATCCAGTAATGTTTGCGCAGGAACAAATTGTGAACCAGATACTCGCCGGAAACTGTAGAGATGTGCTTCAAAGGCTATCGGCGAACTCTGTTCAGCTGACAATAACTTCGCCGCCATATCGGAACGCTATAGACTACGACATGCATGCGTCTGGTAGCGGTGGGTACTATAGGGGCAAGCTGAACCTTGACACCAACGAGTATCTGATAGATATGGTAAACATTTTCGGCAACAAGGTCTATCGCGTAACAAAGGAGGGCGGCTACTGTTGCATCGTAATAGCTAACGAAGTCGTTAACGGCACGATACTTCCACTGCCGCACATGCTGCTGTCAAGGCTGGTGGAGCCGTTTGGCAAGTGGCAGCTTCATGAAGAGATAATCTGGCACAAGGTGACAGGCGGCACGAACCGGTATGGGTCGTTTGTGATCAATCCCTACCCGAAATATTACCGAGCAAACATCATGCATGAATTCATCTTAATACTGCGGAAAGGCGATGTCAACAGCGGACGGACTCAAAGAAAAAATGCACTTCCCGCAACACACGAAGAGTGGACAAAGGAGATTGCCAACTCAGTATGGCACATCGCGCCCGTGCCTCCCGGCTACATAGATCACCCTTGCCCGTATCCGGAAGAAATCCCGTACCGCCTGATGAAACTGTATTCATATGAAAACGATGTTATCCTTGACCCTTTTAACGGCAGCGGCCAGACCACAAAAGTAGCTCACCACTTTGGGCGCCGCTACATCGGGATCGACTTGGTAAAGGACTACGTCAACCTCGCCAAGTCCAGAATAGAACGGGAGCCCCTTCACATACGCAATGAGGTGCTCATAGCCAACTGGAAAAAGATACCCTCGCATCATAGGAAAGACTAGCTGTTTTCATTAGAGGCTGCCTCTATTGCTGCATCATCCAAGATACTTCACAAAGCCAATAGATGGACTCTTCTAGGACAAGAACTCTGGATTTCTGGAAACACTAAAGCCTGAAGGGTCGCCGCAGATATCAACGACATGAGTCGATACGACGGCAACCATCAACACTACTGGCCAGCCGCCGCGCAGATCACGATGGACGAGTGTTACGCTCCTTCAACAGTCTACCAAGCGCTTTCTGCCTGATTGCCGTCTCGACATAGTGGTCATCGCAGCCCTTGCATACAGAATAGATTGCCGCGCTGTCCTGGCTTGGCGTTATCACCTTTTGCCATCGCAGGCTAAAATCACTTTTTGAACAAATGACACACGCCTTCTTGCCTTCAAGGGCAGAGCCGTCTGCGCCTGTATACATCGCATTCATCTCATAACCTTCAGCTGCAAGTACTCCCCACTCTCTTGAAAACAACTCGGCCATTTCTTGGTCAAAGCCGAACGACTGAATGCGTGCAACGTGTTCCTCCAGAGAAAGCATGATGCATGTTAAATACCCGAGGGGTTAATAATCTGTAGGCGAGATTGTGTAAGCTGCCGTGACACACATTGGTTTAACTGCTATTTTCGAGAAATTTTTATCCGGATGCAACCACACACAAAAAAAGTAGTCATGATGACTGCCATCTCATTCGGCATAATCATGTTTGCATACGTGATTCCAATATACATAGTTCCGGCGGTTGTTGGTGTCTCGGGGGCTGCAAGGTGCACGGACTATGACTGCGCAAATGCAGCGTTCACAAAGTGTGGCGGTTATGCGACAGAAGAGGACTCGTCCAGCCCTACGGACTCGTGGACAAATGGCATACAGGGCATGCTCTGCATGATGGGCCTTGATACCGGCGCCTCAGTCAATGCTTTTGCTGGCCAAATCACCCTTAATAAGGTGTAATTGCTAAAGATAGCCATGTCGACCGCAGCTGCAGGTTCGAAAGGTCCAAAACAACACCGCTGCAACCTCTGCGGAAGGGTCTTTGACTCGGCCGAACTCCTCGATGCGCACAAGAGAATGGAGCACGGCAAGAACAGCTCGCCACCTGCCGGCGTGGGATAAAACAATTAATTTAACTAGAAGGGCATGATTATTGGCTTGTTTGCCAAGATTTGTGTGTCGATAGCGCCTGAAGATGTCCAGTCAATTACTACCAATGCACACCTGGCGTTCGAGCGCGGAGCTGACTATGTCGAGATCCGATTCGATTTTCTCAGGCCGGAACAACTGCAAGCATCGATCGACTCGGTAAAGGGCATAAAGAGCAAAGCAGTTTTTACGCTCCGATCAAAAGATCAAGGTGGCAAATTTGCTGGAAGCGAACAAGATCGAGTGAAATGGTTGTATAAACTTGCTGAGCAAAAGCCAATGCTTCTCGACGTGGAGCTTGATACCCTGCAGCAAAATGACGAGCTGGCAGACTTCCTTGAAAGGCAAAAAACGCCGGTACTTGTCTCATGGCATGACTTCCAAAAGACACCGCCAAATGACAAGATAGCGGACATACTGTCAGACATGAGAATCTATAGCAACTATGTCAAGATAGTCACTACAGCAACGAGCGTCGAAGATTCGCTGAGGTTACTGGAGATGTACGAAACGGCCACTGGCTTGAACCCGATCTTTTTTGCAATGGGCGAGGCAGGCGTGGTCTCCAGGGTGATGTGCACTGTAATAGGAAACGCGCCGTTCACTTACGCAAGTCTTGAGAAAGCCGTCGCGCCCGGTCAGCTTACGGTGAACCAGATGAGAAGACTTTACGACAATATGAAAATGTAGGCTATCGAAATACACCCACATCCTTGTGCCGTCTCAGGCTCAAGTACTTTCACGTATATATGGCAGACTGGCGGATATTCGCGTCTAGGCAAATTGCAAGGCTCGACCAAGACGTACTGCATCATAGGCGATCCGATTCAACATTCTCTCTCGCCAGGGATGCAAAACGCGGCATTTGCGGCGCTTGGACTCAACTGCACTTACATCGCGTTCAGAGTTCCTGCAAGCGAATTAAAAGAGTCTATCGAGTCGCTGCGCAGCATAAACATTTCAGGGTTCAACGTGACCGTGCCCCACAAAATTGACGTCACGAAGTATCTTGACGAGCTGGACGTATCTGCGAAAAAGGCGAGAGCAGTCAACACGGTCAACAGCATTGAAGAGATATTGAAGGGGTACAACACCGACATTGACGGCTTTATTGGACCGCTGCGCAAGCGGCATGTGGACTTTAGTGACATGCATGTACTGCTGCTTGGAGCCGGCGGGGCAGCGCGGGCAGTGATGGCCGCACTTTCACAGGAAAGTGGCATAGCCCATGTTATAATTGCGAATCGAAATGCGCAAAGAGCAAACGAGCTTGCCAAGATAGGATCGGACCTTGGTCTGAGATGCGAAACGCTGCCGCTTGAAAAAGCGCAGGATGTTTCGCTTGAATGCGACCTAATAGTTAATGCTACAACACTTGGTCTGAACAATGAGTCAAGCATTATTGATCACAAGCACATAAAGAAAGGCAGCATCGTCTACGAAATTGTCTACCGGCCGGTGGTTACGGAGCTTGTCGAAAATGCCAAATTTGCACAGGCGTCCGTTGTGTACGGCTACGAAATGCTGATCGAACAGGGTGCAAAGGCTTTTGAGATATGGACAGGCATGTCGGCTCCAAGAGAAGCAATGAAAAAGAACCTCCTTGGATTCTTTGGGGAGCCGGTATGAGAAAGTCAAGAGCGACAATGCACGGAGCAATTTCAATAGTTAACGCTATAGCTACGGGCAACGGCTCGTCGCTTGGCATTTCGCTAAGGGTTACGGCAGAAGCAGAGCTTGGCAGGGGTCGCGGCGTCAGGTTCCTAACTGGCAGGAATGAAGATAGGCTTGTCAACAATGTCGTGCGCTATACCATGCCAAAAGACATGATCGAAAACAACTTAGTAACGATAAGAATCAAGTCCGAAATCCCTATTGGCTACGGGCTGAAGAGTTCTAGCGCTGTGTCAAACGCAGTGGCGCTTGCGTGCAGCCGCCTTGCAAGAGATGACATAGACGATAACTCAGTCATTGATGCAGCAGTCCGCGCATCCCTCGACGCCAAGGTCTCTATAACTGGAGCATACGACGACGCCACAGCCTGTTACTTTGGAGGCTTTACTGTGACTGACAACTATTCAAGGAGGCTCATTCGCAGAGAACCAGCTCCTGAGAACTTACATTCAATCATATTTCTACCACGCAATACTCCAAGAAGTGACGTGCACAAACTAAGCACTCTGTCGGACCTGTTCACAGACGCATTCAGGCTGGCTGAAGCCGGAGAATACTGGAAGGCCATGAAGCTCAACGGCGTACTTGCTTCTGCAGCGCTGTCGTCAAGATACGCACCCATAATGGCAACACTAGAACGCGGGGCACTGGCGGCGGGAATCTCCGGCAATGGTCCATCAGTTGCAGCAGTGGCGTATGAGGACGAAGTAGATGAGATCAAGTCTGCATTATCAAAGTTCGAAGGGAGGATCATAATTTCCAAGGTTAATAACCAGAGAGCAAACGTGGAGATCCTTAATGGCTAGCATATTGATAAGAAAGTCCAAGATATGCGGAAGTGTCAGGTGTCCTTCAAGCAAGAGCTACACCCACAGGGCAATAATGATCGCTTCGCTTGCGGAAAGACAGTCGATAATAACAAATGCGCTGCTTGCCCGCGACACTCTGGCGACTGTTGCCGCCTGCCAGGCCCTTGGTGTAGAGATAAGGCATGACGGCACGACGGTGCAGGTCAAGGGCAGGCATGTATTTGACCCGCCTGAGAATGTGATAAACGCTGAGAATTCAGGCACAACGATAAGGATAATGACCCCCATGTCAGGGCTCGTAAGAACCGGATATACAGTGCTGACAGGCGACGAGAGCCTCCGGAAGCGACCAATGCAGCCTATTCTAGACGCACTTGCCCCGCTTGGGGTTGAAGCATATTCTACACAAGGAGATGGCACACCTCCGCTCGTGGTAAAAGGTGGAGGCATCAGGGGCGCCACGACGGTGATTGACGGCAGCATTTCAAGCCAGTTCATTTCGGGGTTGCTTATCGCTGGGATTTACGCCGACTCGGAAATCGTGATGAGGATCAAGGGGAATCTTGTGTCCAAGCCGTACATCAGTGCCACGCTTGCAGCAATGAAACACTTTGGTGTGATAGTTGATCACAGCTCGGACATGCTCGAATATCAGATCAAGAACGCGAAATACCGCGCTACCAAATTCGATGTGCCAAGCGACTTTTCCACTGCTGCATTGATACTTGCTTCTGGCGCACTTGTTGGCGAGAAGCTGAAAGTAAATGGTCTCAACTTTGCGCTGCCACAGGGTGACTCGCAAATTGTCGACATTCTGAAGCAGATGGGCTGCCCGATAAAAGTCGATAAAAGGAAGGGTGAAGTGGTGGTCCAGAAAGCTGACGAACTGGAAGGGGGCGACTTTAACCTAAGCGACACGCCGGATCTGTTGCCGGTTGTCTCGATATTGGCACTCAAAGCAAATACACCTGTCACGATAACCGGTGTCGCGCATGCAAGAGTAAAAGAGACAGACAGGGTTGCAAATATCGCCTCAGAGCTAGTGAAGTTTGGGGTGCGTATCAAGGAATTCCACGATGGACTAAAAATAACGCCGCTCAGGACACTGAAAAACGCATCACTTGAGGCGTACAATGACCACCGGCTCTTTATGGCGTTCACAATCGCGTCAATGATGACTGAAAAGT
>Ga0070708_100003587_pt1 | contig 12178 bp, 10 predicted proteins | sample KBSK5503metaG_FD_65469 | JGI IMG/M metagenome (GOLD analysis project Ga0070708, IMG submission 65469) | Corn, switchgrass and miscanthus rhizosphere microbial communities from Kellogg Biological Station, Michigan, USA - KBS K5-50-3 metaG | ecosystem: Host-associated > Plants > Roots >...
GATGCAGGTGGACGCGCGGCAGTTTCAAACTGTCGGGTCAAGCGGGCAATGCCGACTGCCGGCGCTGCAGAAGCGGCGGACCGCGGGCGTCGTACGTGCGCAGGGGATCGCAACGATGCAGGTGGACGCGCGGCAGTCTCAAACTGTCGGGTCAAGCCGGCAATGCCGACTGCCGGCGCCGCAGAAAGCGGCGGACCGCGAGAGTCATACGTGCGCAGGGGATCGCAACGATGCAGGTGGACGCGCGGCAGTTTCAAACTGCCGGGTCAAGCCGGCACCACCGACTGCCGGCGCTGCAGGAAGCGGCGGACCGCGGGATCGCGCTCGAGGCCGATCGCGATCTCGTAGGCCCGTCGGGCCTCGCCGTGCGCCCCGGTCTTGGCCAGAAGCTCCGCGCGGGCGGCCCAGTAGGGCTGGTATTCGGCGAGCCGCGGGTCGCCAGCGATCTGTTGCATCGCCTCGAGTCCCGCCTCGGCGCCGTGCACCTCCGCGACCGCCAGGGCGCGATTGATCGCGACCACCGGTGAGCCGGCGAGCGCGAAGAGGGCGTCGTAGAGCTGCACCACCTCGGGCCAGTTGGAGCGACCGGTGCGGCAGCGGTGGACGTGGGCGGATTGCAGCGCGGCCTCCAGCTGATATCGGCCGACCGAGGCCCGCGCGCTGGCGCGCCGGAGCTGCGCCTCGGCCTCGTCGATCATCTGCGTGTCCCACGACGCGGGATTCTGCTCGGCGAGCGGCACGTACTCGCCATCCGCCCTCCGGCGGGCGCGGCGTCGCGCCTCCGCGTGGAGCATCAGCGCGAGCAGGCCGAGCGCCTCCGGCTCCTCCGGCAAGAGCTCGGTCACCAGCCGGGCCAGGAAGATCACTTCCTCGGTCAGATCGCGGCGGGCCACGTCGGTCCCGCCCGGGTCGGTCCAGCCTTCGGCAAAGGCGGCGTAGATGGCGTCGAGCACCGCGTCGAGCCGGCCGGAGAGCTCCGCGCGCTCGGGGACGCTCAGGGGAATTCCGGCCTGACGGATCTTCTCCTTGGCCCGGCCGAGCCGCTTGCCCATCGCCGCCGGAGAGGTGAGAAACGCCGAGGCGATCGCCTTCGCATCCAGCCCGAGCAGCATCTGCAGAATCAAAGGCGCGCGGATGCCGGCCTCGATCGCCGGGTGCGCGCAGGCGAACATCAGCGCGAGGCGATGATCCGGGATCTCCGCGGGCGCCGCCGCGGGGTCGAGCTCCTCGGTGAGGAGCTGCAACTCGGTGGTTGCAGCCTCGCCGCTCCGTTGTCGCCGGCCGATGTCGATCGCCTTTCGGCGGGCGACGGCGAGCAGCCACGCCTCCGGATTCGACGGACAGCCATTCATCGGCCAGTCCGCCAGCGCCGACGCGAACGCCTCCGAGAGGGCGTCTTCGGCGGCGGCCACGTCGCGGGTGCGCGACACGAGAAAGGCGACGAGCTTGCCGTAGCTCTGACGCGCGATCGCGTCTGCAGTGCTCTGCGCCTGCCCGTCGCCTTCGCGGAAGCTCATCGGCCTACCCCGGCATGCTCCAGAGTGGGCGCACCTCGACGATGCCGTGATTTGCGGCCGGGCAGCGGACCGCCCAGGAGATCGCCGCGTCGAGGTTGGGGGCCTCGATCAGAAAGTACCCGCCGAGCTGCTCCTTCGTGTCCGCGTAGGGGCCGTCGAGTACCTGAGGCTTGCCGTTCGCGATCCGCACGGTCGTCGCCGCCGAGGTCGGCCCAAGACGGTTGCTGCCGACGAGGGCGCCCGCCTTCGTGAGTGCTTCGGTATAGGCCGCATAGGCTGCAACGCCTTGTTCCTGCTCGGCCTTGGTCAGCTTGGTCCAACCGGACTCGTTCACATAGGTCATCAGTATGTATTGCATTTTGTAGTCTCCATCAGTGGTTGTAGGCGGGCATCATGCTCCGCCGCTACCACGACGTTCGAACGCGCGCCAATTGGACAGGCTTGCCGATCGGTAAAGTCGACTCGACTGTGGGTCCGCTTGCCTGCTCCTCAACGCGGAGCGCCTGGGTTGCGCAGAGCTGGGATCGACTTGTGCGTGCGGTGCCTGAGAGCGATAGTCGCCATGGCGCACATTCTGGGCGCTCGAGGCGCGGGACTCGGTCACTCAAGTCAATTTCCATGCAGGAAGTCCGCGACAAGCTGTCGACCGGCAGCCGTTCTGGCGATTTTGCCGTTGCGATCATCGATACCGACGGCATGGTGAGCCTTGCGGAAGGGTCAGGCGCTGCGGCATTGGGGCTCTCGCCGGAGAAGCTGCGAAGCCGCTCCGTCTTGGACAGCTTGCGCAGCGAGCCGATCCTGACGGGGATTCGGAGCGCGCTCTCCGGGCGAGCGGATGGGCGGGTTCTGCAGATCGGCAATAAGACCTTCGAGGTGCGGTTCGAGCCTCGACCCGGGGGCGGCGCGATGCTGCTCGCCATGGACGCGACCGAACGCCGGCGGGCCGAAGACGAGCTGCGCGCGTCCGATCGCTATCTGAGAATCATCCTCGAGCAGGTCCCGGGCGCGATCTGGGCCACCGACCGCGACCTACGGATCACCTACGCCCTCGGGCGGGTGCGCGCGATGACGGGGATCGACTCGCGCCAAGCCGCAGGAATGACGATCCAGGAGTTCGTTGGCGCACGCGGTCCGACCGAGCCCGCCGTCGCACACCACCTGGCCGCCCTCGCCGGACAGGCGCAGTCCTTTCGGTACGAGTTTCGGGGGCGGTGGTTCGAGGTGCTGGTCGAGCCGTTCAAGGATGGGCAGGGGCAGATATTGGGGTGCGTCGGGGCCGCCGTCGATGCGACCGAGAGAAGGCTTTTCGAGGCAGAGCTTGCGGCAAGCCGGCGTCGGATCGAGGAGGCACAGCGCGTCGCCCACGTCGGCAGCTTCGAGTGGGAGGTCGAGCCCAACGTCGTGACCTGGTCCGACGAGCTCCATCGGATCTACGGAATAGAGAGAGGCCAGTTCGGCGGCAGCTACGAGGCCTTTCTCGAACGGGTGCATCCGGGCGATCTCGCCTACACGAAGAGCGTCTTGTTCGACGCCTTCAGAAGCCCAAAGCCGTTCGTGTACGACCACCGCATCGTCCGGCCAGACGGTGGCGTACGCATGCTGCACACTCGCGGCGATGTGATCGCGGACGAACATGGCAAACCGCTCAGAATCGTCGGCAGCTGTTGGGACGTGACCGAGCTGAAGGACACGACACAGAATCTGGAGCGAGCGCTCTCCCTCCTGAAAGCGACGATCAATGCCACGGCGGATGGGATTCTGGTGGTGGACCCGGAGGGCAAGGTCACCGCCCACAATCAGCAGTTCCTTGCCTTATGGCAGATTCCGGCGGAGCTCGCGGAGGCGCGCGAAGACGAGAGGCTGCTCGCGTTCGTGCTCGATCAGCTCGAGGATCCAGAGGGCTTCCTCCACGGCGTGCGCGAGCTCTACGGCCATTCAGATCGGGAGAGCTTCGATGTCCTCCGCTTCAAGGACGGCCGGGTGTTCGAGCGCTACTCCACTCCGCAGCGGATCGGCGAGCAGATCGCCGGACGGGTTTGGAGCTTCCGCGACGTCACCGAGCGGGAACGACTCTTGCGTCGAGCGGTGTTTCTCGCCGATACCACTCGGCTTCTGGCCTCCCTCGATGTCGAGCCGGCCCTCGACAGCGTGGCACACATGGCGGTCCCCTACCTGGGAGATGGCTGCGCCGTGGACCTGCTCGGGAACGGGGGTCCTCGCCGCCTGCTCGTGGTGTCGCGGGATCCCACCCGGCCGATCAGCCCCGAGCTCCACCACGCCGTCTTGTCGGGCCACCCGAGCATCTACAGTCTGGGGCCGCTCTCCTATATGGCGGCGCCGCTGGTGGTGAAGGGCGCGGTCGTTGGAGCGATGACCTTCGTTGCGCCGCCTTCGCGGCGGTACAACTCTCAGGATTTGGAGCTGGCTGAGGAGCTGGCCCGGCGAGCGGCGCTCTCGGTGGAGAATGCGCGCCTCTATCGAGGCACCCAGGAGGCCGTGCGGGCGCGCGACGAATTCCTCGCCATTGCGGCTCACGAGATTCGCGGTCCGATCATGTCCATCCACCTGGCCGTCCAGAACCTCCAGAAGAGAAAGTTGCCGGGGCCGACGAGTCAGAAAGTTCTGGAGATGATCGAACGCGAGGATCGACGGCTCGCCAGATTTGTCGACGAGTTGCTCGATCTCGGCCGGATCCGGGCCGGCCGCCTTCATTTCACCTTCGAAGAAGTGGATCTCGGCACCGTGGTGCGCGACGTGGCGACGCGGCTGGGTGCCGAGATCGCCAGGTCCGGCTCCTCGCTGTCGATCACGACCGATGGGCGACCGGTTGGGCAGTGGGACAGGTTCCGTCTCGATCAGGTCACAACCAATCTCTTGATGAACGCGATCAAGTTCAGCCTGGGGAAGCCCATCGAGGTCACCGTCCGCGCCCACGATGGACGCGCCACGCTCGCCATCCGGGACGAAGGGGTTGGCATTCCGTGCGAGATGCACGAACAGATCTTCCAGCCGTTCGAAAGGGCGGTCTCGTCTCGTAACTACGGAGGCCTCGGCCTGGGCCTTCACATCGTGCGCACCATCGTCGAGGGTCTGGGCGGCACCGTCAGCGTGGAAAGCAAGCGTGGCGCCGGATCCACTTTCACCGTCGAGCTGCCTCAGAGGAGGTCTCAATGATGGAAGCCGACGGACCCATCATGGTCGTTGACGACGATGAGGACATTCGGGAGATCGTGAAGCTTTCGCTCGAGGCCAGCGGCTATCGCGTGACCACCGCGGTGGATGGACTCGAGGCTTGGCAGCAACTGAATGCCAGCGCGCTACCTTCTTTGATCCTCCTCGATCTGATGATGCCGCGGATGGACGGTCAGGAGTTCATGAAAGCGCTCCGCGCGAGTCCGCAGGCGAACGTCCCGGTGGTGATCATGTCCGGTCACAGCGCTTCAAATCAGAAGGCGGAGGATCTCAAGGCGAACGGTTGCCTCACCAAGCCGGTTGAGTTGGACGAGCTCTTGGGCACGGTGCGATTTTTTGTTTTGAACAACAGCCTTCGGAATCAACAGGCCAGTGTTCCCAACGGGGATGCCTAAGCGCGGAATTGGACGGAAGGCGAGCTCTCCGAAGCATGGACCCTCCAGGCAATGGCCTACGACGAGCAGACGGCCGAACGCGTGCGGCGGATCCTCGCCCGGCGGCGGGACGTCGTCGAGAAGAGGATGGTCGGAGGGCTGTCCTTCATCGTGAACGGCAGCATGTGCTGCGGAGTGACCGGCACGAACTTGATGGTTCGCGTCGGGCGGGAAGGGTACGAGCGCGCCCTGGCTCAGCCGCACGCGCGGCCGATGAAATTCGCCGGACGGGCGCTGTCCGGCTTCATCTGCATCGAGCCTGAAGGCTACCGGACCGATCGGGCGCTGGCGAAATGGATTCAGCGGGCCATCGACTTCGTCTCGACGCTCCCTGCGAAAAAGTCCCGGGCGAAGAGGCCGCGGCGCAAAGTCACGCGGAGGTAACAACTGCCTGCCTGACAGGACAAATCTCTGGCGCCAAAGATTTGTCCTGCCGCTGAGGGGTTGCGGCGACGAAATTCTTGGCACCTGGGCGGTGCTGACAGGAAAAACTCTTGTCGCCAAGGATTCTTCCTGGCGCTGCGGGGTCGCGGTGACGAAATTCCTGGCACTTGGGCGATGCTGACAGGAAAAATTCTTGTCGCCAAGGATTCTTCCTGGCGCTGCGGGGTCCTGACCGGAAAATTCTTGTCGCAAGACCGCCTAAGAGCCACTGGCGTTCAGATTTTTTGTCAATTTGACAAATAATCTGAACGTTGCAGCGCGGAACCCGCAACTTGGTGACGAGTTGGTGGAACGCAGCCGCTCGAGCTGTTCGCGCTCACCCGGGCGGCGGACGTTTTGACCGAACAAATTCTTGTCGCCCGTAAATTGTGCGGGCGCTGCGGGGTCGCGGTAACGAAATCCTTGGCATCCGGGCGGTTCTGACCGTGGCCAGGCACCTCTGCGCACTGCTATGACCGCGGAAACTGGGGGAAAACCGATGGTTACGCGATACCTGGAAACGAAGTCCGATGTCTTCTACGCGCTGCTGCGCATCCTCGCCGGGCTGATGTTCTCCTTCCATGGCTTCCAGATCATCTTCGGCGTGCTGACGACCTTCAAGCCCACGGCCGGAACGCAACTCTGGTTCGGCGGCCTCATCGAGCTCGTCTGCGGGCTCGCCATTGCCGTCGGCTTCTTCACGAGTTGGGCAGCCTTCATCGCCAGCGGCGAGATGGCGGTCGCGTACATCCAGTTCCACTGGAAGCTCGACTTCGGCGCGAAATTCTTTCCAGGTGTCAATCAGGGGGAGTTGGCCCTGCTGTACGCCCTCGTCTTCCTGTACATCGCCAGCCGCGGCGGCGGCCGCTGGAGCGTGGATGAGATGCGCGGCCGAGGCAGACGCGTGGGTTGAGAGAAACGCGCTGGAGAATCATCCGGGCGCTGGTGGGTTGCAGGAGGCGCTCCCCGGCATTCGAGGCCATCTGCTTGGCCAGATTTCCAGCACTTACCGAGGCGTGTCGTTGATCAGCACCGAGACGCCGTTAACCGCGTAGTTGACCGCCGCCAAATCCGGAAGGCCGTCGCCATTAAAGTCGCCCATCGCGACGGAAGAGGGAGCGGTTCCAGTCTCGAATTGTAGCGGCGAGGCGAAGCTCCCGTCCCCGTTGCCGAGCAGCACCGAGACAAAAAACCCGCTGGAGAGGGTGACGGCCAGATCCAGCATCCCATCGCCGTTGAAGTCCCCGGCGATGTCGCAAGAGAGGTAGTAGCCGACCGCGACGCCGCGCGGGAACTGGAAGGTCCGTCCCCGTTTCCGAGGAGCACCGCGACGGAGCCGGCGTAGCGGTTGACCACGGCGAGGTCCGGCGCCCCGTCTCGATTGAAGTCGCCGACCGCGATGGAATCGGGCCGGTAACCGGAGGCGAAGTTGCGCGCCGGCAGGAATGTGCCATCCCCGATGCCCCGGAAGACCGAGATCTCGTCGGATTCGTAGTTGGAAACGGCGCGTCGCGGTGGAGCGTCGGGACAGTCGAGCGAGGCGCGAGCCAAGGCTTCGGTACATTTGTTGTGGTGCAACCCGGTGCAACATTGCAACTGTGGCGCTACCGAACCAATCCGTAGCACCCCTGTGACGTTGCCGTGAGCCCGTGCCACTTCCCGCCGGGGGAAGCGCTCGGTGGCGTAGCCCATCCGGCCGACCGCGCCTTGGCGTGCCTCCTGCAGTGGAGGACCAAAGCAACAATTTCGCCGTCGCGGGAAAGGGGCACTCGATGGAACCGGGTCGCGTGACCAATTCTTTCATCTTGCTTCTCGCACTTGGAGTCTTCGCCTCGGGATCGACGTCGTCGTCCTCGAAGTCGAGTCAGAGCGGGACCGATTCAAATGGGCCTGCTTCCTCGCAGGAGGTGCAGGCTTCCCCGGCCCCTACGGGATTCGACACCGTCCTGGAAAAGTACCTCGGGCCCAATTCCAAGCCGAACGATCTGTGCGTGTCGAGAATAGACGGCCAGATGAACATCGTCCACGCATTGATCGCCACACTGCCTGATCCATCCGATCCACATCTCGCCGATGTCTTCGACAATTACCTGGGCTCGATTCAGCTTGCGTTAGCGAAGGACGGCTATCTCGCCGATCAGTACTGGTTGCCCGAGGTGATTCGACGCAGGGAGCAAGCAAAGAACAAGCTTCCTCTCTCGCAGTTGCCACAACCCCTGCTGTTGACCCCGGTGGATCAGGGCGATCCGACAAGCAGAGGCAAGCCAAAGGCCGATGTCCTCGATCAACCTGGAGTATTGCTCTATCGAAGGCAGCCCATCCCCGGCATGCCGGATGAGCTGCTGTTCTTGTTATTGGTTCCCGAGACTCCGACCGGAGGAGTCCGCCAGGAAGCATTGAGGGCGGCGCTCGACCGCGCGGCATCAATAAGATGTCCCCCCGGACCGGTACCACCTGACGCAACGATTCGAATCATAGGTCCTTCTTTTTCGGGAACGGCGGCATCGCTCGCGAGAGGCATCAAACGCTGGCAGGACGACGTTCACGTCGCCAGCTCCCATGTGGAGATCCTCAGCGGCTCGGCGACCAACATCCACACTCAAGAATTGTTCAAAGACATCGCCAAGTTCAAAGCGACCGTCACACCGGATGACGTAATGTGTGATTTCTATAAGTATCTCACGGAGAAATTCGCAAAAACATTCGCTTCCGACAAACAAGTCATTGCGATCTTTACCGAGTCCAACACGTCCTACGGGCAAAGCGCGCCCAACTCCTTGAAGAACCGCGGCTTGCCCTACCCCTGCCACGACGAATCGGCCAAGCCGGAGACGGTCGCTGCCAGCGAGCCTGCCAATCCCAACACGTCCGGTGGCAGTGAGCCTGCCAAGCCCGACGGCAACGATCCTAAGGCTGACAAGCCCGACGACAAGAAGAAAGAGCAACAGAAGCCGCGCATTCTGGACCTGTACTTTCCTCTCCACGTGTCACAGATCGGGGCCGAATACGAGAAGAGTCGGACACAAAAGGCAGTTGCCGCCCTGCCCGAGGGAGACGCTCGACTGCTCTCGCTGAACCTTCTCGAACAGGATGAACCTGGCGACGTTCCACCTGCGATGTCCGCTCTGACGAAGTACAACGCCGATTTGTCGCTCGTGAACAATCTGATGGCTATCGACCGCGCGCACCTGAACCTGGTCGGAATCCGAGCGACCGACGCGCGCGATGAGATCTTCTTGGCTCGAAAGATCAAACAGATCGTTCCGGACGTTCAACTGTTTCTGCTGGATTCGGCGCTTTTGTTCTCGCACACTTCGCTGGCGAAGGAGATGCGAGGGGCATTGGTGGTCTCACGCTATCCATTGTTCAATCTCAACCAGCTCTGGACTCCCCCGTGGCAGCTGAGCCCACGCGTCCAGTTCGTGAGTGGATCGAGCCAGGGGGTTTACAATGCCGCCATTCTGCAACTGCGAGAGTTCCACCTGCAGCGGAAGCGAGCGTCCGGCAGCGCCAAGCTCGAGTCGACGGATGGCAAGCCAACACCGGTGAATACGACGCAGAGAGCCATGATCCCCGAACCGCAGAAACCGGAAGGTGCAAAAAGTGACCGCCCCGACCCGGATGACCTGCTGAAACCGCTCGAGTATGGCGCGCCCTTCCAGGTTCATAGCGATCGACCGTTGTTATGGGTCGGGATGGTTGGGCATTACGGCATCTGGCCGATCGGGACACTTGGCGGAGAAGAGCCCAAGAATCCTAAGGAGGACGAATTGGGGCTCAAATTGGGAAGCCTCAACCAGTACGTGGGAGAGTCGGACGTGAATTGGAAAAAGGTAAAAGATTATACAGCCGAATTTCCGTGGGACGATGCGCCGTTGAGCTCTGTGTTTGGGTTGGTCTACCCCTATGGGGTGTTGCACAGCTTCGCCACCTTGTTGCTGTTGGTGCTCATCCTTTGGCACGTAATCCACGCGTTTGGAAGATGGGCGACCGCCGTGCCGACAACAGCGAAGACCATCGATGACCACCCCCTGGTCTGCTCCGCGCCAGCAAGCATTCCCAAAGACTCACCCTCGGCGTTGGGGTATGCGGCTGTCCAACTCCTCGGCTGGCAATCGCTGATTGCGATCTATCTCATAGCGGTCGCGCCGATCGTTGCCATACGGAAAGCTGCGGTTGACCTCAAGGCGAAGCCTTCGGAATTTGGCTTTGAGCTCGTCCTGAACGCCGGGTATGTTTCCGCGGCGATGTGTTTTCTGCTCGGCCTCGTGCTCTCTGTTCGCGTGTTTTGGATTCTCATTATGCGCAGGAAAGCGGCGCGCCGGAAAATCGAATTGATTACGCACATTATTTGCGGACTGATCGGTACCGCGCTCCTTTTGTTAGCTTCTCTTTACTTCCGCGAAGTCGTATTCAAATCTGTTCCGGCCACTCAGGTATTCCTCTGGGTCCGGACCGCAAATTGGCTGAGCGGAATCTCTCCGATGCTGCCGTTGCTGTTTCTCGGCGGGGCTATGTATGCGACGACCTGGCTGAACCTCTATCGCCTCGCGATCGCGACGAATACTGACGAGCGCCTTCCTCGGTTCACCACTCCGCTGAAGGTGCTCGTGCCCGAGAGTCAATCGCTTGAGGACGCTGAACAGGCCGCGGATAAGGTCGCCCTGGGTCAATCGTTTGTCGGCTGGCCCTGGCTCGTTCTCCTCGCGATACCGGCCGTGGTGATGGTCGTGCTTTTCAACATCCGGCCGAGCGCAGAATCCACCTGGTGGACCTGGTCGGTGCGTGGTCTGCTGGGAATGGTCATCCTGGGCATGCTGCACGGGCTGGTATTGCTGGTCCAGCTCTGGCGCAAAACGAGCAAGACGCTCGATCAGCTCGGGGGACATCCGATACTCGACGTGCTTAAGTGCATGCAGCACGAGCTCGCCGCGATGGTCGGCCTGCACCCCTACGCGGCCGCTCCGCGCCGGGACCAGGTCTTGGCTTGCGAGCGTGCCCAATATGATGCTCTCAAGCGATGGGCCGATGATCAGCCCCGGCCGTCGACGCAGGAAGCGACAGAAATTCAGGGGATTCAGACCTTGCAGGCGGGCATCACCTGGGCTTCGAAGAAGCTGAAGGAGAAGGCATGGCCTAGCGGAAAGAAGCAACCGGCGTGGTCCCGGATTGCGGCGAAGCTCGTGGCGTTGGAAGTGGTGCGTGCGCTCAGCCGCCGCATCGCCATCATTCGGGCGCTGATCGGTATTCTGACGATTGACGCGTTCGTTTTGCTGATGGTGACGGAAATTTATCCGTTCCAGCCGCACAGCATGCTGTCCGGCCTCTCCTGGTTCCTCTTGATCTCCGTGGTGATCGCGTCCGCGTGGGCGCTGGTGGCGATGGAGCGCGACGCGGTGCTGAGCTATGCCTCGGGCAGCGAGCCGGGCAAGGTGACCTGGGATGCCTCGTTCGTCCTGCACCTGGCGCTGTTCGTCGTGCTGCCGCTGGCCGCCCTCGTGGCGGCGCACTTCCCGGAGATCGGCGGACCGATCTTCGAGTCGCTGCAACCGTTGGTTCGGTCTGCGCGTTAGGTCGCCTGGCTTCAGGGCGAAGGGCAGGGGATCTGCCGGGGCGTGTCGTTGAATCAGCACCGCGATGTTGACGGATGGGTAGTTGGTCGCCGCCAGATCCGGGCGGCCGTCGCCGTTGAAGTCGCCGATTGCAATGGATGCAGCCCCGGCGCCGAAGGGCGCCCAGTCCGCTAATTGTCCAGCGCCCCTTGTAAGATCCATCGCTCCAGGAGATCGAACTCCATCGGGGCAATGACACGTAGGCCAGCAGTGCCCAGTGGCATCGGGGATAGGCAGCGGCTTGGGTCTCCAGCCGTCTTGCGCCACAGCATGCTGCCAGCCGTGTCGAAGGGCGCCACTCGCATCACGCTTGGATTGCAGGAAGAAGGAACGGCGACCAGTCGAGATCGCGAATCGGGCTCCGATAAGTCGAGATTGCCGCTGTGGGTGGCGGAGTTGTGGCAACTGACACAACGGCCATCGAAGATTGGCTGGATCTCCAGCTCGTAGCTAACCCCAACGCCAGCATCCGTTCCACCGTCGCCAGTCCCGCCATCCGTCCCACCGTCGCAGCCGCCGCCACCGCACGCCGCTCCACCGTCAATGCCTGCATCGGTCCCACCATCCGGCACCCCGCCGTCTGGCGATCCACCATTGAAGCCCGAGTCCTCACCAGCATCGTGCCCCGCATCTTCGACGATAGGCGGACCGTTGCCGCTAGGCGTCTCCATGCCCGTTCCGCACGCGCTGAATACGCCAATCGCGAAGAGAATCGACAGCGCGATAAGAAAAATCGGCCTGAGAGGTATCGACATGATGAGCTGCCTCGAGGGAGAAGGTGCTGCGCTGATCACACCGGAAGGGCGCGCTCGTTGCGCTGCAATTTCTTTTTAACCTTTCGTGAGTGCGAGGGTGGCTTACGTCGCTGGATCGCCTAGCCCCCGAGCTCCCGAGCAACCGCGGTCGCCTTTTCCCAAAGCGGGGCTGGCATCTCCCCCATCTGCGGGCGCTCCCTCCGCCAGTGTTCGATCTCCCGTTGCACCAACTCCAACTCCCCGAG
>Ga0070708_100003589_pt1 | contig 12171 bp, 9 predicted proteins | sample KBSK5503metaG_FD_65469 | JGI IMG/M metagenome (GOLD analysis project Ga0070708, IMG submission 65469) | Corn, switchgrass and miscanthus rhizosphere microbial communities from Kellogg Biological Station, Michigan, USA - KBS K5-50-3 metaG | ecosystem: Host-associated > Plants > Roots >...
TTCTCCCCGCCTTGCGAGAGCAGCCAGCGGAAGTCCTCCGCGGTGACCCGGCTGGGGTTCAAGAGCGAGCCGATGGACCGGGCGATCAGCTCGTAGCGGCGGAGGTTGTTCTCGGTGGCGGCGCGCGCCAGCGTGCGCAGGAACGCGTCCACCGGAACGTGGTTGAACTGGACCGGCTTGTACTCGCTCCCCGGCGCGGCGAGGAGATTGGCAGCCCGGGCCAGGAAGCGTACCCGCCGCAAGGCGGCCGCGGCATTGTGGCGCGAGCGCACCGCCACGCTCGCCGCCCGGCAGGCTGCATCGAGCAAGGGTCCCATCAGCGCCGGGCCGAACAGGGCCGCCGCGCGCAGCCCGAGAAAGCCCCGGCCCAGATCGCTGGGAGCGCCGATGGCGACGAGGCCAGCCAGATCGTCGTGGCACCCGGCGTACCCGTAGCCGAGCATGCCCCCCATGCTGTTGCCGAGATAGAAGATCTTCGCCCGGCCGCTGCGCTGCTTCACCGCGGCGACAGCCGCGGGGACGTCGTGGAGGAAGTAGCTGTCGATGTCCCATTCCCAGTCCAGGTCCGGCGGGCGGAGTCCCCGCTCGAGCTGGAGCTCGCGGTTCGACAGCCCGTGGCCGCGCAGCTCCACGATGTGGATGTCCGCGCCGTACGCGAGCAGCTGCTTGACGAAGTCTCCACAAGTAAAGGCGTGCCTGTTCTGCGACCATCCGGGGACGAGCAGCAGGGGCTCACCCAGGATGGGCTGGTGCCAGGGCTGGGGAGAGGGCTTGTAGCGGGAGATCCGCAGCACCCAGCCGTCCCTGGTGGGCGCGTCGTAAATCTCCTTCGAGTACAACGACTTGAACGCGATGCGGTCGAGATCGTGCTGGGTAGGAGGCGAGTGGAATTCGAGGCGGCGCATGGCTCCTTTTGCTGCGTCGCGGCCTCGAACCCCCCAGGGTCCGCGCGTACCCTAAGCTTAAGGAGGGTGTACCGGGGTGGCAAACTCGCCTACAGGCGCTCGGTTGGCATCCCGACCCTCGCTTCCCCTCTGAGGAGTGAGCGGACTTCGCCGGCCAGATACAGGGATCCACAACACACCACCACGCCGGGACGACGAGCGGCTGCCTGACGAGCCTCGGCGATCGCCGACGCGACGGCCCGGTGCGCCTCCCCGGGGTGGATTCTCGCCAGCTCTTCCGGTGGCACGGCCCGCGGCGAATCGGGCGCGCAGTAATGGATCGAGTGCGCCAGCGGCGCGAGCGCATCGAGCATGCCCTTGACGTCCTTGTCGCGCAGCGCCCCGAAAACGAGATGCATCGGCCGCCCGCGCAACAGCGCCGGCAATGCGCGAGCGAGCGCGCGCGCCGCGTGAGGATTGTGCGCCCCATCCACGTACACATCCCCGAACCGTTCCAACCGCCCCGGCCAGCTCGCCGACGCCACCCCGGCCTCAGCATCCCGCGCTTCGCACAGCCCGCTCGCCTCGAGCAGCGCGCACGCCAGCGCCGCATTGGCTCGCTGGTACGCTCCCGCGAGCGCCGGCTCCGCCCGCACCGTCCACCGCGGCCCCGAGTAGCAGAAGGCCGAGTCCTCCCGGCTCTCGAAGCGATAATCCCGCCCCGGCCGCCACAGCGAGATCCCGAGCTGGTCCGCCCGCTCCTGCAGCACGCGCGCCGCCTCCACCGGCTGCCCCGCGCTCACCGCCGGCGCTCCCCGCTTGAGGATGCCGGCCTTCTCCGCCGCCACGTGCCCGAGGGTCGGACCCAGATGTTCCGTGTGCTCCAGCCCGAGCGCGCTCACCGCGCAGGCCCGCGGCTGCACCACGTTGGTCGCGTCCAGGCGCCCGCCCAGCCCCACTTCCACCACCATCGCGTCGACGCCGCGGAAGGCGAGGAATCCCATCAGGGTGACGATCTCGAAGAACGTCATCCCCGGATCGCCGAGCGCCCAAGGCAGACGCTGGCGGACCTCCTCGAGCAGCTCGCAGGCGCGCTCCTCGGAGATGGGGACGCCGTCCAGGCGGATGCGCTCGCAGAAGTGGCTCAGGTGCGGGCTGGTATAGAGGCCGGTGCGCAGCCCCGCGGCCCGCAGCGCCGCCTCGGTGAACGCGCAGGTCGAGCCCTTCCCGTTGGTGCCGGCGACGTGGAGCACGGGCGCGCTCCGCTCCGGGTTGCCGAGCAGCGCGCAAGCCTCGCGCATCCGCTCGAGCCCGAGCTTCATCCCGAAGTTGCCGCGGGCGAACAGGATCTGCTTGAGCTCGGCGAACGTCACCCGAGCAAGCCGAGGAGCTGGACCAGCCGGTCGCGCATCTCCTTGCGAGGCACGATGGCGTCGATCATCCCGTGCTTGAGGAGGAACTCGCTGCGCTGGAACCCCTCCGGCAGCTTCTGGCGAATGGTCTGCTCGATGACGCGGGGGCCGGCGAAGCCGATCAGCGCGCGAGGCTCGGCGATGATCACGTCTCCGAGGAACGCGAAGGAGGCAGCGACTCCGCCGGTGGTGGGGTCGAGCAGGACGCTGATGTACGGCTTCTGCACGTGCCGGAAGCGGGCCAGCGCGGCGGAGGACTTGGCCATCTGCATCAGCGAGAAGATCGCCTCCTGCATCCGCGCTCCGCCGCTGGCGGAGAAGATGATGGCGGGGATGCGCCGTTCGGTGGCCCGCTCGAACACGCGGGTCACCTTCTCGCCCACCACGCTGCCCATCGAGCCGCCCATGAAGCCGAAGTGGAAGGCGCCGATGGAGACCTCGCGCCCGCCGATGCGCCCGATCCCGGAGACGAAGGCCTCGCCTTCGGCGGCCGACTTCTGGCTGGCCTTGATCCGGTCCCGGTACTTCTTCGAGTCGGAGAACTGCAGCGGATCGGTGCTTTCCAGGCCGACGTCGTGCTCCTCGAAGGCTTCCGGATCGAGGACGAGCTCCAGCCGCTTGCGGACGGGGAGCGGGAAGTGCTCGTCGCACTTCGGGCAGACCTCGAGGTTCTTCTCGACGTCCTGCTTGTAGATGATCTCCCCGCACCCGTCGCACTTGATCCAGAGCCCCTCCATGCGGGACTTGCGCTGCTCGGGAGGGAGCTTGGGAGCGGGAACGCGGTGATACCAGGCCATTTGCGCGGCGGTTCTAGCAGACCGAACCGGGCGATTCCACCGGCCAGCGCGGGCATCCCGTCCGTTGCGCACTTTTTCGGGGTCGGGGGTTTCGACTATGTTTGGCCGCACATCCCGGAGGGGGGAGAATGCAACCAGGAAGAGTCCATCTCGTCTGGGCCGCGGCGCTCGCGGCCCTCGCAGCGTGCGACGGTTCAACCGGACAGGCCGGTCCAGCCGGCCCGCAGGGATCGCAAGGTCCGGCGGGGGACAAAGGACTCCAGGGGGCCGCGGGACCGATGGGGCCGGAGGGGATCCAGGGCCCGCAAGGACCTCAGGGCGACCTCGGTCCTGTGGGGCCGGCTGGACCGACCGGAGCTCCAGGTCCCCAAGGCGTCCTTGGCCCTCAAGGATTCACCGGCCCCATCGGGCCGCCCGGGCCGCAGGGAGTGCCCGGTCCAACCGGACCGACCGGAGCGACAGGACCGCAAGGGTCGACCGGACCGATCGGTCCCGTCGGGCTCATGGGCGCGAAGGGCGATCAAGGGCTGATGGGGCCTCCAGGCCAGCTCTTGATCGATCCTGATGCGGGCGTCAGCGTCGTCACGGGCTCGGTGGCGACGGGATCGACGGACGGAACCCGGCTCCGGTCGGGCACCACCCGGGGTTGTCCTGTGACGTGCTCGTCCTTCCCTTGTCTCCTGAGCTGTCCGATCGCCGATGGTCCGTTCGTGCTGACCGACGCGCGGGCGCTGGATCGCGGCAATTTGACCTGGCTCTACACCGTGACGGTGCCGGACGACTGCACCGCGGTGACGACGTGTAACGCCTTCGGTGTGATCAACTCGGGCGTCGAGCGCGAAACCCTGGTTGTCCTCTCCACGGCCCCCAATACGAGCCTGCCGCGATTCCCGGACCATCTCAGCGGAAGCCGTTACTTCGTCGGCCCCGACAAGCGCCTCTGCGCCTGTGGAGTACTGCAGGCCGGGGGTGGCGCGTGGCGCGCTTCCTGGGCGGGATTCGTTCCCTATCAGTGACCGTCAAGCCTGGTCGTCGTCCAGGCCGAAGAAGGTCTGGATGGAGGAGAGGATCTCGGTCCGCTCTTCCTTCACCCGCCGGTTGCGCGCCTCGGCGTCCAGGCCTTCTCGCACGGCGTCCAGCTCCACGCGCCGTTTCGCCATCACCTGCGACATCGACTCGGCCAGCTGCGGCCGGTTGCGCAGGATCGATTTGAACACGTCCTTGTCGATCCGGTAGCACTCCACCTCGGTGGCCGCGATCACGGTCGCGGTGCGCCGCTCGCCGGTCATCACGCCGATCTCGCCGAAGACGTTCGGCGCCGCGATGCGCGCGACCAGCTTCTCCGCGCCCCCATCGTTGCGGACGCGCACCTCGCATTCGCCCTTGCTGAGCACGTACAGCCAATGCGCCGTGGAGTCCTGGCGGGTGATGATCTCGCCCCGCCCGAACGGCGCCGGCCGCATCCCTTCGGCCAGCCGCTGCCGGTCTTCGGGGAGGAGCCGCTTGAACATCTCGATCTGCTCCAGCGCGGCGACGCGGTTCTCCAGCTCGCGCTGCAGCTTGCGCTCGCGATGCTCCGGATCGTCCACCGAGACCCAGAGCGCCTGGCCGGGGACGGCGAGGGGAATTCCGGCGCGCTTGAGCGCGACGTAGATGCGGATACGGACGGCGGACGAAGTGGGATCGTCCGCCGCCAGATCGGTGAGCCAGTAGCGGACGGCGTAGTAGGCGAAGCTGTCCGCGCCCTGCCGGGCGAAGTCGTAGCAGATGCAATTCGGCGGCGGGAACTGCCCCACGTTGGGGATGGGCGTGCCGGAGAGCCCGTCCTCCACCACGTGGATGACCTCCTCGGGCGAGTAGCGGAAGTCCACGTTGAAGTAGACCCACATCCGGTGCTGCACCGGCTGGTCCTGCCGTTGTCCGAGGATGGTGATGGTCTCGCCCAGGAGCGCGGAGTTGGGGACGATGATGGTGTCCCAGTTGCGCGTCTCCACCATGGTGTGGCGCCAGCGGATGGCGGTGACCCGCCCCTGCTGCCCGTTCGCGAGCTGGACCCAGTCGCCGATGTGGATCGAGTCGTCGAGCTGCAGCGTGATCCCGCCCAGCACGTTGCCGAGCGTGGCCTGGAGCGAGAGGCCCAGCACTACCGTGACCACCGCGGAGGTGGCGATGATCCCCGAGAGGTGCACGCCGCTGCGGTGCAGGATGCCGAGGAAGGCGAGCAGGTATGCCGCGCCCAGCGCCAGGTCGTGGACGATGTTCGCCACCTCGATCCGCAGCGCCACCAGCACCAGGTCGAAGAGGAGGATGGCGACGAAATCGATGATCACCAGCACTTCCAGCAGATCGGCCAGGAACCAGACCCGCCGCGCCCATCCCTCCGCGTTGATCATCCCCAGGACGGCCGCGAAGACGAAGGTGGTGAGGTACAGCATGTAGAGGATCGACGCCCGGCGGATGCGCTTGCGCCGCCGCGGATCGACCATCTTCACCAGCGCCGCGAGGGTGACGAGGACTCCGGCGAGGATCAAGAGCGTCCAGGGCGACGCGTAGCCGAGCCACTGCCGCGCCCGCGCGCTGGGAGCGGGGAAGGCGAAGGGATCCTCGCCGGGCTGGTCGACCTGCGTGGCCACGATCACCGCGCCCGCGCCGGCGGCGGCCGCGGCGGCGGCGTTGTTCTGCTGTTGCTGCTGGGCGGAGGGCCTCGCGCCCGCATCCGCTCGAGCGCCGGATGCCAGCGCGAGGCAGAGGAGGATCGCCGCTCTCACCGGATCTCGTAGACCTCGTCCAGCTCGCAGACGTGGAGGAACTCCTTGCGGAGCGCCTTCACCTCGGCCTTGATCTCGTCGATGAACGCCGGCTTGAGGTGGTACAGGTAGACGCGGGCGCCGCGGCGGTCGAGCTTGGCGAGCTCGCTCATCATCGTCTTCGGCGTCAGGTGACCGGACGCGTCGGCGAGCCATTGCAGGCTGTTGGGAAAGCTGAGCTCGACGAACACCGCTTTGACGTTGGGCGTGGCGTTGATCGCCCGCCAGAGCTCGTCGGTGGGGCCCGTGTCGCCGGAAAAGGCCACCGCGCCACCGCGCCCATCGACGATGTAGCCCACCGAGTACACCGGATGGTGGACGGGGATGGCGCGGATCTTCAACCCCTGGCAGGTGACCGGGCTCTGCACGGGGATCACGTTGAACGCGATCACCGGTTTTTCCGCCGAAGGGATGGAGCGGAAGTCCGGCCAGACGCGGTTGTTGAAGACGTCCTTGTCCATCGAGTCCATGGTCTCCTGAGCACCGTGGACGATGACCGGCTTCTCCCGCTTGCCGACCAGCAGGTCGGTCATCAGCGGCACGTCCTTGACGTGATCGAAATGCGAGTGCGTGAGGAAGATGTCGTCGATCTTGAGGATGTCCTCGAGCTCGAGGGCGGCGGTGATGGCCCCGCCGTCGATGGTGAGCTTCCCGTCGATCAAGAAGCAGGTCGTCCGGTGTCTGGGAAGCTCGCCGCCATGGCAGCCGAGGACCTTGATCTTCATCTCAGTCCCCGAACCGCTCTTTCATCTCCAGGAACTCGAGATACTTCTGCATCTTGCCGGTGTCGGGGACGACGACGCCTTCTGGCACCAGGGAGACGATCCGCGCCTTGGCCGTCTTGTTCACCGCCTCCTGCACGTCGGCCGCGGTCAGCCCCATGCGGACGTGCAGCTCGTTGAGATTGACGGTCACGAGCTTGCCTTGCGGAGTGTCCTTGCCGCGCTTGATCGCCGCTTGCAAGAGATGATGGACGACGCGGCTGTTCGGGTCGCGCAGGAGCAGGTTTTCAATCTGCTCGTCGGCTTCCTGCAATCGGTCGGAAAGCTTCTTGATCAGCCGGACCGCGATCTCGACGTTGCCGCGGATCATCGCTTCGAAGGTCTTGGGATCGATTACCAGGAGCTTCGCGTCTTCCGCGACCACCGCGCCGGCCGAGCGGGGCTTGTTGTTGAGGATGCTCATCTCGCCGAAGAACTCTCCGGCGCCCAAGGTGGCGAGGATCTTCTCGGTTTCCCGCACCGTCTTGGTGATGTTCACCTTTCCTGCCTGGACGACGTACATCTCCTTCCCAGGCTCGCCTTCCCTGAAGAGGATGTCCCCGCGCTTGAACTCCTTCCCAAACCGCTGGAACAGCGCGTCCTCACCCGCCATGACGGAAGTCCTATCAGCGGATTCGAGGGACGGTCAATTTCACGACACGTGACGGGAATCACACGTTTTACCTACTTGTGCTCCATGCTGAAGACCCCATCCCAACCGTCTTTTTTCACGCTGGCCGGAATGCGATCGCAGCGCGCCCGCATCAGCGCGGAAGGACCGTCGCCGGCGAAGCGCTCGAGCAAGGATTCGAACTGCAACCGGGCTTCCGCGAACTGCCCGGCGCGATAGAGCGCGAGCCCCTGGGCATATCCGCTCAAGAGCGGCAGCTCCTCCGTGAGCGGGGGGCCGCGGCGGCGCAGCTCGAAGATCCGCACCGGCTCGAGCTTTCCCTTCACCCGCACGGAATCGAGCTCGCGAGCGGCATAGGCGGCGTCCTCGTTCAATCCTTTGCGCGCCGCGTTCAACGTCTGCTCGGTGACCAGGACGTGGGTGCCGTACTCGCGGTTGAGCCCTTCCAGCCGGCTCGCGAGGTTCACGTTGTCGCCCATCACCGTGTAGCTGAAGCGCTGCTCGGACCCCATGTTGCCCACCACCATCGGCCCCGAGTGGATGCCGATGCCGATGTCGACCTCGGGCCAGCCCGGCTCTTCGATGCGCCATCTCTCCCGCAGGCGGCGCAGCGCCTCGATCATCTCCAGCGCCGTGTCGCAGGCGTTGGCGGCGTGGAGTCCGGTCTGCACCGGGGCGCCGAAGAAGGCCATCACCGCGTCGCCGATGTACTTGTCGAGCGTGCCGCGGCGGCGCAGCACGATCTCCGTCATCGGTGAGAGATACGCGTTGAGCAGGTGCACGAGCGCGGTGGGCGAGAGCTTCTCGGCGATGCCGGTGAACCCCCGGATGTCGGAGAACATCACGGTGAGGTCCATCTCCTTGCCGCCGAGCTGGAGGCTCTCGGGGGAAAGGAGCATCTCCTCCATCACTTCGGGATTGAGATAGAGCTGGAACGCCTTGCGTAGCTGGCGCTTGCTCTTCTCTTCCGTGGCGTAGCGGAAGACGGTGACCAGCACGAACATCGAGCCCAGCTCGACCAGCGGCAGCGCCGCGAAGACCTCGTAACCCGACCAGAACGCGGCGCTGGATCCGATCCACACCAGGGCCGCGGAGCCGGCCAGCGCCGGCAACGCGCGCGTCACCCTCACGCGCGCGAAGATCAGGGCGAAGAGGATCGCGAGCAGGAGCGCGACCGCCACCTCGCCCAGGTCGACCAGGAGGCCGCGGCGCAGGAAGCGGCCGGTGAGGATGTTGTCCACCGCGTTGGCGTGCATCTCCACGCCGGAGGTGATCTTCTCCAGCGGCGTCACCCGCTGATCGAAGGTCCCCTGCGCGGTCGCCCCGACCAGCACCACCTTGCCTTTGAGCTCCTGGTCCTTCTTGCCGTTCATGATGTCGGCGACCGAGAAGTTCTCGAAGGTCCGGTCCCGGCCCAGGTAGTTGATCGCCATCAGCCCGCGGCCGTCCACGGGCGCCCGGACCTTGCCGCCGAAGTCGATCGACTCGAGCAGGGCGCCCTCCTCCGGCGTCTGGGTGATGGGAACGATGTCCCGCGGAGTCAAACCCAGGGCGATGGCGGCGACCGCCGCGTCGAGCGAGGGGAAGTACCGGTTGCCGACGCGCAGGGTGAGCGCGGTGTGCCGGATCACTCCGTCGAAATCCGGCAGGTTGTTGAAGAACCCGATCCAGCGCGCGCTGCGGAGGATGGGATTGAGCGGCGGCCGCACTCCCGCGTACTGCTTCGCCCAGGTGAGCAGGACGGGCGTGGCCATGGTGGAGTCGGGCTGCTCGCGCCATTCCGGCGGGTGGATCTGCATCGCCTCGAGCCTGCGCAGCTCCTCCTGGAGGTCGGGAGGCTTGAGGTCGCGCATCTCCGCGGCGGTGAGCATCACCACGCCCACCACCACCTTGTAGGCGGCGCGCGCCACCGCCTCGCTCATCACGATGTCGGGATCCTGGCCGCCCAGATCCTGGTCCAGCTCGGCGCCGAAGGCTTCGTGCTGCCTGATCAAGGAATCGAAGGTCTCGCGGGAGGCGGAGAGCTTCTGCGCTCCGTCGGCCAGGCGCCCCTTCGCGGTCTGGTAGACGGGCTCCAGCTCGGGCGTCACCTTCCGGTTGAGGAGCTGCAGCGCCGAGGCTGCGCCGGCCACTGCGGACTCAGCCTCGTCGAAGCGCTCCACCGCCGCTCGGTTGCGGGGCGCCGCCAGCGAGATGTCCTCGAATCGCTTCCGGTACCGCTTCGCTCCCGCGAACTGGCCGCCGAGGTCTTCGTCCGAGAAGCTCATGTCGAAGCCGATGGCTTTCGCCCCGGCGGCGTCCAGCTTGTCGATCAGGGCCGCGATCACCCTGCGGTCCCAGGGAATGCGGCCGAACTTGGCGATCGCTGCCTCGTCGATGGCGGCGACGACCACTTCCCCCGAAGGCTGGGTTCCCCGGAGCAGCTGCGTGCGCTGCAGGAACCGGAGGTCGGTCAGCGCGCCTTCCATGCGCGTCAGCACGGGAACGTCGGCGCGTCCCGCCAGCTCCAGCACGTGGATCGCCGCGAAGAACAAGCCGGTGAACAGGCCGATGCGGAACGCGGTGACGCGCGTGATGAAGGCCCCCAGACGGCGCATTCCCCGCAGGGTACACCAGCACCCGGGGGTACTCCGAAGTCTCGTGTAGACCCGGGGGCAGAAGCTGTCTAAGGTGCGCGCCGCGATGGCGGACAAAGGGCTGACCTACCGCGATTCGGGGGTGGACATCGACGCGGGCGACGCGCTGGTCGAGCGCATCCGGGCACATGCGCGAAGGACCCACCGTCCCGAGGTGCTGACCGGGATCGGCGGGTTCGGCGGCCTCTTCGAAGCGCCCGAAGGGTACCGCGAGCCGGTGATGGTGGTGGGAACGGACGGGGTGGGGACCAAGCTCAAGCTGGCGTTCATGGCCAAGAAGCACGACACGGTCGGGATCGACCTGGTCGCCATGAGCGTCAACGACGTGGTGGTCGCGGGCGCCGAGCCGGTGGTGTTCCTCGACTACTTCGCCACCAGCCGCCTGGACGTGGCGGAAGCGGAGCAGGTGATCAAAGGGATCGCCGAAGGCTGCCTGCGCGCGGGCTGCGCGCTCATCGGCGGGGAGACGGCGGAGCTGCCCGGGTTCTACGGTCGCGGCGAGTACGATCTGGCCGGCTTCTGCGTGGGAGTGGTGGAGAAGAGCCGCATCCTCGACGGCTCGCGGGTGAAAGCGGGAGACGTCGTCCTGGGGATGGCCTCCTCGGGCCTGCACTCCAATGGGTTCTCGCTGGTGCGCAAGGTCTTCGAGAAGGACCTCTCCGCCCAACTGTCGCGCGAGTTGCTCGAGCCCACCCGCATCTACGTGAAGGATTGCCTGGCCCTGCGCGACGCCGTCGACGTCCACGCCTTTGCCCACATCACCGGCGGCGGACTGCCGGGAAATCTCCCCCGCGTGCTCCCTTCCGGGCACCGGGCCGTCTTGCGCCGCGGGTCCTGGCCGGTTCCCCCGATCTTCGGCCGCATCCAGAAGGCCGGACAGGTGGAAGAGGCGGAGATGCTGCGCACGTTCAACATGGGCATCGGCATGTGCGCCGTCGTCCCCCGCACGGACGCTCCGCGGGCGCTGGCGCTGCTGGCCAGCCGGGGACAGCCCGCCTTCGAGATCGGCGTGGTGGAGGCGGCACCCGGGCTGGGGGAGCCCGAGGTGGTCGTCGCCTGATATGCGACTCGGCGTGCTGGCCTCGGGCTCCGGCTCGAATCTGCAGGCCATCCTCGACGGCTGTGCCCAGCGGTCGACCCCCGCGCAGGTGGCGGTGGTCATCTGCAACGTCCCCGGCGCCAAAGCGCTGCAGCGGGCGGAGGCCGCTGGGGTCCCCACCGTGCTCCTCGACCACAAGCAGTTCGCGTCGCGCGACGACTACGATCGGGCGCTCGTGGCCGAGCTGCACCGGCATCGCGCCGACCTGGTCTGCCTGGCGGGCTTCATGCGACTGATCGGACCCGTGTTGCTCAGCGAGTTTCACAATAAAATACTGAATATCCACCCGAGCCTGTTGCCTGCGTTCCCCGGGCTCCACGCCGTCCGCCAGGCGCTGGCCGCGCGCGTGCGCGTGTCCGGGTGCACGGTCCACGTCGTCGATCAAGGGACCGACAGCGGTCCCATCCTCGTCCAGGCGGCGGTCCCCGTGCTCGACGGCGACACCGAAGAGACGCTCGCTGCCCGCATCCTCCGGCAAGAGCATCGCTGCTACCCGCGCGCGATCGCGCTCTGGGCCCAGGGCCGCGTCCAGATCGACGGCCGCTCGGTCAGGATCGTCGGCGCGGCAGGCGACCCCGCGCGCACCATCGCTTCTCCGGAGCTGCTGGACTGATGCCGGGTCTGCCTCCGAAGCCGCCGGCCAAGCGACTCTACGACGTCGCCGTGCTCGGTCCTGACGTCGGCGGCGCCGCGGCGGCGGCGTTGTGCTCGCGCCGTGGGCTGCGCGCGCTGCTCGCTCCCCTCGCTCCGGTGGCGGCCGCCCGCGAGAGCGAGGGGTGGATGATCCCGGCCGCGCCCTCGATCCTGCCGCCCCTTCGCCAGCTCCCCGGGGCCGTCGGGACGCTGGACGAGGCGGGCCTCGGCACCGATCTGCAGCGCCAGGGTGGCGGGCCGGGCTCGTTCCAGATCCTCACGGACCGCTTGCGGCTCTCGCTTCCCGCCGACCCGATGAAGCGCAGGACCGAGCTGCGCCGCGAGCTGTCGGAAGCGGGAGCGGCCGAAGCGGAAGCCGCGCTGGTCGGCCTGGAGACGTTGGGCCGCGGCTGGGACGAGTTCCTCCGCGACGCTCCCCCCTGGCCGCCGCGCGGGTTCCTCGAGGGGCGCCGGGTCCGCAAGACCATCCCTCCCCCGCCCGAGCTTCCCG
>Ga0070708_100003591_pt1 | contig 12165 bp, 8 predicted proteins | sample KBSK5503metaG_FD_65469 | JGI IMG/M metagenome (GOLD analysis project Ga0070708, IMG submission 65469) | Corn, switchgrass and miscanthus rhizosphere microbial communities from Kellogg Biological Station, Michigan, USA - KBS K5-50-3 metaG | ecosystem: Host-associated > Plants > Roots >...
AGCAGGTGCGTGGCGTTCTCCCAGGGCCAGAACAGGCCCGGCGGTCTGCCCAGCACATGGCTACGCGCGTTTCACACCTGGCTAGTGATGCCAAAGGCACGACCGAGCAGGCGATGAACAAGGTGAAGCATACTGGAAGTGATCTGGCAGAGAAAGCCAAACAGCTCACTGCTGTTGGAAAGCAGGATGGGCGCTGATCACCTCGTCACGGTAGGAGATCCCCTCACCGTTCTCACTCCCCCGACAAGAGCTCGGGGGAGTCGTTTGCGCGTTCTCTCCAGAGCTTGATTCAGACATCACACAAAGTGCACATGAGCCAATTTGGCGGTGGAGATTGGATTGAAGAACATTCAAAAATATCGTAATTGGTACAAGGAACAAAAGAACAATGGGTGAACAAAAGAATCAGCACGCTCCAGGAGCGCGCCATCGCGCCAGTTCCAGACAGAAGTCTGCACATGATACGGAAGAGCATATTCATCAGCAATCCATTGGCATAAAACCAGCCGGAGATGGCAAAGACACTGCTGGCACCGTTTCGAGTCAGATTCCCCACGAGGCAACGTCGCATAATCAGGAGGAAGAAGTTACCAAGGCAACAATCTTGCTGTTTGAGCATATAGAAGAGCAGATTGGCCGTGCGGATACAAAAGCACAGTTGACCCTTGCTGCTGATGCTCTTCTGGCGGGCACACTCGCTGCTTTGGAAAAAGGGGCGGCTAAGAGCCTCTTGAGCAATACCTCGCCGATTCTTGATCGTTTTGCAGATCTGTTTACCATCTTGATGTTTCTCGCTCTGGTCTGCTCATTCTACTGGGCACTTCGCGTTATCAATCCGCATTTGCACGATTCAAAGCGCTTTACACTGATGTACTTTGGTCGAATCGCACAGATGAGTGAGGATGATTTTATCAACACATTCGGAAATCAATCCTTGAACGATCTCAAGGTATCAACGTTAGCACAGGTCCATACAAAAGCCAGGATTGCCCAGATTAAATTTGCAAGAGTTCGCTGGAGTGTGAATTTCCTGATAGCATCCCTCGTTTTTTGGGCAATTATCCAACTGCTGCTAGCTTTTTCATAATAGAGCCAGTCCAGACAAAAGATGCTCTCAAGGCAAACGAAAGCCACAACCAGTGCAGACCAAATATTAAAGTGACACCTCTGTGCAACTTTCGCCTGCACCAGTGTGGAATTCGTCTGCTGCGTGCTGAGAGAAGTAGATTGTTTTCAGGAATTCGGTAAAAGCGCGCATCTCGTCCCGATAGTCTGCAAGTTTCTGGAGTTGCACCTCACGCGGCTCACAGAGATAAAAATCGGCTGCCCCCTGGCTCTCCAGGCGCGTGTCAGATGAGATGACGCGAAGCGTTAAACGGCGATCAAAGGGGACGGATCGCTGGTCGTAAAACTGGATGAGATACGCAATCACCTTTCGACGCATAGGCACCTGCAACTTACGCAGTTTGTGCCCCAGGGAATGGTACGCACGCCAGGCCGCCTGTGACTTCTGCATCAGCGATTGAATGCGCGCGCCATCCGCGTTCTTCTTGCGCAGGCGCGTGAGCTTGCTCCGTAATTTGTCAGCTTTTTTATGCAGGTCCTCCTGTTTCTTTTTCAGGACTTGGATAGTTGGATCAGAGGTGGAAAAATCAACCCAGAGGTAGCGTATATCGCCTTCATCCCTGGTGATATGGCCAGCACATGACATGGTAGTGGTGATGCCCAGAGCATTCAGCGCGATGACGGTGTCAAAGATCTCGTCGTCGATAGGCATGCCGAGTCGATCGGAGATCGAGCAAAACTGTTTCACAAGGTCGTCCCAATGCTGATCCATGCTTTCCCCTCCTTGCCTGATACGCTTACTCTCAAGCAGTGTGACGCGCCAGAGAGAGTGTTGCGCGCTACGAAACCTCCTCATTAATGACTTCCCGCCGTTGGGGTATCCAAACTGGCTAACGTTGGGTGTCCAAACTGTAAATGTGATAATTGGGTGTCGTAATTTCTTTCCCTTTGGGTATCGTACTCGGTCTTCTTCTCAGCTTGAAAGGTCGACTGTTTACGACAGATAATTGTAAAATAGCTACGACACCGAGTTTTCGCGTTTACACACTAAGTATAAAACGAAACTGTGCGATGGACAACCAAGGAGGGCAGAGAACGAGTAAGAGCGCTACAAGCTGCAGTCCGTTTCCCTTACCAATTCTCGTGAGCTGGAAGGATTACCTTCTTATTTTCAAGTTTTGCCATGCAGATAATGGATATTACGATAGTTCTAGATTTCCTCCAACCTTGTTGCAAAAAATAGAAAGGCCGAGTAAAGTGTACTGGTCCGAATAATGATGAACTAAAAGGGCTATCCCGATGGTGCAATTGGCTTTGTTCAAGAGATCTAAATACGAGGAAAATCTAACGACCAATCGAGTTTTAGCAAGTCTCAGCGGACTGGTCAACCAGATATAACGAGCATGGAGTGGTTCGATTTGTTTCATAGTGGTGTTTGTAGCATATTTATGGAACTGTGTGACATGAAGGAAGTTTGTAGAATCGCTTTACCGAGTTATTGGATCACAGCGAAAGTCTTTGAACAGACTTTACAGCGCTCTCAGGATTGTCTGGCCCTCGATAACATGCCCTTGATAGTGGTCTTCCATAAGCGGTGCAAAATTATGGTTGATGCCGCTGCCCGCTTGCTTTCGCTGGCAAATCAATTGGCCACCAGGAATCGGCCCGTCACATTTGCCTTCGATGGGATCTGGAATGAGGCCATGGGTTATCTCGCACGGATCAATTTTTTCAATTTGTTATCAGAGCAGGTGAAGGTTGTACCGGAGCGTCCCGATGCTGCCCTCATAAGCCATCATCAGGACAACAACCACAGTCTGGTAGAGTTCATACCAATTCATCCAAGTGAGCAGGAAGCTATGCTTGCGGTGCCTCGAAAACTAACCGATGCCCTCATTTTGGCAATGGAGGCACATCCTGATATGCAACGACTCCGCCATACAGCTTTCACCATTTTTGCTGAATTAATAGACAATATTTACAACCACAGCCTGACAAAGCTGGATGGCTTCGTGGGCTTACAGGTCTACCGTGCAGGCGATGAAGTACAAGTCGTGGTCTCCGATAGCGGTGTAGGATTGTTACAAACGGCTAGGCCAAAGTTTCCCTCAAATGAACGAATGAGAAATGACATTGAACTTATCGCTAAGATATTCCGCGAAGGGGTTCCCTGGGACGGAGACAAGCGTGGGCTCGGACTCAAGCAGTGTGCCACTAAAGCGATCAAATTGAATGCCAGAGTTAACGTTCGTCTCGCTAACTTTAATCTCGAGCTTGCCCCTACAGAACGTGGCTATCAGGTTTCGGAGAAGGAATGCTCTTGGAATCTACCCCTCCTGCAAGGCACACATATCTGTTTTTACTTCCCCTTGACTTGACACTGTTCATCTGCTACACTAAAAGCAGTGAAGGAGATTTGTATGCAGATTACATTACGCGATTATATGCCAGGCTCTGACGGATGGGGGTACATGATGGGCCGCCAAGTACATGAGAGACTTCGGGAAGTCGTCGAAGACCATCCAGAGGAGATTGTTTTCTCCCTATCGTTGGCAGGAATTGAGCACACCGACGCTTCTTTTCCCCGCGAGAGCGTCGTCGAACTGGCCAGAAGTTGTCGTGGTCGCCGCGGCTTCTGCTTGATAGACGCAATCGACCCGGATCTCCTCGATAACTGGGATGCGGCCGCCGTGAAAAGAGAGCAGCCACTGACAGTATGGCAGGGCGATAACGCTCACATTTTGGGGCCGCAGCCGGGGGAAGGGGTTCGTGAAATGCTCAGTTATGTGCTTTCGATACCTTCTACCATTACCAGCGAGGCTGCACAAAGTCTCCACTTAAAAGTACCAAACGCGAGCAATAAACTCAAACAACTCTGGCATGAAGGGTATATCTTACGCCGTGAGCGGACAGCAGCCAGTGGAGGTGTGGAATACGAATATTACCGTATCAAATAATTTTTTCGAAAACGGTTCATTGTTTCCAGTGAAGGAGAAAGATTAGATGGAAGACATTCCACGGAAGAGTTTTCGGCTTACTCAGCACGAACTGACAATCCACCTCATTGCGAGCGGACTGGTTCGTTTATCCGAGCATGTTCAACGAGGAGAGCCAATTACCTATCCCTATCCAGTCGCCCTACAGCAAGGGCTCAACCGTCTTCTCGTCGCTTGTATACAACAAGGTATCTCACCGGTACAGGGGGTTCCAGATTTGCTGGACTGGTGTCGTCGTCCCATTCATTCTTGGGGGTTAGGTCTTGACCTTGATGAAATCGATGAAACCGATACGCTCTTAGATGATCAGGTACCAACACGGGTCTGTGAGGACTGGGCCTGTGCTAGCCCAGATGTTGAGGCCGAACTGAGTGAACAACGCCTCATGCGCAGCGTCTTGACCACCTGTCGCGCAGCCAACGCCCAAAAAGCGTACACCGCATTTCGCAAATTGTTGATCAGCTGCCCCGTTCTCACGCTTCAGGAGCTTCAGCAAAAACGCTCTTGTCCAGACCTGGTATTGCTGGCAGAGCACTTGCGCGAAGCGTATCTCGAGGCCCCTTACAGTTGCCTCGTTGATGATCGCTTCTATTGTTGTGCTACCTGCGGTAATTTATTGCTGCGCACGACCAAGGGGTTATTGACCTGCGAGAATGAACGATGCCGACAGGGACAAACGAGAGTAGCGCAACGCTCTTACGGAGCCGAAGAAGGCATCTTTTGGCTGCGGAGAGGACTCCGGCGCTTCGTTGCGGCGCCTGGCAAATGTGAAATGAACCTGTATGACAAGTTCATGGAGGCGGGTTTGCCAGTAGAGCTCTGGCCAGCGTTCGATGCTTATGATCTTCGCCTCACCTTCCCTGACAGGGACGTTTGGGCCATCGATGTGAAAGATTGGGCGAACCCTTTTCTTTTGGCGCGCCGCGTCGATCCCATCCCAACCACTCCCCCGTGGACATGGGCTTACTTCGTCTTTCCCGATGACCGGCGCTCGCAGCGCTCCGATTATGTCCGTGCTTTTCGTAATCATTGCCCTTTCGTCGGCAAACACGGCAAAGTGAGAACCAGCGCTTGCTTTGCAAGGGATCTTCTATCTGCAGCACGCAAAAAGCTGCAAGGCATACAGGGAGTCTATCATGCGTAACACCTATTCCTGGAAACAGGGAATCCTAAAACAACTTCGCCCTCAGTGGACAGATGATGCAAGCCTGTCTCCTCAAGCGTGTTGTGATGTTGAGCTTGGGCTCTACGCTCTCGTGCGTTTATTGCCAGGGGAGCAGGCCAATGCGCTTTGGGTATTATTGATTGGATATCCTTTCAAATTCCCCCAGGCAGCACATTGGAATGAACAGGAGCGACGCATGCGCCAGGTATTGCGGTACCTGCTCTCTCACTACAAAAGCTATCAAGGGTGGAGGCGCGCCGTTGACCGCTATAGCCGCTTACCAGCACGATTACGTCTTTATGACATTCAGCAAGATGGTCGCATTATCTCACATGCAGACAAGGTCAGTATTGGATCTAACCGAGAGCGTATCTACGCACAGGTCTTGAGCCAAATTGTTCCATTTGCGCGCGATACGATCCACTTAGCGGGCGCGGGGCGGTATCTTTGCGTAGGAGGGAAATTGACGGCAGAAGTCATTCTACCTGAAGACCTGGTGCGCGCTTGTGCTGCTCGAGGGTCACGAGGGCACGACCTCCAGACAAAACAACAGCGTCCGCCTGTCAAAGTTACCTTTCAGGAATTGCTCGACACGGCACGGTGGATGGACGAAGAAACGAGCAGGCGCCAGCTTCCATCTGCCTCCTGGTACACGAGATTGAAGCGCGTGCAGTTGGAAATGTTCGATGAGAGCGGGGAGAATCTTACGGCAACATCGACTCTTTCCTGGGAGGGAATGCTGCATCTGGTCGGCATGGTAAGCTCTGGAAAATCTACGCTGATGGACGTGCTGGCCGTATGGGCGGCAAGGAAAGGGTTGCACGTTACAATCGTGGTCGGGGATGTGGTGAGCGCTCTGAATCGTGCGCAGCTTTTCGTCCAACTCGGCATTCGCGCAGCACCGATACTCGGCGCTTCCAATCGTGAACGCCATACGAATCGCCTCCACCGGATTCTGCACACCGAACGCCCACTGCTGCCCCTTTACCAGGATCACGTTGGATTTCGCTGGTTGAGTACAGCATGCCCGCTCGATGGCATGCGCGATAGCGACCAGGTATTTGCGCTGGGCAGGCAACCCTGCCTTACATTGACTGCAATCACAGCAGCTCGAAGCGACACATCAACCGGAGAAGACGATAGTATCGAAGAGGGGAGCAATAAGCTCTATGCCTGTCCCCTATTTTCCGCCTGCCCCTACCACCAGGCGCAGCGCGACCTCGTCGATGCCGACATTTGGATTGCCACGCCTGCCAGCCTCATCTACAGCCGCGTTGCGCAGCACTTGAATCCCGAGCGAATACGCTTTCTGGAACTTGTTTACCGGCGTAGCGATCTGCTGATTGTAGACGAGGTTGACCAGGTACAGGTACAGCTCGATCTTTCATTCAGCCCTAGTCAAACATTAATGGCGCGGGGATCGGAAGCGTGGTTAAACAATCTCCTGGAGCGGATGACTCCACAACTGAGTCAGGCTGGTCGGGGCCAACTGGGAGATGAGGAGATAGATGAATGGTGCCACGCGCATGATACTGTGCAAACGGCGGTCAATAGACTCTACGCTATGCTCCTCAAAGGAAAGGAACTGCGTAAATGGATCGAGCGGGATTACTTTACCGACTGGTTTCTCTTTGAGCGTATCGCAGGAGAGCTCAGCAGCGTACCACAGCATACACCGCCCCATCAACGCGCAGAACATCCTGCTTACGCACACCTCTTACATACCTTTGAAGAGTATCTGACAGATCCGCTGGGTACGACGACCTCACTTCCCCTGGCCGACTTCGCCCGGCAATTGCTCACTGTGGCAGATGTGACTAGAGTACAGGAGCGCATTGTCGAGTGGTTACGCTCGCAGTCTGACCTGGAAGGATCAGCCAGGGAATGGTCCGAGGAGGCACTGCGCATTCAATTCGCTCTCGTCGTCGCGATACTTGCCAATCGCCTCGACTTCCTCATCCGAAGATGGAAGCAGGTAGAGGAGGAATTAAAACTAGAGGGGGGAGGAACACTGCTCTTCCATCGTCCACCAGAAGATTACACTGCTCTGTTGCCAGAGGCTCCTATGGGCAATGTGCTGGGCTTCCAATACCTGCGCTCAACAGAAGACAGGGATAACCCAGGTGATCTCCGCTTCTTCCGTTGTGCTGGAGTGGGCCGCTGGCTGCTGTTACACCTGCACGATTTACTGGTAGACGAAGGGGTCAATGGGCCGAACGTCCTCTTGTTATCAGGCACAAGTTGGGCAGGAGGAATATCGCCGAGTTACCACGTACAGGCACCAGTCCGAGGTATCTTACGAGCACCTGAAGAAGAAATCACGGCCATCAAAGCAAGTCGCTTCCGCTTCGATCCGTACTATGACGAACATCAAAAGCCCATCATCGTTTCGGGGAAAAAAGGGGCTCCGAGAGACAATGCCTTGAAGGACCTGCTTTCGCATCTGGCGCGTCCGGGTGGGCTTGGAGGGCTGAGCAGGTTGGAGCGGGAAAAAAATGCGCTGCCGAGGAATCGACAACGTGTTCTCTTGCTCGTCGGGAGCTATGCGGAAGCCAAGCTAGCACGAATGCACCTCGAACAGCTCCGCCCCGATTGGATTGGACGGGTCCTCAACCTGGTACCAGACGATGACGATTTCGAGAGCGAATGGCACGGAAGAGGAATCGTAAAACGATCATTGCAGCGGGGAATGGTGCATCAACTAGCGGATACCGACGCATGGGTACTCGTCGCTCCCTTGTTAGCAATCGAGCGAGGGCATAACATCCTGAATGAAGAGAACGCTGCGGCTATTGGGGCAGCTTTTTTCCTGGTACGTCCTCATCCACGCCCCGACGACATTGGCCACGCGATCCATGAAATCAACCGCTGGGCTGTAGAGCGATATCCCGATGCGGAACAAATAGCGCGAAAATGGTGGAAAAATCAGGAAAGAGCCGAGGCGGCATTGACGGTCGATGACATCGGGCGAGCCTTTCGCAACGAGGCTTTCAGATACTGGCGTCATCTGCTACGCCTCCCAGTCGTCTACAGTTCTTTGCCCGAGACTGAACGTAGGGCTTTTCTCTGGAACCACCTGGTGGTTATCTGGCAGGTCATCGGTAGGTTGGTGCGAGGGGGAAGCCCGGCACGCATTTACTTTTGTGACAGTGCCTTCGCGAGGCATTCAGCGCTCCAATTAGAAGACTTCGATACGGTGCCAACCAGTCTGATCGTTGGCATGCAACAGATACTGGCGCCGTATTTTGACACGGACACTCCGTCACAGATACCACATCAGGACCGGGTTATCGCACGGGTTCTTTTTGGACCAATGTACGAGGCCCTTATGACTATCGAGGGGTTAAATTATGTCAGGATATGAAGAATTACGTACCCTTGCCTTTCGCTTAGACGATGCAGTTAAAACTCTACCGTTCTCGTTCTACCAGCTCCACTTTCCTGAAGAGTGGAAAAGAGTTCTGCGAGAACTCCAGGCAGAAACTACCGGACGTGACAGCAACTCCGTCCGGTTGCCGATGGCGACGTTGAACGCAGCCCTACGAGCCTTGGTACCGGATCTTATCTATATCGCCTATGACGCCGATAAAAAGGAGCAGAAACCCCTGTCTCCCCGTCCCTGGCTCTACAGTGAAACCGAGATCGATCCAGAGGCGTTGATCATCATCATCCACTCATGGATCCGCGTCGCATTTTCAAAAGCTCAGATTGAAAGCCGACAGGCGGCACTAGCGAGTATACGAGCAAAAGATCTTGTGTGGCGAAAGGAGTCCATTGATCTTGCTCAATGGACGGTGCGGGAGAATGGCACCGCGACACCTACCCGAGGCGATGCTTTTGTGCTGCTGCCGTACCTTGTTGCTGCTCAGCTCAGCCAGCCAGGTCTCTCTCTCGCTTACGGTGCGGAGCAACTGCACTTTTGGCGAGCACCCCTTTTGTCAGGAAAACAAGGAGCCGAGTTGGTTTCGTGGCCCCCTATAGAGTACGAGCGCGCTAAAAAGCGTTGGTATTACTCGATTATCAACACCTTCACGGTCCAGACAATTCCTTTCCAGCCCTACCCAGTAATCTATTGTGAAATTGGAGTGAGGCGATGGGCTGGTCCTCCCATCAAAGACTTACGGAGGGGTAACACAAGTGTGTACCTGCTCACAAGCGTTCCCTGGATAAGAGGGTTGCGCTATTCTCCGTGTTTCAGTGTGGCCCCCCTTGAGAGTTTCTTTACAGTCTCGCAAGAAACTCAGCAGCAAAAAACGTATACCCGCAACTTGCAATGGGGGAACAGCCTGACCGAACTTATACACGATATCCAATTACAGGCGAATGTACCTGAGCCGGAAGCACTTATAGGCAATCCAGAAGTGTTCCTCAACATAGAAGGAAAACAGGCTGTCACCGCCGCAGTTGTCTATCGGTCAGGAATGAAACCAGACCACGGAGCGAAACCGGGATTGATGCCTGGTGACCGGAGAGACCTCGCCGAAAAGATTGCCGAGTTTATCTCGCCGACTTTGATCTTTACTGGTGCACCCAAAAAAGTGCAGTACGTATTCAAAAAGCTCAACAACCCTTTTTTTACGAAAGAGGCATTTGCAGAGCGCAGGCGGCGCATCGCTCAAGCGGTCGGGAACATTCTGACGCTTGAAATCTGGCACCAGCCAGATGGAATAGAAAATATTCTTGTGCGGACGATTTGCGACGAACTTGGCTTGACCACCCTAGACACTGATGCCACTACCCATACATGGGCGACAGAGGAATTGACCGTCACTATACAAAAGCATAGCCTGGGTGCGTTGGGAGAGCCACTCAATATAGAGAACACAAAAGGAGGAAGAAGAGAACGCCTTCACGCGGCAATTACTCAGCGCATCAGAGATGTTGAAAAACAGCTGGCAATTGTGCCCAGTCTGGGAGCCCACGCCGCTTTTATAGAACTCGCCGATGCGCAGGGCTTTAGAGGTGATACCGATCCCAAATATGCTTTGAGGCTGGGATTTGCCAGTTGTGGACGAGTAACCCAGTTTATTACTCCCCCGGGAGACGAACGCGACGATGTTGACAACCGCGCCAGACAAGCATTTCTCGATCTGTTGAGACAGTCGGGGGTATGTCTTCAACTGCCTCAGACATTACCTTTGCCAAAGATGGCGAAGCAAGCAGGAAAGTATATCGAACAAGTACAACCGCAACAGCCCGGCCGAATTCATTATGCAGCTGTTTGGTCGATCAAGCAGAATGCTTCCGGCAGTCACACACGCAAGCAACAATGGCTTCCGGTGCTCGTTCATATCTCTCCGGAGGACCAAATACGGGCTATCTGTCCTGGGATGCCTGGATGGGAACCATATTCGCGGGCATTGCTGGCAATCGCAACGCAACAAATCAAAGGTGGCTATCCCTCTACCCCACAACAAATGCTCGCCTTTATTAAAGAGAAAATCGAGGAAGACATTGCCCCGCTAGGAGAAACGCTGATCCTCTGTCATGCCCAAAACATACGAGCAATCTGGCCTTGGATCGGCAACAATCAAATCACACACGAGGGAATCGCCTTTGGAGGTGCATCTCAATCTGCAATCACTCTACCAGGACTGCATATCGTGCGCATCAGAGGCGGTGATGCTGAAACACCAGAATACTATGCACAGAACGGCACCAAGGTGGGTTTTGCACGTGGGCTGTTTAGGATGGGTGATCAAGTTTTTGCAAGCACTCAGAGTAACCCACCTCAGTTCAAAATTAGAAGAAGTCTTTCCAAAGCACCTCGGTCCGGCGAGAGTGCCCAGGCTGCTGCAACGGCAGCCTGGAACCCAGGACTCTACGAACTGACCGTCATTACTGATGCAAGGTATGACGCTTGGCAGTGGGCGGCGCTGACCCATGAACTTCGCCAAGCCTCGCTGCATTATGCGGAGGCAACAGCGCTTCCTTTTCCCTTGCACTTGGCAAAAGGCATAGAACAGTACTCGGCCCCGCTAAGCGAGCAACTGGGCGAAGATGCGGAAGGAAATGTTGAAGAATAATCAGGGTGAGGATATGTCCAAGTTGAAGGCGTATTAGCTAGTTGAGGTCGATGAGCGCCGGGTAAGTTCCCCCAGGATTTCCAACGAAAGGGAGAGTAGCACTTGCCAGGACGTTTCATAGAGATCATGGCCAAGTACCTTCGTCAGTTGCTGACGTATGATGTCCCAGTCTGGCTTAGCAGAGGTTATTGGTGAATTACTCTCCTGCATCCTTATTTTTCCATATGGAAGAGCTAATGTTTTAATCGAGTCATGGATGCTCCGATCGATTCAAGGGACGTAATCCGTCGAATTGCACCGACGTTAACGGCTCGAATGAGAAGATTAACTCTACTATGCAAAATGAAACGCACCCGAAGGACTCTGGGAAATAGACAATGCTCACTGTTCTCTGATATACTCAACTCATAACTCACGTTCAAAACAAATGTGAGGAGATGCCTGCAAGCCATCATGACAACAGCGGGAACTATTTTGCCGCAAAAAAACAATGCAAAAGCGAGTAACCACGTTCAAGTCGGACCACGATGAGTGGACCCCACAAGAGTTGCTTGACCAGTGGCATCATCGTTTGCAAGAACACGATCGATTTGGCCAAGAGAAATGAAAGAACTATCTTTTGCTGATACCCTCCTTACCGAGTTAGGTGCATGGGAGGAAGCCAGCACATCCATCACGTCGAGCCATACGCTCCTCCCCCAGCAGGCGAGCTTCGCTCCGTCGCTGGAAGCTGTGCAGCAGGTACTGCCTGCAGGTATTGGACAACTCTATTCTCATCAGGCAGCAGTGCTGGAGCACGCTTTGCGTGGTGAACACGTGACGCTGGCGACACCCACAGCATCTGGCAAGACGCTGGCGTTAACCTTGCCAAGCCTGATCAAACGCGCCACGTATCGGGAGGGCACGGTCATGT
>Ga0070708_100003594_pt1 | contig 12162 bp, 11 predicted proteins | sample KBSK5503metaG_FD_65469 | JGI IMG/M metagenome (GOLD analysis project Ga0070708, IMG submission 65469) | Corn, switchgrass and miscanthus rhizosphere microbial communities from Kellogg Biological Station, Michigan, USA - KBS K5-50-3 metaG | ecosystem: Host-associated > Plants > Roots >...
CCCGAGAACGAGCCGGGCTCCTCGATCATGCCGGGCAAGGTCAATCCGACGCAATGCGAGGCGCTCACCATGCTGGCGGTGCAGGTGATGGCCAACGACGTGGCGGTCGGATTCGGCGGCGGCGGCGGCTACCTGGAGATGAACGTGTACAAGCCGCTGATCATCTTCAACATCGCCGAGTCGATCACCATCATGACGGACGGTTGCACGAACTTCCGCAAGTTCCTCGTCGAGGGCACCAAGCCCAATCTGAAGAAGATCGGCGAATACGTCGAGCGCTCGCTGATGCTGGTGACGGCGCTCTCCCCGGTGATCGGCTACGACAAGGCGTCGAAGATCGCCCACTACGCCCTGGACAACGATCTCACGCTGAAGGCTGCTGCATTGAAGCTGGGCTTCGTCACCGAAGCGGAATTCGACCGCGTGGTGGATCCGAAGAAGATGGTGAGCCCCTACGTAGCGGCGGGCGGCTGAGCTGCCGCCGGCCTCTTCACTGCCACCCGGAACCCGTCCATGAACATCGCTGGAATCATCGGAGCGCTGCTCCCGGTCTTCTTCGTGCTCGCGCTCGGCTACATCGCCGGCAAGCGCGACCTGTTCGACAAGGATCAAGCCGCGGGGTTGAGCAAGCTGGCGCTCAGTTTCGCCCTGCCTGCATCGTTGTTCGTCAGCATGACGGACATCCGCAGGGATCTGTTGCTTCAACAGGGCCGGCTCGTCCTGGCGCTTCTGGTCGCGCACGTCGGGCTCTTCGTAGCTGGCTGGCTGGTGCTGCGGCGGATCCAATCCCTTCGGGGAGGGGGCGCGGTGATCGTGGCGCTGATCCTGGCAACTTCGGCGACCCCCGTGTTCGGCATCGCGGTGCTCCAGCCGCTCCTCGGGGACACGAGCGCGGGTACGGTCGGGCTGGTTGCGCTGGCCATCAATCTAGTGATGCCGACGGCGATCATCCTGCTCGAGATCGAGAAGGCGGCAGCTGGAGCGGGGTCCGCCGGGGGCCCGTCAAGCAAATCACCGGTTCTCGAGGGACTGAAATCCGGAGGAACGTCTCCGCTGCTGTGGGCTCCGGTCCTGGGAATCCTGGTCGTGCTCGTCGGCGTTCACCTACCCAAGGATGTGGCGAGTTGTCTTGAAATGATCGGGTCCGCCACTTCGGGCGTCGCCGTGTTTGCGGTCGGGTTGACGCTTGCCGCCAATGCCTTCCACCTGACGAAGACCGTGCTCCTGGCTACAGTCGCTCGCATCAGCGTGCAGACGGCCATCCTGTTCGGTCTGCTGCAGCTCTTGCACGTGCAAGGCCCCTTCGCCCGCGAAGCGGTCGTCTGCTGCAGCTTTCCGCTGGCGACGGCGGTGGTGCTGTTCGCCTCCAAGTACAAGGTGTTGGAGGCGGAGTCGGCCTCGGCCCTGCTTCTGTCGACTCTGTCGCTCGTGGTGACCGTTCCGATCACCATCGGCCTGCTCTGAGGGACGATGCGATGAGCGGTTCGTCGCGCCGGATGCTCCAGGCGATCCTCGTCCTGTTCCCGCTATGGGCCGTTCCTCGCGCCTTTGCCACCGAGACGGTCCAGGACTGGGTCAAGGAGGAAACGCTCAGCGGGCCGGACAGCCACGAGACCGGCCAGGGTCCCGACGGTCACCTTCTCGGCGGATGGGGCGGGAACCGGAAGTACCTGCTCGAGCGCGGAGTGCGATTCGACTTTCAGTACATCAGTGACTCACTCTGGAACGTCAAGAGCGTGCAGGCCGGGCGAACCGCGCTCTGGAACAGGTTTCGGGGAACGGTCGACATCGACGCCGGCGCGCTGCTGGGCTGGGACGGAGTGTATTTCCATGCGACGGCGCTCTGGCAGAACGGGCTGCCTCTCGGCACCTATCTGGGCCTGCTGACCAGCCCCAGCGGGATGTCCAGCGCTCACACGTTCCGCCTGGATTCGTGGTGGATCGAGAAGCGGTGGTTGAACGATCGGCTCGTCGTTCGCGCGGGCCAATTTGCCGGTCAAGATTTCTATGGGGCCCAGCACTTCGCGGCCTCGTTCATCTTCGAGCCGATGGGCTACGCGCTGGGAAACCTGTTCACGACCGTCGAGTCGTTCGATCCGCCCTCCCCGCCGGCGTTCGAGGTTCGTGTCGTGCCCTTTCACGAGGTCTACGTCAAATCCATGATCATGGCTGGGGACAGGGCTCCCTTTTCACACAACCCGACCGGCCTGGTTCCGCAGTTCCGGGGAGATCCGGTGTTCGTGGGTGAAATCGGCTTCACGCCGGGCAAGAAGGCATCGTCCGTGCGGGCATTCGACAACGTAGAGACGCGGAAGGGATATTCCGGACTCTATCAATTCGGAGCGTCCTACAACCCTGGAAGCTTTTCCGCACCGCACGGCCCACCTCGATCGGGGAACTACCTGCTGTACTGGATGGCGAGCCAGGCTCTGTGGCGCGCGAATCCGGAAGAAGGAAAAGGATTGGATGCGACGATTGCAGTCGACTGGAGCCCTTCGAACGTCAATCGCAACAACATGGAGCTCACCGCCGGGCTGCGATTCAACGAGCCGCTTCCCCTCCCCATCCACAACACGATGTCCTTGGGGTACGTGCGGAACAGCTTGAGCCAGGCGTTTGCTCCTGCCGGACGGTCTTTCAACACCGAGCACGCGTTCGAGGTGAACATCCTCCTCGACGTCGCGCCGATGCTCCGCTTGCAGCCGGTCTTCCAGTACTACCTCAACGCGGGAGGAGGAACGAACGACGCTGCCGTGGTCGGATTCAGGACGAAGATCGAGTTCTGAGCAACTACCACCAGCCCAACAAAGAGGACGTCCGGCCGCTCGGCCGGGTCGTCATCTCGACGAGCTACGACACCGGCAGGACCAAGACGCACCGCGAGCGCTGGATGGATCGCGCGATCGTCGCCGTCGGCGACAGCGCGCGAATCGTCCCCTTGGCCGGAACAACGGTCGAATTGCAGGCACGTGCAAGGGATGCTGGGGTGATCTGGTTCGGTACTCCACCCAGCATGTTTGACTCGTCGTGGCCCGCCTCTCGAGCCAAGGCGCCGCCATCGTTCGAGCTGGCCAATGAAGCGCGAGCAGTGTTCGAGCAGGTGCTGGCCACCCAACGACAGGCGAAGCAGGCCCGGTAAGCAATAGCCGCGTCACCGCCGGTGAGTGGCGCGACTGCGCCGTTTCCATGGGTGCCCGCGGGAAGAGCTCGCAGCCGACGTGCTGTGCTGCGCGCTGGTGCTTGCCGCACCTTGGGTCATGACGACTACGGCTTGATCCATGGCGGCACTGGCACGCGCAGCGACACCGTATGGCCTGGTCTCCCGCCTACCTGACGGCACTCCGCGGCGTTTCGTCGCCGCAACGTTCATGCCACTCCCGACATCCACGATGTCAGGACGGAGAACGAGATGAGTCGATACGCGATTGCGCTGTTCCTGCTGCTGCTCCTCGGCGCCGCCGCAGAAGAGCTCGTGCAGCGGAGCACCGGGGACCCCGACGCAAGCGTCGGCGCCGCGATGGAGGACGACAGATGAAGCTCGCCTCTGCATGGCTGTTGACCGCGGCGGGAGCGACGGAGCTGGCGCTGGCGGGCCCGGCACGGAACCATGTCCCCAGCCCGCAGCTCCAGGCGGAGGTGATGGAGGCGGCTGACGCCGCACCCGCCGCGGATCCGGCGCCCGCGTTCCCACCCCAGTCTCCCGTCGATCAGGAGAGGTACCTGCGGGAGCTGGTGAACGAGCTCCGGGAGGAGAACGAGCAGCTGCGGACGCTCGACGATCAGGTCGCGGCGTTGCGCCAGGACCTCGCGGACCGGGAGGCCGAGCGGCAGTACGAGGTGGAGGTGCAGGCGGCGCTCGAGGCCACACTCCTGCAGATCGTGGACATGCTCCGGCGGGACGAAGAGAGGCTGGCCGTCGGGGACACCGAGGGCGTCGACGGCGATCTCGCCTATGCCGCCTCCGCGCTCACGGGAGGCGCCTTTTACGAGGTGCAGGCAGCGCTGGAATCGTTGAGGAGGGAAGACTTGTATCCGGCGCGCAGGCACATCGCGGCCGCGATCGCGCTTGGGAGCACGGCGCAATGAGGGGGATGAGTGGCCCTCATGGGCCCGCAGGAGACGGTCATGAAGTCGTGGACGTTGGTGTTGGTCGTAGCGGGCGCCTTCTCGTGCTCGCATAATTCCGCGGCGGCGGAGCCGCCGCCGATGGCAATCCAGGAAGACGCGGCCGTCTCTCCGCCGCCGCAGAGACAAGAGGCACCGGCCCCGCCGGTCAAGGGAGAACCGGTCGTGCGCAAGACGCCGGAGGAGGTGCAGCAGCTGGTGGCGCCGTTCGCGCTCTATCCGGACGAGCTCGTCGCGCAGATACTCGCCGCTTCCACGTATCCGACCGAGATCGTCCAGGCGGACCGCTGGTTGCAACAGCGTCCCGATCTGAAAGGGGCGCCGCTGGCCGAGGCGGTCGATCAGCAACCCTGGGACGACAGCGTCAAGGCAGTGGCGCAGTTTCCCTCCGTCCTGGGGAACATGGACAAGAACCTCTCCTGGACCTCGGCGCTGGGTGACGCTTACGTCAACCAACCGCAGGACGTGATGGCCGCCGTGCAGGTCATGCGCAACCGCGCTCAGCAGGCGGGCAATCTCAAGACCACGGCGCAGCAGACGGTCTCCACCCAGCGCGAGACGATCGTGATCGAGCCCGCGAGGCCCGAAGTCGTCTATGTGCCCGTGTACGATCCGTGGGTGGTGTACGGTCCGCCGCTGATCGCCTGGCCGGGCTGGTACTGGTACCCGGGCCTGTACGCCGTGGGTCCAGGAATCGGGTTCGGGATCGGATTCGGCATCGGCTTCTGGAGTGGATTCGGCTGGGGTTGGCACCACTGGGGAGCCGATTGGCACCACCACCACGTCTGGTTCCACCATCACCACTGGGTCTCGCACAGCCGGACCTTCATCGGTCACGACCATTTCTTTCGCAGCGGTCCCGGCTTCCATGGGAGGCCCGGCTTCCGTGGGAGCCCCGGCTTCCGTGGGAGCCCCGGATTCCATGGCGGGCCTGGATTCCATGGCGGCCCGGGCCCGGCTGTCCACGCCGGTGGCGGATTCCATGGTGGCGGATTCCATGGTGGCGGATTTCATGGCGGCGGGTTTCATGGGGGCGGAGGACACCGATGACTCACGTGGCTTCCACGGACGGGAACGCGGACTGGCTGTTTCACACCATCACCAACCAGACCTCCGTGACGACGCCGCCGATCAGCTTCGTCGGACCGGCGCGCGTGATCGTCAAAGCGATCGCATCCCTCGCCACCGGCACACAGGGGTCGTTCCTGACGCCCATGACGCAGGCGATCGTGAACGTGACGTTCACGCCCTGACCGGGTGAAGCTCAGTGCATCTCCGTGATTGCCGGCTTGTAGATGAGTCCGATGACGATGCAGACGAGCAACCATTGGAAGAACGTGCTGAGGGCAAGCTCCGCAGCCAGTTTGCCGCCGATATTCAGGGTCACGTAGTTCGGCACGACGAAGATACACACCACGAAGAGGGCCACGAGCAGGCCGAAGCGCGCTCCTTCCGCCGCTCCCGACCCGCCCTCGTAGCCCTTTGCATAGATCAGCGCGATCACGAAGGTCGCGATCAGGGTGCAGACGAGTCCTAGCGGCATGTAGCGCGGGACCGCTTCGGCCGGGCGGTACACGGCCGTGTACGGAGCGAAGTCCTTGCGAATGAGCAATCCTTCGACGAGGAAGCCGTAGACGTAATAGGCGACCGTGGAGACTACGGCGGCGGTTGCGAGCCTTGCGTAATTCATGGCCCCCCCAACAACGCCCAGAGCCAGTTGCATGAAACTGCCGCAGCAACAAGAGACGTCGGTCAGTCTGGGCAGCGGCTCCCACAATCGAAACCACGTCGCCGTGGCCAGCAAGGCGACAAGCGCGATTCGGATCAGGTCTGCGCAGTCGAACGACTGGAACTGGTGCGTTCCGGCGGTGGGCTCGGCGTCCACGATGGCCTCGCTACTTCAAGTACGCTCGCACCACGTCCATGAGTTCCTGAGCGCCCTCGCGGCGCAGGCCGCCCTTGGCATCGACGAGATGGTGCTCGACGTGGCCCTCGATGATCTCGGCCAGCAGGGCGTTGATCGCTCCACGGCACGCGGCCAAGGTCTGGAGCACGACGGCGCACTCCTGCCCCTCGGCCAGCGCTTTCTCGACCGCGTTCACCTGGCCGCGTAGGCGGCGGACGCGGTTGAGAAGCCTCTTCTTGTCGTGCTGTGTGTGCGCCATTCAAGCCCTCGTTGACTGGGTGCGTCACCGCAGTTGGGACGCCGTCGGGCAGCGACCGGCCACCAGGACCGAAGCCGGTGAATAAGATACCCCCAGCGGGTATCCAAACGCACGCATGGCTCTGCCGGTCGCCTCGTTCGGGCTTGCCACTCTGTGCATGGTGGCGTGCGTCCGGTCCCCGGCCGCGACAAGGCCGTACATGCTGGCGTTCACGTCGCGCGCGCCGGTGGATGACGTGGTGGCGCGGCAGATGGCAGCACTCTCGACCGCGTGGTCGCGCATTCGGCCGCCGTGGAAGGAACGCCTCGATCTGCACGCAATGCGGGGCGTCGTGGGCGACGGCAGCCCGAAGGTGCTGTTCGGGCGGTTGGTTCTCGCAGTGGGGGAATACGAGCCCGAAGTTGGCCGCTTCCGCGCGGTGGCTGATGACGATGAGGCGCTGGCCGTCTACGCCGAAGCCCGGTGGGCGCTCTTGCAGTTGGAGGAGTGGGCGCGCTTGTACGGCACCGAGTGGGACGTGCAGTTCGGGGGCATTCGCGGACGCGTCACCGCGAGCGGCCTAGAGGCGGGCGCTTCCCGGATCTTGGCGATGCTGTGCGCGCGCGCGGGTGACCCCGCCGACGGCCGCGTCGAAGTCCTCCGGGCTGCCCTCGACCGGAAGTACGGGGACCGGCCGTGAAGCGCTCCAGGCTCGCACGCGCGGTCGCCGCAGGCATCGCGCTCGCTTTGCTGGTGCTCGTTCTCCAGCAGCATCGTCACCCCAACGCTGTCGAGAGCGCCAAGTGCGTGGCCTGTGCGGTGCATGGGCAGAACGCGACACCACCTGCCGTACCACTCGTTGTCGCCGCGCCCGTTCTCGTAGCACTGGATCTCGTCCATGAAGACGACCAGCAGCCGCCGTTGCTGGCCGCACCTATTCCCCGCGCGCAGGGGCCGCCGTCGGCCTGACCCGCAGTTGAACGCGAACAGGTCGTAGTTGCGGTCCCACCGAGCCACCGGACGCTTCGCGCCCGCGCTCATGCCCGCCCGTGGCAGCAGGGGCAGGAGTTCCGCTTCATGAAGCTCGCACGCGTCTCCGCATTGATCGTTCTCGCCATTCCACTCACCGCATCCGCCGCCAACCTCGGCATCATCGATGGGTCCGTACGCGACTACAGCGGACCCGTTGCAGAGGCCCACGTCGTTCTCCTGCGCGATGGCCGCCGCGTGGACGAGCACGTCACGGACGCGAACGGTCACTTCGAGTTCGAGCAGGTGCCCTTTGGCATCTACCAGATCAAGGCGACCAGCAAGGAGGGAAGGACGCACCAGCAGGATGTGCGAGTGGCCTCCGGCGACGTGGTCCAGGTCGAGATCGCCCTGCCGAGCGCGGGCGAGGAGATCGTGGTGACCGCACAGCGGCCGAAGGCCCCGGCGCCCGCGAAGACGCCGTCGTCCACTTCGACGCTGGAGCACGAGGAGATCAAGAACCTGCCGCGCGGCGACACGGCCTCCGTGAACGAGATCCTCTCGACGCAGCCTGGCTTCGTCTACGACGCGATGGGCAACCTCTTCGCGCGCGGGAACCACGCCAACATCCAGTACCAGATCGACGGCGTGCCGCTGCCGGACTCCGCGAGTGGGCTGTTCGGCGGGTTCCTCTCCCCCAAGCTCGTCGAGAACATGGAGGTCATTACCGGCGGCCTCGACGCCGAGTACGGCGAGCGCCTCGCGGCCGTGGTCAACCTCAATACGCGACGGCCCACCGAGGAAGGCGAGGGCCAGATCGAGTTGATGGGCGGCTCATACCAAACCATGAGCCCGAGCATCCTCTACGGCAAGAAGATCGGAGCGCTGTCGGTGCTCGCGGGGGGAAGCTACCGGACCACGCAGCGCGCACTCGACCCGCAGGTCTTCGAGGACCTCTCCCACAACGGCGGCAACGAGCAGCGCGCCTTCTTGCGCCTCGACTACGACGTGGACGAACACACCCACTGGTCGGCGCTCGGCAGCTTCGCCCACAACTTCTACCGCCTCCCCATCGACACGTCCGTGCCGCAGTACAACCCGAGCCTACCCGACGGTGGTCGCACGCCGGACCAGTACGGGAATGCCCCCTCGCCGTACTTTCCGGCCGGGACCGACCAGACCGAGAACGAACGGGACTTCTTCGCTTTGCTGTCGTTCCGCCATGACTTCGATCCGCGCTCCTCGTTCCGCGCCGCGATCACGTATCGGCACTCCTACGGCCTTCTCTTCGGTGATGCCGCGCGTGCGCTCGGGCCCACAGCCGACCCCTGCATCACCGACGAGCGGGGCAACACCACCTGCTCCAGCACCAGCGATGTGGGCCGCACGGCCGATCATGTGGGCTTCAACGCCGAGCAGCTTCTGCGGCTAGGTGAAAACAATGTACTCAAGGTGGGCGCCCAGGGGGACCAGTTGTTCGGGTCCACCGACTACACGAGCTACACGCGCAACGATGCCATGCAGGGTCCTGATCCCGCGCTCACTGTCCACGGCACCGACACCTCGCGCGCGACCACGGGCGGGCTCTATGTGCAGGACCGCGCCACGTTCGGCCGCTTCGTGGTCAACGGCGGCTTGCGCCTCGACTTCCAGCGCGTCACCTTCGTCGGCACGCCGGAACAAGCGACGCAGGTCGGTGTAGGGCCGAGGCTCGGCATCGCTTACGCCTTCACGGACACCACCATAGCTCATGTCTTCGCCGGGCTCCTCTGGCAGCCGCCACCGGTCCTTGACGCGCCAGCCGCAGCGCGCATCCTCGGCCTCGTCCCCGCCGGGCAGGGCATCAGGTACGACCTGTTGCCCGAAAAAGATCGCTACGGCGAGGTCGGGATCGAGTCGCGGGTCATCCCCGCGCTCACTTTGAAGCTGAACGTATGGGGGCGGCTCTCCTCCGATCAACTCGACGACGTGGGCGTCGGCAGCACCAACCTCGTGAGTCCGTACAACTTCCGGGACGGTCGTGCCGCTGGCATTGAAGGCGGCGCGATACTGGTGCTCGGCCGCTACCTCACCGCGTTCGGCAACGCCTCCTTGGAGCGCGCGGAAGGGCGAGGGATCGAGACGGCCCAGTACCTGTTCTCCCCGGACGACCTCGCCAACAACGGCTGGCAGATCCTCGACCATGTGCAGGTGTGGACCGCGAATGCGGGCGCGACCGTGAAGGACGGGCACACGCGCCTCTCGGGGCTTGTCGAGTACGGCAGCGGCCTGCGCACCGGCGCGAACAACAACCAGCATGTGCCCGGTCACGTTCGAGTGGACGTGTCGCTCTCGCACCAGTTCTTCGACGTGCCGAGCAGGCCGACCGTCGCCATCGACGTGGTGAACGTCCTCGATTCGCACTACGCTTACAGGATCGCCAACGGGTTCAACGGCAGCCACTGGGCGCCGGGGAGAGGCGTGTTCTTACGCGTCGCCTCGGAGTTTTGAAGCTGTGTCCCCCGCGCACGCATGATCGGTTGATGCCCTGGCACGACGTGTCCGGGCATTCGTCTATCTGGAGCACGGGTGCGAGGTCGGCATGGCAATTCCATGGCAACGGGCACCAGCCCCGCGGTCAACTAGCGTAAACGAGAGGAGAAAATTGGTGGAGGCGGCGGGAATCGAACCCGTCCACTTCGATGATCGGGGAGCGGTATCGCGACGGTATCCCGCACAAGCCCGCAATCCGCCGAGGGAGACGAGTAGCCCGCCTGCGCTATCTCGCGTCGAGAACCGCCATCCCGCAGGTAGCGTGGACCAACGGGACCATGGCGGTCCTGAGAAGATCTATCAGCCTCAATACGTTGCCACGCCGGCTGTAGTCACCGCCCACGGCGATGTTGCCTCGCGCGACTGCGGCCGAAGCTCTAACCCGAGGAACCGGACCAACGTAGGCAGAAACAACGGTCTCCGAACCGGCGACCTTCGCCTTGGCAAGGAGAGACGACGGCGTCAACGAATCTCCCCTCTAGGCGCCACGGGTGTCGCGCCTGAAGGAGGCGGCGGTGGTGTGGATACCGTCAGCGTAGGGGGTGCCCGCGAGTCCGAACTCCCTGGCGAACTTGCTGGAGTCGAAGAGGTACGGCGAATCGCTCTGATAGAGCATCTCGTAGGATTCCGCGACCAGCGGATTGAACCATCCTGCAACCCGGAGCGTGGGCCTGCTCAGGATGCGATACCTGGGTGTGACGCCAAGTTCATTCGCCGCCAGGGCGATGAACTCCTTTCCCGTGGGCGGATTGGGCGTGGTCGAGACATGCCAGGTCTGATTCCAGGCGGTCGCCCGTTCGGCGAGCTGTGCCAGGCTTCGGGCCGCGTCCGGTACGTAGGTCAATGAGTGCGGAACGGAATCATTCACGAGCCATGAAGCTTTTTTCTTCTGGGCAAAGGGCTCGAAGACGAGAACATTGGGCACGCCGTTGCGGGCGTCGGGGCCGTAGAAATCGGCGGAACGCGCGATCAAGCCGGTGAGCGCGCCTGACTTCCACTCATTGATGAGCGTGGTGGCAATCTTCGCGCGGATTTCGCCCTTCTTGCTGCAGGGGTTGAAGGGCGTCTCCTCGGTCATGGGACCGCTGACCCTGCCGTACATGTACACGTTGTCGAAGAAGACGAGCTTCGCTCCAGCGCGCTTGCAGCCTTCGATGGCGTTGCTCATGACGCGCGGCCACGTTTCCTGCCACGATTTGTGATCGTACTTGATACCAGCGAGCAGATGGACAACGCTGGAGCCGGCGACTGCGCGGACGGTCTGGTCCTTATCCGTGAGATCGGCGGCGAGCGTTTCGGTCGCGCCGGGAGTCGAACGCGGAGCGCGGGCGACGAGGCGGAACGGCTGATGGCTTGCGGCGAGACATTTGGCGAGCTCGTTGCCAATGGCGCCGCCTGCTCCAAGGATGGTGATCATTCAGATCCTGACTCGTGCGTACCCAAGGGTGAGGGGATAGATCCTTCCTTCGTCACTTCTTTGCATCCTGCAAACAAGCTCCTCGGTCAAGCGGCCTGGGCGAAGGGCTCGGGAAAGCCACCTCGCGGAGCTTGATGCCGCTGGCCATGCGAGAGCCGCCTGGCCGGACCGGTCAAGTCGGTGACCTATCCGGTCAAGACGCCCGGCTCAGGATCTGGCACGCTCGGGGCATGGTCAGGCGTACCGAGCTGCTCTCTCGCCGTGGCGCATTGGTGTGTGCGGCGAGGAACCGTCCGCGGATGACACGCATCGCGACGCGAGTCAAAAACAGGCAGTCGGCAAGAGGACGCTCGTACTTCCTCAGGTCCTTCCTCGCTCCTCAAGATGTTCGAGTTCCGCGATCCCGCGGTTCCACTGATGTTTGCCGAGTCAAGGCGCCTTGAGCCGCAGTCGGCTTCCGTCATCCGGCGCCATCGCAATGGGATGCTCACCGGCGCTTGTTCGCATCGCCGATCGAATGGGGCGCCAGCGAGGGCTACCTGGAATTCTCCGAAGCCATGCTCGACCTTTGCGCGATCGCGGCGAACCATGTGCTCGAGGAGGCTTTCTCCGGGAGGCGGAGCGGCGTCTCACGGCGAGCGCGCGTTCAGTCGCGCGTTCCGCCGCTGGTTTGGAATCCCGCGCTTGGCGCGGCGAAGGAGTTCGCCGGCGGTCCCCTGCGGGAGCAGCCGACGCGAGGCTGAGGCAATCCTTGGTGATCGAGCCGCCCGCGTATGCGGGGTTCTAGCCGCGCTGTTTTCCCTCGACCCAACGGGCGATGGTGCGAAGGGCGAGGGGCAGATTGCCCATCTGGCAGTGACTTGCGGCCTGCTCCTCATGCGTGAAGAGCCGGGTGGTCACCGAACGCGCGCGCGTGAGCGTGCGAGCCTGGCGGCCGAGTTGATGCAGCGGCACGAAGTGATCTTCGGCCCCGGC
>Ga0070708_100003595_pt1 | contig 12161 bp, 14 predicted proteins | sample KBSK5503metaG_FD_65469 | JGI IMG/M metagenome (GOLD analysis project Ga0070708, IMG submission 65469) | Corn, switchgrass and miscanthus rhizosphere microbial communities from Kellogg Biological Station, Michigan, USA - KBS K5-50-3 metaG | ecosystem: Host-associated > Plants > Roots >...
GAACGTGGCGATTACGGGCCTGCCGATGGTTGCCCTTGGCGCGACATCCAACCTCGCGGCCATCATCGCGAACGGGGGCTACATGCCGGCAGCACCAGAGGCCCTGGCGGCCTTCGGTAGGGCCACAATCGACGGGTACTCCAACAGCACAGTGATCTCCCAGCCGGCGCTCGAGCCGCTCACCGACCTTTTCGCGCTGCCTCGGTTCTTGCCATTTGCCAACGTCTTCAGCGTGGGTGATCTCCTGATCGGTATCGGCGTCGCTGTCGCCATCGCGTGGGCGATGCGACACGAACATCGCGTCCGACAACGCACGGCCGCTGAGGGCGCCTAGAGCTCGGCGGCCGACCTCCTCGCCGCTGCCATTTCGCGCCGCAGATTGAACAGAAATGAAGAGCGACCGCCTCATCGGCGGTCGCTCGTGTGCTTGTGAAAGAGCGGGAGTCTGGTCAGTGCCAGCGCTGACCCGCCTGAAGCGCGAGCGCGAAGCTCGCCAGCGCGGAGAGAGCCAGGATGATCCGAGTGATCCGGCCCTTGAAGAGCGTCTTCATGACCAGCCCACCGCGTCCCAGCGCATGCCGGCGCCGAGCGTCAGGGCCAGTGCCGCGAGGAGTGCCAGCGACCAAAAGAGGCGCATCAGCGTTGTCTTGTTCATTGTCTACCTCGTCTCGAACGACCTCGTCGTCGAGACCGGCAACCGGGCGGTCTGCCTCGTGGCCTTGGAGGTAGATCCCTGGCTTTGCGTCCCCGCCTCGCGACGGGTTTGCCTTTTGCGGTCCAGCTGACGTTGGACGCATCTCGTCCTGGACGGAGGGTAGGGTCGGGACAATGGGCGAACCATGCGACATAAGTACTGATCGGCGACCCGTTCTGCTCAGTGCTGGGACGCACCGCAGGACGTCCTCCGTCCCTTATCCGGTGCCCACCGCGATTGACCCGGAGGCACTTCTGAGCGAGAATGGCTCATCACCGACCAAATCGGTCGGATTTCCCGCGACCTGAGCGCGTGCTGCGCGCGACGAGGTGAGATGGCCCTTCCGAATCCCGCACTCAGTCAGCTGCCGGACAACTACAAGTACGGCTGGCACGACGCCGAAGCGAAGTCCCTCAATATTGCCAAGAAGGGCCTGTCCGCCGAGGTGGTTGCCGAGATCAGCCGCTTCAAGGGCGAGCCGGAGTGGATGACGAAACTGCGTCTCAAGGCGTACCGCCACTTCGAGGCGCGTCCGATGCCGACCTGGGGCGCGAACCTGGCTCCTATCGACTTCCAGGACATCTATTACTACATCGCGCCGACCGACAAGGCGGTGCAATCCTGGGACGACGTGCCAGACTACATCCGCCGCACATACGACAAGCTGGGGATCCCTGAAGCGGAGAAGAAGTACCTCGCCGGCGTCGGCGGGCAGTACGACTCCGAGGTCGTCTACCACAACATCCGCGCGGACCTCGAGAAGCTGGGCGTCATCTTCATGGGCACCGACCAGGCGCTCAAGGACCACCCCGAAATGTTCCGCGAGTACTACGGCACGGTCATCCCGCCGAACGACAACAAGCTTGCGGCGCTCAATACCGCGGTCTGGTCGGGCGGCAGCTTCATCTATGTTCCGCCCGGCGTTCACGTCGAGCTACCGCTGCAGGCCTACTTCCGGATCAATACCGAGAACATGGGCCAGTTCGAGCGAACGCTGATCATCGCCGACGAAGGTTCGAGCGTTCACTACGTCGAGGGCTGCACGGCCCCGACGTACTCGACGGCCAGCCTGCACAGCGCTGTCGTGGAGATCATCGTCAAGAAGGGCGCCCGGGTCCGGTACACGACGATCCAGAACTGGAGCCACAACGTCTACAACCTCGTCACCAAGCGGGCCGTGGCGTACGAGGACGCGGTGATGGAGTGGGTCGACGGCAACCTGGGCAGCCGGGTCACGATGAAGTACCCGTCGATCTACCTGCTCGGTGAGCGCGCACACGGCGAGGTCCTGTCGATTGCCTTCGCAGGATCCGGCCAGCACCAGGACGCGGGCGGCAAGGTGATCCACGCCGCGCCGAACACGACCAGCCTGATCACGAGCAAGTCGATCAGCCAAGGGACCGGCCGCACGAGCTATCGCGGCCTGATCAAGGTCTATCCGGGCTGCAAGAAGGCACGGTCAACCGTGCGTTGCGACGCGTTGATCCTCTCCGACGAGGCGCGCTCCGACACGTACCCGTACATGGAGATCGACGAGGAGGACGTCACCATCGGTCACGAGGCAACGGTCTCCAAGGTCGGCTCGGAGCAGCTCTTCTACCTGATGAGCCGTGGCATGACCGAGTCGGAGGCGGCCGCCATGATCGTCAACGGCTTCATCGAGCCCATCGTCAAGGAGCTGCCGATGGAGTACGCGGTCGAGATGAACCGCCTCATCCAGCTCCAGATGGAAGGCGCGGTCGGCTAGACCGATGCGAAGGGTGCGCCGGCCGGGCGCCGGCCGCTGGATGGCGCGCGCAGCCGCCGCGTGGCCACAGTGACGGTCCAGACGCTGCAACCGGCGACCATCGCGTGGCCGGCGATCGAGCGATATTCGCTGCGCCACGACGAGCCCGCATGGCTCCGTGAGCTGCGACGGGCATGGTGGGAGCGCTCGGAGAAGACGCCCTTCCCGACGGGCCTCGAGGAGGAGTGGCGCCGGACCTCGCTGCAGGAGCTGCCGCGCGACGGCGAGCTGCTCGATGAAGCCGAATTCCGCCCCGTCCTTCCTGATCCGCGGCTTGCCGACCGCGGCGTCATCTTTAGCGACCTGGGGACCGCGGCGCGCGAGCATCCGGACCTGGTACGTCGCTACCTTGGTCAGGGAGAGCCTGTCGACTCGCACGCCGCCTTCTGGGCGCTCTCGCAGGCGGCGTGGACAGGCGGCACCTTTCTCTACGTACCGCGCGGTCTCGAGGTCGATGGGACCCTCATCGCGAGGATCACGCAGCCGCGCTCCGATGTCACCTTCCTCCCGCACACGCTGGTCGTAGCCGAAGAGGGGAGCTGTGTCACCTTCCTGGAGGAGCTCGTCTCCCCGGATGGGGCGCCGGGTTGGTTCGGCGGCACGGTGGCCATCCACGCCCTGCAGGGCTCGCGGGTCAGGTATGCGAACCTGCAGCGCCTCGGCGACGCGGTCTGGAACGTGGGTGCCCAGCGCGTTCAGGTCGGCCAGGATGCCAACGTCACGGCCCTCAACACCGAGGTCGGATCCCGGGTGAGCAAGCTCGGCCTCGACGTCCGGATGGACGGCAAGGGCGGGACGAGCCTCCTGTTGGGTCTGCTTGCCGCCGGCGATGACCAGCACATCGACATTAACAGCCTCCAGGACCTCTCTGCCGACCACACCACCTCTGACCTGCTGTACGTGTCAGCCCTCTACGATCGGGCGCGCGCCGCGTTCTACGGCGTCACGCGCGTCCAGGAGACGGCGCGTGGCACGAGCTCCTACCAGGAGTGTCGGAATCTCCTGCTGAGCCCAAATGCGGGCGCAGAGCCGATTCCGGTCCTCGAAATCAAGACCAACGACCTCTTGCGCTGCGGCCACGGGGCAACGGCAGGTGCCATCGACCCCGTCCAGCTCTTCTACGCACAGACCCGCGGGCTCGACCCCGAGGAGGCGGAGCGCATGATCGTGCGCGGCTTCTTCGAGCAGGTGATTGCCCGGATTCCCGTCGAGCCGGTGCGCAGCGCGATGCTTGCCGCCCTCGCCGATCGCATTGGCCACGTCGAGGGATTCGACGAGACCGGGGCGGCAGCGTGAGCGCCATGCCCGCGACCGAGATGCAGGGAAGCTTTGTGACCGTCGGACAGGTCTCGGACTTCATTCCTGGCACGGTCCGCGTCGTGGAGCTCGAGGGCCGATCGTTGTGCGTGGGTCGCACCGAGGATGACGAATGGGGCGCGATCGAGAACGTATGCACCCACGACGGTGGAGTCCTTGGGGAGGGCGAGCTCGACGGCGAGGCGGTCGAATGCCCGCGGCACGGGGGGCGCTTCGACCTCTTCAGTGGACGCGTCCTGGCACTCCCACCGGTACGGCCCGTGACCACCTATCCCGCGCGGGTTGTTGGCGATGACGTGCAGGTCGAGGTCTAAGGCCAGCCGTGAAGATCAGCACCCGGACTGAGTACGGCATTCGCGTTTTGGCTCAGCTTGCCCGACACGCCGGCGAGGGACCGATCTCGCTGGCAGGCGTGGCTCGAGCCGAGAAGCTGCCGCACGCCTACCTTGAGCAGCTGGTCCGCGACCTGCGACAGGCTGGGCTGGTGCGCGCCACTCGCGGTCAGGCAGGTGGCTATGAGCTAACCCGACCAGCGACGGAGATCAGTCTCGCTGATGCGGTGCGCGCCCTGGAGGGACCGCTCCTGGAGATGCCCTGCGCAGGCATCGGGAACCTCGAGGCCTGTGATCGTCCCCAGCCGTGCAGCGTGCACGACGTCTTTCAGCAGATCTATGAATCGCTCACCGGGACGCTTGGGGCCACGAACCTGGCGGAGGTCGCCGCCGCAGCCGGCGGACCACCCTATCCATCGGCCGTCCGGAAACGCCGGGTGGCTGCCCACGCCGCCGCCCAAGCGGCAGCTCGCGATGCATCGCGAGGCCCAACCGTCCAACCGACCGCTTGATGACGGAGACCATGACCGATCAATTGGTGATCACTGACCTCGATGTCAGTATCGGCGAGAAGAAGATCCTCAACGGGCTGAGCCTCACCGTCGCGAAGGGCGAGGTCCACGCTCTGATGGGGCCCAACGGCTCCGGCAAGACGAGCCTGGCCTACACGCTGATGGGGCACCCCGACTATCGCGTGACTGCCGGGAGCATCACCTGGGCGGGCCACGACCTGCTCGCGGGGCCGACCCGGATCGGCATGTCGCCCGACAAGCGCGCACGCCTGGGCCTCTTCCTCGCCTTCCAGTATCCGAGCGCCATCCCCGGCGTCACCGTGGCGAGCTTCCTGCGCAACATCTACAACGCGGTCCATCATCCCAAGGACCCTGCGGCCGATGAGACGGGACAGGCTCCCAAGTACACCGGAGTGCCGCTCGCCAAGTTCCGCCGCATGATGGAAGAGAAGATGGCCGTCCTGAAGATGGACCCGGGCTTCGCCAGCCGCTACGTGAATGACGGCTTTTCAGGCGGCGAGAAGAAGCGGCTCGAGATGTTGCAGATGGCAGTCCTCAGCCCGCAGCTCGCCATCCTCGACGAGACCGACTCCGGGCTGGACATCGACGCGCTGCGTACCGTCGCGGAAGGGCTCAACGCCAGCCTCTCCCCGGAGATGGGCGTTCTCCTGATCACGCACTACCAGCGCATTCTCAACTACGTGAAGCCCGAGTTCGTGCACGTCCTAATGGACGGCCGGATCGTGATGTCCGGTGGCGAGGAGCTCTCCCATCAGCTCGAGGCGAACGGCTATGACTGGGTCCGCGAGCAGGTGGGCCTTCCGACCGGAATCGGCGACGAGGCGGCAGAAGCCGCACGAGCTGAGCCGGTGGCAGAGCACGCGTAGACTGGAGAGACCGATGGCCGTACAGCCGCTGCAGGAGCGATCGACAGCGATCCCCGGAGCCTTCTCCGGCACTGCGCTGCGCGCTGACTTCCCGGCCTTCGAAACACCGACGCGCAGCGGAAAGCGCCTCGTCTTCCTGGATGCGGCCGCCTCGGCGCCTAAGCCGCGTTCCGTCATCGACGCCATGGCCGACGCCTATGCGCACCATTACGCCAACGTGCATCGGGGCATCTACGAGCTGTCGGAAGACGCTACGAACCGGTTCGAGGGGGCACGTCGCAAGGTCGCCGCCTTCATCGGTGCCCCGTCGGAGCGCGAGATCGTGTTCGTGCGCAATGCCACCGAGGCGATCAATCTCGTCCGCTACAGCTGGGGACGCGCCAACATTGGCGAGGGTGATCGGGTGATCACTACCCAGCTCGAGCATCACTCGAATATCGTGCCCTGGCAGCAGCTCTGCGCCGAGGCGGGCGCGACGCTTGAGTACGTCGGCATCACGGATGACGGCCGGCTCGAGATGGACGATCTGCGGATCAAGCTTCAACCGAGTGCGGGCCGCAAGCCTCGGCTGCTCGCGGTGGCACTTGTCAGCAATGCGCTCGGCACCATCAACCCGATCGCCGAAATCGCGCGCCTCGCGCACGAGGCCGGAGCGCTCCTGCTGGTCGACGCCGCGCAGGCCGCCCCCCACATGCCGGTCGATGTCGCCCAGCTCGACTGCGACTTCCTGGCGATCTCCGGCCACAAGATGCTGGGGCCGTCCGGAATCGGCGCGCTCTGGGCTCGTCGCGAGCTTCTCGAGGCGATGCCGCCCTTCCTGACCGGCGGCAGCATGATCATCCGTGTGACCCTGGAAGGGGCGGAGTGGAACGAGGTCCCGCACAAGTTCGAGGCCGGGACGCCTGCGATCGTCGAGGCGATCGGGATGGGTGCTGCCATCGACTACCTGAACGCGCTCGGCATGGACCGCGTCCGTGAGCACGAGCGCTTCCTCTTCGAGCGGGCCTGGGACGCGCTCTCCGAGATCCCAGGCGTGCGGCTCCTCGGCCCGGCCGATCCGGAGATCCACGCAGGCGTGATCAGCATGCTGCTCGAGGGGGTGCATCCCCACGACGTGGCCACGATCTTCGACCATGAGGGGGTCGCCGTTCGCGCCGGGCATCACTGCGCGCAGCCGGTGATGCTCCGCTACGACATCCCGGCCACCACGCGAGCCAGCTTCTACGTCTATAACGACCTCGACGACGTGCAGGCGCTGACCGATGCCGTGCGCAGTGTCCAGCAGGTCTTTGGCGTCTAGGCCGACCATGGACAACCTCTACCGCGACTTCATCCTCGAGCACTACCGCAGCCCGCACAACAAGGGTGTCCTCGACCCGGCCGACCTGCAGTTCGCCGATTCGAATCCGACCTGCGGCGACGAGATGAGCATGACCCTGCGGCTCGACGCGGCGAAGGAGCGCATCGATGACGTCGCCTTCGACGGGCGCGGGTGCGCGATAAGCCAGGCGTCGGCCAGTATCCTCACCGACGAGCTGCGGGGCATGACGCTCGACCAGGTCAAGGCGATGGATCCCAAGGAAGTGCTCGACGCGCTCGAGGTGCCCATCGGTCCAGCCCGCCTGAAGTGCGCGCTCCTGTCCTACAAGGTCCTCGAAGGTGCCGTCCTCGGCGCTGAGGTGGCCTGGCCGGAAGAGGCAGAGGCGGTCGGGTGAGCCGCTGCTTTCTCGGGCGGCGGGTGAGTTGCCTCCAGTCGACCGGGCGGTGTCCACGTTCCGCGAGGCGCCACATCGGGCGCGCGTAGCTCCGGGGTGCAGGCGAAACGGCTGCGCAGGCGATCAGACCGATGACCGCCCCGGCGCAACCGCCAGCCGGGGGCCATTTCATCTCCATCGTCCTCACGACCCACAGCACTGGAAACGAGAATCCCCATATGAGCCAACAACAGACCACTGCTCGGCCGTCTCCCCGCGAGGTGACGGTCATCGACGCCCTCCGCCTAGCCGATGCGGGGTACCGCATCCTCGACGTCCGCCAGCCGCTCGAATGGAACGACGGCCACATCCCCGACGCCACGCTCGTGCCCCTCGGCGACCTCCTCGCCAAGATCGAAGTGCAGGTGCCGGACAAGGCAACCCGACTCCTCGTGCACTGTGCGGTCGGCGCGCGATCCGCGCGCGCAGTCGCCGCGCTCCAGACGCTTGGCTACAGCAACGCGGTGAGCATGCGTGGCACTCTCAAGGAATGGCGCGAGCTGGGCGGAGCCTGGGAGGCGCCCCAGCCCCTCCTCTCCGCCGATCAGCTGAGGCGCTACAGCCGACAGCTCCTGATCCCCGAGGTCGGTCAGAAGGGCCAGCGCACGTTGCTTGACAGCAAGGTCCTGCTCATCGGCGCCGGCGGTCTCGGCTCGCCGAGCGCCCTCTACCTCGCCGCCTCCGGGGTCGGCACCATCGGCCTGGTGGACGATGACGTGGTGGAGGAGAGCAACCTCCAGCGTCAAGTGCTGCACACCACCGACCGTGTCGGCGTGCCCAAGACTGAGAGCGCGCGGATCTCAATCAACGCGCTGAACCCCGAGATCCGCGTGATCGAGCACAGGGAGCGGCTCGTGGCTGCCAATGTCGAGCGCCTGATCGCGGACTACGACGTGATCGTCGACGGCACCGACAACTTCGACACGCGCTATGTCCTGAACGACGCCGCGGTGAAGCTGCGCAAGCCGATCGTGCACGGCTCGATCTACCGCTGGGATGGGCAGGTGACCACCTTCGTGCCGTTCGCCGGGCCGTGCTACCGCTGCATGTACCCGACTCAGCCGCCGGACGAGCTCGCACCCGCCTGCTCGGTCGCGGGAGTCCTGGGCGTGCTACCCGGGATCGTCGGCATGCTTCAGGCCAATGAGGTGTTCAAGCTGCTCCTCAGCGTCGGGGAGCCGCTCGTCGGCAGGCTGCTGCTCTTCGACGCCCTGTCGACCACATTCGACGAGGTCAAGGTCTGGCGTGACCCCGCCTGCCCGGCATGTGGCGAGGCAGTGGTCGCGGCGGGCGCCGGGAGATCGGTGGCCGTCGTCGCGGGCGATGCGGTGGGCGCGGTGGCACGCTCCTCATGACGAGTGTCCGCATCCCGCCGGTCCTGCGTGACTCGACCGGCGGCGCTCGAACGGTGACAGCCAGCGGTGGGACGGTGGCCGAGGTCCTTGGGGACCTGTTCGAGCACAGCCCCGCACTTCGCGAGCGTGTGACCCAGGGTGGCGAGCTGTCACCATTCGTGAACGTCTATATCAACGACCGCGATGTGCGCTACCTCGAGGGCCTCGACACACCGGTCGGCGCGGACGACACCCTCATCCTCCTGCCGGCGATGGCCGGCGGCCTGCGCTAGACCGATGTCGACGCCTGCCGGCGAGCCCGCCGGCGGCGCGGCCCTCGGCAACGCTTCCTCCAGCGGGCGAACGGTGCCCGGGCCGTTCGCGGACATCACGGCAGCCATCGGCAACACGCCGATGGTCGAGCTGCGCAGGCTCAGCCCCAAGTCAGAGGTCCGGATCTTCGCCAAGCTGGAGGGAGTGAATCCGACCGGTTCACTGAAGGACCGGATCGCACGCTCGATGATCGCCGCGGCGCGCGCCTCGGGCGCCCTTCATCCGGGCCAGACGATCCTCGAGCCTTCGAGCGGCAACACGGGTATCAGCCTGGCCATGATCGGTGCGCGGATGGGCCATCCGGTGAGGATCGTGATGCCCGACAACACGACCTCGGAACGGAGCCAGGTCCTCGCCGTGTACGGGGCAGACGTCGTCTACTCCCCGGGCGCCGAGGGGAGCAATGGCGCGATCCGTGTCGCGCAGGAGCTTGCCGCTGCGGATCCGTCGCTGTTCATGCCATACCAGTACGGCAACGAGGCGAATCCCCGAGCCCACGAGGAGACGACGGCCCCCGAGATCCTTGCCGCGGTTCCGGATCTCGACGCGTTCGTCGCAGGCCTCGGCACCGGCGGGACGCTGACCGGGGTGGGTCACTACCTCAAGCGGCACCGGGCCGGCGTCAGGATCGTCGCGGCCGAGCCGCTGCCCGGGGAGGAGGTGCAGGGCCTCCGGTCTTTGGAGGACGGATTCGTCCCGCCGGTGCTCGATCCCTCAGTCCTCGATGACCGCATCCTGGTCACCAATCGCGATGCGGTGATCGCTTTGCGGCGTCTTACGCGGGAGGAGGGGATCTTCGGTGGGCTCTCCAGCGGGGCCGTGGTCGCCGTCGCCGTCCGGGTTGCGCGCGAGATGGGTGGTGGCTCGCTCGTCGTCCTGCTCGCCGACGCGGGCTGGAAATACCTCTCCGCGGACCTATGGAGCCGCGATCTCGACGAGCTGGAGGACGAGCTGGAGCGGTCGCTCCTGTGGTAGCCGGCATCATGATTCCCACAGTGGTCGCGGACGAGATGCTGGCACACGCCCGCGCCGAGCTGCCAAACGAGGCCTGCGGCCTGCTCGCCGGACGGCTTCTTCCCGACGATGGCGCGGAGACGCATACGTACTTCCCAGCCCGGAATGCTGAGGCAAGCCCGCTGCGGTACAGCGTCCACCCCGACGACCTCGTCCGGATCGTCTTCGCCGTCGACGAAGCGGGGCTGGACCTGGTCGGGATCTTCCACACCCACACGCGCTCGCCGGCGATTCCCTCCGCGACAGACCGGCGCGCGGCGCAATACCCGGGGGCCTTCCATGTCCTGGCCGCCCTCGCAGACCCGACCGCCCCCCCGGAAAGGGTATTGCGCGCCTGGCGGATCCACGGTGGCCACGCTTTCGAGGTGCCGCTGAGGGTCGTAGAGCGAACCTGACCCGGTAGCGAGCGACGCAAGGCTGCTGAGCGCTGCTGAGGGCTCGCTGAGGCCACCGCAGCCGGCGCTCCGCTACTCTTATCGGCATGGCTGTGCTGTCGACCGCCACGGTGCGCTTCGGCGACGCTGTGTATCGCCACCGCCTCCAGGAGGCGGCCAGGGAGGCCGCGGATCGGAGCGTCGACGCTCTCCTCGTCACTCCCTCGCAGGACTACGCGTATCTGCTGGGCTACCACGCCCCGAATCTTGAGCGCCTGACCTGCCTGATCCTGCCCGCTCGTGGTATTCCCACCCTCGTGCTGCCCCGCCTCGAGGAGCCACTTGCACGACACGCGATGGGGTCGCTCGCCGACGAACTGCAGCTGGTCCCCTGGGACGAGACCGAAGACCCGTTCCGCAGCGTCCCGGCGCTCCTCGAGGCCGATACGCGTCGCGTCGGAGTCCAGGATCAGATGTGGGCCCGATTCGTCCTGCGCCTGCGGGCCGCGCTGGATCCGATCGAGCTTGTCGAGGCCGGACCCACGCTCAGCGCGTTGCGGCGCGTGAAGTCGCCGGAGGAGGTGGATCGACTCCGGGGGGCGGCGCGCTCGGCGGATATTGCCATGGCCGCCATCACTGCAGAACGACTCTCGGGGCGCACGGAGCGCGAGGTTGGCGCCCGAATTCTGGATCTTCTTCTGTCCGCCGGGCACGAGTCAGCGGGTTTCGCGATCGTGGCCTCCGGGCCCAACTCCGCGAGTCCGCACCACGAGGCCGGGGACCGACAGATCGCGCCAGGCGATGCGCTGGTCCTCGACATGGGCGGCGTCCGCGACAGTTACTGCTCGGACACGACCCGGACCGCCTTCGTGGGCGAGCCGCCGCCCGAGTTCCTTCGCCTCTACGAGGTCCTGCAGGAGGCGCAGGCGGCGGCCTGCGCCGCCGTCGCCCCGGGCGTTGCGGCGCGCGACGTCGACGCCGCGGCACGTCAGATCATCGCCGACGCCGGCTATGGGGACGCCTTCATCCACCGCACCGGCCACGGCATCGGTATGGACACCCACGAGGAGCCATACATCGTGGAAAGCAACGACGAGCCGCTGCGCCCCGGCCACGCCTTCAGCGTGGAGCCGGGGATCTACCTCGCAGGCCGCTGGGGCGCCCGCATCGAGGACATCGTGGTCTGCACTGATGACGGCGCTGAGGTCCTCAACCGCTCGAGTCGCGACCTCTACCTCGTCGAGTAACCGATCGGTCCCATTCAGCCGTCTGGCGATCCGTCGCGGTGTGAGCTGACGAGCGTCACCAGCACCTGGTCGATCGCCGCGTTCGCCTCGTGCACGGCGGCGGTCACTTGCGCGACGTCAGCGACGCGACGCCGCAGGTGGGCGAGGATCGCCTCGACCACCGGGGAGCGGAAGAAGAGGAATGCCTCAACCGCCTCGGCCAATGTCAGACCGGCGGCCGAGGCCTCGCGCCCATACAGCGAGCCCATCTTCTCGGCCTCCTCGAGGAGCAGCTCGCGCTCCGAGCGCTTCTGGGCGGCGACGTACTCGATCACCAGGTTGAACGTGCGTTGGCCCCAGCGCCGAAAATCGGCACGCTGCTCTGAGGTGAGGCGGGATTGCCATGGAAGCCCGGCATAACCGGTGCGCTCCATGCGGCGTCGCAGATCGTTCACGATCGTCGTCGCGGAGTCGGTCAAGCGCCCGGTCTCATACCTACGCCGACGTGGCGCGTTGATCATCGCCTCGAGGCTGGAGCGCAGGAAGCGGCGGTGACCGCCGGCGGTCTGGTAGGACTGCACCCTGCCGGAGTCAGCCC
>Ga0070708_100003596_pt1 | contig 12160 bp, 11 predicted proteins | sample KBSK5503metaG_FD_65469 | JGI IMG/M metagenome (GOLD analysis project Ga0070708, IMG submission 65469) | Corn, switchgrass and miscanthus rhizosphere microbial communities from Kellogg Biological Station, Michigan, USA - KBS K5-50-3 metaG | ecosystem: Host-associated > Plants > Roots >...
GGCAGCGCGGGCGGCTTTCACGAGGGAATGCGGCGCGCCTGTGACGCCGGCTACGAGTGGCTCTGGCTCATGGATGACGACGGCTCCCCGGCTCCGGACTGCCTGGAGCAGCTGCTGTCCTGCCAGGAGCAGCTCGACGTCATCGGACCCGCGGTGGTGAGGCCTGATGATCCGGACCGGCTCACCTGGGGCTTGCGAAGCGTCCGCCGTGATGGGCGGTTCCGGACCTGGCGCTCGATCGCGACCTGCCAGGAGCTGAACCGGCTCGCTCCCACCGGAATCTATGAGGGCATCGCCGCCCTTTTCAACGGGGTCTTGATCAGGAGGACGGTTCCAGACGCGATCGGGTTCGTGCTGGCCGACCTCTTCATCTGGGGCGACGAGAACGAGTACCTGATGCGCTGCAAGGCGGCCTGCTTTCGGGTCGGCGTCTGCACCCACGCGTTTCACTACCACCCGTATGTCAGGCCGCGAAATTCCAGCCGGTGGAAGTTCTACTACTGGTATCGCAACACGATGTACATCCACTGGAGATACGGGCGGATTCAGCTGCCCGCCCTGCTCAGGCCCTGGTATCCCGCCTACATCTCACTGAGGATGCTGCTGCAGCTGCCCTCTCTCTCACCGCCGTACGTGCTCACCGTCCTGCGCGGTGCGCACCGAGCGTTGAAGGGAAAGCTGGTCGCGTACGGGTGACCAGAGCCACGATCGTCGTGCCGACCATCCGCGAGCCCAGCATCCTGCGTTTCCTCGAGCAGTGGGCGTCGGAGTTCCGGGGCCATCGCGTGATCGTCGTCGAGGACAACCCCGAAAAGACCTTCGGGCTGCCCGCCTGGGTTGAGCACTACAGCTGGGCAGACATAGACGAGCGCCTCGGGGAACGGGCCTGGATCATTCCCCGGCGCTCTGACTGCGTGCGGTCGTTCGGCTACTACCTCGCCGCGCAGGAGCAATGCGACTTCGTTGTCACTCTGGACGACGACTGTTACCCGGAGGAGAGCTACGCGCCGTCGTTCCTGGCCCTCGTCGGTGACGCTCTCGACCGCCGATGGGACGATGATCGCTGGTGGAGCACGCTGGACGGCCCGGCGCCGGCGCGTGGATTTCCGTACGACATCCGGAACGCAACGCTGCCGACGATGATCCACCACGGCCTGTGGTCCAACGTCCCTGATTTCGACGCGAGGACCCAGCTGCTTCTGCCCGACCACCGGCTCCCGCCGGCAACCACCGTTCAGCGGGTGCCCCACGGCCGGTTCTTCCCGATGTGCGGAATGAACCTCGCGTTTCGGCCGGCGATGATTCCAGCGCTGTACTTTCTGCTCATGGGCAAGGGCCGCGATGGGAACGCGTGGCCATATGACCGATTCGGCGATATCTGGGCCGGCGTGTTCGCGAAAAAGGTCGCCGACCACCTCGGCTTTGCGATCAGCTCCGGTGCCCCATCGATACTTCACTCCCGGGCGTCGAACCCAGAGGCTAATCTGGTCAAGGAGACCCCCGGCTACCCGGTCAACGAGGTGCTCTGGCGCCGGGTCGACGCCATCGGGCTATGCGCCGACACGGTGGTCGGCTGCTACCAGCAGATCGCCGAGAGCCTCGACCTCCAGGGCGATTACTGGGCCACGCTCAAGTCCGCAATGAGGGTATGGGCCTCATTGTTCGATCGAGCGTCGGCTCGCGTCGACCCTCCCGTGGAGCTCGCGAGCTAGCCGTTTTTTCGCCCAGGATCGAAGCGCTGAACAGCCCCAGCAACATCGCGAACTCCTGAGACACGCCGGCGAAGAACAGGTACTCGGCGGTGAGCCCGACGAAGGCGAAGAACAAGACCATGCCCAGGCACGCCGCCGCGAGGCTGCGGCGCATGGGGTCAGGGCTCGCTCGTGATCGCACCGCGACGAACACGACCGTCGCGAACATGGTGAGAAGCAGCGTGATGCCGACGAGGCCGGCACGAAAACCTTCCCGCAGGTACTCGTTGTCGACGAAGTTCGTGAGCGGCGTCGGCACCTCGCTCGGGATGACGGTGCCGGTCCCGAAGATGAAGTTGTCGGCGAGCGCGGGCACGAAGAAGGCCTGCCAGACGCGAATGCGATAAGCAAACGATTCGGGGATGACCAGGTTCGATCCACCCGAGGAGATCACGCCCTGCGCCGACCCTCTCGAGCTCACCGCCGGCCAGAACAGGAGCATGGCGATCGCCAGCGCGGCCACCGTCATGCCGAGCTGTCGCGGCACGTTTCGTCCGTACCAGAGCACGACGATCGTGACGAGCGGAAGGGCCAGCAGCGGGGCCCAGGTGAGGCTCGCGACGAGACCCGCGAGGTTGACGACCATGACCAGGCTCAGCCACAGCTTTGGAAACTCGGGATGCCGCATCGTGGACAGCGTCAGCGCCAGCATGTAGTTCACGGTCGCGAACGCTCCGACCGCGCTGTAGTGACCGAGCGTGGATATCGGCCGATAGCCCGGCTCGAATGCGTTGAAGACGTTGGCCGGCGGCGGGTAGTACGTCGACCCGAAGTCCCTGGCGCCGGGGAGGTCCAGAAGCTCGGCGACGGCGAGGAGGCTGACGAAGATGCTCGCCAGCATCGTCACGTTCAGAACGGCCTGCACCGCGCGGCTGCCAAGATCGACGCGCGAGTAGACGGCGTAGACGAGCAGGAGCTGCAGCGGAGACAGGATCCCGCGAAGCGTGTCGGGATCGAACAAATGCGGCGATCGCGAGAGGATCAACACCAGCGAGGAGATGACCACGGCCCCGATCGTGTACGCCCCCACCCCAACATCCATGCCGGTAATAGGACGCCGCTGCCTGCGGGGCAGGTAATGAAGCGCGAGACCGCAAACCACGACCAGCAAGATGGCTTCGTTCGGCCGCAGGACCGGGATGAGCGTTCCGCGACCGAGCCCGGTCGTCAACGAGATCGAGAAGGCGTACACGGCGAGGCCGATCGCGGGCCTCCACGCCGTCAGGGCCAGCAGGCCGAGCGCGCCCATGAGAGCGAGGGCCGGCGGGTAGAGGGCGAGGACCTGGGAGATGAAGCCTGGCTCGCTCACGGCTGGGCCGTCGCTCCCGTGGGCGTCGGCACCGAGTCCGCCGCCGCCGGTCGCATCGCGATCGCCACCGGGTCGAGATCTTTGATCCGAAGCACCGCGTAGAGGCCGACCGCCACCAGGCTCTCCGACGCGACGACGGCGACGGCCATCCCGACCTGCAAGTAGTGCGGCACCAGGAGGATCGCGAGGGTCACGTTCAGCACGCAGGCCGAGATGACGATGGCGTTGACGAGGCGGTCGAGACCCAGCGCCAGCATCCACTGGATGCCGAGCACGTTGCTGAAAGCGATCAGGGGAGGCAGGAGCGCAAGGATCCGGAGCACTACTATGGCGTTGTCGAACCCAGGCCCGAGCACGATGCGCACGAGGATCGGCGCCGCGAGAAATATGAACAGGCCCATCGCGCAGCCCGCGCCGCCGACGATGAACAGGCTCTTCCGCGCCAGCTGTGCCGCCTCACCTCGCGCATTTGATGCGAGGTTGCTGATGCGCGGAAAGATCGCCTGCGTGATCGGGAACAGCATCGTCGAGAAGGCTTTGCTGATTCGTTCCGCCCCCACGTAATAACCGACCGCCGCCGGCGTGCCGAGCAGTCCGAGGATGAAGCCGTTTCCGGAGGTGTAGAAGCTGAGGGCGCCCTGGTACAGGAACGTCGACCAGCCCAGGCGCAGGGTGCGCGCGATCGCTCGAGCGGTCGGGATGCGAAAGGGGACCTCTCGGTACGTGACGCCGAGCTCGACGAGGACCGCCGCGGCCATGGTGCCGCCCTGGATGGCGAGCACCTTCCACGTGTCCGCCGGCGACCGCACCGCGAGCAGGATGCCGGCGAGGGCGAGGATCCGCGCCGCCGTCTCCCAACGGGCCACGAAGCCCATGCGTTCCAGGCCCTGGAAGAACCAGCTCAAGCTGAAAGAGAGAGACAGGGCCCACAGCATCGACGGCCAGAAGAGGCTCGCGTAGCGATGGATGGGCGCCACCAGCTCGCTGACCGGTATGGCGACCAGGATGGCCAGCACTGTCAGCGCCGCCTTGGCGCCGAGCACGCCGGCCAGGAGATCGGCGAGCTGGTCGGGATCGTCGCGGTGGCGGGCGACCTCTCGCGTCGCCGAGTAGTTGAACCCGTACGACACGACGAGCATCACGTAACCGGCGAAGGCCTGCATGAACGCGAGGCCGCCCCAGCCCTGGGGCCCGAGCAGTCGCGCCAGGAAGACGATGGTGGCGATCGGCAGCAGGTAGCTTCCAAGCTGGAGCACGTAAAGGCCTACCACGTTCCGGACCACGCCGCTCCGCAAGTGCCGGGCCTCCTTCGCGCTCAGCTCTTCACAAGGATTCCGGCCAGGACGTCGACGCCGGACTCGCGGAGCAGGTCGGCCGTGCGCCGTGCATCACCGAAATGCGTGACCCCGTCGGTGGCCACGATGATCGAGTGCTTGACCGAGCGTCCGAGCGCGAGCGCGGCCGGGCTGACGTCAGGCGACGGCACCGACATCAGCACGAACTCGCCGTCCGTAAGCCCCTGCAGGCCCTGCAGCCTTGATACGCCGGCGGGACTCTGGCTCAACGCTTCAGGCATGGGGATCGTGGTCACGCCGGCAACCTGCGAAAACTTCCCGGCTGCATCAGCGGAGTGACCGTCGAACTCCATGACCGTCACTCGCTGGCCGGCGCTCGCCGCGACGGCGCCAAGGCCGCCCGCCACCGGGTCGCTGTGGTCTCGCGCGGAGGCTGCGACCACGAGCACCGCGTGTGGTAGGTCCGGCGAGCGGGCGAGCATGTTCGCCAGCGCGCGCGAGTAAGCGCGCTTCGTCTTTGGGAAAAGCAGCCATTGCACGTCGTGGGTGACGAATGCCGGAGGGATCGCGGCTGCCCTGGCGAGGCCCTCGGCACTGAAGATGCGATCGTCGAACCGCTCGATCAGCAAGGCGATGAAGATTCCCACGCAAAGACCGGCGACCAGGGCCGCGCCGACGTAAAGGAGCGGGTTCGGCGATTCAGGCTTCGATGGCGGCAGCGCCCGCTGCACGATCGTGGCGACATTGGTGAGGCGATCCTGCCGCTGGCTCAAATCCATCAGCCGCGTCGTGGTGAGCGTGTACGCGTTCTGGAGCCGCGTGAGCGCAGCCTCATGCGCGGCTGCGGCGGAGCTTCCCTGCGGGCTGGCCGCAAGCGCTTTCTGCTCAGCGTCCATCTCGGACGCCAGCTGGGCCAGCTGCTTGTTGAGGTTGTCCTTGGCCGGCTGATAGAGCCTGATGACCTCCTCGGCGTCCTGGTCGATAACGGCTTGCGCGACAGCGTTGGCTAGCGCCGCGGCGTCCTGCGGGGTGCGCCCCTTGGCGCTGACCGCGAGCTCGCTGGTTCCCCGGTAGACGCTGGCGCTGACGAGCTTGCCGATCGTCGTCTCGGGCGCGACCAGGTCGCTCGGACTGCAGTTGAAGTCAGGTGAGTTGCAAGCCTCCTGGAGCGTCGGCCGGCTGTTGGCGGAGACGATGAAGTCGTGCTGGAGCAGATCGCCGGCGGCGATCCCCGCGTCGAAATCCGTCGCCGTGCGGGCGGTGTCGAGGTAGATGATCGCCGTCGCCTCGTAAGTCTTCGGCAGGAGCACCGACAGAGCGCCGGCCGCCAGGCACGCCAAGCCGGCGATGGCGAGGATGATCCGGTGCCGGTGCACGAGAGCATGCAGGAGCGTGAAAGGCGGCCTATCGTCCAATGCACCCACGCGCCATCCGATCCATCCCGGCGGATGTTTGGCGCATAGGATCAGGCTAGCGACGAGTCCTCGAGGGAGAAATGGGCACAGCCCACGTCGGTGTGGGCGCGAGTCCCAGAGGCGCGGGTGGAGCGGCGTGAACCGCTGGGATTGCCCATGTCGGTCATCACGGCCGCGAGCTACCGTTGAAGGTGCGCAACGATGACGGCCGTCCAGTCGCCCACAAAAACCACGGCTGTCATCGGCGCCGGCCCCTACGGCCTGTCGGTTGCAGCACACCTGCTCGCGCGCGGCGTTCCGACCCAGGTGTTCGGTGAGCCACTCGAGTCGTGGCAGGCGATGCCGGCCCGGATGGAGCTCAAATCGGTCTGGAGCGCGTCGAGCCTCTCCGACCCTGACGGCGCTTACAGCCTCGATCGATTCTGCCGGGCCACCGGAGCAAGCCCGACCGAGCCGATCCCGCTGGCCTTCTTCATCCGTTACGCGGCGTGGTTCCAGGAGCACGCCGTGCCGAAGGTCGAGCGGGTGACGGTTGATTGTGTTCGCATCGAGCGCGGCGGGTTCCAGCTGGCGCTCTCGGACGGGCGAATGGTCGGCGCCGCCAGGGTCGTGGTGGCAGTGGGCGTGAGGCAGTTCGCCTTTGTTCCCGAGTTCGCGCGAGGCCTGCCCGAGCAGCTCGCAAGCCACAGCGGCGAGCATGTCGACTTCTCCCGGTTCCGCGGCTGCCGCGTGGCCGTGGTCGGCGCCGGCCAGAGCGCTCTCGAGTCGGCCGCCATTCTCAACGACGAGGGAGCGGACGTCGAGGTGATCGCCCGCGGGCCGATCCACTGGATCAATCGCACGCTCTACCACCGCGGCGGGTTGATGCGCGCCCTTCTGTATCCGCCGACCGACGTCGGCCCGCCGGGTCTCAACTGGCTGTGCGGCGCTCCGTTGTTCATGAGAAGGCTCCCCGTCGGGGTGCGAACTCGGATCGAGACTCGCGCCGTACGGCCGGCGGGCGCCGGCTGGCTGCGTCCGCGCGTCGAGGGCAAGGTCCCCTTGTCCGCATTCACCGAGGTGCTCGAGGCGACGCCCGGCGCCGGCGGTTTGCGCCTGCGCCTCAGCGACGGCACGAGCCGCGAGGTCGATCACCTCCTGCTGGGGACCGGTTACCGGCCCGATGTGGGCCGGCTCGAGTTCCTGGATCCATCCGTGGGCCAGAAGCTCCACCGGCGCGATGGCTTTCCGCTGCTTGACGAGTGGTTCGAGTCATCGGTGCCCGGGCTTCATTTCGTCGGCGGGCTGGCGGGCAGGACGTTTGGCCCGATCTGCCGCTTCGTGGCGGGCGCCCATATCTCGGGGCAGCGGGTGGCGCGACGGGCGGCCGAGCTCGACTAGGCGTCACCTGATGGCAGCCCCCGAGCCAGGGGTGCTCCTCCTCGGCAGCGACTTCAAAGCGCTTGGGGTGGCCCGGAGCCTCGGCCGGCGCGGCGTCCGAGTGGCCGTCATCGACAACCTGCCGCGGTCCGCATGGTTCTCGCGCCACGTCAGCCGGCGTTTCCGGTGGCGTGAGTCGATGGGCTCGCCTGAGCTGCCGTCCTTCCTTCTCGATGTCGCCGGCTCGGCGGACATGGAAGGCTTCGTGCTCTGGCCGGTGCAGGACGACGCCCTCGAGGTCGTGGCCCGGAATCGGGATCGTCTCGTGTCGACGTTCCGGCTGATCACGCCGCCATGGGACGCCCTCGAGCAGGCTCACGACAAGAGGCGTCTGCATGGCGCGGCGGATGAGGTCGGCATCCCCCATCCACGCACCTGGTACCCGGCGGACGAGCGCTCACTCGATGCGTTGGACGTCGCCTTCCCGGCGATCGTCAAGCCGGCCGTGTCCGTCGACATGCAGCACGCGATCGGTCGCAAGGCGCTGCCCGTCAGGGACAAGGATGAGCTGGTCCAGAGCTACCGGATCGCCGCCGCCATCATGCCCACCGAACACATCATGGTCCAGGAGATCGTCTCCGGCGCGGACCAGTACTCGGTGGGAGCGTTCGCCGAAGCTGGGCAGGTCGTCGGCGCCATGACCGCGAGGCGGACCCGGCAGTATCCGATCGATTACGGGCTGAGCAGCAGCTTCGTGGAGGCGGTCGAGGTTCCAGGCCTCATGGAACCTGCCCAACGGATCGTGTGCCGGCTCGGCATATCCGGCATGGTCGAGGTGGAGTTCATCCGTGACCCGCGCGATGGGCGGCAGCTGCTGCTGGACGTGAATCCCAGGCCATGGGGCTGGCACTCCCTTTGCATCGCATGCGGCCTCGACTTTCCGCATATGCAGTACGAACATTCAATGGGCCGGCAGGCAGTCTGCAGCCGGCCGCGATATGGCCCGCGGTGGATCCGCATGCTCACCGACGTCCCTGCCGGGATCCAGGGCGTGCGCGCGGGCCTGTTCTCGCCAGGATCCTATCTTCGGTCGCTCTTCGGCGGCGAGATGGTCGGTTCCGTCTGTGACGTCACCGATCCGGTTCCGGCCGCCGGGGACCTGGCCGTCGCCATCACGAGGCTCGCGAAGGCAGCGCTTCCGAACCGGAGGCGTCAGCCTCGAGCTCGACCGGCCGGCCCTGCTGCGCGAGAGACCTCGCCGCCGCCTCCAGGATGCTGATGACGCGCAGCCCACAGTGCCCGTCGGTCAACGGCTGCCGCCGGTGCGCGACGCACTCCAGGAAATGCTCGGCCTCCACCTTCAGCCCTTCGGTGAGGCTCAGCTTCGGCGCCCACATGTCGCCCGTTCGGTAGCCGATCATCGACTCGACCGCGCCCTGCGAGTCGGCCAGGATGATGCCCTTGTCGTAGACCTTGACCTTCTCGCTCGGCTCGAGCTCGTCGTAGACGATCATCTGGCGCGCGCCCCCGATCAGCGTCCGCCGGATCTTCAAAGGCGCCAGCCAGTTGACATGGTGGTGGGTCATGAGGCTGCCGGTGTAGTAGCAGGTGAGGTAGGCCAGGTTCACCTGGTGTCCCGGTACGTGCGCCGACCCGGTGGCGGCCACCGCGACCGGCCTCTGTCCCAGGACGTAGTCCATGATCGCCAGGTCGTGGACCGCGAGGTCCCAGAGCACGTTGACGTCCCGCTGGAACAGCCCGAGGTTCACCCGCACCGAGTCGTAGTAGTAGAGCTGACCGAGGTTGCCGGTCTCCACCAGCTGCCTGAGCGCCTGCACGGCCCCTGTGTAAACGAACGTGTGGTCGACCATCAGCACGAGCCCGCGCTGCTCCGCGGCTTCGATGAGCCGTGCAGTCTGCTCCGAGCTCGCAGTGATCGGCTTGGTCACGAGCACGTGCTTGCCGGCCTCCAGCGCCCGCATGGCGATGTCGAAGTGCGACGAGACCGGCGTCGCGATGACCACGGCGTCGACCTCGGGGTCGGCGAGGATGTCCCGAAAGTCGGTGGTCAGTTTCACCTTCGGGTATCGCGGGTGCACCTCGGTGAGGCGCTCGACCGAGAGGTCGCTGACAGCCACCAGGCGGGCCTGAGCCTGCTCGGCGAAGTTCCGTACCAGGTTCGGACCCCAGTACCCGTAACCGATCACGGCAACGCCGACGGTCCATGTCGGCTTCCGCCGCTGGAGGCGCCGAAACATGCTGTAAGGGCTGCGGTCGAGCGGTTTTTCGGGCACGGCGGGAAGGTTGATGCTCATGCCAGGTCGAGCTTCCTTTTGCGAGCCCGCACCGGTGGGCGGCTCCACCAGCGTGGCCGAGGTCCCACGATCCGGGCGGGATTGCCGAGCACCAGCGAGTCGGCCGGGACGTCGTGGGTGACCGTGGCACCCGCACCGACCATGGCACCTTCGCCGATGGTGATGCCGCAGATGATCGTGGCGTTCGCGCCGATGCTCGCGCGGCGGCGGACGAGCGTGGGCACGACCTGCCAATCGCCGATCTCGAGGAGCTTCCCTTTTTCGTCGACCGCCGCCGGATAACGGTCGTTCGAGAAGCAAACATGAGGCCCTACGAACACGCCGTCCTCGATCGTGACCCCGGTGGGAATGAAGACGAACGCCTCGATCTTCACGTTCCGGCCGACCACAGCACCACGCTGGATCTCGACGAATGCGGCGATCTTGCTGTTGTCGCCCACCTTGCATCCGTACAGGTTCACCTGATCGGGGTGGTGGACCGTGACGTTCTCGCCGAGCTCCACGTCGGGCGCGATCAAGGACCGAGAACGCTCTCCATGGCCTGATGCTAGGCAGCCGGCCCCCCACCGCCAATGGTCACATCAGGAAGGCCGGTCCGGGCAGGGCCCACCTTCGGGGCGCTCCTGTCACAGGACGCATGGGGCTCCGTCCCGGGGCTAGTTCTGTGTCTCCGAACGGTTCTCCAGCAAGCGACGAAGAGTTTCAGAAAGCGTCTGCCGCGTGGCGCGGGTCTTGATCAGAAGGCCCAGCACGCCCAGCTCCTGCGCCCGCTGAAGGTCTCCCGTATCCAGGGTGTCGGTGAGCAGAACCACCGGCAGGTCCCTGGTTCGCGGGTTCGCGCGGATTTTCTCGAGCGCGTCCACCTGCTTCATGTCGGGCAGGCTGTCCAGGACGAGCACGTCCGGTAGCGATTTGAGGAGGCGCTGTTGAGTCGACCGCCAGTCGTGGACCACTCGAACGTCCCACCCGACCGACGCGAGGGTCTCCCGATAGAGGTCGGCGAACGCGGTATCACCGACCGCCAGGAGCACTCTGCCCGCCGCCGGCGACCGCCCCACCTCGTTCACGCCGGCCGGCTCAGGCTGGTGGTGGTCGCCCATGGCTGGCGTCAAAGCTCGACAAGAGCTTTCCTCACTGCATACAGGACGGCCTGCGCGCGGTCGTAGATCTGCAGCTTTTCGTAGATGTGGCTGATGTGGTTGCGGACTGTCTTCTCGCTGATCTTGAGGTTGAACGCGATCTGCTTGTTGGCCTGCCCTTTGGCCATGAGCTTCAGGATCTCGACCTCCCGGGCGGTCAGGCCGTCGTAGAACTCCTTGGGCGTGCTCGACCCCGTGAGCATGTCCAGGACGCGGTTGGCGACCGCGCCGGCCATGACCCGCTCGCCTGACAGCACGGACATGATGCTGGAGGCGATCGCGGCGGGCTCGGCGTCCTTGAGGATGTACCCGCTTGCCCCCGCCCTCAGCGCCTGGAGGACGTAGCTGTCCGCCTCGAAGGTGCTGAGGATCAAGACCTTGACCTCCGGGTGGTCGCGGATGATCTGCTGGGTGGCCTCGGCGCCGTCGAGGCCCGGCATCCGTAGATCCATCAGCACCACGTCAGGGCTCAGGGCCTTCGTCTTCTGGACGGCGTCGTTTCCGTCGGTGGCCTGGCCGACCAAGGCGATCCGCGGGTCCTCTTCCAGGAGGCGGGCCAGCCCGCGCCGGAACAGGGTCTGGTCGTCGGCTATCAGGACGCGGGCAACACGTGCTTCGGTGACCACCGCAGCGCCTCCCTTGGAATACTGACGGTGATCGTGGTTCCGGCAAGTGGGCGGCTCCGGATGCTGAGCACACCTCCTGAGAGGGCGGCCCTTTCGCGCATGCCGAGGAGTCCCATCCCAATCGGTTTCTGCTCATCGAGCCATGCGATGCCGCGCCCGTCGTCGCGGATGCTGATGACCAGCCTCTCGCCGGACGCCTTGAGGCCCACATGCACGCTCGTGGCACCGCCGTGCTTGTGAGCGTTGGTCAGCGCCTCCTGGATGATGCGGTAGATGTGGATCGACGTCTCGGGTGGTAGCGACGCCGGCCAGGATCGTGACGCCCACAGGCTCACCTTCATCCCCATCCGCGATTGACAGGCGGGAAAGAGGCCTTCCGTGAGAGCCGGAACCAGTGTGTTGCCGAGCCCAGGCTCTCCACGGAGGTCGCACAGGATCTGGCGTACGTTGTTGAGCACCTCGCGGACGGTCGTGCGGACGAACGCGAGCTGATCAAGAACGTCGGGGTGGCCCTGCTGCTCCCTTACGAAGACCTCCGTCTGAACCAGCAAACCCGTCAGTGACTGGGCCACCTGGTCGTGCAGCTCGCGCGCAAGCTCGTTCGCGACTCGCTCGCGCTCGGCCCGCAGGCCCTGCTCGGTTCGAGGCAGCTGGAGGACCGAAGCCTCGGACATGGCCCCTGCCTCAGTCGAAATCGCGCACATCAAAGGTTCCACCAAGGCAGGCATCCTTACCACTGCTTCATCGTCACTTGTGTCAACGTCCTCCAAACACTCTTCGCGGCCAGACACCCAAAACGTATTGCCGCGCGCCGCATACAGTCGCCGTACAAATGCGGGAATCCGCGATCGTACAAATGGAGCAGCGATCCCGCGTCCGGGATCGCTGCCCTCCAGCCTCGCGCGTCTATATGTGGGTAGTCACCCGAAGATCACGCCGCCTCGGGTAGAG